>ERZ772927.3-NODE-3-length-376401-cov-17.9374_pt1 | contig 376401 bp, 311 predicted proteins | sample MGYA00512115_ERZ772927 | MGnify/ENA primary metagenome ERZ772927 (study PRJEB29015, sample SAMEA2737924) | human oral metagenome | biome: human oral; feature: human-associated habitat; material: dental | place: China | collected 2013 ... | reverse complement strand
CGCGGCGACTCATACAACTATACACACCCACACCCACCACCGCAACCCAACGGGTAATGAGATAGAACACTCACAAAAACACTAGTCAGATATCTATAAATTCTACAGTGCTGGTTGGGGGGGCAAAAGACCCCGAAACTACGCAGCTCTTCACTGTTCTTAAAAAGCGCGTATTCTCGTCATGTCACCTCAAAAACTCGAATCGCTAAAATATTCTTTTCTCTTTAGGCCGCCGCCCTGAAGATATAAATGAAGGGTTACCATACATCGAACTGTGTGGAAACCCTTCAAGATCCTGTGGTAAACGGGAATAGTAAACCCTATACTACGGTAATCGCGCCCTGGTTTTTCTTACCCCGACGCACGATTGCATATTTACCGTGCAAAAGCTGCTCAGGTGAGATCCGGGCATCTTCACCTTGAACCTTCACACCATTGACAGATGCGCCGCCTTCTTTCAGGATGCGTCGCGCCTCAGACTTGGAAGAAGCAAAACCAAGCTCCGTAAGCGCAGTAATCAGATCCAGCCGATCCGAAGAGAGCTCAACCGAAGGCAGCTCATCCATTACAGCCTGAAGAGTGCTCTCGTCCAAGGCCGCAAAGTCTCCCTTGCCAAAAAGGGCTTCCGAAGCCGCTATGGCCTGTTCCGTAGGCTCAACACCATGAACAAGGGTCGTAACCTCATAAGCAAGCCGTTTCTGTGTTTCACGCTTGTACGCTTCGGCTTCGACCTTATGCTCGTATTCGCCAATCTCCGCACGAGTCAAGAAAGTAAAGACCTTCAAACGATCTATTACATCCGCATCAGCGGTATTAAGCCAGAACTGGTAAAAGGCATATGGAGAACACATCTCGGGGTTCAGCCAAATTGCGTTGCCTTCGCTCTTACCAAACTTCGTGCCATCAGAGTTTGTAATCAGAGGGGTTCCAATAGCATGAACGGTTTTTCCCTCGACCTTGCGAATCAGCTCGGTGCCGCTGGTGAGATTACCCCACTGGTCAGAACCACCGGTTTGCAAAGTGCATCCGTACTGGCGGTTAAGCTCAAGATAATCCAAGCCCTGCAAGATTTGGTACGAGAACTCAGTGTAAGAAATTCCTTCTTCAGAGTTTAGGCGTTTAGCAACAATTTCCTTCTTGACCATCGTGCCCACACGAAAATGCTTACCAATATCGCGCAAGAAATCGATAGCCGAAAGCTGCCCGCCCCAATCCAAATTATTCACCATACGAGCCGCATTCTCGCCCTCAAACGAAAGAAAACGCTCAATCTGAGACCGTAGAGATTGAACCCATTCAGCAACGACTTCTCGGGAATTAAGTACGCGCTCCGATGTCTGCCGGGGGTCTCCGATTAGGCCAGTAAAACCGCCCACCAGACCTAGGGGGTAGTGCCCGGCAAGTTGCAGACGACGCATTACCAAAAGCTGCACAAGGTGCCCCAAATGTAAGGATGCGGCGGTAGGGTCGTACCCGGTATAGAATGTAAGCTTTTCATCGCTCAATGCTTTTTCGAGTGCCTCTTCGTCAGTACTCACATGCACGAGTCCGCGCCATTTGAGCTCCTGCCAGATGTTCTCGAACGTGTCGTCATTGTGCTGCGCATTAAGGATGTCGGCAGACATGGTTCTCTATGTTCTCCGTTCCATGACATACGGTGTAGAAATATTTGATGCGCAGAATACAGCCTGCACATAGTAAGTACACCCAGGATTGATAGTTATAGCCTAGCACTACGTCGCTACCTGCGATACATGCCAACACTACTTACAGGTCCACTTTACGACTGGGCAGATCCGGTTCTTCAGCATCTAGACCTGCGGGCATTGAGGTTCCTACCAGATGAAGCCGCTGTGTGGGGCGAGTCATTGATACATATAGATCACCTACAGCACCTTGTGCATCGTCAAGAAGCTGCTGCGGTTCCACGATGATGACAACATCAAACTCAAGCCCTTTAGCTTCCCAAGGAGTCAAGACAAGAACCTGATTTTCGACGGCGTCCTCAGCGGTTCCTGTACGATCCGCATGTGTTTCCATAACTGCACGCGCCACCTGTGTGTACTGGGCGGGGGAACAGACTACTCCGATAAGAGCCCCATCTCCCAGGGCAACCTCATCACTCACGCGCTGAACAGTCTCAGCAACCACGTGTTCCTGGGACACCTGATGGATAAAAGGCGCCCATTGTCCTTCACGCACAGCACGAGGTGCTGACACTTCATACCCGGCTTCGCGTGCAACGGCGACTGCGGCATCCGCAATTTGCGCCGGGGTACGGTAGTTAATCGTCAATTCTTCAAGGGTAAACCGCTCCCCCACAAAAGGTTCAAGAGCCTGAGACCACGATGAAGCGGCAGAAGCTGAAGATGCCTGCGCAATATCTCCCACTACCGTAAACGATTTCATGGGGCATCGTCGCATCAGCAAGCGCCATTGCATAGGCGAAAGCTCTTGCGCTTCATCCACAACAATATGCCCATAGGCCCAGGTGCGATCCGCCTGTGCCGCAGCTGCAGCAGTCATACGATTGATACCTACCTCGTTGAGAGCGGCGATCTGCTCGGCCGTAACAACGCCGTCTGCGCCAATATCGGCGAGTGTCTGATGCACATTCTCAAGTGCTTTTGAAGCATTCTCAAGGTTAGCTCGATGCTCAGCCTCTGCGCGCGCTGCTGCTGCCGCACCCGTGACCCGGGAGAAATCACCGAGAAGCTCCGCAGCTTCATCCAGTAAGGGAACATCAGCCTCAGTCAAAGGAGCATCGGCAGGGCGTTTGAGAAGCTCCCTTTCTGCCTCAGTAAAATTCTGAGTTGCGGACTCTAGATATTGCTGTTTCGAGAACAGGGAACGCACCAGCGTTTCAGGTGAAAGCGGCATCCAGGCAAGGTTAAGAGCACGTCGTACATCCAAAGAAGCACGCACATCATCTTGTAAATAAGGGCGGTCCACAATGCGACCGGCGGCTTTATTAAGCTGATCGTCCAGCACGCTCGTCAGTTCCTTAAGCAAAATTTTGACGAACGTCTCGCGAGCTTCATTATGTGGTTTTCCAGTAGCACGAGCCCGAGAACGTGCTGAACGTACCATCTGTGGAGTAAGAACAACATCAGTGCCCTCAACGTTGAGGCGCTGTTCCCGCTCAGGAACTTTTTGGCGATCTTCAACTGCTTTCTTGATTACCTCTACCATGCGCAAATCACCCTTAAGCGCAGCGATACGACGATCGTGCTCTGGTACAGCGCGAAGCCCAGGGTACAGTGTTGCCAAGGAAGCCATGACCACTCCGGTTTCCCCCAGAGAAGGCAGAACACGCTCAATGTACCACATGAATGAATGCGACGGTCCTACCACTAATACACCCGCTTTAGCGAGGCGTTCTCGATTTGTATACAGCAAATATGCCGCACGATGCAGAGCAACTGCAGTTTTACCGGTACCTGGCCCGCCCTGAACAACCCGAACGCCGGGCAGTTCGGAACGAATAATCGCATCCTGCTCGGCTTGGATGGTTGCGACGATATCATTCATCCGCCCGGTACGTTTCTTATTTAAAGCCGCGAGAAGCGCACCTTCACCATGCAAAGTGTCGCTATCCTGAAGTAATTCGGAGTCGAACACCTCATCTTCGATGTTGGTGACGGTACGTCCCTCTAGCATCAGATGCCGCCGACGCCGAACCCCTAACGGATTAAACGCCGTAGCCTGATAGAACGTGCCGGCCTCGGGGGCACGCCAATCCATCAAAAGCCGCTTCTGGTCGCTATCCATAATTCCTAAACGGCCGATATACCGAACCTCATCGGCTCCGTCTTTTGTAAGGTCAAGACGGCCAAAAACAAGCCGCGCATCCACTGCGTTAAGCTGGGCCAGGCGATCTTCGTAATGGGTGGCAAAAGAGTCCCGTTCGGAACGGTTTTGATGCCCACCAACCGCCTGATTCTTGCGAACATCCGCGAGTTTTTGTGAGGTTTCTTCCCGTAAATCATCTAGTCGTGCATAGATTTTTGCAACATGTTCGCGTTCTTGGGCAAGCTGCTGCGCAAAGACACGTGTAGCAACATTCTCGGAAACATTCTTAGATGTTTCTGCGGGCATAAAAACTCCTTTAACGGCATAACGCCGATTAACTCATGATTTACGGCGATGCCGAAAACAGAGTATCTATTTTACAGGGTTATATGCACGCTCAAAAGCTATGTCTATGTGCTTTGAGGCAGGACGTTACTCAGAAACTACACTTAAAGTTTCTACTCGGTATTGCGCCAGAGCTTCACGCCCGCCCAAACCTTTGAGCTCCAAGAGAGTGCCAATTCCTGCTACTTTCAGCTCCGCACGTTCAATAAGCTTCGCGGCAGCCACCAGCGTGCCACCGGTTGCCAAGATATCGTCGAGTAGAAGCACGCGGGTTCCCGGTGCGAAATCATGACAGTGAATCTCGATAGCTGCAGTACCATACTCAAGCTCATATTCTTCGCGGTATGTTTCACGGGGCAGCTTACCGGCCTTACGTACCGTCATAATGCCTTTGCCGGAGGCATAAGCAAGCGCTGAAGCCATAAGAAAACCACGGGCTTCTACACCAGCGACAACGTCATAAGTACCTTCAAAAAGCCGTGCTATCTCGTCAATAGATGCTTTAAAAACCTCAGCGTTTGCAAAGAGAGTGGTGACGTCGTAGAACAGGATTCCCTGATGTGGGTAATCCTGAATGGTTGCGCATGCCGCCGGAATAAGCTCTTGCATGGATGCGAGCGCAGAAACGTTCATTACTCTCTCTTTCGGAGGTCAGCGGGTTCTGGGATCAGCTGGTGTATGTCCGCCGCAGAATTAATGCGGCACGGTGGCTTTGACAGCCTCAAGAATTCTACCTTTTTTCGATAAACATGGCACGTAATTCATGTTTAAGGATTTTTCCAGTGGGCCCCAACGGCATGGAATCTACAATTCGATAATGGCGCGGATACTTATAGGCAGCGAGTTTCTCACGCGCGAGAGTATCTAATTCTTGAATCAGCGATTCATCATCCTTGTGCCCGCGAGAGACGACAACAGCTGTAATCTCCTCGCCAACAAGCGCATCATCAAGACCAATAACGGCAACGGCTCGAACCTGCGGATGCGCTTGAAGAACATCCTCTATTTCACGAGGATAAACGGAATACCCATTACGCAGCACCATGTCTTTAATGCGGTCCACAATATAAATATTGCCGTTGTTATCCAGACGAGCTATATCTCCGGTGGCAAACCATGTACCGTCGAAAACCTCGTCCGTAGCCTGAGGGTTATTCCAGTATCCCGCCATGATATTTTCGCCCGAAACCCAAAGCTGCCCATGAGTTCCTGCAGGTAAAGACCGACCTTCATTGTCACGTATCTGCACCTGCACTCCCGGAAGCACGCGTCCGACGGAGCCAGTTACGTGCCCAAACTGGGCCTGATTAAAACTGACAACTGGTGAGGTTTCGCTCAGCCCATACCCTTCATATATAGGACAGGAAATTAACGCATCAAATGCACTGTGCGCAGATGCGGGCAGGGGTGAGCCTCCAGAAATACCAAATCGGATGCGTCCTTTCAGCTGGCGAGCGTTAGACGGGTTTTCTTCGAGTGCGGCTATAAGCGCCACATACATACTGGGTACTGCTGCAAGAACCGTCACATCGGCTTGGTCGATGAGTTTGATTGCCTCTTCGGGGGTGAACCTTGGCAAAAGAGCGATGGTTGAGCCAGCAGCGCATGCCGCGTTGAGGGTGACTGTTTGCCCAAAAGCATGAAAAAGAGGTAAGCCACCAAAAATAATATCTTCAGCGGTAAATCCGAACACTTGAGCACAGCTTTGGGCATTGCTCAGAATATTAGCGTGCGTTAGGGTTGCACCCTTGGGCTTTCCCGTAGTTCCCGAAGTATAGAGAATAAGCGCCGGATCCGCCGGGCTTACGGGGCATAATTTGAGTTCTGGTTCAGACGGATGGTCTGTTCCAAAGGGAGCTAATGAAGATTGAGGGTCTGCACTCGTGCCGCCTAATATCTCAAGATGCACGGTTCCGTCACACACGAGGGGCACTTGGTGTGCTTCAGCTGCTAGGCGGGTTCCTTCCCAGGCAAAGAGCATGGTAGCGCCGCTATCCTGCAGATGATGTTCAAGCTCGGCACCACTCAGCAGAGGGTTTAACGGAACACAGAGAGCACCGCTTGCCAGAATGCCATAGTATAGAGCGGGCATCAGGGGAACATTAGGCAAAGAGAGCGCTACTCGATCGCCTTCCTTCACACCACATTTTCGCAGATGTGCCTGTACCCGAGCCGCCGCCTGCCCCAGTTTTCGATATGTCATCGTAGCGATATTCGAGGAGGCTGAAAATACTAGCGCTGGAGTGTTCTCGTGTATGCGGCTTGCGAGCAGACGTGCAATATTGTGCGATGTTGCCGGTTCAGGGGCGGAGGCATTCTCAACAGTAACGGGCATCGTTTCTTTATTCCTGTTATATGTTTTATATGTTCTTGCGTAGCATGAAAAAGCTCTAACTCGGGGTAGTGCTAACAGCACAATATGGCGTTTGTTTAGCCTTCTCCATTCTAAACCCGTCAATCTCAAGCAAAGTTTACAGCATACCTATAAACCGAGCTTTTTACCTGTCACATTTATTCAACAAATTTGTATTCTGATAAATTCGTAATAGTATTTATGAACGAATCAAAATAAACGATAATCTCCTATGCAGGAAGCCTCCATGACCGATAACTTTTCACCATCATCTCAGGTCTCCCCCGAACTAAAAGACCAAGAGCTCGAATTCCTCAATTCGATCTTCGACCTTGCCCGCAATAATAAGCCTATTGCGCTCCAGTCGCTCCTCGATCAAGGCATACCGGTAAATCTCACAAACTCCCACGGAGACACCCTCCTCATCCTTGCCGCTTACCATGAGCATGAAGAAATCGTGCGCATTCTTCTCAAAGCGGGTGCAGACCCAGATCGTCTCAATGACCGTGGGCAAACGGCGTTAGTCTGCGCGGTATTCCGCGATAACCTCACGATCTCTCAGTTGCTTCTTGATGCTGGCGCCAATGCGTCTTTAGGTACACAAACCCCTGCGGATGTTGCCCGGTTCTTCGACCTACCGAGTATGCAAGAACTTCTCGCTGCGGCAGCATCAACCGCTGAATAGCACAGAGGCAGCGGGAACAAACCATCACGTCTCAATTTTGCGCCCACCGCCTCATACAAACCATAGCTTTACACGGCATTCACCGTATCTGAATATTCAATAAAGTCTTTTATTAGTTTGTAGACCATGCCAAGAAACTAGCTGCAAGTTCCTGTCCACCAGCAGGATCGCGGGATATTACCATTACGGTATCGTCTCCAGCTATTGTGCCAAGAATTGCCTCTAAGCCGCTCTGATCAATGGAGGAGGCAAGGAATTGTGCGGCACCGGGTGGGGTACGCAAAACCGTAATATTGCCCGAACCTTCCGCCGTGATAAGCAGCTCTTTAAAGAGCGAAATCATGCGCGCATCGGGAGCTGCCCCTCCCCCACGACGCGCAGGATAGTTTGGAACAGCATATATGAGACCAGCACCCTCATCACGAATACGTTCAGCACCAATTTCCACAAGATCACGTGAGAGCGTAGCCTGAGTAACTTTCATACCGTCATCGGTAAGATATTGCGCCAGCTCAGCCTGAGAACGTACACGGCGGGTCTGCAACAATTCCACGATACGTGCCTGACGCGCGATTTTTGTCGAGGGGAAAGGCATTTTGTCTTCTACTTCCTTCGGTTCCAACCACAGGTTGAGTCTAGTCACGGACCCCACGAGGTACCGCACCGCTCTCAATACTCAAAGATAATACATATACACATAATTATGCGACCTAAATATCGATTATGCGCAACTTTATTTGAAAACTTTTACGTTTCTAGCATACTTTGTGGACTTTATACCCTCTATTCCCGCATACAAAAGCGGAACCTGACCTCGCATATTCTACAAGGTCAGGTTCCGCCTACTACTGTGCTACTTTTGCCGCGACTCTACATCGTCCTGTGAAGATTCTTCCTCAACGATGTAGCCCTCATCGTCCTCTTCATAGTCGTCAGATTCCTCGAATCCGTCGACATCTACATAATCAACACGAGAGCGGCGATTAGACCATATGCCAAAGGCGCATCCACCGATCAACACAAGAAGAGCTAGCGCAAAACTACCCCAGCCAACGAGGTACTGCTGACCTACGCTGCCCTGCTCAATCGCTTTAACGCTTCCTTTTTCACCGGTACGCACAACCTCAATCTGGTGGTCAGAGGTCTCTGCGACTAAAGCACTTACCTCATGGGGGAAATCCTGCGCATAGGTTCCAGTCTGCGTACCACGGAAATCGATATTTTCACCCGCATGAACCTCATAGGTGTCCTTCAGGTTTGAGCGATATTTCATGCCGTCGATGCGGTTATCCTTCGGCAGATTACCTTTATATTGCGCTACATTCGAGTCTGTTTCTAAATCGGGGGTCAAATCAACGTAACTGCCTTCAATAACCCAGCTTTTGCCCTCGTATTCCGCGTCCTGATTCGCGGAGAAAAGCGCACGAACACCCACAACGCACAGAACGATTGCAACCACGATAGCCAGAAGTACGCTAAATACCGATACCCAGTTGATGTGGGGTCGTTCTTCGTAGTATTCATCGTCGGCATCGCTCATGCCGAAAAAATCATCCCTGGATTCTTCAGTACCCTCGTAATCGACGTCTTCGTATTCGTCATCACGCTGTGTCATGCGCTCTCCTTATCGTGTTTCCTGTACTAGGGTACCGGTGCCTTAGCCTTACGGAAAGTTAAGACGTGATAGAACCTTCACAGAGTGACGATTTTCTAACGCTCACCTACAACTTGGCAAGTACATGACTCGTATGAACACATAGCTAACGCCCCTTCTGATCCACGTAACGGACGAAGGGGCGCTAGTGATGAACTATGCCATAGTGCGTCTACACACGCGCCACAGCCCCAAAGCGTTCCGCGGCAACAGCAACCGCTGCCTCACGCGAAGCGCTTGCTTCTTCAGCAGTGAGCGTGCGATCAGGCGCGCGGAAGCGCATAGCAAACGCCAATGATTTTTTACCGCTCTCGACACCCTGACCACGATAATCATCGAAGACTCGCAAATCTTCGAGCAATTCCCCAGCGCCATCACGAAGAGCCTGAGCTACCTCAGAAGCAGGAATATTCTCATCGACCACAAGAGCAACATCCTGAGTAGCTGCCGGATAACCGTAAATAGGCGATGCCTGAGGCACACCCGAGCGGGAGGCAAACAGTTCAGTAAAGTTCACCTCAAAAGCACAGGTACGTTCAGGGAGATTCTCAGTCTGCAGGAGCTTCGGATGCAGCTCGCCAGCATAACCGATAGTTTGTCCGTCCTGTGTGCGGAGCTGAGCGGTTCGTCCAGGATGGAATGCCTGATGGGTTCCTTGGGCAATCACAATCTCAACACCTAAAACATCCGCGATGAGGCGCGCCGCATCCAGCGCATCGCGCCAGTCATAGGCACGAGCCTGAGTGCCAGGCATTGGCTCGTGCTCGGCACCAGCAAACAGGCCACTAAAATACACAGGCTGCTCGGGGATACCCGCGTTCAAATCCGCAAGAACTTCATCACTGGGCCGTTCACCCAAAGGAGGGATACTAGCGGAGCCCTGTCGTTCACCAGGAATAAAAACGCGGCCAGCTTCAAAAATCTTCAAGTTTTTGAAACCGCGCGAGAGATTCCGCTGCAAAACCTCTGTTAAACCGGGCAGGAGCGAGCGACGCAGCCATCCCTCAGCAGAAGAAATTGGGTTCGCTAACCGTACCGAATTCACTTTTTCGCCAGCGGTTGGCGAAGACCAAAGATTATTCGCTTCCTCCGAGACGAAGGGGTAAGCGAAAACCTCGGTCAACCCAGCTGCCGCGAGCGCATTAGCAGCTCGCCGACGGGCGGCTTGTTCCGGGGTATATCCGTGACCTGCGGGAGCGACGGGTAGAGTGTACGGAATATTCTCGTATCCATCCAAACGAGCAATTTCTTCCGCTAGATCTTCCGGAGCCAGCAAATCATTACGCCACGAAGGAGCTTTTACGGTGTATCCCGTCGCGGTCGCCTCAACCTCACATCCTATTTCTGTGAGAGTATTGACGATCTGCTCTGGTGAGTACTCCACCCCGATGCGGTTCGTCACGTAATCCCGGGGAAGGTCGATGACCACCGGATCGCGAGAAATCACGACATCGGTCACCCCCGCATCTGCAACTCCTGCTGCGAGCTCGACAAGTAGCTCAACTGCACGCTGGGCAGCCGCTGGCTGAAGTTTTGTATCGACCCCGCGTTCAAAGCGTTTAGATGCCTCAGAGATCAGCTTATGGCGACGGGCAGTACGCGCAATAGATACTTCATCGAAACGCGCCGCCTCGATCAGAATATTCTTCGTCTCAGCCGTAACCTCGGTAGAAGCACCGCCCATGACACCAGCAAGACCGATAACGCCGGAATCATCGGTAATCACGATGTCCTCTGGATGCAAGTCGCGTTCAACGCCGTCCAAAGTCGTCAGCTTCTCCCCTGCGACTGCTCGGCGCACCACGATTTCTCCCTGTACCTTATCGGCATCATAGAAGTGCAGCGGCTGACCAGTCTCAAGCATCACGTAATTGGAAATATCAACCGGCAGCGAGATAGAACGCACACCCGCTAAGCGCAAGCGTGAAGCCATCCACGTAGGTACTGGCGCGGTTGCATCCACACCGTTAACCTGGCGCATGGTGAAGCGTATAGTTGCCGGGTTATCGTGAATTGGCGCGGAATCCTCTAGACGTACCGAGATGCCTTCAGAGTTAGCCTTGGGGGCGCGAGCGCCGTATTCCAGAACGAAGTCGTTAAAAGAAGTTCCGGTCGCATGCGCATATTCACGGGCAATACCGCGAATCGAAAACGCATATCCGCGATCGGGAGTCACATTAACCTCTGCTGCTTCGTCATGCAGACCCAAAAGTTCCAACGCATCGGAACCAAGTTCCGGGTCAAGACCCAGCGTAGAGAGCACCAAAATACCACCGTGATCTTCACCAATCCCCAGCTCTCGGGTAGAAGCGATCATACCGGCAGACTTGTGCCCATAGGTTTTGCGGGCGGTAATGGCGAAGTTTCCGGGCAGTACGGCGCCGGGAAGAGTTACTACGACTTTGTCGCCGACCTTGAAGTTGTGGGCACCGCAGATAATACCCTGCACGCCGGATTCTTCAATGCCTTTGCCGGTGAGAGTCTGTGTTTGTCCTTCGGGAACTACGCGCACCTGGCACCAATTCACGGTCTTGCCGTTGGAGTGAGTTTCGGGCTCCAGTGAAAGCACCTGACCGACCACGATGGGGCCGGAAATCTCATCGGTAGGACGATGCACATCCTCTTCCTCTAGACCTACCTTCACGAGAGTTGCAAGAACGTCCTCAGCCGAAGCATCCGCGGGAACAGGCGCAAATTCGCGCAGCCATGATAGGGGTATACGCATAGTGTCTAAATCTCCATCCCGAACTGTTCAGAGAAACGGATATCGCCCTCAATCATGTCGTGCATATCAAGGACATTATTACGGAACATGAGGGTACGCTCAATACCCATGCCGAACGCAAAACCCGAATATACATTGGGGTCAATGCCAGCAGCACGTAAAACATTGGGATGCACCATGCCGCAACCGCCCCACTCAATCCACTGGGGTCCGCCTTTCGCGTGGGGGTGCCATAGGTCGAGCTCTGCAGAAGGTTCCGTGAAGGGGAAGAAGTTCGGACGCAAACGAATCTTCGCGTCCTCACCAAACATTGCACGCGCCATATATTCGAGAGTGCCCTTCAGATCAGCCATGGTCAGTCCCTTATCGACTGCCAAGCCTTCAATCTGATGGAATACTGGGGTATGCGTAGCGTCAAGCTCATCCGTGCGATAAACCTGACCAGGGCACACAATGTACAGTGGCAGCTCACGGGTAAGCATGGAGCGCATCTGTACCGGAGAGGTATGGGTGCGCAAAAGAAGATGCGTTTCTTTAGGCTCTACATAGAAAGTATCCTGCATCTCGCGTGCCGGATGATCTGGCTTAATATTCAGGGCATCAAAGTTATACCATTCAGACTCTAGTTCCGGCCCATCGGCGACTTCCCAGCCCATACCCACGAAAATATCGGTAAGTTTTTCCTGCATCAACGCAACAGGGTGACGCCCGCCTAATGAATGGCGTGCTGTGGCAGCGGTTACATCTACCGCTTCTTCCGCAAGGATGCGCGCCTCGCGCTCTGCCTCAAGTTCTGCGGTACGGGCCTCAATAGCCTCGGTGAGTGCCGCACGCGCCTGTCCCAAAAGTTTACCGACCGGCCCCTTATGCTGGTTTTCAAGGTCACGCATCTGCCGGTTAGCAAGGCTTAAGCTGCCTTTATCGCCAAAGAACCCAAGACGTACTTCCTTGAGCGAGTCAAAGTCTTGTGCGTGCTCACGCAGAGCTTTCTGCGCACGTTCACGTTCTGCCTCGAAGGCTTCTCGAACGGTTTCTAAACCGTTCTCAGGGTTCTCTTTTAAAACCTCTGCAATACGGGCAAGAATGTGCGCTGATTCGGGCGCGTTCTCATGTTCCTGCACGGAATCGGTCATAACTACTCTTCTCTGCATTTGTGCATTGTTCTCACCAGGCGGGCGCGCCGCAGGGCACGCAGACACGCGCTATCTTTCTAGTTTAGTGCAGTTGGAGTCTTCTTTCACGATAGCTTGTGTCTATAGGCCCTAGGCATGAAAAACTACGGAACATTCTCCCGATCAGAGTAGCCGAAAGCTTTCCACAAAATCTCAGCGCAACCAGCGTTAAATTTAAATAGATCCTGGCCGCATCACCTCTGTGAATGCAGCCAGGAATTATGTCGTCATTTATGTATTTAGACGAGGAGCTCTTTAACAGCGGGGTCAAAAGCGGAACGAATCCATAAGACGTTCGTGATAAACCAGCCAGCATAGATGGGAACAAGACCGTAATGCTGGGAGTTAAGAATATTGCCGATCATCGACATAATAGCGATAAAAGCGCCCAAAATCGCAAATATCAGTCCAAAAGTAAGACCGATGCGTTTACCTTTCTGAATGGTGAAATAAACCCATAGATAAACGACCGCTGCCACGGCAAGAAGCACGAGACCGCCCCAAACCCCAAATTCCGGAAGGCCTTCAAGCGGTTTGAAGTTGTTTGGCGCAAAAGCTGAGATAACGCCATGAAGAAAGCACAAAAGCGCCGATACAATCATGATTTCTTGAAGACGGAAAATTTTAGGGTGTTTCGATGGTGAATTAAATAGGCTGTCGTGCGATTCGCCGCCTTCTTGGATGTAAATCGCTTGAGTATCCGACGGGGCTGAATCACGTCTAAAAGTGTTCGGATCGTACTGAGGTGCTGGAGTAGTCATCATTGTCTCCCACGATGTGTATGTGATTTCTAGCTCAATAGTACCCTGAGGGCTTACGGAAACAAATTAAATTTCCACAATATGACGCATAGCGGCTGGCCAACGTCCGCTATATGAACGTAGACCAGCCGCTAAAGGTTGAATACGGAGCTTAGTTAAAAAGTTTTGATGCTATAAAATCGTTCTCGTCTTTAACTCCTGCCGGAATAGCGAAGACCGCGCTCCCGGTATGCCGCAGATACTCACTCATAGCATCCGATGCCGTCATGGTACTGAGCAAAGGAATAAAATGCGTGCGAGGGTCACAGATAAAAGCGATAAAAAAGAGACCGGCGTCCAGGTGCCCCAGCCCGTCAGAACCATCCGTGTAGTTATACCCACGACGAAGTATCTGCACCCCGTTGTTTTGATCTGGATGCATCAGGCGCATATGCGAATCATCGGGAATAATGGGACCGTATTTGCCCTTCATATTAAAATCTGGAGCGGTAAATTCTTCACCGCCTGACAGCGGCGCGCCTGTTACTTTGGTGCGCCCCACGATCTCTTCTTGTTCCCGAAGCCGGGAACGGTCCCATGTCTCGATAATCATGCGGATGCGGCGTGCCGCAAGGTAGGTGCCGCCGTCCATCCATTCGGGGTGCCCCTCCGAATTAGATTTTGAAGCCCAGACATGCTTTTCCAACAACTCTGGATTCTGAACCTTAATATTGTTGGTACCGTCTTTGAACCCGAAGAGGTTGCGAGGGGTATCCTGCGTACTTGACGTGGATGCGGTACGCCCAAATCCGAGCTGGCTCCACGCTACAACGGCACGACCCGCCGCAATACGCACTAGGTTTCGGATGGCGTGAAAAGCCACCTGGGGATCATCAGCACAGGCTTGAATACACAGATCGCCGCCGCTTCGCTCGGGTTCTATGACATCCCCCGCCATCTTGGGAATGTCTACTAAGGCGGGCGGAAGTTTATCTTTAAACCCGTACGTATCTTTGCCTTCTGAATCCACGAAAAACGATCGCCCCAAGCCAAAGGTGATAGTTAGATGCCCAGCAGAAAGGTCCATAGCTTCGCCGGTATCTTTTGGAGGTGCTTCATAGGAGGAGTCCTCCCCCACGATTTCTCCCGCCATGAGTTTACGCGATGCTTCTGACCATTCTTTAAAAAGCTTCTTAATCTCATCCTTCGATGTGGTTTTAAGAGTGAGAGCCGCGAAATACATGCGGTCTTGGGCATCTGTCGAGATACCACTCTGATGCTCACCAAAGAAAGAATATGAGTCTTTAACAGCAGACTTACCCGAGGCCTCAGCATTTTTTTGGTCTTCTGCGGAACATCCAGCAAGAGCGCCTACAGTTGCCACAGAGGCAGCCGCTATACCTGCGCCCGTCATCAGAGTCCGTCGACTGGTACCACGGGATACATCTGGATGGTCAGCAGTGTGGGATTGCTGAATCTGTGTCGTGGGTGTCTTTTCTTCACGCATGAGATATTCTCCCTAAATATTTTGGAGATTATGTGACAACTGTGTGTCAGTTGAGTATTTGAGAACCGACCGCCCGCAAGCGTCTCTGTATCCGCGATTATCTCGCGAATGTAGAAACGCTCACGGACGGCTCAGCGTCTAGGCAGCATCTCTCAACGCCATCAATCCCCTGTGTGATCAGGATCTGTACGTTGAAATGCTGATACGTTACTTAGCTGTTGCCGATGAGGTACCTGCCGCTGGCTCAGAAGCATCCTGCGAAGCTCCAGCGGACGACTCAGATGACGCAGCCGGCTTCGACGAAGAAGTATCATCGCTCTTGCCCTCAGCGGACTCACCGCCTGCCACGGTCTCAGTCATCTGCGAGACAGGCTCTGCGAGCGCAGTCACGGCATCGGAGAGCTCACGGACTTCTTCTTTGCTCAGCTCGTCATAGGGCTTGAAACCGTCGCCCTGCTTGTACTTATCCAGGATCTTCTGCACGGCATCGAATTTCTCTTGCAGAGTCTTGGCAAGTTCAGGGTTCTTCTTCTGCAGAATCGGCAGAAGGTTTTCGTAGTCCACCTTCGCACCGTCTACGTTACCCTGGAAATCGGAGAGGTCAGTGTGTGACCAGTTCTCTTCCTCACCGGTCAGTTTGGTGTTGACAACCTCGTCCAAGAGCTCTTTCGCACCATTAGAGATCTGGAATGCATCAAGCTTAAACTTATCCGAATGCACGTAATCGTACAGCTCTTGGGTGTCCTTCACGAGCGTTTCGCTGACTTGTTTACGTTCTTCAGTGGTGAGCGGCTTGTATTCTTTTCCGTCGTTGGCATCTGCCTTAGGCTGCCACAGGTCTTTCTCGATCTTGTGCCAACCGGTCCACTCCTGAATCTTACCTTCTTCGAGATCGGTTTCACGCGCATCCAGCTTGAGGTCTAGGGTCTCACCGTAGCTTTCCGCAATGGGCTCGATGCGCTCGTAATGTATACGGGCCGCTGCGTACTTAGCTTTTGCCTCCTCGTTCTTGCCTTCTTGGTAGAGCTTGGCGAACTCGTCAGTATCGGTTTTAAGCGCCTCGACCTGGTCTTTCACGTATGAAGAGTATTGCGTAACTGCGGTATCGCGCATAGCCTGCTCATCAGCAGAGATGGGCTGAGCGCTCTCGTTCTTGACAACTTTAAGATCACCCTTGATGCCGTCGCCAACCATACCGGGCTTGCAGGCTGTCTTATACGAGCCTTCAGGAAGTTCAACAGTGAGATCACGAGAAAGGTTGGGACCAATGTTTTCGACCTCAGAAATAATGCGCAGTCCGTCGGAGCCTAGGACGTAGAACTCGGTCACTTTCGAGCCTTCGTTCTTTACCTTGAAGGTAACCTTACCAGCTTTAACTTCGGTGGCAGAAAGCTTGCACTCGGTATCGGTTGAAGTAACCGAGATGGAACCGTCAGCGGTTCCGCCAGAACCACCTGAGGCGTTATTCGCGCTATTGGGCGTGCACCCGGTCAGCGCAATAGCGCCGACTGACAGCAGGGCACCTGCGGAGTATAGGGATTTTCGCATTGTGTTTTCCTTTGTTCGGGGACAGAGAAATGTGAAAAATCAGTTATCCGGCGTCGGAAGTAGGGGTTTTATTATCTGCAGAGTTGGAGGAAGAAGCAGTTTCACCAGTGATTTTATTAGCCACCTTCGATACGTGCACCATGCCAGATGCTTGAGGCGCATCAGCAGCTTTACGCGAAGGGGTATGACCTCGCTTTTGTTTCCAGAAGAAGAGGGGCATAACGATACCCACGTACAGCACCCACGCTATAGCTTCGACCCACGTGGTAGTGGTCGAAAGGTTAAAGACTGCTTTCAGGATCGTGGCAAGGAAGCCGCCCGGTTCGATAAAGTCTTGAGAAGCAAACGCGATATTATTCAGTCCCGGCAGTATTCGTGCTTCCTGTAGATCGTGAATACCATAGGAGAGTACACCAGCGGCAATAATAATGAGGAAGGCGCCGGTCCAGGTGAAGAACTTCGCAAGGTTGATCTTCATAACACCGCGCATCATAGCCCACGCAATGAGTACTGCCGTCAAAATACCGACAATGGCACCAATGACAGGAAGTACCGTGCCTATCTCAGTGCCTTGAGTAGCGGCGCGAGTGGCAGACCAGATAAAGAGCGTGGTTTCAAGACCTTCACGCCCTACTGAGAGAGTCGCGAGAACTATCACGGCCCATGAGCTAGTTTGAACCGCATCAAGTTTTCCGTGAAGTTCTGCAGAGAGGGCGCGAGCATTCTCCGCCATCCAGAACACCATCCAGGTGACAAATCCAACCGCAATAATCGAGAGGGAACCGCCGATGGCTTCTTGGGCTTCAAAGGTCAGCGTTTCAGGCCCAAAAGTCAGAATTGCTCCGAAGATGAGCGAAACAGCGATGGCGGCTGCAACGCCAATCCAAATAGGTGGGAGAAGGTGATTACGCTTGGTCTTGTGCACATAGGCAATAAGGATACCCACGACAAGCGCGGCTTCTAGCCCTTCCCGTAAACCGATGAGGAAGTTACCAATGAATATTCCCCATGATTGTGCATCAAGACCCATAATTCGTCACCACGTTAGATTAGACAAAATTTCTTTTCTTTAATTTAACTCTAAAGGTTCCCTGGGTTACACACCCCATCAGGATCGTGTGAGACTTAGCACACCATAAGTGGAGTGTTGGGATAGGCATAGTTTACCTACAGATTGTCTGCATAATAACAAGGGACCTAACGCTTGTTCAGAGAGAAATATCCGTTAACCTTTCATTTTTTACAGAACTAACGGATACTTATGCCTTTACGCTCTGGAAATGCCTCACAAGACGCACTGTTATATTTCAGCTCCGATGGAGTATGCTCAGCAGCTCCCGCACTATAGGCAAGTCGGCAGGAATCCAGGGTAAATCAAGAATATCTTGAACGCTCTGCTTCTTCACCGAAACCCATCGAAGTTCACGATGATCTTGGAGCGGTAAAGGCTCACCCCTGCTAATCTCGGCAAGGAACACCCGCATAGCAGCCTTCTCGTTTAAGACCCAGCCTTGCGGATGATCTCCCTGTACCTCAGAACCAATATGTACGCTCACACCAAGTTCTTCCATCAGTTCACGTTCCAGCGCCTGCTCGCAAGATTCCCCCGACTCAACCTTGCCACCCGGAAACTCCCATAAACCCGCAAGAGATTCGGGTGCAGACCGCTGCGCAACAAGCATCCAAGAGGGTGATTCAAGGCTGTCTACAATAGCAGCGCCCACAACTTGAACGGAATATTCCGACATCTGTTCCTTTCGAGAATAAGCATTCCAGCAGACCGAGAAGATCTATAAGTCCGAGATTTCTACCGGCTAATGGGATACGCTCGTGGAGTCCTGCGCTTCGGGACGGTAAACATCCGGTTCCAGATATATAACACGTGCCGCCGGTACCGCCTCACGAATACGTTCTTCAGTTTTGTCGATCTCATTCGCAACGGTAATTCCCGTATCAGCATCATGAATGCGAATCTTAGCCGCAACTAAAATCTCTTCAGGTCCCAGATGCACAGTCTTAATATGAATAACACGACCCTGATCCCCGTTTTCGATTGCAGCACGAATTTTCGCGAGATCCTCCGGGGAAGCAGCCTCCCCCAGAATCAAAGACTTCATCTCAGAAGCAAGGAATATAGCAATAAAAACCAGAAGTATACCGATAGCCAGAGTACCGGCGGCATCCCACAGTCCGTTGCCAGTCAGCAAAGTCATCGACACACCGAAAAGAGCCAAGACCAAGCCAAAAAGTGCGCCCGCATCCTCCAGCAGAAGTACCGGAAGCTCCGGATTCTTTGAGGTACGTAAGAAACGAAGCCAGCTCTGCTGTCCTTTCATCTCGCGCGATTCTTTAATAGCAACACGGAATGAGTTACCTTCCAGGAGAATAGAACCTACAAGCACCGCAACCGGTACCCACTGCCATTCCGTAATTCCGTGCGGGTCATGCCATTTTTCGTACCCTTCATATAGCGCGAAGAGACCGCCAAGCGCGAAGATAATAATAGATACGATGAAGGCATAGATATAGCGGTTACGCCCGTAACCAAAAGGATGCTCTTCGTCTGCTTCTTTTTGCGCTACTTTACCGCCTACCAGCAGAAGTAATTGGTTACCCGAGTCTGCCACCGAGTGAATAGCCTCGGCCAACATTGAGGATGAACGGGTCAGAAGGTAGGCAATAAACTTAAGAACCGCAATGCCTAGGTTTGCGCCTAAAGCCGCAAAAATTGCGCCTGATCCGGTGTGACCAGAATGAGCGGACATTCTTTCTCCAATACATGTCTGTGTTTCAAAAGTTCTTATTTTATATGAGCCGCCGAGTCAGGAAGCTACTGAGTCTGGTGTTGTGCCATTGCCGAAGCATAGAGGCATATCGCTGCAGCAGTACCTACATTCAACGATTCGGCCGCGCCATACACTGGAACTGCAATGCGCATCGTAGCCGCAGATTTCTCCTCGGCGCTAAGTCCTTGGGCTTCATTTCCAAAAAGCCACATAGTAGGACGAGAAAGGTCAAAAGCACCTTTTACCCCCGCCGGAGCTTCACCGTCAAGACCAGCGCGAAGAACTGCCGCGTGGTCAGTAAGGTCTTGAAGATTTACAGTACCGTACCCATCGGCGGCAAGCACAACGATTCCCTGAGATTTTACATCCTCAGCAAATTCTTCCAGCTCAACACCTTGAATAATGGGAACGTGAAAGAGAGAACCTGCCGTTGAACGTACTGTCTTGGGGTTATAAAGATCAACCGAACCCTTCGTGGTGATAACGAGATCGGCCCCTGCCGCATCCGCTACACGCAGAATAGTACCCGCATTCCCAGGGTCCTGAATCCTGGATAGTACAGCGATAAGTTTAGGGTTGAGAGCGTTTTCACCCCATAAGACAGAGAACGAAGTATCCACCATGAACGAAATGGCAATAATACCTTGCGGGGTTACGGAATCCGCCATAGCCGCCAAGACTTCATCGGTCACGACACGCATAAAGACACGGCGGCCTTCCTCAGGTGTAGGGGTACCGTGCGCTTGTTCCAGAAGTTCAGCAATATCGGGGTGACGCTCATAGGCGCTTTCCGTAACGTATACGGCGTCTAACACCGGTGATTGCAGATGCGCTTTCAGTGCCTCACGCACGGCTTGGGGTCCTTCGACCATGAACTGTTTTTTCTTGGCACGCCCACGACGAGTGCTCAGTTTGGCGATGTCACGTACACGATCAGCATGCGGATTCGACATCACGGTTGGGGAACTTATGCGTTCTAGAAGATTCACCCTTTAAGGGTACAGGCAAACAGGTAACCGATGCGCTCCCCCGCACACGCTGAAGTGGGGCTGCATTTACGGGATTTTCTATATCAGTAAGAAAACGGTCGCCGTCATGAGACACGGCGACCGTTTACGCTTTAATACCCGCACTGCTGCAGGTACTACCTGGCTCTCAGTTATGCTTTAGGAGCCGAGGTATCCTCAGGTAGGTTTTTCTTAGCGATCTCAACCAGAGCATTGAAAGCTGCTGGCTCGTTCACAGCGAGCTCAGCCAGCATACGGCGATCAACCTCAACACCGGCAGCCTTAAGGCCCTGAATGAAACGGTTGTAGGTCAACCCCTGTGCACGGGATGCAGCGTTAATACGCTGAATCCAGAGGCGACGGAAATCGCCCTTCTTCTTACGACGGTGGTCGTAACTGTATACGAGCGAGTGGGTGACCTGTTCCTTAGCCTTACGGTACAGGCGCGAACGCTGACCGCGGTAACCGGATGCACGATCGAGAATAGTACGGCGCTTCTTGTGCGCGTTAACCGCGCGCTTCACACGTGCCACGTGTGTCTCCTTCGTCTTATGTCCTGAACGGCCATCATGTTATACCGTGCAGGAGCGAGTCTTGGTCTGTGATGCGGGTTTTCCCGCTTCTCTAGGCGAATTGTAAGCGTAGCTTACTTACCCAGCATCTTCTTAACAACCTTTGCCTGGCCACCAGTAATAATCTGGTCGGATGCCAGACGACGGGTCAGACGAGATGACTTGTGCTCCAGGTAGTGGCGGCGGTTCGCCTGCTGGCGCTTAACCTTGCCGCTACCGGTGAGCTTGAAGCGCTTCTTAGCACCAGAGTGGGTCTTCTGCTTCGGCATAGCTGCCGTTCTCCTTACATTCATCCCCGCGCGAGCGGAGTAGCTTGAGGGGGAAGAGTGCCCTCCCCCAAGGACGAATTACGATCGGGGATTAACCCGCCGTGCCAAACTCAAAGTTCAAGGACGCCACCTCCACGAGGGGCGCCCCCAAGCTGTGTTTCGGCTCTATTACTCGGCTGAAGCCTGAGCTTTCAACTCGGCAGGCATAGCATCTGCCAATGAGTTACTAACGGGCTTCGCCGTAGTCGTGTCGAGACGCTCGCGACCCTTGCGGTTGCCTGAGTTCTGTCCACGGCGCACTTCTGCTTTACCGCGAAGCGGTGCCAGAACCATCACCATGTTGCGTCCATCCTGACGAGGACGAGACTCAATGGTGCTCACCTCAGCCAGTTCTTCTGCCAAACGCTCAAGCAGACGCACACCCATCTCGGGGCGCTGCTGTTCACGACCTCGGAACTGAATCATGGCCTTGACTTTATCCCCACCGGTCAAGAAACGACGAGCGTGCCCAACCTTGGTTTCATAGTCATGGGTATCAATCTTCAGACGGAAACGGATTTCCTTCAGAACGGCGTTAACCTGTTTCTTGCGGGATTCACGAGCCTTGACCGCAGCTTCGTACTTGTACTTACCGTAGTCCATGAGCTTACAAACGGGCGGTTTCGCGTTCGGCGCAACCTCGACAAGGTCAAGTTCGGCATCCTCAGCAAGACGCAAGGCATCTTTAAGAGGAACAACGCCTACCTGCTCGCCACCGGGGCCAACAAGTCGGACCTCCGGAACGCGGATACGATCGTTTATGCGTGGTTCGCTAATGAGTAGCTCCTGTGCTCTGTGGGTTTCCCCGTGAATATTATCCGTGGCGAGCACTAAAAAAGCCCTCGCCGTTTACAAGCGAAGGCACACATCGAATACCGAAAATTCGGTTATCTAACCCGTCTGCCTCACACCATATGCGGGCGGATGCGGGTGGGAGTAGACTCCACTTGCAAACAGTACATTAGTCTACCGGGTTTACAGCTAATTCACAAGAAAATGCCAAGAACGATAACCTTCTTCGTCATATTCCCGTTTTATCCCTGTGACGCCGGTCAGTCAGCCTAGTAAACCTGCTGTGAGGGGTAGCTGCGACTATGCGCATTACGCTACCCCGTACAGGGCAAAATCTTATCTAAAAACCTGTGTAGCGAACATATGAAGATTTACATTCACGGATCGTTCAAGGTACTTCAGCACGCAGAATTAGTACACAGGACCGGTAAATTTCTCGCCAGGTCCCTGCCCCGGCTCATCTGGGATTGACGATGCTTCCCGGAACGCCAGCTGTAACGTCCGCAGCCCATCACGCAGCGGAGCAGCATGCTGCGAACCAATTTCTGGAGCCGCCGCCGTCACAAACCCTGCCAATGCAGTAATAAGTTTGCGTGCCTCATCCAAGTCCTGTAACTCCGCAGCATTATCTTCGGCAGCCAGACCGCATTTGACGGCTGCAGCGCTCATGAGATGGACAGCCGCAGCACCGATAATCTCAACGGCTGGCACATCGGCAATATCCCGCATCTGTTCACTAACGGCATGCATTTGTTCATCAGTTAGCTCTGTACCGCCGTGTACAGGTACAGATTCATTTGATGATGCGCCAAATTGAAAACTATTCGTCGTGTTACTCATGGTTCTAGAATCTCACACTCTCTAAAGTTCACCAAGACATCATCAACTGAGACTACACAAATCTATGAAGCAGAAAGAAGCTTAATTTGCACAGAATCAACCGCCTGTGACATAAGGTCGCTGCTCGCCAGACTCCGCTGAAAATCCTGAATTACCATATTGAGCTGTTCGCGGGTAAGTCCGGGAAGAACAGCAAGTTTAATCGCAAGCTCAGGACCAGGTCCTCCGCCCCTTAGGATCTTTCCCGTGCCTGTGCGTGCCTGTACGCCGTCACCAACATCGCATTGAACATCCACCAAAGCGGGTTGTGTAGAGATAAGGCGCTTTAGCTCATTTAGTACCTCGTCGCTGAGATACGAAGGGATCCACGGTTTCCCCTGCGCCAAAGACCAAACAGCGGGGCGACGTACCACAAAGGTGAGGTTCTGACCAGGATTCACAACGATGAGTTGGTTATCATCTTCCACAGCACTCAATGCCGTTTTACGCATAGAGGCCGCAACCGGGCGAGCTTGCGGATGCCACTGCGTCAAAGCATCAACACTCGTAAAAACAGGAAGAGCTTTTCGACCATCTGGAGCCTGCAAGCTGACTAATGCCATATCAGCTTCTTTATCAGATACCAGACCATCATGGGTTATATGAGCTTGTGAAAGCTGAGCAACAATCGGAGCAAATATTCGCACTTCACTCAACGCTTCAACAACTGCTGCCTCATCAACTTCATCAGCTTCAAAAGAGGTCAGAACCCGGACTAAATCTGGGTTTGTCAAACCATCGTCTCCATAGTATTGATGGGTTTGTGACGTTCCCTCTCCTAGGTTCCTCCCTTTCCAGGGCTGTCCGCCAGTATCAGTTTGCCTCCCAGCGCTGCGCAATTGAGCCGCAATATGCTCCGGCAACGCGCGCCGTGCAGCTGCACGCTTTTGGGGTTCAGACAGATTCCGTTGTTCTTGTGGGTTATGAGGCATCATCATTAGCCGCCTTAAGAGCCTCCTCAAAAGTAAAATTGCCGACGTACAGTGCCTTCCCTAGGACAAGACCTTCCAAGCCCTGATTCGTCAGCGCACGAAGAGTGCGAATATCTTCCAGTGAAGCAACACCTCCCGAAGCTACCACGGGATGCTCAGTGAGGCTGAGAACTTCACGAAGCAGCTGTAGCCCAGGTCCTGAGAGAGCACCATCTCGGCTTACATCTGTCACAATATATCGGCATGCTCCCGCAGTTTGCAGCCACCGCACCGTGTTATGCACGGAATCACCACGCCAATCTGTGCCACGCGCTACAACGGTTCCATTGTGAGCATCCAGCCCCAGAGCTATCCGCTCACCATAGTGTCCTAGTGTTTTCTCTAACCATGCCGGATGTTGCAGCGCCGCCGACGTCACGTTGATGCGGTCGGGTTCAAGACTCAAGGCGATTTCCAAAGAACGTTCATCTTTAATACCGCCACTGACCTGTATTTTGATGGGATTCTGAGCTGTCGCACGAACTCGATCAATAACCTTGCGAAGGGTGCGAATGTTGTTACCACGGCCAAACGCCAAATCCAGATCAACAAGATGAATCCATCGTGCCCCCGCGCGGCGCCACGATAGAGCCGCTTCCACTGGATCTGTTCCCTCACTCTGTTGGGAGAGGCGACCGCCTACGGGACGCACTGCACGCCCCTGAGCAATATCAACTGCAGGAAGAAGTTCTAGAGTACCCATATTCTTATCCCTGTGACCCGTATACGAAAGTTACATATGCCCCGTACCCAAAGAGGGCTAAAGCAATAATCCACAGCACAATCTGCGCGCCAAGAGATATGCCCTGTTTACGGAAAGATATACCCCCACCGGCAAAGAATGCCCCAACAGTCATGAGAATAAGTCCGGAGTATAGAGGTGACATATGATGCTCCTTCGCAGTTTTTCGTAAAATTTATGATGCTACAGACGGTTCATGATGGGAAGATGCGCAACCCAGCGGCAAAGAAATTCTTCACCTGCAGCACCCGAAGCTACCGGACAAAATTGAATTGCTGTGAGAGGACCATTCTCGATAGCTGCAATATAACGCGGATCTGCATCAGTCCAGCTGACAGCAGGCGGCTCCATATAGTCTATACTCTGGTCAAAATCCCAGGTAAACACGCCATCCTCTGCCTTGAAATTTAGGGGTTCAGGAAGATCCTGTAAAAATTTACTAGACGCAGCAGCCTCAACCCTATAGTGCCCTGGATGAGCCCCAGCGGTGGCTAGATCTTGTGCAGCACCCGGCCACTCTCCCAGTGCAGAAATATCAAGGTCTCCAAGATCTGGGTTTACGGTTCGGATAACTTCAAACAGCATCCCAAAACCAGCCCCCGCAACAAGGACAGGACGGCCGCCTGCAACGCGCCTCCCAAGCACCCGATCACCGTGGAGTTTCCGCACAGCCTCGTATGTTTCAAGAGATTTTTTATGGCCAGCAATCACCGTACCATCAGCGTCTCGTAGAGAATCGAGATCTGTGGTAACGAACGCTTGGGCACCGACGCGCTCGCACGCTTGCTGGAGCTCGCCATATGTGCCAAATTCGCCAAGTATAGCTACTGTGGGACGTGTGGGCATAGAGACTCCTTAGTTCCGCTCCCGCCGGATTCCAGACGAACAACCGGGCGAGCATACAAATGTCATGTATCTCTAGGGTACAAACTCCAAGGTTTCTGCCCCTAATCTCACGCTATCATCGCATACCGCATGTTACGTCGCCTGTATTGAGCACCATATGTCCATAAAAGGGCCCTACGCGATACAGGTCCCTTCAAAGCCACCAGTCTCAAATTAGTCATGAGAACAAAGAATGCAGATAGTTATGATAAGCGCACATCCAGTCACGTTTTCTAGATAGCAACTATGACTGCTATCGCACATTTGGGACTTCTAGACGCTGCCCGACTTTGACAGTTGAACCCTGCAGATCATTAAGTTTACTGATCTGCACCATGGTGTCGCGTGGATCAGTCTTCGGGTCTACCTCTTGCGCAATATCCCAGAGCGTATCTCCAGATTGAACGGTCACGTACCGGGTTCCTGCACCTTGAGAATTATTTCCAGCGTTTGCTGTATGCGGCGATATAAGAATGAGCGCCCCAAGAACAACAAGGGCCGCCAGCGTTATCAGCGGAATGCCAAAAACCCAATTTTTCAGAGCCCTAGAGCGATGCATAGCACGTGTGAACAATGAGGGATTGCGCTTATTAACCACCGACACACCTTTAAGTTTTTCTGGAACCCGCCGCTGTCCGCTTGATGTTTTACCGTTTACGCTCTGCTGAGTCTGAGAGGAAGATGTGACGTTCACTTTCTGTGGTGTAGCTGAGAATGAAGTCTCGTATACAGCTTGTACTTGAGGAAAAGTCAGTCGAGGATGAGGATGAGGCACACGGGAACGGCTCGGTGAAGCATAGTGTGTACGTGCTCGATAAGAGCCCTGACGAACACGAGCCGGGTGAATGACGGTTAACCCCGCCGGAATCCGGGAGGAAGAAGCAGCCGTTGCCATAGTATTTTCCTTTCCTCTGGTGTGTGACAAGTTCATATCCTCGCCGTTACACACCATTCTCAATGCTCATAATGCGGTTGGTATGAGTTCATATTCCTGCAGAAAGCACATATTTTGCTTTCAGTTTCTTTCAGGATGCTCTAGAAATACTGAAGTACTTCGAAGACCGATAACCCCTGCATAGCAAGAGCTTGAACTAGAACATCTCACCGAAAGACTTCAACTTTTATCGAATATGTCTTCCGTAGACACCAACTATATCGAATCTAGTTTCGATAGTCTAGTAGAAAGTTACTAAATATTTCTTCGATCAGATTCGGCTTGCATAGAATATTTGTTTGAAGTTTTCTCTCTGATGTTTTAGACTGAGAATCGAGACGGTTCATCGTTATGCCTACCTGGACCCAGTCAATGTTCTAGGAACCATAGCGTGCGTAAATAGTTAGAAAGAAGGCTCCGCATGACACCCGAAGCTCAGCGCCCTCCACTGACTCCACGTCAGCAGAAAATTTTGGATGCGATTCGTACAGAAATCGAGCAGAAAGGGTACCCCCCTTCGATGCGTCAGATTGGCGATATCGTTGGATTGGCTTCACTTTCTTCGGTGACTCATCAGCTCGGTCGTCTTGAGAAGATGGGATATATTCGCCGCGATCCAAAACTACCGCGTGCCATCGAGATTCTTGACGATATAGAGTCTGAGGGCGCTTCAGCCCATTTTCCGGAGCTGCCTACATTTGAGGTGAGCGATGAGGATATGGTTCCTGTGCCCCTCGTAGGTCGCATTGCTGCTGGTGGTCCTATTACGGCTGAGCAATCCGTTGAGGATGTTCTCTCTCTCCCCCGCCAGCTCGTGGGCAGCGGGAAGCTCTTCATGCTTCGCGTCAAAGGAGATTCTATGATTGACGCCGCCATATGCGACGGTGATTGGGTTGTTGTGCGTGAACAACACACCGCTGATAATGGAGACATTGTTGCGGCTCTTCTTGACGACGAAGCGACCGTCAAAGTATTCCGCCAAGTAGATGGTCATACCTGGCTGCTCCCCCGAAATTCCCAATATGAGCCTATACTCGGCGACCGCGCCACGGTGATGGGTAAAGTAGTTTCTGTTCTGCGAAGCATCTAACGGGGACCTGCTGACCTGCGCGCGTTTTTTCTCAAAAGACACAACGCTAGAGGTTCCGTTCCTGCGTATTCAGCCGTCTCATGTCCAGAAGGAATAACAGCACAATGATTGACCGTGAGATCGTTTTTATTGTCTATGTATCGGATATCGAGGCCTCAGCGTCCTTCTATACGAGCCTTCTAAATCTTGAGGTCAGTTTTACCTCACCACGCTATGTCACCATGGATTTAGCACCGGGAGTCTCGCTAGCGTTGTGGACCGGAGCAAGCAATGCTCTTCATGAAACTTCAATACGTACCTCTGAGGTATGTATAAATCTCAAGGGTTCCGATGCAGAAATCCTCACGCAGTACCAAGCCTGGGTGGAACAAGGGGTTGTCATATTGGAAGAGCCTCATCGTGATGTATTTGGGATGACTTTCGTAGCAAGTGATCTAGATGGGAACCGTATCCGAGTTGCCCCGATAGACTAACTAATTACTATAGGCAGCCATAAACGCACAATACATCAGGGAGGGTACCGTCGAACGGTACCCTCCCTTTCCCACATTACATCTATGGACGCTTCGCTACGTTTATGTCTCGGTACCAGTACCGGAATACAACGTGTATTAAACCCGCGTATCTTATTGTTTTTAGTCAATACTCTGGTAAAGCCGTTCTAAAGCGCCCAAAACAACATTCTTATCCTGGGTGGTCCAAAGGTTAGGCATCGCCCGCATCAGGTACCCACCGTATCGCTGAGTCGCCAGCCTAGAGTCAAGGATCGCCACTACCCCGCGATCGTGGACGGAACGTATCAATCGCCCTGATCCCTGAGACATGCGGATTGCCGCATGATATGCCGAAACAGCCATAAACCCATTCCCGCCTTTTTCTGCCACGGCACGGGTACGCGCTTGAGCGAGAGGATCGTCTGGGCGCGGGAACGGTATACGGTCCATCAGTACCAGACGACAGGAGTCTCCGGGAACATCTACTCCCTGCCAAAGGCTCATGGTGCCGAAAAGACAAGCATTTATATCTTCAGTAAACTCCTCGACAAGAGCCCGCAATGAGGACTCTCCCTGCAAGAGAATATTCAAATCCGTGTGCTGACGTACATATTCAGCCGCCTGCTCGGCACCTCGCTTCGACGAGAATAACCCCAGAGCCCCACCACCAGAAGCTTCACATAATTCGCGCAATCGTTCGAGCTGCTGAGGATTCACACCAAAGCTCGGTTTGGGCAAATCGGAAGCCACATACATAATGCCCTGCCGCGGATAATCAAACGGAGAGCCTACATCAAGACCTTCCCAGCGCGGAGCCTGCGGCCCAGCCAGCCCCAGGGAGCTGGCTACTGCATCGAAGGATTCACCCACGGTAAGGGTTGCACTCGTAAGAATAACGGTACGGTCCTCAAAAAGCCCCTCACGCAAACGGCTTCCGATGTTCAAAGGAGCAACGTGGAGTGTGGCGGGATCCTGATCGGAAGCTGCGGTATATCGTCCGTTTTCCCAACCACCCTGGCGCGATAACCACAGCACTTCGCGATGTTCGGCAGACTCCAGCATGCGCGTTGCGGCATCGTGTACCTCAGAGACACGTGAACGAGCCATCTGAAGCCCGGCATCCGCCTCTTTATTGTCGCTCTTAGAGTCGGAAAGCGCCGCCCGTGCGGCATCGGCTACAGCCGCGAGTGCGTTCAGAAGTCGCCCTTCGAGCCTTTCTATCAAGCCCTCAGAAACACCTTCACATGCGGTTTCTAAAGAACCGGCGGCTTGTTCGAGCGCGCTGGAGTCTGCTTTGGAGTTCTTGCGGATATCGCGAGCGGCACGCCTGATTAAGGAAGCAGAAAGGGAATCCGTCACCGCGCCGGTCACGCGGTCTGCAAGCTCATGCGCCTCGTCAATAATAGCGATATCGTGTTCGGGAAGTACACCTAAGCCTTCAAAAGCGTTGATGGCAAGCAGCGCATGATTAGTAATCACGAGATCGGCTTCATATGCTTTTTGGCGCGCCCGCTCACTAAAGCACTCCTCAACGAGGGGGCAGCGTTTTCCCAAACACTCTGAAGCGCTCACGGATACCTGCGCCCAGGCACGATCCGATACACCGGGTTTAAGTTCATCGCGGTCGCCGGTCTCGGTTTTTTCCGCCCAGGACCTTAACCGCAGCACCTCTTCACCGATGCGAGACATACTACGCTGAGGCATGTCGAAGAGGGTATCAGGTTCCTCTTCGGGGTATCCCCCGTCGAGTTTGTGCAGGCACAGGTAATTGTTCCTGCCCTTGAGGATTGCGACCTGAGCTTCAGATTCGGGCTCAGAAGAGAGCGCCTCCATAAGTTTTGGAAGGTCTCGTTTTACGATCTGCGCCTGGAGGGCTAGGGTTGCGGTCGCCACAACAATGGGTTTTGTGCTTACACCCGCATGATGCAGGGCTGGCACCAAATACCCGAGGGATTTACCGGTTCCGGTGCCTGCCTGCACGAGGAGATGCCGCTCAAGGTCGAAAGCCTGCGCAACATGGGCTGCCATTCTACGTTGTCCGAAGCGTTTTTGTCCGCCCGTTTTTTCAATCACATGATCGAGCAAATCTAACACGGGTTTTGCACCGGGCAGAGTTTCAAGCTCCGCTCCGGTGGGCGCAGTAATATTATCGGTCATGGGGTGCTCACGCTCTCATCACGCGAGTTCACAGACGGCTTCTGGCTCAGAGGCAGAGTCTTGAAGCTCCAATTCAAGCACTTCAAGAAGCTCACCATCGATCGCATAATCGGAGAGTTCTGCGGCGACATCCTCACGCACCAAAGCGGTGACAAAGGTTCCATCTGAGACAAACGCAGTACTTTTAATCTCAGCGTCCCAAGCATGAAGACGGGAAATAACTTCACCGTGGTTGTAGGGGATCAGTAATTTAACTTCAAGCGATGGCCGCGGAATTGTACCCGCAATCTTCTGCTTGAGTTCGTTAATGCCCTCCCCTGTGCGCGCCGAGACGATGACGTGGTTCGGTTCGCGCTGTCGCATGCGTTCGAGGATAAAGGGATCTGCCGCATCCGCTTTATTGAGCACAATAATCTCGGGTATACGGCGAGCATCTAAATCTGCGATAACCTCACGCACGGCGCGAATCTGCCCCTCAGGGTCTGGGTGAGATGCGTCTACCACATGCAGAATCACGTCTGCATCGGCTACCTCTTCGAGTGTGGAACGGAATGCTTCCACAAGCTGAGTGGGCAGCGAGCGCACGAATCCTACAGTGTCCGAAAGCGTATAGCCGATGCCGTCCGGAGTCTGTGCTTTGCGCACGGTCGGATCCAGGGTTGCGAAGAGAGCGTTCTCCACTAAGACACCAGCGTCGGTCAGACGATTCAGCAACGACGACTTACCTGCGTTCGTATACCCCGCGATAGCAACCGAGGGTACCCTGTTACGTTTACGGCTTAGGCGTTTTGTCTCACGTGCGGGCGCCATAGCGGCTATTTCGCGCTTGAGCTTTGCCATGCGGGCACGCAGACGGCGGCGATCCATCTCGATTTTGGTTTCACCAGGTCCACGTGAACCAATGCCTTCACCGGATGCTGCACGCCCGCCTGCCTGGCGTGACAGAGATGCGCCCCAGCCGCGCAGACGCGGAAGCATGTATTCGAGTTGGGCAAGTTCGACCTGTGCTTTGCCTTCACGAGACTTCGCGTGTTGAGCGAAGATGTCTAGAATCAGGGCGGTACGATCGATCACTTTGACTTTAACGATATCTTCGAGGGCTCGTCGTTGTGAGGGTGCTAATTCAGAATCGACGATCACGGTATCAGCACCGCTTGCCTCAACAATGTCTTTGAGTTCGAGGGCTTTTCCTGAGCCAAGAAAAGTTCCGGGGTCTGGTTTGAGGCGACGCTGAACTAGCCCGTCCAGCACTTCAGATCCTGCGGTTTCGGCGAGTGCAGCGAGTTCTCGCAGGGAGTTTTCAGCATCTTCGACGGTCCCTTCGGTCCACAGCCCGGCGAGAACCACGCGTTCTAGGCGCAGCTGACGGTATTCAACTTCAGTCACATCATCGAGCTCGGTAGAAAGCCCGGCGACTCGGCGTAATGCGCGGCGTTCGGCGAGGTCTTCCTGCTCGCCGTCAAATTCTGAGTGTTCCCGCTGATTATCGGAAATTTCTCGGGCACGGGTATCGAGCACGCGGCGTTGTGCGGTGCTACCGGTGCTTTCGGGGTAGATAGTGGTCTGTGCCGCTGCATCTGCACGGCCTAAGACTCGTTCTACGGTTCGGCGTAGCTGCTCATCACTGGGCAGCTTTTCGCTGGAAAAAGAGGTATCTGTTAATTTCATATGTTCCTCTATTTTAGCGGTCGCATGCCGCAGTTGTCGCGGCTTTCGGGTATCTCTCGCTGTGGGCGCATCAGCGTAGCAGCGATGATGCGGGGTGCAGCCGGGTACACTGGATTCATGAGCGAACAGCATTATTTTTCCTCGTCTCCCGAGGCCGAGTTCAAACCTCGAACGGTTCAGGTTGAGTTGGCGGGGCGTGAGGTTTCCGTGACGACCGCGAACGGTATTTTTAGTCCTTCGGGAATAGACAAGGGAACTGCGGTTCTTTTAGCGCAAGTACCTGAGCCACACGGAAAATATATGCTCGATATTGGATGCGGCTGGGGACCCATCACATTATCTTTAGCTATGCTTGCTCCGCAATCTGAGGTTTATGGGATTGACGTCAATTCCCGGTCGCTTTCGCTCACGGAACAGAATGCCCGCGCTTTGGGGCTGCATAACGTCTCGGTGAGCACCCCCGATGAGATAGATCCCACATTACGTTTCGATACTATCTGGTCCAATCCTCCGATTCGCGTGGGTAAAGAGGTTCTGCACAATATTCTGCTCGCGTGGCTTCCGCGGCTAGCCCCCGGCGGTGCTGCCTATCTGGTGGTTCAAAAGAATTTGGGTTCTGATTCCCTGCAAAAATGGCTGGATGCACAGCTCACCGAACGTTTTGGATCCGAGTTTTCGGTATCTCGATATGCCATGTCGAAGGGGTTCCGTATCTTACAGGTTGTGCGTTCTTCCAAAGGTTCTTAAAGGCTTCAGGTGGATGCTCACGCGATAATGCCCGCCAGCTTCTCCGCCTCAGAAGAAGGCTGACGGGCATAAGTTCTCAAAACTCCTTCGTAGGTTAGTGGAGCTCAATCTTGGCAACCGTCTGAGCTGGCCCTGCTAGAACGACGTGTTCGAGGTCGTCGGGGCCTAGGACGAAGGTTACTGCGAGCGTGCCGCCGGGAACATGAACCAGCCATTCATCGGGCGCCTCTTCGCCGCCCCAAAAACGGGTTGCCGCAGCGGCCGCGCATGCACCAGTCCCGCAGGATAGAGTCTCACCCACGCCGCGTTCGTATACGCGCATCCTGATGGCTCCAACATTTTTATTCTCGTCGGATGTTTCTAGATCAACCGGAACCACAAACTCAACGTTAGTCCCTTTTTCCGGGGCTGGATTTACCTGTGGCTGGCTGTTCAGATCGAGTCCGTCCAACTTGCCTTCCTGACCCAGCATCACCACAGTGTGGGGGTTACCCATCGAAATCGACAGACCGGCTCGGGGAGTCATCAGTCCACGCGCCGAAACATGCGAATCTTCACCACTTTCGCGTGCTGTGTCTCCATGGATAAAACTCCACGGACCCATATCAATGGCATATCCTTCTTCGGTGCGCGCCACGATTTTGACGCCGCCTCGCGTAGCAATCTTGACGGTCTCACCTACCTCAAGGTCAATCATTCCCTCAGTACGCAAGTAATCGACGAAGGCACGCACACCATTCCCGCACATTTCGGCGATCGAGCCGTCACCATTACGGTAATCCATAAACCAGATAGCGTCTGGATGTTCTTCCAGCATATTCTGCCCGGTCCTGAAATTTTCGGTATACGCTGCACGGATAAAGCCGTCGGCACCGATTCCAAAATGACGATCGCAGACACGCGCGATGAGGTCAGCATCGAGCGGGATCTCAGAGGCTGGGTCGGTCAGAAATATAAAGTCATTACCCGTTCCATGCCCCTTTGTCAGAGTACGCCCGGCTAGTTCTCCCCACGTGGATACGCCATCGGTCATGCTCGTTTTCTACCCTTCGTTCTTCGTGACTAAATCTCTGTAAATTCTACCGGTTTACCGCAGAGGATGCGCTGCTTAAGCGGGTTTCGGTCCCTTACAGCCTTGGCTCGCCTGGTGCACGACCTCAAGCGCTTGGCCGAGCAGGTTCTTCGATTCGGCGTCAAACCAGTGTACGCGGTCGTCCCCGCGAAACCAGGTTATCTGACGGCGCGCAAATTGTCGGGTTGCCGTCGCGGTGTCTTCGATCGCATCGTGCAGAGTATACGTCGCGCTCAACGCGGGGTCGGAGGCGGTAGTCTGCGCATCCAAAACCTTCAAAAACTGGGCGTACCCGATGGCACGTGAGGCGGTCTTTCCCTCGCGCAGACCATGCTGTTCCAGCGTTCGTACTTCATCTAAAAGCCCTGATTCCGCCATGTTCACCACCCGCCGGTACAGGCGTTCGTGGAGGCGTTCACGATCCATATCAAGCCCAATCTGTATGGCGGGTGAGACATATTCGCGTACTGGCATAAAGGCAGAAAAGGGACGCCCCGTCACCTCAAAAACTTCGAGGGCACGGATAACGCGCCGTTCGTCGTGAACACGCGCCGCAGAGTCAGGATCGACCTGAGCCAGGCGTGTGCGCAAAACACCGATCCCCTGCTGGGCGGCTTCCTGCTCCAGCCGAGTCCGTACTGCCGAATCCATGCCGGGAAATTCGAGTTTATCGAGAGCCGCCCGAACATAGAGGCCGGATCCGCCCACCAGAATAGGGTACTTACCGCGCGCTCTAATATCCGCAAAGAGCTGCCGGGCTTGATGCTGAAATTCTGCTACCGAAGCTTCCTGCGTGATATCCAAAATATCGAGCAGATGGTGAGGAACCCCCTGCATTTCCTCAGCGGTAATCTTAGCAGTTCCGATATTCATACCGCGATAGAACTGCATAGAATCCGCGTTCACACATTCACCGCCAAGATGCCGGGCAAGAGCAATTGCGAGCGCACTCTTACCGGTACCGGTGGCACCGATAATAGCGATAATAGGAGGCTCTAAGGGGTACGTCATGGGTCTATTGTACGGGTCTACAGATAATATGAGACCGCGCGCACGCCCTACGGTATCTAGGATTTAGGCCCAATAGTAGGCATGCCAAGTCCCACAGGACCGCCCGAAACTTGGGTAGTTCCGGCACCGCAGGATTCGGCCTGTGAACGGTCCCAGGCGTCCCCGGCTCGGGTGCGGCGAAGCTGATACTGCTCAGCGGTGGGATCTGAAATCAGATGGAATGACCCTGCCTCAGTGATAGGAACGGTTACCATGTCTCCAGGGCGAGGCTCTTCGCACCCAGCAGGTACTGAGAAATGTACGAGGCGCTGATCCGGTCCGCGGCCCGCCAGACGATGCGTCTGTTGCGCTTTACGCCCAGACTCGGCGATAACCATCAGCTCGACAGTCTTCCCCAGCTGTTTACGATTCTCTTCACCCGCGATACGGTCCTGCAGAGCCACTAAGCGTTCGTAGCGCTCTTGCACAACATCTTTTGGAATCTGGTTTTCCATAGTCGCCGCCGGGGTGCCGGGGCGAATTGAGTACTGGAAGGTAAATGCTGACGAGAACCGCGCCTGCTCCACCACGCGTAGCGTATCCTGGAAGTCTTCTTCGCTCTCACCGGGGAACCCCACGATAATATCGGTGGTAATGACAGCGTGCGGAATGCGCTCGCGCACCTTCTCTAAAATACCCAAGAATTTCTTGGATCGGTATGAGCGGCGCATGTCTTTGAGCACCTTATCCGATCCCGATTGAAGCGGCATATGCAGAACGGGCATGACGTTCGGGGTTTCTGCCATCGCTTCTATCACGTCGTCGGTGAACATAGCTGGATGCGGTGACGTGAACCGTACTCGTTCCAGTCCCTCAATATCACCGCAGGCGCGCAATAGTTTGGAGAATGCCTGACGGTCCCCAAATTCCACGCCGTAGGAGTTCACGTTCTGCCCAAGCAGAGTTACTTCGATCGCACCGTCATCAACGAGCGCCTGAACTTCAGCGAGGATATCGCCGGGTCGACGATCTTTCTCTTTACCGCGCAGTGACGGCACGATGCAGAAGGTACAAGTGTTATTGCATCCTACGGAGATTGACACCCAGCCCGAGTACACATGGTCGCGTTTCGTGGGCAGGGTCGAGGGGAACACCTCAAGCGATTCGAGCAGTTCCGCCTGTGCTTCGTGATTGTGGCGGGCGCGTTCAAGGAGTGTGGGGAGCGAGCCAATATTGTGGGTGCCGAACACGACATCTACCCAAGGGGCTTTTTCGATAATAGTGTTCTGGTCTTTTTGAGCCAGGCATCCGCCTACAGCAATTTGCATGCCTTCGTGGCGCCGCTTCACGGAGGCCAACTGTCCCAAATGCCCATAGAGACGATTTGATGCGTTCTCGCGCACCGCGCATGTGTTAAACACCACGAGGTCGGGTTCTTCCCCCTCGGCGGCGCGTACATACCCGTTCGCTTCTAGCAAACCAGACATACGTTCAGAATCGTGAACGTTCATTTGACAGCCAAAGGTGCGAACTTCATAGGTTCGGGGAGTTTCGGCGGACGTTGCGGATTCAGCAGAAAAATCATTTAGGGTCATGCTCACGCCATTAGGGTAGCGGATGGTGGATAATGGCTCTATGCAGGTATCCCTTAGTAATTCTTCCGGCCAATATCCTGATGATCCCCTCGTGACTATTCTTGAGCGTGCCATCGCGGAATACCATCCCGCACCCACGCACTCCCCCGCCGATTCTGAGGCGTTCCGGGTCAGTGTTCTCAAGATGCTTTCGTGGGCGGCAACCCTACCGGCTATCGGAGATCGGATTCCGCTCTCGCTGACGATTCTCTCAACCGGAATGCGCTCGGTAGTGCTGCGAGTACGCTATGGATCTAACCCGCATACACCATGGCAGCCCGAATCTGTCATCTTAAAACGTTATCGCCGCGGAGATTCGGCGACTAACGCAGGCGGTTTTGGATACCTTCGGGAAAAATACGGTGCAGTTGCCCTCGATGAGATGGTTCCAGATATTTACCCTGCCCTCTACGGTGTTGATGATGACTTACGCTGCTTAGCACTCGAAGACGTGGTTTTTGAAGGGTCGGTACCCGTTGCAAACTCCCTCATAGCTGATACCTCCACGCAGCTTTTCAACCAGAATAATACGGCACGCGCTTTTGCGGCTTACGCGGCAGTGTGGGGTGAATTCGCCCGACAAGGAATTTTTGACGACACCGTCGATCAATATCGCGCGTCGCTCGCGAAGGCGGACCGTAGGGCGCAGTTCCCGGGGGCGATGCCCTCCCCGAAACTTGCCGAGAAGGGGCTACAACGCCTATATCCCGATCTCCCGGCAGAACGGAGCGAAGATGCAGAAGAACCTACAAACGATCTCCAAGAACTAATCTTCCGGTTCCATCGCATTACTCAGCCATTTTTCCTCAAACGCCCGCCGGTACCCGAGCAGTTTAAACGTAGCCGCGGGCAGGTCTATATGCTCTCGTCGGGAGATTTTTCGCCGCATAACGTGCTGTACTCCCCGGCCGATACGGCACCTTCTCGCGGTATCGACACCCGCGCCTTTGATACGGAGGGAACCTGTATTCACCATCGCGGATTCCCTTTTGTGGAGGCGATGCTCGGGTTTCCCTCGTCGCCCCAGTACCCGCTTTACCGGGTAGACAGGGAACAGGAGCTTCCTAAATTTTATATGGTCCTCTTCGGTGAAATACCTTTAGATGCCAGGCTTGCAGAAGACATCGCGGTGTGTGCAGCTATCACGGTGTGTACGCTTTTGGAGCTTTACGCCGACGGAGCTCGGGCGCGGGTTCTTCCCCGCATTTGCCGCCAGGGTGTTGAGCTGATGCGCATCCTGCTTACTCTTGGAAACACTCAAGACCCCGCGCTTTACGATCTCATCCAGCGCCTTGGCGATTACGGTAAGAACCTCGAAAAGTAGATTAGACGGCACGTCCAGTTGCCTCACCGGCGGCAAGCGTAAAATCCCAACTAATTCCGTTCCGGGTAAGAACCTGCGGACGTAGTTCCTCACGCAACGCAAAACTCTTATCGGCATATCCCAGCAGATACTCATCGAAGGCTGGGAGAATAAGCTTGCGATTAAGAGCAACTTTGAGTTCCGAGTCGGTAATGCCTTCTTGCCAGGAACCTATAGCATATTCTTGCCCACCCAGCACAATGTTCTGGGTACAATGAGCATGTTTAAACGCATATCGGGCATCGGTTATCGTAATTCCAGCCCACCAGCTCAGGTCCTCGGCAGTCACTGGCCCGTGACCGCATATATAACGTGTACCCAATTCAACCAGTGCCTGCTTTCGCTCGTATTTTGTGCGGGGCACAGGTATGGAGTCACGGTGCACGAAGCTTTCCTCTTTCCCCTGAAGCGGCCCTTGAAGAACCGTACCCTCACCGCCGTAGAGCCGAATGAGGTGACTACGTCGCGAACTTGGTCCGCTATAGCCGCATTCATCCAAAATGGCGTAGAGGTCAGTACGGGTGAGCGGCTCAAGATGACCGCGAGTTTGTAAAGCTTCATGAAGATGTTTACGCCAACGTTCAAAGTCTTCGAGCGTAAAGTTACATTGATGCATATAGCTGGTCTGAGGCTTCGCACCTCGACCAGCGACGGCAGCATACAGTGAATCTGAGCTTTTAAGAGTCAAAAAATGGAGTGTCCCGCGCATAGGCCACGAACGTACAATATCGTAGTCATGGATGCCTTCAAGAACTGTTTCAGCACTGCACGCAGCTCGTAGAGCAATGGCGCGCACACCGGCATTGTAATTTTGCCCCTGAACAGCGTAGAGATGATTTAACACATGTATCGGGGCGCTTGTCTCTTGGTACAGAGTGTCAGCGTCTACACCTATACCACGATGCGCTGCACTTGGAGCGAGGAGCTGAGCGATCATACGCCTGGCACGAAGTTCTTGTAACGGCTGCATAGATTACCTCTTATCTGTTGCTGGATCCGCTGGATACTCTTCTGATGAAGAATATTCAACAGTCTTCTTCCTGCTCGCTGCGGTACCTCTCGATTTCTTCTTTTACCACCGAAAACGCTACAGATGAAGAATATCCTCGACGTGCCAGCATACCTACTAGCCGACGCAAGATTTTCTCATTCTCGGTACGATCTGAGAAGTTCATGGAAGGACGCAGTTTTTTGCGCACGAGCTCCGCCGCATCCCGGTGCTCATCTTCGTCCGTGCGTGCAGCGAGCGCATCTTCAGCAAGTTCTCCGGTAATTCCTCGCTCTTTGAGTTCACGGCGCAGAGCGGTTCGGGAAAGCTTCTTATGTTTTCCCCGCTGTTCCACAAAGGAACGCGCATACTCGGCATCGTCGATTAGGTGAGCCGCCTCAAATTTATCGAGCAGCGGCTCTATAAGACTTTCCTCAAACCCTTTATCGGCAAGTTTTTTCTGCAACTGCGCGCGGGATTTAGCAGAATACGCCAGTTGATTGTAAACCAGAGTCTTTGCTCGCGTGTACGGATCTGGCTCTTCGCGCTGTTTCCAACGTACTGAGCGATTGGTGCCCGGAACATTCGTCTTTTCTTCGGCAGCGATACCTCGAATAAGAGCTTCTTCTTCGGTGCTCAAAGGTTCGTTGAGGGCACTCCCCTCACGAAATAATGGGCCTGATGACCTTTTCTTCTTTCGTACTTTTTCTGGATGTTCTTCCTCTGCACGATGAGCCCCAATAGCCGGGGCGAAGGGCGATTTTTCGGTGTTCTTGGGGCGCCGGAATCCTTTTTTCCAGTCCGGGTTTCGACGCTTCTTACGGGCGCCCGATGTACGCTCTGCTGAGGTTTTTGATGAAGCGTTTTGTGTACGGGGTTCTGCATCATGTTGAGTTACCGCCCCTCCCCCTCGTGTGCGTGGGAACGAGCGCGATGAGGAAGAACGATAGGGTACAGAATCGGGGTCGGGTTTGTCTTCCACATATCCGTGTGCGGCGGGATGCCAATCAGAGAATCCTGTGGCTTTGCCCTCTGCAGCATCAGAAGTTGTTTCAGCGTCAGAAATCGCAGGGTCACTCAACGGGTTATCACCCCAGGCATCCGCCAACCAATCGTTACCCATGCCGCCTTCCTGTGCTGGTTCGATGCTGTTAATCCTGTAGGTACAACGCCTCAAAGGCGTAGAGTCCTCAGATATGCTGAGCGTGTGCCGCGCATCCTCAAAGCTAGGCTATCGTGGATGCGCGGCACACGCCATCTTGTTTAGAATTCTTCTGCGAGCTCGTCGAGAGGATCGGCCTCAACCGATGTGGCTTCAGCCTCTTCCAAAGATTCCTCGCCTTCAGGATCGATAATTCCGAGTTTTACGAGGACCTTATACTGTAGTTCCTCAGTCAATTCCGGGTTATCCTTGAGCAGTTTACGCACGTTCTCGCGCCCCTGCCCCAGCTGTTCGCCATCATAGGTAAACCAGGCGCCAGACTTCTTGACGATGTCATGCTCTACCGCGAGGTCAAGAATACCGCCTTCAACGGAGATACCCTCACCATACAGAATGTCGAACTCGGCCTGTTTGAAGGGAGGAGCCATCTTATTCTTCACGATCTTGGCACGAGTTTTATTGCCAATGGGGTTCGCCCCGTCCTTTAAGGTCTCAATACGTCGAATATCGATACGCACCGAGGCGTAGAACTTCAGGGCCTTACCGCCGGTCGTGGTTTCGGGAGAACCAAAGAACACGCCGATCTTCTCACGAAGCTGGTTAATGAAGATTGCTGTAGTGCCGGTGGACGCCAGGCGACCCGTAATCTTACGGAGAGCTTGGCTCATCAAACGCGCCTGCAGGCCCACATGAGAATCACCCATATCGCCGTCAATCTCGGCGCGGGGAACGAGAGCCGCTACAGAGTCGACTACAACGATATCAACAGCGCCGGAACCAACCAGCATATCCATAATTTCGAGTGCCTGTTCCCCAGTATCGGGCTGCGATACCAAGAGGGCATCGGTGTCAACGCCGAGTTTGGCAGCATAGACCGGATCGAGTGCATGTTCAGCATCAATAAACGCCGCGATACCGCCCGCTTTCTGCACATTCGCTACAGCATGCAGAGCGACAGTGGTCTTACCAGAAGATTCAGGACCATAAATTTCAATCACACGGCCGCGGGGCAGTCCGCCGATACCGAGAGCAGCATCCAAAGCGATAGCGCCGGTTGAAATAACCTCCGTTTTCACGGTCTCTTTATCGCCTAGACGCATAATCGCGCCTTTACCATAATCCTTGTCGATTTTAGCCATTACGGCTTCGAGTGCCTTGGCACGGCCTTCTTCAGGGACACGAGCGACGCCCTGTGCCTTGCTGTTCTTTGCCACGGTTAGTTACCTCGTTCTATCAATAGAAGGTCTCAATGATTCTTCGGGAGGTGCTTCTCGCCACCCTCTGCACACTACTCTACGAAGTCCGCCTGACACTTTAAGACCGACGGCGGAAGAATGTGGAAAAATCCCCCAGAAAGTACAGATATTTTTACTCTGTGGATAGATTAGCATGACTCGAACAAAAATCCTATAAATCGCACAAATTTTTGGCAAATTTTTTCGAATTTATGCTCGCCGTGTCTATCTCAGAGTCTCCACATACAGCGTCGCAACAACCCCTAAACCGGACTTATTCCGCAGCAATTCATGGATTCGGCTACCTGCGCGGTTCACGGTCGGGTCCCAAACGGCGAACCTCCGGAATATCCTGTGTCTCGCAGACCGCAAGCCAAACATCCTTCGGTGCAACCCCAGCTTCAAGTGCCTCTAAAGCCGTCATATTCCCAAGCGACCCAAGCACCAAATCTCCCGCCAAAACTCGGGCATACCCAGCACCGAATTCGTAGTCCATATTTGTCCAAAACTCGCTGAGTTTCATCATCCCTCCTTACGCTCTCCTGTTTCAGAGCATATCCGAGAAAAAATCACGAGAATGCTTCATCAGAGTCCCCTGCGACAGTAGACCTCTACCGTTGTCAGTGCATAAAAAAGCGAACCGCGCATCATAACGGATGCGCGGTTCGCTCACATAGGTCTCTTAGAGCGAAGCCATCATGTAATCGTTACGGTACTGCTCAGCAAGCTCGGCGGGAACGGTATCCGGAACGTGTACGCCCTCTAGAATTGCCATACGGTCGGCGACTTCACGGAGCATCTGGTACATCGGGATATCAAGCGCCTGGCAAATCCATGCCAAAAGCTCCGAAGAAGCTTCCTTCTGCCCACGCTCAACTTCGCTGAGATAACCCAGGGAAACACGTGCGCTCTGTGAAACCTCGCGTAGGGTACGACCCTGGCGCTGACGAACGTCACGAAGAACCTCGCCAATAGCCTGGCGCAGAGGTACAGTCTTTGCCTCTTCCACAACAGGAGCTACCTGCTGCGGAGCTGGGTTAATTTCTTTCCACCGGGTAATACCATTAATAGATACACGCTTCTTGGTCATATGCGTTGTTTCTCCTCGTACGTAGGTCAACCAGTGTTCGGTTCTTACAGTTATTAAGCCTAACTCATTTTTTAGTTCTCGGCTAGCCTCGGGTACTGTAGCGTTTATATGAGCCTGGCTAGTATATATTCAAACTTACCAAGCTATAGTTTTATTCCCATGCACCTGGGAAATCCCTGGAAACTTGATTAAAGTATCCCGTGAAAAGATACTTCAGCTGACCTCTAGATAAGACTACGATGCGTCCTTAGTACCGTGCACAGCCTGGGTCAACAGGAGAATTGCATCCGCCGTTGCCGAGGCGCGAATCTGTACCCGATCCCCCTCATAGTGCCGCTGTACGGCATAGGTTGCCTCTGGAGTGTGCACACCCAAAAATACGGTACCAACGGGCTTACCGTCGTGCGGCTCTGGCCCTGCAACTCCAGTGGTCGAAACCCCGTAGTCAGCTCCGCAGATTCGTGCGGTTCCCTGCGCCATCTGCCGGGCAACTTCCGGATCAACTGAACCATTCTTAGCTAAAAGCTCTTCGTTTACGCCTAAAACGGATGCCTTGACCGCGCTCGCATATGAGATAACCCCGCCGCGGTAGTATTCCGAGGCTCCCGCAACGGTGCAGATAGTACCCCCGACGTCTCCTCCCGTTAGGGATTCCGCCGTAGCGATTGTCAGACCTGTACCGACCAACGCATCGTGAAGCATCTGAGAGGCTTCCTTCGCACTATGCGGTACCGTTTTGAGTACGTCCATAAGTACTCCTCTCCTCCCAACGAGATATATCCGGCGTATAAAATACCGGGACATTCCATCTAGAACCGTCCCCAGCCTCATGCCTATGCGGGATGCTGCGCCAGCCATGTCTGGCGAAGCTGATGGGCATCACGCACGTAAACCGCCCCTGTCCAGACGGTAATAGCGGTTACCGCCGCCATAAGGACCCATCCGGGAACCAACCAAGGCTTGCCGAGGAGTCCTAAGGGTAAGAGCATCACCACGAGAGCAACGGTTTGTAAAACGGTTTTAATCTTTCCACCCTTATTTGCCGCCATAACCCCGTATTTGATAACGAAAAAACGCATGATGGTGATTCCCCACTCCCGAAGGAGAATTACAGCGGTCACCCACCACCACAGCTCGCCCAACCAAGAAAGGGTAATGAACGCCGCACCGGTGAGGAGCTTATCAGCAATAGGATCAGCGATCTTCCCAAAGCTTGTGATGAGGTTGCGGCTTCGAGCCAGGTAACCGTCCGCCCAGTCTGTAATCATCGCGGCGATAAAGAGAGCAAAAGCAAACCACCGCTGCGCTATATCTTCAGCTCCGAATGTTCCGCCGGCAAGGAGCACTACAACGAAAAAAGGAACTGCAATAATACGCACAACCGTCAGAATATTCGGCAGATTCCAGTTAGATACATGACGCTCGGTCTGCGATACCGCCGATGCTGATTCCTGACTCACTGTTACCCTTCGTCTCTACAGTCTGGTACCAACGACTCGCTGTTGGCTGCAAGGAACTCCCAGAGCGTAGCCCTCGCCTCATATCTTTCCAGTATACGAGGTATCGTTCCCATAAGAATGGCGTTCCGATAAATCCTTGTTTGGGCTCGCAGTAATAGAAAAATTCCCGCTTCCGCAGCACGATATGCCAGCAGAAGCGGGAATCTCTCTAGGATGTGAGAACTACTTTGAATACGACTGTTTGGGTTATCGCCCCGTAAGCTGCCAGGCGTCCTCCGAGCCCTCATCGCTCTCTTCCACCGCATATTCGGCAGATTCTGCGGGGTTTACCGATTGCGCATACGGGTCTTCAAAAGTTTCCTCAACGGGTTCGGGCACCTCTTCACCCCGGATGCGTGCCAAGGTATTCTGTAGGTCGTCCGGACGCACCAGCACATCGCGCGCCTTCGAACCCTCGGAAGGACCAACTATGCCTTGAGACTCCAGCAGATCCATAATGCGTCCCGCCTTCGCAAAGCCCATGCGGAGTTTACGCTGAAGCATTGAGGTAGAACCAAACTGCGTGGTAATCACGATTTCAGCCGCCCGGAGCAGGTCATCAAGGTCGTCGCCGATTTCCTCATCAATCTGCTTCTTCCCGGCAGAAACCATGACATCTTCACGGTAAATCGTCGGAGCCTGCTGCTTCACGTGCTCAACAACCGCGTGAATCTCGGATTCAGAGACCCACGCACCCTGCACACGCATCGGCTTCGAGGCACCCATTGGCAGGAAGAGCGCATCGCCCTGACCGATCAGTTTTTCAGCGCCTGGTTGATCCAGCACCACACGCGAATCCGTGACCGATGACGTCGCAAACGCCATACGCGAAGGAACGTTCGCCTTAATCAGACCGGTCACCACGTCAACCGAAGGACGCTGAGTTGCAAGCACCAGGTGAATACCAGCTGCACGCGCCAACTGCGTAATACGAACAATCGCCTCTTCAACGTCACGCGGGGCAACCATCATCAAATCGGCAAGCTCGTCCACGATAACCAACAGGTACGGGTACTCGTGAATTTTTCGTTTACTCCCCGGCTCAGGCTGAATCTTGCCCTCGCGTACGGCCTTGTTGAAATCGTCCACATGCTTAAACCCGTAATGCGCCAGGTCGTCATAGCGTGCATCCATTTCACGCACTACCCATTGAAGCGCCTCCGCTGCCTTCTTCGGGTTAGTAATAATAGGCGTAATCAGGTGCGGAATTCCCTCATAGGCAGTAAGCTCCACGCGTTTGGGGTCCACCATAACCAAACGCACCTGATCAGGTGTGGAACGCATAAGAATCGAGGTGATCATCGAGTTCACGAACGAAGACTTACCGGCACCGGTTGCACCCGCAACCAGCATATGCGGCATTTTCGCCAGGTTCGCAAGCACAAAACCGCCCTCAACATCTTTGCCCACGCCCATAACCATCGGATGCGGGTTCGAGTGAGCCTGCGGGGACCTTAAGACATCGCCCAGCGATACCGTCTCGCGGTCGGTATTTGGGATCTCAATACCGATCGCCGATTTACCGGGAATAGGCGATAGGATACGCACATCCGGGCTGGCGACCGCATAGGCGATATTCTTACTCAGCGCGGTCACACGTTCAACCTTCGTACCGGCACCCAGCTCGATCTCGTAGCGGGTCACGGTCGGACCGCGCGAGAACCCGGTGACAACCGCATCAACCTTAAACTGCTCTAAAACGTTGGTCAGTGCTTCGACCACGTGTTCGTTCACTTCGGATGATTCCTTAGCAGGGGGACCTGCCACCAGCATCTGTTCTGCGGGCAGGTTATAAGTGCCCTGCGAAGACTCGACGGATTGTTCGGGGCGGGCCTGCTCGGTATGCGCGGTGCGCGTGTTGTTTTGCAGGGGTCGTGATGCCCCCGTACCGGCAGCCGCTGCTCCACTGACCGTAGCTTGCGGCTTCGTCTGCGGCATGCGGGATGCACCACTACTTTGCTGTGGTTTAGCTGATGTACCTTGATGCTGTGCTTCCGGCTGTGACTGTTGAGCAGGCTGCGGCTGAGGGCTTGCTATCTGCTTTGTCGCAACATTCTGCTCGGATGCAGCGGGCACAACTGACTGCACCGATGTGTCATCGAAAGCCTCTACGTCAAAGAGCGCATCCGGTGCCACACGACCGTGTTCAACGGCGGCACGCTGCGCCTGAGCCAGGCGTGCCGAGGGCGCATCCGAAGCCTCATGATCGAACACGGTATTCTCGGTGCGGCGTTTGGGCAGGCGGCTCAACCTACCCTGAGACGATGCCGAAGAATGCGGTGCGGGGGCATCCGCAGAGGTTGCGGAAAACTCTTCATGAGTATTAACCACGGGGCTGGCGAATGCCTCATCGCCAACGTATTCATCCAGTCCCTGATCGGCCTGTTGGGAACGACCGAATCCGAACCATCGCTTAATTGATCCGAAGATACCGCCGCGAGATGTACGGCGTTCTTCCTCATCACCGTAAAGATAGCTACGATCATGTTCCGAGGCACTCAAATCGACGGTCTGAGTCGCTGCCGTGGAATCCGCATCATAGCCGTCCTGCGGATATGCGATGGTCGGGTCATCATCGGTGGAGGCAACCGGCTTTTCGCCCAAGGCTATGCGAACGAGATGTGTAAGCCGCGGAATAACCTGACGCACCGGAGTAGCCGTCAATACCATGAGTCCCATGACGAAGAGAGCCAGAATAACGAGCCACTGCACAAATGCTATGCGCTGCATGAGAGGCCCAAGAAGTGCACCAATGGCGCCACCCCCGGCCCAGACAGCCTCAAAACCGCCCGAAAAACTGGGGTATCCGGCATTCATCGCGAAGAAAAGCGACGCTGCAATAAGGATAAGCAGCAGACCGAGCGAGACTCGATTGGTGCGGCGAACATCATCCGGCGTACGGAAAACGCACCATGCCAAGATAAAGCTCAGAATCGGTACCAAGATAGCACCCTGACCGAAAACGCCGCCCAGCATGGTGTGCCATGCCGAAATTGGGGCATGGATAATGGCTGGCGCAGACATGACGCGCCAGCTATACCATTCGACCCCCGCCGTAATAACGCCGAAAAGCAGAATGAAGAGCGCTCCGCCGTCTCGGCGTGCCTGTGGATCTAAATCTGTGCGATGCACCCCAAGAGCACGCACAGCACCGCCCACCGTGTGGGCGATGCCTAACCACACTTTCGCAATAGCATTTGCTACAGGGTTGGTTTCGGCGGTATTCGCGCGCTTAGACGTGCCTCGGGAGCCGCGTGCCGAGGTTTTCTTGGCTGATCCGGTTTTGCTTTTACGCCCTTGATTACTCCGTGAAGCCATATTTACTAGGTTAGCAACCTTCCATGTGCTTGGGGCTAGATGCCGTCATTCTCTCGCGACCGATGCAATCGGGGCAAGAACGTGATACGCATCCATAGTATTCATATGCTACCGTACACGGGAACGGGACCGACCGCTCAAGTAGCTATCGGCCCCGTTTGTCGTGTATTGTGCGGGGTGCGTTCGCACAGAGCGTGCCCGCACCACCTTTCGCCGTGGGCTATGCGCTCACTACACCGTCGGCTTAGGCTCCTCATCCGTTTTAGTCTCAACGACCACCGGGACGATCATGGGCTTACGGCGCAGGCGGCGGGAGATCCATGCACCAATGGTACGACGCACAATCTGCTGAAGCTGCTGTACCGTATGTACCTTCTCGGGCGCACGGTGAAGCGCATCCTCAAGGGCGGCGGTAATTTTGGGGGTGATCTCGTCGAAGACCGAATCGTCTTCGGCGATACCGCGGGCATGAATATCTGGCCCGGTTACCACACGTTTGGTAGCACGATCAATTACCGTCACGATAGAGACGAATCCTTCTTCACCCAGAACGCGGCGTGCCTTAAGATCGTCCTCAGTCACCGAACCGACAGAACGTCCATCCACGTACAAGTATTCGCAGGGAACTTCGCCAACGATCCTCGCTACGCCATCTTTGAGATCCACAACGGTACCGGATTCGCACAGGAGCACGCCTTCTTCGGGAACACCTGTCTCTTTCGCCAGTTCCCCGTTAGCAATCAGGTGACGAACCTCGCCGTGAACAGGCATCACGTTCTTCGGTTCCAGAATGTTGTAGCAGTACAGCAGCTCTCCCGCCGCAGCGTGACCGGAAACGTGAACCTTCGCGTTGCCCTTATGCACAACAGTCACGCCGAGTTTCATCAGGGCATTAATGATGCGGTACACGCTGGTTTCGTTACCCGGAATTAGCGAAGAAGCCAACACGACGGTGTCGCCCGGTTCAAGCTGAACCTTGTGATCGCCATTAGCCATACGCGACAGAGCTGCCATCGGCTCGCCCTGCGAACCGGTACACATGAGTACAAGCTCATCGGGGCGGTATTCATCGACCTTCTTCAAATCTACAAGAACGCCCTCAGGTACCTTGAGGTAACCCAGTTTCTCAGCGATGGTCATGTTGCGCACCATGGAGCGTCCGACCAGCACAACTTTGCGCCCGCGCTCGACTGCGGCATCGAGCACCTGCTGCACGCGGTGAACGTGTGAGGAGAACGAGGCCACGATAATACGACCGGGCGCATCGCGGAATACGCTCGATATAACAGGTCCGATATTTTTTTCGGTGGGTGTAAACCCGGGAACCTCTGCGTTTGTGGAGTCAGGCAGGAATAGATCCACACCTTCGTCGCCCAGACGCGAGAAGTGACGCAGGTCGGTGATGCGCCCATCCAGTGGAAGCTGATCCATCTTAAAGTCGCCGGTGTGTAGCACAGTTCCTGCAGCGGTTCGGATAAATACGGCGAGTGCATCCGGAATAGAGTGGTTAACCGCAATGAACTCGCATTCAAAAGGACCAAACTTTTCGATCTGGTGTTCCTTTACGGTGAGCGTATAAGGCTTGATGCGATGCTCGGCAAGCTTCGCTTCTACCAGAGCGAGAGTGAGTTCGGAACCGATGAGGGGAATATCGGGACGTTTCTTAAGCAGATAAGGTACCGCCCCAATGTGGTCTTCGTGCCCGTGAGTGAGAACCATGGCGACTACATCATCCAGGCGATCGACCACATAGCTGAAGTCGGGCAGGATTAGGTCTACACCGGGCTGGGACTCTTCAGGGAAGAGCACACCGCAGTCTACAATCAGCAGTTTGCCGTTGATTTCGTAGACGGTCATATTTCGACCGACTTCACCCAGACCGCCGAGAGGCACCACGCGCAGGGTGTCTTTCTGCAGTTTGGGAGGCGCCGGCAGATCATTTTCAAAAACGCTCATGCGTATCTCCTTATTTTCTATGATTCTATTTTTCGTGTCGTCTAAGGGCGCACCCGCTGTGAGTATCAAACTCCGAAGCGTATCGGGCTGCTTCGCGGGTGCTGCTCATGCGGCTTGAGAGGCTGAGAGTCCGTTCGCCAAAGGTCATGGACGCATCTCGCCTCTAGAGGAGGGGTCCACGCCTTCACGTTCCGCTTCTGCACGGAAAGCGGACCCGCGTGATCTTCTCGCTACATACGAGTCACGCTGGGTCCGCCCGAAACTAGCCGCAGAAAGTCTTATGCGTTTTTAAGAGTCTGCGCGATAGTGGAGGAAAGCAGATCCGCTCGGATAGCCTCCGCCACCTCGGGTTCGGAAAGTACATGAGGCAGGCGTACAACAGGTGTGCCAAGAACGCCTTGCCAAGCCAGGATTTCTTTGGCAGCAACGGCTCCGGGGGCTCGTCCCATGGTGGCGTTCACAATGGGCACGAGCTGCAGGTTAATGCGCTGCGCACTCACAAGATCCTGCGCTACAACGGCATCGATAAGCTCACGGAAGAGCATGGGTGCCACATGCGCGGTAACTGAAACTAAGCCTACGGCTCCTACTGCCATCCAAGGCAGAGTCAAACCATCATCACCACTGTAGTAATGCAAATCTGTGGTTGCCATAACGTCGGTTGCGGCGCCAAAGTCAGCCTTCGCATCCTTAACAGCAACAATATTATCAAGTTCTGCCAGCCGACGGTAGGTGTCGGGGGCAATCGGGATGCTGGCACGCCCCGGAATATCGTAGAGCATGATGGGTGTACTGGTGGCTTTTGCTACGGTGCTAAAGTGCGCGTAAACGCCATGCTGAGTGGGCTTGTTATAGTAGGGAGTCACCACGAGCAAACCGTCAACACCAACCTTTTCGGCGCGACGGGCAAGCTCAATGGTGTGCGCGGTGTCGTTCGAGCCCACGCCAGCAACAATAGAGGCACGGTCTCCTACAGCTTCTTTGACGATGGCGAAAACTCGTTCGTTCTCATCATCGGTCATGGTCGAGTATTCTCCTGTGGTACCACAGACAATCAACCCGTCATGACCGTTGTCAATGAGGTATTCCGCCAGGTGTGCAACCTGTTTTTCATCCACAGATCCGTCTTGAGCGAAGGGCGTTACCATCGCCGTGAGCAGACGCCCAAAGGGCGGGTTTACAAAAGTACCGGGGTTCATCACGTTCTCAGCCATACACCCCAGAGTACTATCTTAAGCTATTCTTACGCTACATTAATTTTGCTTTTGTCCCGAAAATTTTCACTTTTTTGTGGAGTTCTGCGTTCTTGAGCTCAAAACGCAACTTCAAGCACTCTTCATGAACACACATGAACTCCCCTAACAGCCACGCTATTTCAGGTCGGTCACATCACGACCACGGCGCAGAGAAATCGCATTTCGCATAGCGGCGCGGGCACGTTTACGTTCACCGCAGACATCGTACATGCACGAGAGATTAAACCAGGCTTCCCAGCTGTCCGGATTTGCTTCGAGAACATCGGCAAATTTTTCAAGTTCTACTGAAGCAGCCTCACGATCAACCCTTCCGGCAGGACTTCGCGGCAGCGTATCTTCGGGAAGTTTACCCTGGGCATCAAGCTCCTGAGCCATCCGCTGTATACGCGCACCAAATATCACCTCGCGCACAAGCGCCCACGCACCCACTGCGGGCAAAAGCAATAGTCCCACCCCGAGCAGAATACCTGCGATATTCCCCGACGCAATGAGCACGACCCCACGCTGTGCCGTAAACAGCAGATACAGCCCCAAGAGCGCCACTGTGAGCGCCGCAAAGATTTTACCTTTACCGCCCGCATCCACCAGCATAAATACTCCGCTAAAAATCAGCACGCCCAGTATTGACGCACGAATACCCAGCGGCAGAGGCAGCAGAAGCACGGTACAGACTAATAAGAGACAGGCAATCGCAACCCATAATCTCAACGATGTCAGCCACGAGGCGCCCCGCACGGGTTTTACCGTTTCTTGTTCAGAGGTCATTGGAGTCGGTATCCGCACGATCTACAGATCCATATACTTATCGAGTCCAACATTCAACCCCGGATGCGCCGCAACCTGCCGCACACCTAAGAGCACACCGGGCATGAAGGATGCGCGGTCGAAAGAATCGTGGCGGATTGTCAAAAGCTGTCCGGGGTCGCCCAGCAGAATTTCCTGATGCGCAACCATGCCGCGAAGCCGCACCGCATGCACGTTAATACCCTCAACTTTACCGCCACGAGACCCCAGAGGATCACTCTCGGTAGCGTCCGGGCTGGTTCCAAGCCCAGCTTCCTCTCGCGCAGCCGCAACTTGACGTGCTGTGTGAGCGGCTGTTCCCGAGGGGGCATCGACCTTATTGGGGTGGTGAATCTCGATAATCTCAACCGATTCAAAATACGGTGCCGCCTTAGCCGCAAATTCCGTCGCCAAAATGGATCCTAACGCAAAATTCGGTGCAATCAGCACACCCACCTGCGGGTGCTCATCAAGAAGCTCACGCAAGGATTCCACACGTTCTTCAGTCCAGCCGGTAGTACCCACAACAGCATGCACTCCATGCTCTACGGCAAAACGGACGTTCGTCTCGGTAGCGGTCGGCACGGTCAGATCAACCATAATCTCAGCATTAGTTTCAACGAGCTTTTCGAGAGAATCTTCACGCCCTAAAGTGGCAACTAATTCAAGATCGGGGGCATCGGTAATAGATTTCACCGCTTCCGACCCCATACGCCCCGATGCTCCAAGAACCGCCACCCGCCGTATTTTAGTCTGCGTTGCTTCTACCATTCTGTTGCCTCCAAAACTTACGAATAGCCCAGTTATCTCTACCCTATTATTGCATGTGGTGTACAGCACGAATCGAGACATGATGTTGCTTATGACCACGCCCCATCAACGCTCAAGCGCCAGCACAAAAGGCTTATAGATACCAAAATATCTGGTAGCTACGTTTCTTAAATTTCACAAAACTTCTCGATGGCTCCAAACGTCTCTATCTAACAAATAAACTCTTATACTAGTAAACAGTATTTTTCTTCACTCTTTTCATCACCCCGGAGTAACAAGACATCATGAAGCAACTTTTTCCGTCTGCGGTCAGCCCCCATGAGGCTAACCGCTCTTTTATGCTACCCGGGCTCGACGGCCTGAGAGCCATCGCCGTACTCCTGGTAATTGTGTACCATCTCTGGCCTACTTCGGTGCCAGGCGGTATGATCGGGGTCGATATTTTCTTCGTCATCTCAGGATATTTGATTACCGCCCTCCTACTCCGCGAAGGAGCGGTAACCGGGCGTATCAACCTACTCCTTTTCTGGAAGCGCCGCGCTCGCAGGCTCCTTCCCGCGATCGCGCTGCTTATTTTAGTAACCGGTCCCATCGCGCTAGCCATAGGCGGCGATATACAGGTCAATCTGGGCAGACAGCTTACTGGCGCAGGCACATTCTCATCTAACTGGCTCTCTATTTTCAGCGGTAACGACTATTTTGCGCAGACTTCTCCCGAACTTTTCACGAACTTTTGGTCGCTTGCTGTTGAAGAGCAGTTCTATTTGTTCTGGCCTCTTTTGCTGGTAGCAGCGGGTGTTATCCTCGGCAGACGCTGGAGACAATTCAGTCTCATTATTTTTATCGCTATCATTGCATCCTTAACAAGCGGCACGATTATGCTGGCATTTGGAGCGCCCATCAGCCGTATTTACTACGGTACTGATACCCATGTTTACGGTCTGCTCTTAGGTGTTTTACTGGCTTTTTCGATCCCGTGGTCGCTCTATCCACCTCGTGATGAACACGTTATATATCGAGTGGCGCAACCCCTTGGTGTGGTGGCTTTCCTGCGTGTAATTCTCAGCTGGCTCTGCTTGGTTGCTCTCATTCCGCTTGCTCTTCTTATGCCTGAGAAGGCGCCGGGCACTATCCCCTGGGGGCTCCTCGGCGCTTCGCTGCTGACTCTTGGAGTTATTCAAGGAATCCTGCCGGATATGCTCGCCGGGGCATCGTCTCTATTACGTTCGGTGTTATCTTTCGGCCCCCTCACCTGGATTGGGCAGCGATCCTACGGACTTTACCTCTGGCACTGGCCGCTTGCCGTTATGGCGCATTATCTTCTGGGCGTGGATCGTTCACCGCTGTGGAACGTTGTCGTTCTGCTGGTTACCGTCATTATTACTGAGCTTTCTTATCGTTACCTTGAAACTCCAGTACGGCGATATGGTTTCCGTAGTTCGTTCGCACAATTTTTTGGAAGAATTCGTTACGGCAGGTATCGTGCTCTACCCATTATTGCTTTAGTGCTTGTGATGGGCGCAGGCTCTGCGACCGCCGTCGCGGTACGAACTGCTCCTGATCAAACTAGTGCACAACGCGCCGTTGAAGAAGGCAAAAAGCGCGCCCAGGAACGTTTAAAAGCGCGTGAGGAACAACGAGCACATGCGAGCGCCTCGCCAACAGCAAGTTCGACAGCAGCAAATCCTAGCACTGCGGCCTCTGCGGTGCCAGATGAATATCCGCAGGTGAATTCTGCTGATGTGACCGTGATCGGCGATTCTGTAGTGCTTTCTGCAGAACCCGATATTTATGATGCGATGCCAGACGCCACGATCGATGCGGCGGAGGGACGCACCATTGTTCAGGCGTTGCCCATGGTTAAATCCTGGTCATCGCAGGGAAAAATCGGGAAAGTTTTAGTACTCTCGGTAACCGCTAACTCGACGCTGATGCCCGGTCAGCTTGAAGAGGTTTTGCGGGCGCTTCCGGCAGACACGAAGTTGGTGCTCGCAACGGGGTACGGTCCGCGAACCCTCACCTGGATTGATTCTTCAAATAATCTGATTCGTGAGTTTGCGCAGAAAAATTCTTCCCGCGTCTATATTGCAGACTGGAACGGTGCAATAACGCAGGCGGTGCGGAGCGATCCAAGCCTGATGACTTCGGACGGCGTGCATCCGGAGGTTAAGGGGCAGATGCTCTACGCCCGTATTCTGACGGAGGCGGTTGCTCGGGCACAAAGTTAGGAGGAAATCGTACGTGTAGTGTATTGGTGGCGTTTTTTAAAACTTTTGAATCCACACGCCTCAAACTACGGGTCAAGAAAATCAAACCGTTGTGATATTGGCAGGTTGGAGGAAGGAGTTTTGAAAGTAATTAAACCTTTCAAGAACTTCACGTACCTGGAGTAGCATCATGTGTACGTCTGCATGACCTGCTAAATCTATTCCACATCGTCAAGACGTCTTCGGGATCCCGCTTTGGCTTGCTTAGTACATTAGTACAACAAAGTAATACTCCCCTGCATATCAGCAAAAGCCTTCCTATCGGCAGGTTTCCACGAATTGCAGCGAAACAAAATGCTGTTTTCACAGCGCTCAACTAGCATTCCGCTATCACCGGTGAAAGACTCTAGTTGCTTTACATCCGTGAGTCCCCGAGGACCAGCTAAATACTCGTTGTACACAAGGATTGATGATTCTTGAGTGGCACCATGAATAGGTATTCGGGCGTAATTCTCGTCGCCCGGTGTCGGGTTCACCTCATCATGAACCAGCCTGATTCTCTCCGATAGCTTTCCGTCTGGATGGGTAAACTTACAGTCATAGGCATTTAATCGTAAAGCTACCTCCCCAGCCGGGTGCGGTGACGTGAACCTTATTTCCAGCTCTTTCGGGACATCCGTGATATCAATCGCTCCGAAAATCTGCAGCCCCTCCCACTCAAAATAGAACTCCTTGATGGTTGGGCTGCGGCGCATCATTTCACTGAAGTCTGGCATGTGTCTTCCTTCCTATTGCCTGAAGGCGTTAGCTGAGATTTATGTCAAAATTCCTTTTTATTGAACGTTTCAACTGCCTCATCACATCGTCTACCGTCTTCCCCCGTCGAACAGATGACCTCAACGAGTCAGAGAAAAATTGCAGACCATCAATATACCCTTCTGAAGCCTCGTAATCAGGACGAGCTATCAACGGCCGATTATATGTAAGTGTCTTCTTCGAGGTTTTCGACGCCGCCCATTCCACATCACTCCGGTATTTCTGCAAGAATGTACACAGGCAGAAAGCAAAATCAATGGCCAGGCTGAAAAAAGTGCCAGAAATATCATCCATCTGCGGCCCTGTCCTATCTAAGGACTCCCTCCCCAACCGCAACAGCTGTTCTAAATCACTGAGAGTAGGAAAATCTTTGCCACTTGTAGAGCCTAGATACTCTGCAACATACGCGGTCCTTGGCCCTTGATCCTCTTTGAATAGTTTAACGACCTGTCGCAGTTGGGCTCTAGTCATTTCCTTGAATGGTATCGGCTCATGACGCGGCGCAAACCAATCATAAGCTTGATCAAAATCTTCGAAGTTCATCATGAGTTATAGGTTTTCTCTCTGACATGCTGAAAATACGCCAGCGGTGATGTTAGTTGTCTCTTAGACGGTGATGTCGCTAAAAATCTCTCAGAAAGTTTTCTACCGCTAAGAGCCTTGACGAGCTACCCGCAAGGCATCAAGCATCAGGTGATCTGTGTCGGTCTCCTGTGAGAAGGAGTACTCGTAGAGCAGATATTCCAGGCTTCTATCCTCCGTAAGAGCGTCTTGAGCATACGATAAAGAGGCGGCAAACCGGGCACGGTAGAAAAGCGGTTGTACAATATCGTACGGTTTATCGGCGTCGAGCTCCTCAAGGTATATCTCGTCCATGCTCTCTGCCCACTGCTGGAGACGTTCGGCGTGGGAGAATAGTTCTCGCTCACGCACTATACGCACAATATCCTCAGCCACCTCAAGCGCTGAAAGGTGCTGCTGTTTCCAGTCAAGCCACGCCAATGCTAAAAGGCTGATAAGTTTCTCACGTTGTGATGCATCTAGAGTGCAGATTTGCTGTAGCTCTTCGGTATAGTCGGGAGGGACAACGATAGTGAACATAGCGGGGTTCCTTTCGCGAATTCTCTCAACCTTAGCACAAGGATAAAGTGAAACAGGGAGGAACCTCCTCATGAGAAACTCGTGAAAGCTGTACACGATAATCTCTACCATAAAAGCACCGCCCCTATACCCAATGTCAAAGGGGTTCTATGGAGTCACAGCAGGAAACATCACACGATATATTAGAGTCTCTTCTTCAAGAGCTTGTAGAGCGTGGAGAAGACTTTAGTTTCTACATAAGTCTCTGTCTTCGTCTGCTTGCGCGGTCTCCAAAGCATGGTTGGGATGTTAGGGCTTTTATGCGGGGTTTAGAGTCCGAAGATATGGCAGTCCCACACGAGCCTGCCAAGCTCCGAGCAAACCCAAAGTTTCTGGAGAGCGAATGGCTCATGGGCAAATATTCCATCCTTCTGGAAGCTTTCGATGAGGCGGGAACTTCCCGCCACATATCTACTGCCGCTCTGAAAGATACAACCCTGGCAGGATATGATCTTCGCATCCTGTGGAAAATCGTCAATGCCCACTACAGCTCGTATTTTGAGCCAGACCCGCGCAGGCGTGTTACCTGTGCGATTGAGGGGCTTGTGGGAAAAGATTATTCGGTTGAAGACCTCACACGTGATCTTCAAGATTACCTTGATCGGCATGCGTGTCTGTTTAAACCACCGGACCTCTGCCGCGAGCTGGCGAATCAGGGTAAAGATCTGGCATTCTTCGCGGACCTTGGTATACGTCTTCTTGAATCCGTCACCTGGCCCGTGGATGATCTGCGTTCCTTCCTTCAGGAAATAGGCTCAGAGGATGTGGTGAGTCCGGTCGGTATTCCCAAGCTTGACTGGCAAGAGCTGTTTCGCACGTCTGACGATGAGATTTTTGCCGACAGTGAGCGGCTCATGCAGAAGTACAGCATTCTCGCGGATACGCTTGGTGAATTGAGCAGTCCCGCATACTCTCAAGTTGATCTTGCTGCCCGCGTCGCCCACGCCCAGTACGAGCTGTTCTTCGAGCGTGAAGGGCAAACGCGCCTCCTGAAGGCTCTGCGGATTCTTTTATCGGAGGACTACACTGCCGATATGCTTTGCACTGATGCGGCAGCATATCTTGCTACATCGCAAGATAATCGGTAAAAGATCACGACCAGCCCGATTAGGCTGCTAGAAATTCCAGTAGGTCTTGAACGAAAAGCTCCGGCTCCTCCAGAGCCGCAAAGTGTCCGCCACGCGCAGGATGTGTAAACCTGACAACATTGAAAAACCGTTCCGCATATTCGCGTGGAGGATTACTGATATCGTGCGGGAAAATCGCGAATGCGGTTGGCGCCTCTACCCTACCCTGCTGTATATTCCCGGCGCCCAAAGCCTCCCGATATATCCTTGCGGCAGAGTGCCCGGTATTCGTTATCCAGTACAGCATCGTATTTGCGATGATAGTATCCCATGAAATCCCGTTTTCGCTCCACGCCTGCATTTTCTCCGCCATAAAAGCAGCCAGAAATACTGGTGAATCGGCAAAGCCGTAAGAAACAGTCAAAGGTTTTGTGGAAAGCAGCATATAGTAACCGCCTTCAACCTGCGACCAACGCGCAACCCGGTTCAGATAATCTTGTTCTGCATCCGAAAACGTGCTCCTATCGAGAGAATACTGGTTTGAAAACGGGACATCGGTCAAGTGTAGTTTCAGGATACTCTGCGGATAACGCAACGCCATCTGCTGACCAATCGAGGCTCCCCAATCACCACCGTGTACCACATAGTGCTCATAACCCAACTGTTCCATCAACGTATGGAGCCGTTCGGCAATATCTGCGACAGTATGTTTTTCCAGCTGTTCCGAGAAAGCGAATCCGGGAAGCGAAGGAACAACAACGTTATACCCCGCCTCAACGAGAGGATGAATCACCGGAATATACCGTAAGAAAGAATCGGGCCAGCCGTGAATCAGCAGAACTGTACCAAGATTTTGTGGGCTTTGCTCATGAAGGGCGTGCAGCTCTTTGCCCTGTATTGTATAGATGCCATGCTGGTACGAGTTCAATATTTTCTGATGCGCCGCCCAATCGTACTCGGTAAGCCAATAATCCACGAGATTTTTCATAAACTCGACCGAGATTCCTACGTTATTCTCCTGTTCATCTAGAACAACGGGAAAACGTGCACCCCGCAAACGCATCTTCAAGTCTTCAAATACTTCATGCGATGCGTCAATATATAGGTCTCGCATAAGCTTCTTTCCTTCCCCAAGCTTCTCTCTATGAATACTCCTTACCGCATTACATGCCACCATATAACAAATCCCGCAGGAACATAGACGTTTTCGTCATCAGACACGAGAACGTCTACGCGCTGCGGGGTTTTCGAAAATAGTAAAGGGTGTTAGCGCACAATCGTAGTGATCATCTGCTGCTCCCCCAGATACCTGGCAAGGTCGTGCACATCGTCAAGGGTAACCGCACGAATTTTTTCCAATAGCTCATCGGTGCTCGTGAACTTGCCTGAGTCCAGTTCGGCACGGCCCAGTCGGGACATCCGAGATCCCGAGTCCTCACTGCCCAAAACAGTTGAACCGGCCAGCTGCCCGCGTACTTTACTGAGTTCTTCCTCAGTAATTCCTGCGGACACCAACTTATCAAACTCATACTGCAAGAGTTCACACACCTGCTCGGTTTTAGCGGGCAAGCACCCTGCGTACATGCCGAAATATCCCGCATCGGAGTAGGCGCCCGAGAACGCAAACGTACTGTACGCCAGCCCGCGTTTTTCGCGAATCTCCTGGAAAAGCCGCGAAGACATGCCCGACCCAAAAGCACTCGACAGCACACTCATCGCGTAGCGGCGCTCATCCCCAGCGATAATACTCGGGCACCCCATCACAATATTGGTCTGTTCAAAGCCCTTCTGCACCTCATGCAACTCGGAAAACGGAACAATACCGCTCTCCGTGCGCACACGGCGCGGTACCGGAGCCACTCCCTCAAGAAGGTTCCATCCGTAGCGGGTGAGCGCATCCAGCACAAGGTTTACGATGTGCGAGTGCTCCAGCGATCCAGCCGCCGAGATGACGAGGCGATCCGGCGTGTAATACTGCTTGTAATGTTCCCACACAGCATCCCGCGGAACCTGCATAATCTCCTGCGGAGTACCACCAATCGGGCGACCCAGCGGGTTCTGGCCCATAAGCTGTTCCACAAAATTCTCGAAGGCAACGTCCGTAGGATCATCCTGGTCCATGGCAATCTCTTCCAGAATCACCCCGCGCTCCTGCTCCAGATGCTCTGGATCGAGCAAAGCGTTACTCACCATATCAGCCAGAACGTCAACCGCCATCGGGGTATCATCGTCAAGTACACGCGCATAATAGCAAGTATGTTCCTTCGCAGTGAGGGCGTTTGATTCGCCTCCCACCGCATCGAATGCCTGGGCAATATCAAAAGCAGTTCGAGACGGAGTTCCTTTAAAGAGCAGATGCTCCAAAAAGTGGGTAGACCCCAACATACCGGGTGCTTCATCCCGGGAGCCGACCCCCACCCAGAATCCGAGGGAAACGCCGCGGGTGCCAGGCATCCGCTCCGTTATCACCCGAACACCGCCGGGCAAAATCGATCGGCGAACTTCATTACCATTTACGCCCTCGTAAACCAGGCGACCGCGTTCATAGTCGAGCTCAGCGGTAATCTCATCGCGCGCAACGGGAAGAGCAATAGGCATCAGTGAATAATCCTTAGCAAACCAAATGTATATAGCGAGCCGTATAAGTCAGAGTAAACGCCAGCCCATCATGAGAACAACCCTCAGGAGTCTCAGGACGAGCTGGCGTTGCTTATCCGACAGAAAAACCAGCAAGTTCCTTAGTCAAGGTGCGGTTTATATTGGGGAGAGTTTCTACTCGGCATCCTCAGCATCAATCACCGGGGAGAGCGAAAGCTTGCCGCGATCGTCAATCTTAGTGATCTCAACCTGAACCTTCTGCCCCACCGAAACAACGTCTTCGGCATCCACCACACGCTTACCACCGTTGAGCTTGCGCATCTCAGAAATATGAAGCAGACCGTCCTTACCGGGGGTAAGCGAAATGAACGCACCGAAATCGGTCACCTTCACAACGGTACCCAGGTAGCGCTCGCCGACCTCGGGAACCTGCGGGTTCGCGATCGCGTTGATAGCGGTGCGTGCAGCCTCAGCTGAGGGACCGTCAGTTGCACCGATAAAGACAGTACCATCGTCTTCAATCGAAATATCGGCACCGGTATCTTCCTGAATCTGGTTAATCATCTTGCCCTTCGGGCCGATAACCTCGCCAATCTTAGCGACCGGAACCTTCACCGAGATGATGCGCGGCGCAAATTCGCTCATCTCATCGGGGGCATCAATAGCTGCGGTGATCACATCCAGAATGTGCAGACGAGCCTCACGTGCCTGGGTCAGTGCGCCTGCCAGCACAGATGCAGGAATGCCGTCGAGCTTAGTATCCAGCTGAATAGCAGTCACAAATTCGCTGGTACCGGCAACCTTGAAGTCCATATCGCCTAGGGCATCTTCGGCACCCAGAATATCAGTCAGTGCGGCGTAACGGGTTTCGCCATCAACCTCGTCAGAAACAAGACCCATTGCGATACCTGCAACGGGCGCGCGCAGAGGCACACCGGCGTTGAGCAGCGACAGGGTCGAAGCGCAGACCGAGCCCATCGACGTGGAGCCATTCGAGCCCAGAGCCTCAGAGACCTGGCGGATCGCGTAGGGGAATTCCTCGCGTGAGGGCAGCACCGGGGTAAGCGCACGTTCCGCAAGTGCACCGTGACCGATTTCGCGACGCTTGGGCGAACCAACACGGCCGGTTTCGCCGGTAGAGTACGGCGGGAAGTTGTAGTGGTGAATGTAACGCTTGGACGTGACCGGGTACAACGAATCGAGCTGCTGCTCCAGCTTAAGCATATTCAAGGTGGTCACGCCCATAATCTGGGTTTCGCCACGCTCAAAAATCGCCGAACCGTGCACGCGCGGTAGTACTTCAACCTCGGCGGTCAACTGACGAATATCGGTGAGTCCGCGACCATCAATGCGCACCTGTTCAGTGAGGATGCGCTGGCGCACGGTGTGCTTGGTAAGAGCAGCAAACGCCACTGAAACTTCATTAGCGCGCTCCTCAAACTCTTTATCTTCCCCGGTGAGGGCTTCCATCAGCTCGGCTTCAAGCTCTGCGGCAGCAGCTTCACGGTCCTGTTTACCCGCGATGGAGTAAACTTCCACGAGGCGCTCGCCCGCGAAGTCCTTCACGACGGCGTCAACGTCTTCACCATGCCCGCCGAAGTAGGGAAGCTCCAGATCGGGTTTACCGGCACGCTCAACAAGATCAGCCTGCGCCTTGCACAGAGCAGCAATAAAGGGCTTCGCAGCCTCCAAACCTTCAGCCACAATCTCTTCGGTGGGAGCAGCGTGTCCGTCTTCCTTGATGAGCTTCCAAGAATTATCGGTTGCCTCTGCCTCTACCATCATGATCGCAACGTCTTCACTGCCATCGGCCTTGGTCACGATGCGACCGGCCACAGCCATATCGAATACGGCGTTTTCCAGCTGAGAGTATTTGGGGAAGCACACCCACTGCCCATCAATAAGGGCCATACGCACACCACCGATAGGCCCGCTAAAGGGCGCACCCGATAACGCGGTTGATGCGGATGCTGCGTTAATCGCAAATGTATTGTAAATTTCGTCTGGCTCGATGGTCAGAACGGTGACGACAACCTGCACTTCGTTACGAATACCCTTGGTAAAAGCGGGGCGCAGCGGACGGTCGATTAGACGTGCCGCAAGAATCGCCTCAGTCGGGGGTCGTCCCTCGCGGCGGAAGAACGAACCGGGAATTTTACCGGCGGCGTACATACGCTCTTCAACGTCTACGGTCAGCGGGAAGAAGTCAAAGCCCTCGCGGGGAGATTTACCAATTGCGGTTGCTGAAAGCAGCGTTGTTTCGTCATCGATCGTGACGAGCACGGATCCTGCCGCTTGCTTGGCGAGACGGCCAGTTTCAAAACGTACATGGCGTTTGCCATGAATACCATTGTCAATTTCTACTTCAGAGAATTGGATTTCGGGACCTTCCACGATTCCTTCTTTCTGTGTTCGTGTGCCCGTCGCCGTTTTCACCCAATCTATCGGCCTTCGATAGGAAACCACGGACGTCGTACCCTGAACCTCTGTTGTGCACAGGAGTATTCCGTAATTCGCTACCGAGGACCGCACCGGGGCGTGCCTGGAACGAGCACTTTTTATAAACTGTTTATCTGAAAAATAGACGGGTTTCCGTACATGATAACGCGGGCGCATCCCCCGCCATGCGACGGAGGATGCGCCCGCTTAGCGTTACCTGCAAGGTACGAAAACCTTAACGACGCAGACCAAGACGCTCAATGAGCGAACGGTAGCGTTCAATATCAATATCCTTGAGGTAGCCTAGCATATTGCGACGACGACCCACGAGGATCATCAGACCACGACGGGAGTGGTGATCGTGCTTGTGGAACTTCAAATGCTCAGTCAGATCGGAGATTCGACGAGACAGAACTGCAATCTGCACCTCGGGAGAACCAGTGTCACCCTCGTGAGTTGCGTATTCCTTGATGATTTCCTGCTTGATAGCGGGATCCAATGCCACTGTATAACTCCTAGAGTTAGTGCCGCGTAGCTGCCCGCACGACCGTATGTCGCCGGGGTTTTGGGCGTATGCCCCTCACGTCTTCTGCCGCGGACCGCAGACACGCGTCTAACACATTCTACGCTACTTTTACAGGTTTTGAAAGATTACCGCCGCAGCACATTCCGTCCGTATTTAGGCCTAGCATGCCTGCCCGTATTACCGCATTTATCCATCCTGAACATCAGACGTGATCGCCAGTTTTGCATTCTGTGCCAACCGTGGCGCTACCGCTAAGCGATAGTACACGAGAAGGAAAACACACCATATAGCGCCAACAACAAGAGCCAAACGAGTGTCATCAAAGAACCCAAAGAGCACGACGATGAACGCCATAAACGCAAGCGTTATATAGCTGACGACAAGAGGAAGCCGCACGGGCTGCACTTCGTCTTCGTATCCCCCACGTTTATAGGCGATGTGCGCCAGCAGAATCATAACCCACACGAAAACGGTCGCGAATGTTGCCAGCGAAGCGACTACTTCAAAAGCATTCTCGAACGCGATATTCACGATCACGCCCACCGCCATAACCACGATCATCAGAAGAGTCGTCATCCAGGGCGCACCGTTTTTTGCAACCTTGCCGAATGATTTCGGGGCCAGCCCCTGCTTTGCCAGCCCGTACATCATACGCCCGGCACCGTAAACATCGGCATTCATCGCAGACACGGCGGCGGTAATAATAACCACGTTGAGGATTGATCCTGCCGCCGGAATTCCCAGGTTCTCGAAGATCTGCACAAAAGGCGAGTTCTCCTTAGTGACAGAATACCAAGGGTAGAGCGACATAATGACGGAGAGAGTCAGCACATAGAAGATCAGGATGCGGAACGGCACAGTACGAATAGCCTTAGGAATCGACGTGCGCGGGTTTTCCGCCTCCCCCGCCGCGATACCGATATTCTCAATACCGCCAAAGGCAAACATCACCACGGTAAAACATGCCAGGAAACCGGTAAACCCTTCGGGCATAAAACCGCCATCGAGAGCCCACAAGTTTGTGACGGACGGCTCCACCGAGGTGTGTGCCTGCACACCAACGAAAAGCAGAATAATTCCGCCCACAATCATGGCGATAATAGCGCTTACCTTGACAATAGTGAACCAAAATTCCGTCTCGCCAAAGGCTTTCACCTTGGCAAGGTTAATGGCGAGCAGAATGAGCAGCACCGATACGATCCAGATCCACGAGGGCGACTGGGGGAACCAGAATTTCATATATACGGCAAATGCTGTCACATCCGCGATGGCAACGAGCGCCATCTCCAGCGCATAACTCCAGCCGGTGACGAACCCGGCCCAAGGCCCCAGATACCGGGTTGCGTATTCCGAGAACGCGCCAGATACGGGGTGTGCCAGCGCGAGCTCCCCCATAGCACGCATCACCATGAAAACGGCAGCTCCGCCAATCACATAGGCGAGTAGCACAGCGGGGCCTGCCAGCTGGATGGCGGAGGCGGAGCCGTAAAAGAGTCCGGTGCCAATTGCCGAGCCAAGCGCAATGAACATGATGTGACGCAGGGAGAGTCCGCGCGATAGCTGGGGCGCATCCTCGGTGGAGATAGCGCCATTTGCGGTGGTTGCCGCAGAGTTAGCGTTATTCTTCATTTTTCCTCACCTCGCGGGTTAGCGGTGTAACCTCTCGAAAATCTTGTGTTCTGGTTGGTTCTGCGGTGTGGCTTTTGTTGCCGTATGCCGTGCACCTCCCCTATCGAGGTTGTGGGATGCGCCCAGCGTACTCCCCGTGCATCCTTGCGATTTCTTAGTTGCAGTGAATCGTAACGCAAAAAGACGGCGGGTTTGGCAACGAAGCCAACCCGCCGTCTTGTTGAAGACTATTTCTGTTTACGCTTACGTCCTACGATGAGCGACAACAGAGCGGTTACGCCAGTCACGGTATAGACTGCCGGCCACGCGCCAATTTTCTTGGCGAGCGAATGGGAGTAACCGAAGGCAGAAAGGTAAACGCCGGTGAGGAACGTAGCACGCCCAACTCCAGCTTTACGCTTCCAGTTCTTGAAAGCAATAAAACCCGCAAGACCCAGCACGGCACCACCAAGAGGCCGGTTGCCGGTTGTAGATGCGACCTTGTAACCGCCAAGAAGACCAGCCGCAGAGGCTAAGGTCGGGCAGATTTTCATGGTGCTCTCCTGAGTCACGAGTACGTTATTGCTGTGTTAACCATACGCTATGACGGCTTAAATGTGAATTCTCTCGGAATTTTTCTTGTAATGAGTGTTTCTGTGCAACCGTCTGAGCACTTGGGGTCTGAAGCATCATGGTCTTCTTAAACAGATCCGTCCACTTAGTCTTCAAGGTTCAACTCAAGAGCGGGTAATTCCTGCTGTGTCCAGAGCTCAGCGGCAATCTGCAGCGCATATCGTGCCGAGCGGGGAGCCACCACATCGACCGAGAGATGGAATTCCTGATCTGCCTCTGGGCCGCATAAATCAGAGATGCAGCGTACCGCCATAAAAGAAACATCATAGTTACTGCAGATCTGCGCGATCGCTGTGGTCTCCATATCGGTGCTGAGCGCCGTATCGAAGGCCTCTCGGGTGTCCTTCACGTTGTGCTCGGTCACGAATGAGTTGCCCGCAAGCATCCGCCCCTGGTGCACCGCCCAGGAGCCTTCCTCCTGTGCCAATTTAAGAGCTGAAAGCGCCGCTTCAATCGCCTCTTCCCACTCCGAGTCACGATCGCCATAGGATACAGGCATCCCGGGAATCTGCCCGCGTTCGTATCCAAAAATGGTTGCGTCGGCATCGGTGTACAGGTAATTTGACCCCAGTACTATATCTCCAACATTGATGTGCTGCGCAAGACCGCCGGCGGTTCCTGCGCTGATCACCCCTAAACAGTTAGTCGCGTAATTGATAGCTTCCGTGACGGCGGATGCGGCATTGACTAACCCAATTTTGGAACGCACCAGCAGAAGCGGAACCTGGTCTTCTTCAAGCATGAGATAACGTGGGTAGAATTTTGCTACGCCTTCGGTGAAGGAGGGCTGTGCCTGTTCGGTTGCTGCGAGGAACGGGGCTAGCTCTTCATCCATCGCAACCTGAATGACGATCGCGTTTGAGAAGCTCATCATGAGATCGTTCAGGTTCTCCAGGTCGGCATACATTTCGTTAAAAATATCCGCCGGCGTAAAGTCTGTGGGGAACGTCTGCGCAGCTTCTTCGGAATGCCCCTGTTCGTCAGAGTGATGCTGTTCGCTCACGCCGCCATCACCTGCTCCCAGTCAGCACGTGCGGCGAGGAATTCACGTGCAGCATTCTGCGCCCCTTCAAGGGTGTGGTTAGCGCCCCAACCGCACTGTATTTCATTCGCGGCGGGTACCTCGGTAGCCGTGAGAATATCGCGTAAAGTCGCTTCCAGGATGGGCAAGAACTCCTGCGGCTCTAGCCCCAGGGTGAGGGCGTAAAACCCAGTCTGGCATCCCATCGGTGAAAAATCGATGAGCTTATCGGTGTGGTTGCGCATGTGCTCGGCGCTCATATGCTCGATCGAATGTACGACGGGCATTTCAAGATGGCTCTTGTTAGGCTGAGTGAAGCGGACATCGTATTTGATGAGGGTATCTCCACCGGGCAATTCCTTGCGGTCTGCAATCCGCACATAGGGGGCCACAACGGCACGATGATCAAGGTTGAAAGACTCGACGTTCATTTTTTTCATGCTTATATTCTCTCTTAAGCACCCGCTTCGTCGGAACCCTTCATAAGATGCTCTCCCTAAGAGAGTTCCTGTATTCTCATTGCATAAATTCCGCTGAGCTCGGTCTCATGACGCAAGAATACGGCGGCATCGCGTTATTGCAATACTGCCGTATTCCATGTACAGAATGCACTGCTGCACTAGCCCTCTTTATATAAGTGCCAAACAGCTTGATGGTGCATAGCTTTGGTGGAGGATATTACTCTCGGGTCCAGTTACCGCCGAAAGCCCAGTATCCGCTGATCGGCACCGCATGCTTATTGGCAGAACTGCTGCACTCTGCAACACGGGGGTCTTTGAGTGCGTAAGAGTACTCGCCCACCACACCAACCTGGTCGTTATCTCCAGCCCAACGTTTGGGACCACCATTATAGGTTGGATTGCAGTTGTTGTTGTAGTAGCGCTGGTTAATGTATGAGGCGGACATTTCTTGAAGCGAGTAAACACGAATAGTGACTTTAATAATCGTTCCTGCACTTACCGGTCCGAAGTCAAGATAGAGCTGTCCGCGCCAGCGGCTGCCCTCAACTACAGAACGTGCCTGAGAACGGGAGAACGGATAGAACTTGCGGTCCTCATAACAGCCGTAAGACCCCGTATTTTTTGACGGCATGCCATCAATATTTCTGTAGTTGAAGCTCCCCCACCCAAAGGTTCCCTGCTTGATAGGTTGGGCACCAGTAACTTTATACCCAACACCGTTAAATTGGGTATCGAGTACAGCATTATTTTTTGCATTTTGTTCACCCACTGGAGTTGCCTGATTAATCCAAGGAGTCGCCTTAAAGCTCCGCAAATCTTCTGTAATGCGGTACGTAAAGGTGAAATCGTGGTAAGGGTTTCTCTCAACGGGTGTATTAACAGCATAAGGGTTACGACCATTGTCATATGTATCGGCAAATTTATAAGATACACCAGCACCCCCTTGGTTCCCCCAGTCCGCGACGGTAATATTCGGATTACCATTGTCCGAGAATTCGTTAGAAACGCTCGTCTCCACAACATTCTGAGTCGCAAGCCATGAACAATCCGGCACGCTGGACGCATATGCGGGTACAGCGGAGGAGGCTATCACAACAGGGGCAGCCCAGGCGGTACCTTTTGCCAAGGTACGCCGGGACAGTGTTTTCGAGGTATTCATAATATTCCTTTGTGTTGAGTAGGTGATTGTCATCCCTGATTTACGCAATAAGTCAGGGATATATTCTCCAGGTAGATTACTCTCTAATATATCTTATGTCACCAAAGACCCAAGATATACTGCATGCATCAATAAGCTATCGGGAATTTGCAATTTTTAGTGTATCTCATGCACACATCAACAAGAGAGAAAATTAGATATTTCTCTCGAAGTAAACAAAAATATTACAATTAAATTCTCAAGGTGCGGTTTATCTATACATTTATACAATTAATATAAAAAATATTTTAAACCTTCACGATAAACATGAAAGTTGCAGAATCAGTTATGTTTTATTTTGGTCTTCATAAGATTACAGACGACAGAAAACACCAGAGTCTTATTACCTAAGCGTAAGACCCTGCGGCAAGCACATCGCGCGCCTGCGCAACATCCTGATTAATCTGTTCGATCAAAGCATCAATGCCATGGTATGCAACCATAGGGCGCAGGTGCTTCACAAATTCCACGACCACATGCTGCCCATAAAGGTCAAAGTCCTCAACACGTTCTTGAGGACGGTTAATAACATGCGCCTCAACCTGACGGTTTTCAATACCGTCGAAGGTTGGGTTTGTACCCACGGATATAGCCGCCGGATGCTTTTCACCAGATTCATCGGTCAACCATCCGGCATAGACACCATCAACCGGGATAAAACCGCGCGCCTCCAGCTCCAAATTTGCTGTAGGGAACCCCAGTTCACGCCCACGCGCCAAGCCGTGCACGACTTCCCCGTACATCAGGTGCGGACGACCAAGCAGCCGAGCCGCACCTTCCATGTCCCCCGCGTTCAAATATTCGCGGATGCGGGTTGAAGAGCATCGAGTTTTTTCATCGGCCATCAAATCATCAACCACGATGACCTCAAACCCGTATTTCTTCCCCAGTTCGCGCATTGTGTTTAAATCGCCCGAATTCTTGTGCCCAAAACGCACATCATCGCCGATCACAACATAACGTGCACGCAGGGCATCAACAAAGACGGACTTCACAAATTCCTCGGGGCTCTGCTTCGCAAACTCTAGGTCGTAATGCAGCAGTAGGTAGTTCTGCAGGCCAAGCTGGCACATGAAATAACGTCTTGACCCCTGACCCATAATTTCCTGATGCTTCAGTTCAGGATGATGCACCTGCATAGGGTGCGGATCAAACGAAACAGCAACCGAAACGAGCCCGTGCTCATTCGCTACCTCGACAACACGTGAAATAACACGAGCATGACCAATATGCACGCCATCAAAATTGCCGATAGTCACTACGGACGGGCCGAAATCCGCTGGAATATCGCTCAACTCGGTATAGAGGGTCACGGGCTCTCCTGGTAAGAAATAATGTACCTATACATCCTAAACCAGTCTGAAGACGTATGTAGAATTACCACCCCGATAAACCTGAAGGATTTTCGAGATCCGACGTTAACGAGAGGATTTACCCTGTTGCGAAGCCTGAAGCATATCCTGCCGAATCTTATTGGACTTATTAATCCAGGCGTACCAAATCAACAGGCATGGAGGAATGACTAACTCAGTTACCATCAGCACGATCAGCGACCAATGCGGGGTACCGTGGGTAGCCCACGATATAATACGTCCCACGCCGCCTAAGAAAACCACCAAACAGGATATCACCAGCATATTGACCCACTTGAACTTCACTGCGATAACGAGGAATGAGAGCCCCAAACCGAAGTATATTGCGGCGAAAAACGCATAATTTGATTCCAGAGAAGCATTTGCCGCCAGAGCATCATTCTCTGGCACAGCACGGGCGCCAGAGAAGATCTGCCACCCCGCATAGAGCATAACCAAAGCACCATAAAGTGCGGTCACAGCGCGAAAAACCCCTTGGTTCTGAGGCTTGGCGACGTCCTCCACCGTACGCACGGCCGTCGTTTTCTGCGATGCTGCAGGGGCAGTATTTTTTGATCCGCGAGCAGATTTCTGAGCACTGGATTCAGATCCGATTTTCTGTGCAGGCTGTTGAGCCGACGCAGTGCGCGCTTTCTGCGGATACTCCGACTGCGCTGAAATCACCGGCTGCGGCTGAGTTACCGGTTCAGAGGTTGAAAGTGGTTTTTTCTCGGCCTTCTGCGAGTTCTTATCACGAGTCATAGTTCTCTCCTTTTAGTTTTCGCTATCCTCACCGAGAATTCTGCGACCTGTTCGTAGTGCGATGCGCTGCCCGGTACAGCCACCACAACCCCACCACCGGCAGTACCAAGGGGATATACCCATATCCCTGCCCGAAATGCGACCACACGGATGCTAAAGGGAAAAACTGCGGAGCGGCATACGAGAAAACTCCTATGCCAAGGACGCCAAGAAGCTCCACTACGATGGTGATAACCGCAAGCTGCCTAGCACGTTCTCCACGCTTTGCTAAAGAAACAGCAGCAATAGCATAAATAATTGCGGAAAGAAGCGAAAGCAGAATCGCCAAAGGCGCCTCATCAAATTTACGAATCAGCTGATAACACGCGCGAGCGCCCGCCGACAATGTAAAAATCCCGTACACCACAGCGATAACTTTACCCGGACCGGAGGCATGGCCAGCTGAGGAAACAGCATCGGATTTAGAATTGCCTTTTGTGGTGCGGGAACCCCAAGGGTTCAAAGTATTATGCACATCGTGTCCTTCCCAAGGTGTGTGCGCAGAAGGTGTCTCTAGATGCTTGCGTACTTGCTCTATAATTCAGGCTCTGTGCCCCAGCTATGTGGAGTAAAACCTGTGTCTAATAGTAATACCACAGCATATTCATTCGGTAAACCATCACGATAAGCACGGGCCCTGGAACCGCCAGTAGCAGAGTCGCCCATCGCGTACGCTCGCTGAGAGAATAGAAGAACGCGCCGGCGGGAATAAGCATGGCAGTCACGAGGTACCCGTAATACTCCAGCCAGTCACCACGAGGTCCCGGTCCCACAGCCTGCATGATGATCGACCCTACCAGGTACACCACTAAAAACGCTTCAAGAACAAGCATCGGACCTTGTGAATAGTCATCGGGTTCATAACCACGGAAATACTGTACCAAAGAAGCCAGACACGATAACGTACCGAGTACCACAGTAATCCAGAACCACCAGTCCAAACCAGCGATCATAGCCGCTCCCCCGTTTCCCGCGAGAAGTCAATTCCTGCTTCAAATACGAGCACGGGCGCCGCACATCGGGTTCCCCGAAATTTCACATTCTCTATAAGAGCCACCAGTGTTCCGTCCGGCGCAAATGCGGCAGTTATCCCCTCGGTACTGGCATGCTGAGACTCCGGGCGTGTACCTAAAGCAAGAATATCTGAGCCTTCCTCACCGGCTGTAATGCGTCGACCAAATGAAATATCGGTCGCCTCTTGCGTCGAAAGCTGCCGAACGTTGAACAGACGCCGTGCCGCCTCCTCAAGAGAAAGTACAGGTAAGTCTAGCGGCCCATCAGCGTTCTCGCGCTCCTTCATGAGTTCAGCTAAATCAAGCGCCTCACGCTGATACACATTCCCTACACGAATACGGTTCAAAGCGCTCAAATGGCCCCCAACGCCCAGGGCTTTACCCACATCACGAGCAAAAGCACGAATATAGGTTCCAGAAGAGCAGGAAACCGTAATATCTACCTCAACAACTGGTACACACGCAGGAATATCAAGCCCCTCGGCAACAGTATATAGTCGAGTATCAAGTTCGCTATCGCGCACCTCATGAACAGCGGCCTCATGAATCGTGACCTTTCGGGCGGCAAGTTCAATATCCTCGCCGTCACGAACCCGAGCATAAGAACGCACGCCCTTAACTTTAATCGCCGAAACGGCGGAGGGAACCTGCATAATATCGCCCGTCAAAGATCGTACAGCGTTTTCAATCTTCTCCCGAGTCAGACCCCTCACAGCCTCCGCGCGAGCAATCCCGGTGAGCTCTCCCTCAGCGTCCTCTGTCAGAGTTGCGGCCCCTAACACCAGGCGAGCCTCATAAGTTTTATCCTGACCAACTAAATACGTCAAAAGCTTTGTCGCTTTATTCAAACCCAAGACCAATACACCTGTCGCCGCCGGGTCAAGAGTACCTGCATGACCAACACGCCGCGTACCGGCAATCCAGCGGATCTTAGAGACTACATCATGGCTCGTCATGCCAGCGGGTTTATCCACCACCAGTAGACCTGACGGTCCACGCTCCCGAGCTTTCGCCACTGTATTAGTCTTCCTCTACTTCGGCCTGCTCAGGTTTCTTGTAAGGGTCAGCGTCACCCGCATATTGGGCTCCCGTGGATGCGGCAGCAAGTTCAGCATCGCGCTCACGGGTTTTCTTTAAGAGGTCTTCGAGGTGGTAAGCGTTAACCGGTACTTCGTCTGGTACGAAGGTGAGGGTTGGCGTCAGACGCGCGGTAATATTTTTTCCCACCTCAGAGCGCAAAATGCCCTTAGCGGATTCCAACGCCTTTTTTGTGTTTTCTTGTTCTTCTTCAGAACCGTATACGGTGTAGTACAGGGTTGCGTGCTGCAGGTCATTCGTGACCCGGGCATCGGTAACCGTCACAAAACCGAGGCGGGGGTCTTTGACCCGGCGTTCAAGCGCCTGCGCCACAATCACCTTAATACGGTCGGCGAGACGGGCTGCACGTGCTGCATCAGCCATAGTTTTCTCCTTGTGGTCAAGTACAGATAGGGGAAACGCCCGCCCCGCATCCCGCATCTTCCGGTACAAAACCAGAATGAAGCGAGATACGGGGAGCGGGCGCGTTTCTGCGGGTCTTAGACGCGCGGCTTCTCGCGCATCTCCCAGGTTTCGATGACGTCGCCTTCCTTGATGTCGTTGAAGGAACCGAGTCCAATACCGCACTCGAAGCCTTCACGTACTTCGGTGGCATCGTCCTTGAAACGACGCAGCGACTCGATGGTGAGGTCTTCTGACACCACAACACCGTCACGTACCAGGCGTGCCTTGGAATTACGCTTGATAATGCCGTTCTTGACCATCGAACCTGCGATGTTACCCCACTTGGAGGAACGGAACACTTCGCGGATCTCCGCCGAGCCGAGTTCGACCTCTTCGTATTCGGGTTTGAGCATGCCTTTGACAGCCTGCTCAATTTCCTCAATCGCGCGGTAGATGACCGAGTAGAATTTCATCTCGACGCCCTCGCGGTCTGCAAGCTCAGAGACACGCTCTGCAGGACGAACGTTGAAGCCTATGATCACCGCGTTGTCCACGGTTGCCAAGTTCACATCGTTCTGAGTAATAGCACCTACACCGCGGTGGATGACGCGCAGCTGAACTTCGTCGCCGCCCACATCAATCTTCATGAGCGACTCTTCCAGAGCTTCAACAGCACCGGAGACGTCACCCTTAATAATCAGGTTGAGGGTATCCATCTTGCCCTCAGCCACAGCGGCATCGAAGGATTCGAGGGTTACGCGCTTACGACGCTTCGCGAGCTGTGCGTTACGGTCTGCGGCCTCACGCTTCTCAGCAATCTGGCGTGCGGTGCGTTCTTCTTCGGTCGAGAGGAAGGTATCTCCCGCACGGGGCACGGTCGAAAGACCCAGAACCTGAACAGGACGGGACGGACCGGCTTCTTTCACTGCATGACCGTTCTCGTCGAACATTGCGCGCACGCGACCGTGTGCCACACCGGCGACAATCGCATCGCCCACATGCAGAGTACCGGACTGCACCAAGACGGTGGAGACCGCACCGCGGCCCTTATCCAGGTTCGCTTCAATGGCAACGCCACGAGCTTCCTTATTCGGGTTAGCGCGCAGTTCCAGAACGTCGGCAGTCAAGGTTACGGCTTCAAGCAGTTCGGTAATGTTCGTGCCATTCCGAGCCGAAACGTTCACGAACATGGTGTCTCCACCGTAATCTTCAGGTACCAGACCGTACTCGGTCAGCTGGCCCTTGACCTTATCGGGCGATGCGCCCTCCTTATCGATCTTGTTGATAGCCACGACGATCGGCACATCAGCCGCCTGAGCGTGGTTCAGCGCCTCAACGGTCTGCGGCATCACGCCGTCATCCGCAGCGACCACAAGAATGGCAACGTCGGTAACCTTCGCGCCGCGGGCACGCATAGCGGTAAACGCCTCGTGACCGGGGGTATCGATAAAGGTAATCGCACGGTCTTCACCTTCGACGGTGGTGTGTACCTGATACGCACCAATATGCTGGGTAATGCCGCCAGCTTCACCCTCAATGACGTTGGTATTCCGAATAGCGTCCAGCAGTCGAGTTTTACCATGGTCAACGTGACCCATCACAGTCACAACCGGAGGACGCACTTCAAGAACGTCATCGCCTTCCGCCTCTGCTTCGGCTTCAAGGTCGATGTCAAAGGATTCCAAGAGCTCGCGTTCTTCATCCTCAGGAGACACGATCTTTACGACGTACCCCAACTCGGCGCCCAATAGCTCGAAGGTTTCTTCATCGAGCGACTGGGTTTGAGTAGCCATTTCGCCCAAGTGGAAGAGCACGGTAATCAGCGAGGCCGGGTTAGCGCCAATCTTCTCGGCAAAATCCATAATGGACGCGCCGCGACGCAGGCGAACCTCAGTCGAGCCATCACCGCGAGGTACTACCACACCACCGGGTGCGGGTGCATTCATCTGCTCGACTTCATTGCGGCGGGCTGCCTTCGACTTACGGTTCTTACGCTTAGAACCGCCACGGCCGAAAGCACCCTGTGCATTTCCACGGCCACCGGGACCCGGACGCGAAGGACCGCGGTTATAGCCGCCTCCGCCACGACGGTTACCACCTCCGCCACCGCCACCGGGTGCACCGGGACCGGAACCGACGTTCGAAACCTTGGACGGCATAATGGACGGGCTAGGACGGTTGCCGCCGCCGGAACGAGGCGCGTGTGAGCGCGACCCCGATGTGGAACGGGGACCGTTGCCCCCACCGCCGGGACGAGGGGCATTATTGCCTGAACGCTGACCGCGGGGTGGACGAGGACCGCCAGAACGCTGTTCGCCGCGTTCGGGTCGTTTCATTCCCTGCTGTGAGGAGAAGGGGTTGTTACCGGGACGAGGACCAGGCTTCGGGCCCGGTTTTGGAGCCGATGCACCAGGTTTCGGTGCGGGCTTTGGAGCAGCAGGTTTCGGAGCCTCTGGACGAGCCATTCCCTGCTGTGAGGAGAAGGGGTTGTTGCCCGGACGAGGACCCGAAGAAGATTTAGCGGCGCCCTTGGCACCGGGTTTGGGAGCCGCAGATTTAGCTGCAGGTTTTGCACCCGGTTTAGGGGCAGGTTTCGGTGCCGCAGGTTTAGCAGCAGATTTCGCGTCCGCCGACTTCTTTGGAGCGGCGGGCTTAGCACTAGCAGTTTTAGCTGTGGAAGCTGCAGATTTCCCTGATGCTTTAGTTGGTTTTTCAGCTTTTTCAGGTGCCTGAGCGGGGGCGGGGAACGCTTCACGCAGTTTCTTAACCACGAGCGGGTTAAGGGTCGAGGATGCGCCCTTTACGAATTCGCCTTGTTCGGCTAGTTTTGCAATAACTTCTTTTGACGTTACACCAAGTTCTTTAGCAATCTCGTGTACGCGAGGCTTAGCCAAATTTTCTCCTGTCCTGGCTCGCACCAGGACGGTGCGAACACTAATGATGTGTGTATGCGCGCACTAGGCTCTCGGTTACGCCTAACACACGCGTGGGCATAAATTTGCCGGGGTGTGAGCACAGATGGGTACTCATGTCGCGGCACTCATTAGATATCCATCAGTTTTCTGACTCGCTTTCGTAATCTGCAAGAAGTCGTCAAACTCGTTGACTTATAGGGATGTGAGTTTCACTCATAGCCCGTAGTTTCGGGCTTGCGCTGAGCGAAGTATTCGGTCAAAACCATAAGGTCTGCGCGAGCAATTGAAACTTTAAAGGCGCGGGCGAAAGCATTTTTACGAAAAGCCTGTTGCTGGCAGGATTCACGCATATGTAGCCACGCACCGCGACCGGGCAAGGTGCGGTGCACATCCGGAAGGATGCGCATCCGTTCTCCGTCGCCGCCGAAACGGACGATGCGGAGCATATTCCGCGGACTATCGCGGAGGCGACAGCCAATACAGGTACGGAGAGGTTCACTCATTGCTCTCCCCTCTTCCCCATCAAAACTGTCACAGTCGTTTAGGCACACCACTGGGGCGCACGCACCAAACGCACATCTTAAGTGTAGCCCCTCATCTGGGTCACGTCCGTATTCGGTTTCACGAATGCGGAAAGACCCTTCAGGGGCTACAGGGTACTCCTACTAGAATACCGGTTACTACTCGTTTTCGTCTAAATCAAGGCTGCGGGCTACTCGCTCAGCAACCTCTTCTTCGGCACGAATCTGAGCATATTTTGACTCTGCCAAAATGTCGATACGCCAGCCGGTTAGTTTCGCGGCAAGGCGCGCGTTCTGGCCTTCCCGCCCGATTGCCAACGAAAGCTGCTCATCGGGGACAATCGCACGAGCAGAATATTCGCGGGGGTCCGCAATAATAACTTCGGTCACCTTAGCGGGCGAGAGCGCAGCCGTAATAAACTCCGCAGGATCCGTCGAGTAATCAACAATGTCGATCTTCTCGTCGTTAAGTTCAGCAGCAACAGCACGCACGCGAGCGCCCATATCACCGATGCAGGCACCCTTAGCGTTGATACTGGGGTTCGTTGCGCTTACCGCTATCTTCGAGCGATGTCCTGCCTCGCGAGCAATGGAGTTAATTTTGACCGATCCGTCGGCGATCTCTGGAACCTCATGCTCAAATAGGCGAAGCACCAAGTTCGGATGCGACCGCGAGAGCACAATCGAGGGCCCTTTCTGCCCGCGGCGTGCCTCTAAGAGATATGCACGAATACGGGTTCCGTGGGGATATTGTTCTCCGGGAACCTGCTCGTTCGCGGGGAGTACGGCCTCAATGGTTCCCAAATCGACTTGAACCATACGGGGGTTATTCCCCTGCTGAATAACGCCGGATGCTAAGGTTCCTTCTCGGTCTTTAAATTCACCGAGTACGGATGCATCTTCGGCATCGCGCAGACGCTGCGATAAAACCTGACGCACCGTTGCCGCAGCAATGCGCCCAAAGTTATTGGGCGTATCATCGAACTCATCGATTTTCTGGTTGTCGTCGTCAAGTTCCGGCGCAAGAATAGCGAAGTCGCCGGTGGTTCGATCGATGACGGCTCGGGAGCCTTTAATGGCGCCGGGCTGCTTCATATAGGCAAGCACCAGAGCATTTTCAACCAGCGAGAACAGTTCCTCCAAAACGAGACCTCGTTGCTTTGCAAGTGCATGCAGAACGCCTAAGTCGATCGTCATATTGTTGTCCACGCTCTTCAGCCTTTCCCTGTAGCACGGCGCCGGGACGCTTTTTCTGCGCCCCGGCTCCCGAACGGTTTGCTTTATGTTTGTTGAGTGTGAAAAAACAAACAGAAAGCCTATTTTGTACCTATTCTACAGTCTCTTGAGTAGAATTGAAATCAATTTCAACATTAGCGTGCCCAATATTTTCCCAGGGCACAATCACAGCGTCATGGTATGTCTGCTTCTGCCCTTTCTTAGTCTGTTTCTTACGCCGAAGTACAGGGCCTTCGTCCGTAATCTCGTCAAGACGAGCCACGTATTCCGTGCCATCTGTCTGTGTCACTGCTACAAGTCGGGTGCAAGCACGTTTCCAATGGCGGCGCTCAGTAAGTTCTCGGGTAGCTCCAGGAGAGGAAACCTCCAACATGTAGGGGAAGAACTCATCGTGCTTATCAGCTTTATCCAGAGCCTGTGAGATAGCCCCCGAGATTTCCGCAAGGCTGTCCAGAGAAAGGGAATCTGTCTGATCTTCCGTATAGTCTACGGTAATTTCTACCGTTCGGTTAGCTGCCGGACCGCTGATCTTAATCCTTTCAAGCACGAGCGAAAACTCGCTGAGCACAGGTTTGATAGCTTCGTTTACCTCGTCCTCACGCAGGGAGCGTGTCCCAATTTTTGCCGGTGCCGGTTTTTCCGACCCTGCGGATTCGAAGGGACGAGTCACACCCCTAGCGGTTCGTGATGCGGCACGCCGGGAGCGAGCATTGGGGGCGCCGTCTTTCTTACCGGACCGTTTAGGTTTATACGCCATATCTTCCTTCTCTTCTCGATAATCTTGCCAAGGACGATGAACGCGTCTATGCCTGGGAATAGGACCTAAGACCGGATCTCGGCGAGGATTTCGCGCACCGCATCCGATACAGCAATATCGCGTGCCTCTCCGTTTCGTCGGTCTTTGAGTTCCAAAGTACCGTCTTTGAACCCGCGGCCAATCACTAAGATGGTGGGTACGCCCAGAAGCTCTGCATCGCCGAATTTAACGCCCGGGCTGGTTTTCAGACGGTCGTCCAAAAGCACCTGCACCCCGGCACCTTCAAGCTCCGTGCTCAAGGTTTCTGCGTACTCGTGGGATTGAGCGTCTTTATTCGTGATTACGATGTGCACATCGGCGGGTGCCAAGTTACGCGGCCAGATCAGACCCTTCTCGTCATGATTACCCTCAGCGATTGCGGCAAGCGCACGGGTTACGCCAATACCGTAAGATCCCATCGTCACGGTCTGGAGTTTACCGTTCTGATCGAGTACTTTCAGGCCCAGTGCCTCGGCGTATTTACGACCAAGCTGGAAGATATGTCCCATCTCAATGCCGCGTGCGGCAATAAGCGGTCCGGAACCATCCGGTGCTGGGTCGCCTTCGCGTACTTCACACGCTTCCAAAGTACCGTCTGCGCTAAAGTCCCGCCCGTAAACGAGATTTGCCACGTGTTTGCCGTGCTCGTTAGCGCCGGTCACCCATGAGGTTCCGCGAACCACGCGCGGATCAACGAAAAACGGAATACCGGTAGCAGTTTGACGCTCTTCGGTATTCTCGCCCAGCATAGGCTGATCGAGAGTAAGACCTGGGCCAATATAGCCCTTGACGAGCTGCGGGAATTTCTTTAGATCCTCCTCAGAAGCAGCCTCAACCTCGATCTCGCCACCGATACCCATGAGCGCACCAATGTTAACCTCGACGCGTCCCAGATCGACTTCGCGGTCACCGGGTACACCCACGGCAAAGAGCTTACGTTCCCCAGCGGGGGTAATGACTGCGCCCACAAAACATTTGAGTGTCTGTTCAGCGGTGAGTTCACCGCCGGTCACCTGAGGGTGCAAGTCATTCATCTGAGCCACGAGGGTTTCAATCGTGGGAGATTCGGGGGTATCGAGCACGATAGCTGCGGGTGTATCCGTGAAATCAATATCTGCAGGCACAACGGTGGTGACTGCCTCCACATTTGCGGCGTAGCCACCGGCGGAACGCACAAAGGTGTCTTCACCTACAGGGGTCGGATGCAGGAATTCTTCACTGCGTGAACCACCCATAGCACCCGATTGCGCGGTCACTATGACGGTGTCTAATCCCAAGCGGTTAAAAATACGCTGGTAAGCGGCGCGGTGGGCCTCGTAAGCCTCATTCAAGCCTTCGTCGTCCACAGTAAAAGAGTAGGAATCCTTCATGACAAATTCGCGCCCACGCAACAAACCGGCGCGGGGTCGAGCCTCGTCACGGTACTTATTCTGGATCTGGTAAATATACAGCGGCAGATCCTTGTAGGAGGAATAAAGGTCTTTCACCAACAGAGTGAACATTTCCTCATGGGTGGGCGCCAGAAGCATATCGGCTCCCTTGCGGTCCTGCAGGCGAAAGAGATTATCACCGTATTCTTCCCACCGGTTAGTTGCCTCATAGGGTTCTCGCGGCAACAATGCCGGGAAGAGAACTTCTTGGGCTCCAATTGCGTTCATTTCTTCACGCACGATATTTTCTACCTTGCGCAGAACTTTCAAACCCAAGGGCAGCCAGGTATACACGCCAGGAGCGGCACGACGAATATAACCTGCGCGCACTAAAAGCTTATGGCTTGCTACCTCAGCGTCTACAGGATCTTCACGCAGGGTCCGCACGAAGAGGTTGGACAAGCGAAGTACCATGTGTGTTCTCCTTGGATTTGATGCTAGACCTTCACCGCATCCCACATTCCTTAACCCGAAAGCGGCGGCGAACGGCGATGAATAATATAACAAGTCTATAGGTTTCCGCGCTCACAGGCGAAGCATAGTTGGTATAAAAAACCAACATGTATATTTTCAGACGCTAACAAGTAAAGATAATGGTCGAATATTGCCCAATATCTTCCCATCCGGTGCGCTGATAAAGAGAGAGTGCCCGATCGTTGTAGTTATTAACGTAGAGGCTCAGATGCGGGTGCCTCTCTCGGAAAAGCTCACAGGCCGCAGCAAGAAACGGAGCCGCAAGCCCCAGACCGCGATAGTCGGGGTGCACCCAAACGCCCTGTATCTGCGCAGCGTCCAGATGCGATATACCCAGATCAGCTTTGAAGACCACCGCGCCGAGATCGTTAGTGACAATCACGTTTTTGCCTTCGGATACCATCGACCGTACACGGTTTCTGTAGTTGCTGCCGTACCGTGCGATGGGTTCAATACCGACTTCCTCATGGAACATAGCGGCTGCGGCAGGCAGAACATCATCGTAATCTGACAGAACAGTACAGCGCACATATCCTCCAGGGCTCTCAGGAACCGACTGTAACGAGGGTAGATAGCCGGGCAGTTCAGGCAGAGAGGCCGAATAGAGTGAGAATAGATTTTTTTCTGGGGGCAGGTACAGTAGCGGCTGTACCGTCCGAACAGAGAAAGGACTCGCGAGGCGTTTCCTCAAGTGCTCCCAGATTGGAAGCACACATTCACTGGGTCCAAAAAGAGACTCAACGCTGCCCCGAGAACGGTAAATGAGGTGAGCAAGAACCTCGGCATGTGAGCGCATTCGATCGTCGTCGGGTAACCAGATGGGAACGGTATTGCTGCCCAGTAACAGCGCGCTCAGCAAGATGCCATCTTCGTAAATCCCCACGAACCCGCGATACTGTGCTGGCAGCTTATTCCCCGTCATGCGTGCTCCGGATGCCGATGCTGGCGGCAGCCCGTAAATATCGTAATGCTCAATAGCGTAGAGGTTCCCCAGCGTATCCGCATAGAGAAGCTCTTCGAGGGCATCTGCATCGCGCCGATCGAGAGCCACCACCTGGGGGGCGGATGAGGAGAAAAACTTTTTGAGCACGCTTTCGATTCTATCTAACGAGAGAGCTATCGCGGTTTTGAATGTGTCATAGCAAAGCGCCCCGCGTCCGTTGAAGGCGAGGCGCTTTAGAGATTTCAGACTCGTCGCGTTTGTATTCAACGCTACGGACGAGGTACAGCCGTACTATTTGACGGTAACAGCGGGGGCGCCTTCGGGCACGTACTCCCCCGAGGCTTCCATCTCGGCGGCAATACGGGTTGCCTCTTCAAGAAGGGTTTCCACGATCTGATCTTCGGGAACGGTCTTAATGACTTCCCCTTTCACAAAGATCTGTCCCTTACCGTTACCGGATGCCACTCCTAAGTCTGCTTCACGTGCCTCGCCTGGACCGTTCACCACGCATCCCATCACGGCGACGCGAAGCGGAACCTTCATATGCTCCAAGCCCTTGGTCACGTTTTCGGCGAGTTCCCACACATTCACCTGGGCACGTCCGCATGAGGGGCATGACACAATGTCGAGCTTGCGCGGGCGCAGGTTAAGGGATTCCAGAATCTTGGTTCCTACCTTGACTTCTTCCACCGGAGGGGCCGAAAGCGAAACACGGATCGTATCGCCAATCCCCTGAGAGAGGAGGGTGCCGAATGCTACCGAACTCTTGATGGTTCCCTGGAATGCGGGGCCTGCTTCAGTCACGCCTAAGTGCAAAGGCCAATCGCCGCGGGCGGCAAGCTGCCGGTATGCCTCAACCATAACCACCGGGTCGTTGTGTTTAACGGAAATCTTGAAGTCGCGGAACCCGTGCTCTTCAAAAAGAGAGGCTTCCCATACAGCTGATTCAACCAACGCCTCCGGGGTGGCGTGGCCATATTTTTCGAGCAGACGTTTATCGAGTGAACCAGCATTCACACCGATGCGGATAGAGGTACCGTGATCGGAAGCCATCTCGGCGATCTCTTTTACCTGGTCATCGAATTTACGAATGTTACCGGGATTCACACGCACCGCGCCGCATCCGGCTTTAATAGCCGCATACACGTACTTGGGCTGAAAGTGAATATCCGCGATCACCGGAATATTAGACTGCTTTGCGATGATGGGTAGTGCCTCAGCGTCTTTATCGGTCGGGCATGCCACGCGCACAATATCGCATCCGGCGGCGGTTAGCTCGGCAATCTGCTGCAGGGTTGAACCGATATCGTGGGTCTTGGTGGTCGTCATAGACTGTACCGAAATGGGAGATTCGGAACCGATACCCACGGCACCTACCTTGAATTGACGGGTCTTGCGGCGGGGCGCAAGAACCGCAGGGGCAGGCTTCGGCATACCAAGGCTAACCGACAAGGCAATCCTCCAAATGTCATAAAAATTGGGGCGCGGGATGCGCCGCTCAGCTTCCTATTGTGCCACCGTCGCGCGCAGAACCACTAATACGGATACCCTAACCGCGAGCAATATCACGATGAGATGAAAAAGCGGTAGTCCCGCTCACAATTCGTTTACGTACACGATCCTCACTAGACGCTATGCGGTACATAGCTTGCTCCGCCATTTAGAACAGCCGCAGGGGTTTAATAAAGTCGGCGGCAATAATCACAATGGACATCAGAATGAAAGCACCCGCTACAACATAGGTAAGCGGCAGAAGCTTGACCGGGTCAAACGGACCGGGATCGGCACGGCGGGTAAGCTTGGCGAAGCCACGTCGAATTGCCTCCCACAGGGCACCAAAAACATGCCCTCCGTCCAGGGGAAGAAGCGGAAGTAGGTTGAAGGCGAAAAGCATCAGGTTCATTCCGGCTATCAGCGAGACTAAGGTCGCAGTTTTTGCTTTCAGATCGATACGGTCTGTCGAGGCCACTTCACCAGCAATCCGGCTTACCCCCACTACGGATACTGGGGAGTTCTCATCGCGTTCCTGATTCGAGAAGAGATTCACCCCCAGCTCCCATACGCGCTGCGGCAGCGACCACATGGAATGTGCAATACGTCCCAGAGTGTCGCCCACATTGGGCATAACATCGCCCAACGAGCCTGGAACCATCTCCGAAGTTGGTGAGATACCGATAAAGCCGCCGGTCATCATCTTGAATGACCCATCGTCGTTACGCACATATTCTCGGGTCTTTTCATCCACGACCGGACGCTCCAAAAGCGCCGGGGTCATGGTGAGCTGCTGTTCAGCACCATCGCGTTCAATGGTGACGGTTACGGTATTATTCCCTGCCTGACGAATGTTAGAAGAAACCTGTTCCCAGGTGCTCGTACGGTTGCCGTTGATAGCAACTATACGGTCATCTTTACGCAGTCCTGCCGCTTTCGCGGGAGACGGTGCCGAAGAGTCAGTACATTCGGAATATGAGATACGGTCTTCGGTGATCGTTGCTTTTGGCACGCAATCGGAAACCGATGCCACTTTATTAGTTGCAGACAGGGTTCCAAAACCGCAAATGAGAATGGCGGTGCATACGATCCCGATGAGCAAGTTCATGCTAGGCCCGCCCAGCATGATAATCATGCGTTTATACACGGGAAGTTTATAAAACAGACGATTTTCATCTCCGGGTTTCAGGCGCTCTAAGTCAGCCTCACGGGCCGCATTCGCCAAAGACCCAAAAGGGCTGGTAGTTCCGGCGCGAATAGTTTCGATCTCGGGTTCGTGTTCTTCCTCCACGCCAGTGGTACCCTCGGCGTTCCCCTCTGTGGGATGCTCCATCGCCCGTTTCGCACGCTCCTCGTGTTCGGGCGCAGGCGGATACATGCCGATCATCGAAATATATCCGCCTAAAGGAATAGCTTTAAACCCGTACTCAGTTTCACCGCGGCGGAACGAAAAAATAGTTTTGCCGAAACCAATCATATATTGCGGTACACGCACCTTAAAGAGTTTCGCAGGTACCAGGTGTCCCACCTCATGCAGAGCAATAGACAGCGCAATAGCTATCGCCATAATGATGACGCCTGCGGCGTAGAGCAGAATCTCCACGTTTCTCCTTCGCAACAAAAGGTACGGGTTCTCAAGCGGTTTCCCGCGAAGTTTCTAGGGTACTCCCCTAAGCTGTGAAATTATAGGGTACGTGGCGCTCAGGTTATGCGCCGCGTAGGGAAAACCTTAGTGATGGTTATGACGGCATCTTCGTGGCGCAGAGCTCACGAGCGTATGCGCGTGCCCAAGCTTCGGCGTTCAGAACAGCATCTAAGCTCATGTCGGCTTCTGCCGTAACCTCGCTACTGGCGGCGTGCGCCTCCAAAACACGCGCCACGGAATCCACAATATCGGTAAACCAAATTTTACCGGCGTGGAAAGCGCTAACCGCTTCCTCATTAGCGGCGTTAAAAACGGTTGGAAAGGTTCCGCCCCGCTTGCCCGCCTCTTTAATCATCTGCACAGCAGGGAAAGCCGTCGAATCAAGTGGCTCAAAAGTCCATGTTTGCGCCTGAGTCCAATCACAGGGAGCCGCTACCTGCGGAATGCGATGCGGCCACGTCAGTCCCAGAGCAATAGGCAGAAGCATAGTCGGCGGGGACGCCTGGGCGATAGTCGCGCCGTCTACGAACTGAACCATCGAATGCACAATCGACTGCGGGTGTACCGCAACATCAATGCGGTCAAGATCAACCCCAAAAAGATGGTGTGCTTCTAATACCTCAAGGGCCTTATTCACCATAGTTGCCGAATTGGTTGTGACCACCAGCCCCATATCCCAGGTAGGATGCGCCAGCGCCTGCCGTGGGGTAACGTCGTGAAGCATCTCACGCGTGTACCCGCGAAAGGGCCCACCTGAGGCCGTGAGAATCAGCCGGTCTATCTCGGCGTCGGTGCCACTGGCTAATGCTTGGGCAAGAGCCGAATGTTCCGAATCCACGGGAACCATCGGGGTTTCTAACGGTGAGGCATCAACGGCAGCACGCACAAGCGGACCACCCGCGATCAGAGATTCTTTATTCGCAAGGGCAACCCGGTACCCCGCTTTGAGGGCGGTCAGTGTGGGTTCTAAACCGATAGATCCGGTAATACCGTTGAGCACCACATCCGCCGGATGCGCCGCCGCCTCAACGCTGGCACGTTCTCCCCAGACGATGCGCGGACTGTACCCGCTAATGCCCACACTGCGGGCGGCCGCATCAAGGTATTCTTGCAACCGTTGTGCATCCTGCGCCGTACCGCTGGTGGCAACAAGCTCGGCACGTACCCGAACCGCCTGCTGTGCTAATAATTCGAGGGAGCGTGAACCAGCGTTGATAGCTGTAACCTTCAGCGGCGCGTCCTCAGCATCGACGGTGGTGCCTGCAAGACGCGCAAGATGCTCTATAACCCGTACTGCTTGGGTGCCGATAGACCCGGTGGAACCGAGTAAAGTAACCCTTCGAGCATCACAAAGTCCGTGTTTAAGAGCTTCGGTGAGGCTTTCGCGGGAGCCCCCAACCCGGGTAGAGGAACCAAACTTCATATTTACTAGTATCGCATGCTGTCGGTACGGTCTCAGAAGGTCCTGCGGCCGCCAGCAACGTCTTAGGTCAGATCTTGGATAAGCTCGATACAGCGATCCATAAAGGCATCGACCTGAGTTTCTTCATAGCTCACCGAGCCGGTCGCAGACCTAAAGACAGCGTTACGAATAACGGATGTATCAAGCGGTTCTTCGCTATTGAGTTGAGCATAGATATGATGGCATACCTTATCAACATCACCCACAAAATACCCGGCGTGCTTGCGTTTAGAGGGGCGGCGGAAGCGTTCACCATCCGGCCGCTCTAGTCGCTGTGCCAGAAGCTCACCCGCGTCTACGAGAGATAGCTCCCAATTGCTTAAACCGTACTGTTCGATATAACGGCTGCGTTCCAGTTTGGCAAAACGTTCTTCTATACGCTCTAGGGCGCGATCGACGTCCCCTACCGCATAGCCGCCGGGCTCGGTACGAAAAACAACCTGGCGAATAAGCCGCGACGTGTAGATATTAGCGTGCTGCTGTACGGCGCCGCTTAGCTGTTCGTAATCCTCGGCTAGTCGAGCAAAGAGACGATCGACCTCGGTTCGTTTATAACCAGGTTCGAGTTCTGCCGCACGGCCGAAGCCGTTATCTGTACGACTAGTATTCGTTGCCAAGGATTCTCCTTATCATCAGGCAGGGCACACGACGTGAGCAGCTCGTGTGCGTACCCTACGCATAAAGTTTTCGCTATCCTGTGTTCCACTCTAGAGAGGAAGCACAAAGGTAAAAATCAAACACCCAACTGCGGCCGCAAAAAGTACCGAGTCCAGACGATCCATCATGCCACCGTGCCCAGGCAGGATATTTGACATATCCTTGATGCCTATTCGACGTTTAAAAACAGATTCTACAAGATCACCCGCCGTAGAGGCGATAACCATGAACGCAGCGAGCGGTATTCCCCAGTACCATTTCTGCCCCAAAATACTTAGAGCAATACACGCTACCACGGCAGACCCAAGATAGGAACCGGCAAAGCCCTCCCAGCTCTTCTTTGGAGAAATGGTAGGTGCTATAGGATGTTTACCCCATATAACACCGGCAATATACCCGAAAGTATCGTTGCTGACGGCCATAAGAAGGATCATCAGGATGCCTGCCCAACCGCGCTCGGTGCTAAAGTACACCATCGAAATTCCGAGGGTCAAGGGTACCCATCCCAAAATTAGAATGAGACCCCTCAAAACTTTATACCGTGAGGCTGTACGTTTCCTGGGTACCACCAAGGTGACACAAGCAAGTACTAGGGCGACAGCAACGCAGGAGATCCCCAAACCAGTGAACCCCCAAATATACGCTGAGACTGTGGGGATCGGAGCCAACACCGTCACCAGGGTCAGGGGTAAATTGTAGTCGCGTTTTTTGTTGAGTGCGGAGGCAAGCTCCCAGCTTCCCAGCCCGGTAGAGATCGCGCAGAGAAGCACAAGAAACGGAGGAAAGAAAAGCCCTGTAGTCAGCACCGCGCCGAATGCTACGCCTACGCCGATAGCGGCGGGTAAGTTGCGCCCCGCTCGGGATGCTGTTTTCCCTGGGGCGGGGGCTGTTTCGCTCTTCTTATCCCCCGTATCTTCTCGTGTGTTCATCTCTGAGCCTTAAACCTCAAGCAGCTCAGATTCCTTGTGCTTGTAGAGCTCATCGATAGTATCTACATGTTTCTTAGTGAGGGCATCAAGCTCTTTTTCGGCACGGGCACCGTCGTCCTCACCGATCTCGCCGTCTTTCACAAGCTTATCAATGACGGTTTTAGCATGGCGGCGCACATTACGTACCGAAACGCGAGCTTCCTCGGCTTTGTGGTTGACCAATTTTATGTATTCTTTACGACGCTCAGAGGTCATCTCGGGCATAACCACGCGGATAGCGGCACCGTCGTTGCTGGGGTTTACACCCAAGTCAGAGTCACGTACTGCTTTTTCGATAGCAGCTAAAGCGCTCACATCAAATGGAACAATCTTAACCGTACGGGCATCTTCAACGTTGAACGACACCAGCTGCTGCAATGGAGTCGGCGCGCCGTAGTAGTCTGCGGTAATAGAGCTAAAAATCGCAGGGTTCACACGTCCGGTGCGAACCTTGGCGAATTCTGTTTTGATAGCTTCAATGGTCTTATCCATCTTCTCGCCGGCTTCGGCAAGGGTTTCTTCGATCACGACGGAATCTCCTTTATAGGGGAAGTCGGCTCATGCCGATTTTGGTAGCTACGGCTACGGGAAACACCAAACGGTGCAAACCGCGACCTAGTTATAGTTTAGTCGCCCGAGACTATCTCGGGCGACTTCTCACCGTTTTTTCCTTATGGCTAAGCCGTTGAACGACTTCTAATACAAGGAGTATAACGGCATAACGTTTCTTTAGCGGGTTACAAGAGTACCCATCTTCTCCCCCAGAATAGCGCGGGTTACGTTACCTTCGCCCTGCATGCCGAAGACGCGCATCGTCACGTTATTATCGCGACATAGGGAGAATGCGGTCTGATCCAACACGCGAATATTGCGTTGCATAGCTTCATCGTAGGTGAGGTTATACAGGCGCTCAGCCTGAGGGTCTTTATTCGGATCGGCAGTGTAGATGCCGTCCACACCATTTTTTGCTACCAAAACTTCGTCAGCGTGAATTTCCAAGGCTCGCTGGGCAGCTACGGTATCGGTCGAAAAATAGGGCAGACCAGCACCGGCGCCGAAAATAACCACACGGTCTTTCTGCATATGGCGAATAGCGCGGCGAGGAATATAGGTTTCTGCAACCTGCGGCATAGTAATAGCAGACTGTACGCGGGTATCAATACCTTCTTGCTCCAAGAAATCCTGAAGAGCCAGAGAGTTCATCACGGTACCGAGCATGCCCATATAGTCTGCGCGGGAACGATCCATACCTGCCTGTGAAAGCTCGGCGCCACGGAAGAAGTTACCGCCGCCAATCACGATGGAGGTCTCTACCTTACCCACAGTTGCTGCAATCTGCTGTGCAATATTACGCACAACCCCGGTCGAAATACCAACTTCTCCCCCACCGAAAACTTCGCCTGAGAGCTTGAGTAGAACACGGCGACGACCGGTGTCGTCTCGATGGATTGGGTGCGTGTGCGAGTCGGTCATAAATACCCTCCAACGGATAAAACTTATGCTGATAACGGGGTGAACACTCAATAGTCCTTATCAAGGATACGCTACGGGAACACTGTCTGTGGTACACCCTTCGATATTTTTCTCCCTCATCCGGCATACCAGAAGGCGTAGAGATTAAGAGACTCAATGCTCCGGGCATATAAAACCCTATAAAACCTCAGGTCAACACTGTATCTGCAAGATGATCTATACAGAAAATAGGCTCTGGAACTTTCTTTTCGCTAGGTGCGCGACCTGCACAATATTTATACAAAAAAAGTCGGATGCTCACCCTTCACAGGGCAAGCATCCGACTTTAGCGTATAGCCTCAGATAAAGGCTGGCTGCTTGAGGAAAGCTCCTAGAAACTAGGCACCAACACGGAAACGTGCGAAACCGGTAGCAGTTGCGCCAGCCTCAGAGAGAGCCTGTGCCACAGACTTCTTGGTGTCTTTTGCGAAGTCCTGGTCAAGCAGGGTGTTCTCTTTGAAGAAGCCCTTGAGACGACCCTCAACGATCTTATCCAGAATCTTCTCGGGCTTGCCCTCGGCAATTGCGGTCTCACGTGCAACACGCTTCTCAGCTTCAACCTGGTCAGCCGGGATAGACTCAGAGTCCAGGTACTTGGGGCTCATCGCTGCGATGTGGACTGCTACATCGTGCGCAATTTCATCAACGTTATTGCCGGAAACAGCAAGCAGAACACCAACCTGTGCGGGCAGGTCCTTGGAGGTCTTGTGCAGGTAAACTGCCACGTTCTCGCCTTCAACGCGTGCTACGCGGCGCACCACGACCTTCTCACCCAGCAGGGCGGCAGCATCGGTGGTGAGCTCTTCAACGGTCTTACCCTCGAAGGATGCGGCCTGCAGCTCTTCCAGAGTGGATGCGTTAGCCGCGATAGCAGCCTCCAGCACGTTACGCCCGAAGGTGATGAAGGGTTCGGACTTAGCCACGAAGTCGGTTTCAGAGTTGACCTCAACCATGTAGCCAACACCGTTTTCTACGCGAGCGGCAACCAGACCTTCAGCGGTTGCACGACCTTCACGCTTGGTGACGCCCTTCAGACCCTTCACACGGATAATCTCCATTGCTTTCTGCTGGTCGCCGTTAGCCTCATCGAGAGCCTTCTTGACGTCGAGCATACCTGCGCCGGTCTTCTCACGCAATGCCTTGATGTCTGCTGCAGTGTAGTTCGCCATGTGAACTCCTCTTTTTCCTTAATTTAAGATGTAGGCGTGATAACGCCCATGAGCTATGAGCGGACGGCACCTTACCCGCCACAGGGTAGGTACCGTCCGTACTGCTTTTCCCATCGTGGAAAAGCTAAAGTCTACTTAGCTTCAGCCGCCTGAGCTGCCTCGTGCTGCTCTAGCAGTTCGCGCTCCCACGCAGCCATAGGCTCTTCAGCAGCCTCTGCCTTACCGGTCTTCTTAGCATTACGCTCAATGAGACCTGCAGCGACAGCGTCTGCCACCACACGGGTGAGCAGGTTGACGGAACGGATCGCATCGTCGTTACCAGGGATGGGGAATGCAACTTCGTCAGGGTCACAGTTGGTGTCAAGAATAGCTACCACGGGGATGCCCAGCTTCTGAGCCTCGTTAACCGCCAGGTGCTCCTTCTTGGTATCAACAACCCAGACGAGGGAGGGAACCTTGCTCAGGTTACGGATACCGCCCAGAGTCTTTTCGAGCTTCTCAAACTCGCGGCGCATCAAGAGCAGTTCCTTCTTGGTGTAACGAGAACCTGCGACATCGTCAAAGTCGATCTGCTCAAGTTCCTTCATACGCTCAATGCTCTTAGCGATGGTGGAGAAGTTGGTGAGCATACCACCAAGCCAGCGGTGGTTAACGTAAGGCATATTCACGCGGGTAGCCTGCTCAGCAATAACTTCCTGTGCCTGCTTCTTGGTACCCACAAACAGAATGTTGCCGCCGTGTGCAACGGTGGATTTAACAGCCTCAAAAGCCTTATCGATGAATTCGAGGGACTGCTGCAGGTCGATGATGTAAATGCCGTTGCGTTCGGTGAGGATGAAACGCTTCATCTTGGGGTTCCAACGGCGGGTCTGGTGACCGAAGTGAACGCCGGAATCCAGCATCTCACGCATAGTTACGACGGGCATGTCGTCTCCTTTATATCAGGGTGCCGCGCTGACCTCCCATCTCGGGCTAGCCACACGCGCGCATAGTAGTTATCGGTTTATCCTAGTGGCGATTAGACATTCAGGTTACCCCGTGTCTCAAGCCCTGACCACTTGTTCTAAGCGGACCGAAGGTCTTTTATCACCTGGTACTTAGGTTCCAGGTGCTCACGCCACGCGTCGTCAGCGAGCCTTTCCGTTACCAGGCTAGGCACACTGCAATAGAAAATTGTACCTGATATTTGGGTCTTAAGTCTTTAGTACCGTGAGCTTTTCGCCCGGATAAGCGTGGTTTTTATAAAAATTTTTGCTACTACCTCACTTGAATCCGTAGAATCACGAGTCTTCATATTTTGGAGGTTTGTGAAAAACGCTGAGCCGTCTCACCTGTTTTTCACGCAAACGCTAAATACCGTCTGTGGATATCGAATAAAAATGTCCCGAAAGGGTAAGTTTTCCACAGTACAGCCTTGTACATATCTTTATGCGTCTTCGACTGTGGTGTGCTCGAAGAATGATATGTGATTGGTTAGGGGCGTGGATGCACCGCGCGGGTCTGGCGGCACAGGCACGTATTTTTACGATGTCCAGACGACACTTTGTATCTGCGCTGCAGCGTACTCCCCTGTTTCTTCTAGCATGCTGGCGCTCAGGGCATCCTATAAAAGTCCGGGTGCCTTCTCCAATATTCTTGCGGGTTTTAACGATCCAGATCATAGTCCTTACCGTGGCATTATCTTTAGGCTTCGGGCCACACGTCAGCGGTATAAAGTACCGACACGGTCCCCTCCAGATCATGCACACTTCTGCGCGTTCATGGATTTCACCTATATCTGGAAAACCTCATGTCATTCATGCCTTTATCAAGCCCAGTCAGCGGTGGTCGGCAGGGCATCGCGGAGTCGATCTTGAGGCAACAGAACAGGACCAAGTGCGCGCTCCAGCGCCTGGAACCATAGTTTTCTCGGGAACTGTCGTCGATCGACAGGTAGTAGTCATTGAGCATCCGAACGGGTATAGGTCGAGTTTCGAGCCTGTCACCGATCCTCTGCCAGTTGGTACTCACGTTCAGGCGGGGCAGGTTATCGCTCGGGTGGATGCGCATCCCGCAAAACCTCGCTGCTCTACCACATGCCTTTACTGGAGCGTTCGGCACGGCGGCGACCACAAGAACGGAAGCGGCAAAAACGCAGAATATATTAACCCTATGCTTCTGTTGGGACCAGCAGAACCGACTATACTACTTCCCGTTGACGAGAGTTTCAAAGCCTGAAATATTACCTATATGTCGTGAGCCCCGCATCGTGCACGATGCGGGGCTCACTGTGTGCCTGACCAACCGGTCTCTGCTTTGCTATACGTTATGGCACGGCACTACTGCAAAAAGTCCTGATCACTATCACCCGAAATGGGTTTCTGCTGTGACTTTGCAGCGTGCTTCGGGATAGGAGCCTGTTGGGCGGGCAGCGGAATAGTACCGTCCGTTTCAGCCGCATAGGAGCTTCCGGACGAGAACGCAACGGTCGGCGAATCGTCGCCGTAATTGAGAACATCCGAGTCTGAAACTGTGTAGGCTGCTGTCGGCTGCGCCGCTTGCTGTGCAGCTCGGCGTTCGCGTGCCTTCTGGCTTGCGCGACGAATGCGCTTGCGGAAGATGAAGAGCACCAACAGAATCAGCAGAAGCAGACCGAGCAAAATAGCATCCACCACAAAGTCCGTCATGGTAAACCCATGCGCTGGAATGGTGAGGGATGAGGTATTGACATAACCCTCCGAGCTATTAACCGTAACGTTACGCCCATCGCCAGAAAGATGTGAATCTTGGCGACCAAGCATAGAGTTACTTCCCTGCAGAGCATCGGTTTTAACCGAGCTCATGATGGGGAGTTCAAACTTGAAATCGTAGTTTTTGGGCTGTAGCTGACCAAAACGCTCCTGCAGGTTAAACTTGGGCGAAACCGTATAGTCTGCCCCGAAAAGATTAACCCCGCCAGGATGATGAATCGTCATTTCAGAACCGGGTAGGTAAGCACCAATACGGGTATTGAATTCCGCAGAATCTTTGCCTCGTATCTTTGCTGAATATATCGTATTATCGCCGTCAGTACGTTCCTCAAATGTCGCTTGAGCCTCATCAGACCCTTGAACGAAAGACTTAAGGGCATCCCCAGCCTGCGCGACATCAGAACTCTTAAAAGCAAGTTCAAACTTCGCTTCAACAGAACCGTCCATACCCAACGCAGAAGTCACGTTTAGGCTTTCAGGCTGAATCGTGCGCGAATTCTTTAGGTTGACTTTTATTACCCTATCCGACGCGGATGCGCTTGAGCTTGAGCTATTCGACGAGCCGTAGTCCTGGTCAAAATTTTTACCGTCGTCAGAGAAGCTAAACTTCACCCCGTAGTTGGTTCCCGGTGAACACACACGGCTGCAATCAACTGAACCTGTTACATGCTCAATGATCTTCGCCCCAGAAGAATCAGTTTTAACTTCTTGGGAACTTTCTAACGCGGTCTCTTGAGTACCCAGAATTTTCTGAAGTTTAGCATTGAGATCCTCGAAAGAATCGGCAGTAAATTTTAAGTTGCGACCGCTTTCATCTTTACCAGATTGCGTGGACGGTAAGCTCCGGTAAGACTTTTTGGCGATTTCTTCGTCAATACCCTTGGTAAGCTCAGCTCCCTCAGGTTTCACCGAGTTAAGATAAGTGTCTACAACACTTACCCGGTCAGGTACCATGATCTCTTTTGCGAGAAAGACAATCTTGGCGTTATATTTACCGTCCTTCTTATCGACTGCAATCACAACTTCATCAAACCCATTATCTTTGAGGTCTTTAGCTTGAACCTCGTTAGAGGACTCTGTTGTTTTAATTTCGCGACCTTCAAAGGTAACGCTGTTTTTCCCACTTGACTGCAGGACGTTGTCTTTGCGTTTTGCTTCGACCAAGCCGTCTGTTACAAGTGCTTCGGGAAGCCATTTGATCAGGTCCTGCGAGGTGAAGTTTTCGGAAACTTCAACGCCCTGAACCAAGCCGTCTTTGCTGTTGCTAATCAGAATCTGAGGTTCTTTGTCAAAACTCGAAGCTCTCAAAATAGCGGAGACTTTAGTGCGGTACTCATCTACGCTATTAAAATTCACTTTGAAGGTGGCCTGAGCGTTATCACCTTCGGTTCGAATGCCCTCGTAATCAAGTTCTTGAGGTTTGTGTTTCTTAATCGAAGCGTCAAGAGCGTTAACGTCGCCTTTGAGGTAATCTTTATTATCTTTCAAGCTGAAAGACACTGTAATGGTGCGGGAACCCTTCTCGGAATTTTCAAGCCCGAGATTTGTCTCAACTTTTGCACCACAGGCAGACATAATGAGCGCTAGAACCGTCAGAAAGACGGCAAGGAACCCAAGTCTTCCTTGCCGTCTTGACGAGCGCTGCTGTAGTAGCTGGCTCATCTTACAATGCTCCTAGAGGCTTGATGCCATGGGGTTAGGCATCATCTGGAACGCAATGTTGTATACGATGATAGCCACAATAACCCATGCAGTTGTAAGAAGAGCGTGCATTAACACAGGCGATTTCTCAAAACGGCCCAGGCGATTCAGCCCTAGGTAGATAAGAGACTCACCGATCACAATCGAGAACGCAAAGATTGCTACCAGAAGATATATCGTCAGGATGGGGTTCTCTGCAAAGTTCTTCCCATTTGTACCCATCGTGAGAAGAACAAAGAGGTAGAGCAGAAGATAGGAGCCAGCCAAGGGAAGAGCCGCAACACCTGCCGCGCTCATGCAGTCGTTGAAACTCGACTGAACTTTTCCGATACGAGCGGTCAGCATGAGCTGCAAGCCGCGCAGAACGTGAATCGCAAAAATTGCGACGAAGAAAATTAGGAAAATCATGACGGTCTGCCCGAAGTTTCCTCCCTGAGAGGAGCTCCCCCGGCTACCGTAGAATGAACCGCGGAACATGTAGAAAAGCCCAAGAAGACCGCTGACCAGCTGCGTAATGACCAAAGAGCCTGCGAAGGACTGTGCTGCTACAGCGATAATCCATCCCCAAGGTTGGCTGTCCTGCAGTCTTTTATGTGCGTCGCCCGGCTGGCTCTTAAAGACATCAAGGAAGCTGCCCCAAACATTCTTGAGAGCTTCAGCGAAAGGGTTTGGCGCTGCCGGTGCTGCTGGCTGCGCGAAACCAGCATGTGGGTCTCCCTGAGGCTGTGCAGGGTTTTGCGGGTTAAACCCGTTCGGCTGGGGAATCTGCTGGTTCGGAGCACCCGGAACAGGGTTTCCAAACTGATTAGGATCCTGCTGGTATTGCCCGCCCTGCTCCTGGGGAGGTACAGACTGGTGCATATTAGGGTTCCCATACGGTTGAGCGGGGTTGGGATTCTGGTACCCGTCATTGCCATAGCCTTGAGGATGTTGTGGCTGACCTTGACCGGACTGCGGAATATTCTCACTCATCATCTGATCCTTATCTCGGATTTTCCTATGCAACAAGCCGATATACACTCGGGACGTTGCTTCAAGAAACCAGATAAGTCTGAAGATCTCGTGGCTAAGCCTTATTCCAGGAAGAAGGCGCTGGAGCAACAGTACTCCGTGTGTTTATCGGCGATGTCTCGCGTGTGCATGCGAGGTTACTTTTTACCCTACCTTAAATCTCGCCTCTACTCACGATAATTCGTCATGTCTTCAGAAAATAAGGTATTTATTCTTCTTCTAATTTCTTCACGCGACGAGTCACCACGATGGGGATAGAGATCAGCACTACGATGAGCAGGGATGCTACGACAATCCCAGCAATCATAATTGGCCTATAGTTGCGGGGGGCCTTCTGCATATGAATTTCCATTGTGGCGGTGTTAATACCCTTGGCGCGCACATGAATTGCCCCATCGGACTGATCTACAACAGTATTAGCAGGAGGATTTACCACCGCCATACCGTCCGGCGCCACCACAATATATTCACTGTCGCCACTGAATCTATCGGTGACTTTAGCATCCGCAACGAGCTTGGCACGCAACGTCAGCTGATCGTTCTCACCTTTCTCAAGACTTACCTCGCTGCCGGGCATATAGTTGTTGAGCAAACGTTGGAAATCTTGAACTTTGATATTGCTGATCCGGGTAGTAAAGGTACGCCCTATACCCTGCTCATTACGCTCCATATTATGTTCACCGGTCTTTGTATTGGAGGCACCAAAGATCTCATTAATACTCCGGCTAAAAAGCATTGCGTCGAGCGGGCTAAAAGTATATTGGAAGCTCGCACTCAAAGAAGACTCGGAGCTGATGTAGAAAGTGCTTGAAAATTTCTCAGGAACCACTCGGCGACTCATCGTATAGCTAACAACCGAAGATGTACCAGAATCGTATTTTGCTGCCTCGTTGACGCTGTACAAAGCTTCGTCGCCGCTCTTACCCCAGGATGCGGGCGCTGCCACAAGCCCCAATGGCGGGGATGACATGCTCGCATCACAAATACCGGCACAATCAATATGCACATTCGCGGTTGATAAAAGCTCTTGATTTTCTCCTGTGGACTCACTGAAAGAGATGGAATTATTCTTGGTTCCGAGAAGCTGTTCGAGGTCTCTATTAACCTGGTCGATGCTATTCGCAGTAAATGTTACGTGCCGACCCTGCGCTTCTTTCGGGATAAGAGCATCTTTACCCACAAAATAAGGCTGATACGAATGAATATCGGACTCTACCTTTTGGTTATCAACTTTGACGGCCTCCAGATAGGTATCTAGGTCTTGAAGCTCGCTTTGCCCAATCTCACCTTTAAAATCTCCGAGAAGCAAGTGCCCCTCAAAGGTGCCGTCTTCCTTGAGCTGAAGCACAAAAATAAGATTGCGAACATGGGGCGAAGGAACATCCTGCTGATCTGCGCGAGCCACTGTCAGGAAGTCCGAGCCGTGATCGTATGTAGGCACCGGCGCAAGAACGGGTGCCGCCACGCCAAGAACAGAGGCGAGGGTAAACGCGGTGGCAAAACGCAGAAAGCGGCGCTCATATAAACCGTGTAGCGCTCTCATGCAGGATTTATCGGTGGTCATTATTCCTCTTTTGAGTGAGCCGGAGTCTCTAACAGGGGTTCCGAGAGAAAATGGTGCTTTTCAAAAGTAGCTGGCAAACACTTTATCTCTCAAATGTTCGTATCTAATGTAGCGTGTTTATGCTCTCTGTTCTAACTCACGTAACTCGAACCCCGATATAAAGCGAAAAGACCCCGCTCGGTGACATGTAATAAATAAGTCATACCGAGCGGGGTCTGTAGGGAGTGTGGGACTTGAACCCACGACCAAAGGATTATGAGTCCTCTGCTCTAACCGGCTGAGCTAACTCCCCTAGAGGCTTAGCGCGTAAGCCACGTCTCTAGAGTACCTGAGGGGTACAGTTTTGGCGAATCTTAGACACACCTTATTTTTCAGAACGTTGAGCAAGAAAACGCTCATAGGGGGCATCCGATACATATAATTCCTCAAAAGTGCGCCAGGTGTTCTCCGCACTATGGAATTCCACAATACGGCGGCTCTCACGCCCCATCTGCTCGCGTTCAGCGGCAGGTAGACGAAGAATTGCTGTAAGTTTATCCGCCAAATCCTGCGGATTATTAGGCTCAAAGAGGTATCCGTTAACGCCTTCTTCCACGAGATGTGGAAGCGCTAGAGCGTTTGCCAAGACTACGGGGGTGGATGCGCTCATAGCCTCCAAGGAGACAAGCGACTGCAGTTCTGCGGTCCCAGGCTGACAGAAAATATCTGCCCTCTGGTAAACACCCGGCAGTTCTTCGTCCGGAACAAACCCGCGGAACGTTACTCGGTTTTCAACACCGCATTCGCGTGCCTTCTGTTCGAGGGTTTCACGAAGCTCGCCGCCTCCAGCGATATCAAGGCGAACGTGGTCAAGGTCTTCGGGGAGAAGAGAGAGCGCCTCAATAAGCACATCCACGTGCTTCTCTTCAGCAAGACGGCCCACGAAGGTTACACGCAGTTCGCCGGGTGCTTTGCCCAAATCTGCGCCCTCAGCAAGCTCGTAGTCGCTGATTTCAATGCCGTTAGAAACGGGCATAACGGGGCGAGTAAATCTTCCAAGATCTCGCATTGCATCGGCGCCGATCTGAGTCGGAGTTGTCACCACCGCCGCATATTTGAAAAGACGGCGCATATCCGCCCAGGTAATATGCGCATACACCTTTTTGATGGGTTCCGGGAACGGCAGGAATGGATCTAAATTTGCGGGCATAAAGTGGTTAGTGGCGATAACTCGAATTCCACGCTTATGTGCCTGCTTCAGTAATGCGCGCCCGATAATGTAGTGGCACTGCACATGAATAACATCCGGCTTAACTTCGTCAAGGATACGACCCACCTCAGCGTGGATTTCCCAGGGAATACAAATGCGGTTGGTTTCATGAGTGGGGGGCAGATGCGAACGCAGACGGTGCTCGACGATGCCGCCCTCTACGACGGTTCGGTAGCTAGGTCCACGGCTGGGATTTGCGGCAACCACGTGTACTTCGTGCCCGCGCTTGAGCATAGAGGTCGCTAGGCGGTGCCCAAATTGTGCCGCGCCGTTCACATCGGGGGGATAGGTCTCAGCACCGATCAGGATCTTCTTTGCCTGCTGCATCGCCTGTTCTCCTTGGTCTGACTTCTCAGGTGTATGGGGTGTTCTTCATTATTTTATCGGGTGTTATCGCGTTCCTCAGCATAAATAGGCCTTGGAGTTCTCTGAGAGTCTCTCCAAAAACCCTCAAAAAATGGCCCGCCACCGCGAAGGTGACGGGCCAATGATACGGAGTTTGTGGTGCAGATACTTACGTTAGCGTCGCACGATCTTTCGGAGGAAGAGTACGACGGCAGAGAGCGATGCGCCCAGAGCTGCGAAGGACTTCCACCGAGCCTTAACAACCTCAGGCTTGGATGCATTGCTGACCATGTTGCGCCCAACGGTAGCCGCGCTGCTGGGCGCGTTCTGCACACCGGTCTTTGCGGAGTCTACGGTTGATTGGGTGAAGGATTGAGCATTCTGTGCGTACTTCTGCATATCATCGCGCAAAGCTGCAAGGTGTGCGCGACGTTCTTTAGTGCGCTGCTGAATCTGCTCAATGGTGAGCGGCTTGGGTTCTTCTTCGCCGCGTGCCTTACGCTCCTCAGCTTCTTGGCGTGCCTTCTCTGCAGCGGCCTCACGCTCTGCCTGCTTGCGCGCTGCACGTTCAGCCTGCTCTTGTTTCAAACGGGAGGCTGTCATTGCGCTGCCCTCACGAAGCACACCGAGATCGAAGAGAACGCCGAAGATTGCCGATTCGGGAGCAAAGGGCAACTGGGCTTTAACTTTTTTATATCCGATAAGCCCTAAGATGGCGAGAATAATAAGGAAGACGCCTGCCCAAATCAGCGCCGAGGCCCATAAAGGTACAAGCTGTCCAAGGAGGAAGATAAGCAGACCGATAATAGCGATGACCATGAAGCAGGCAAAAACAGCTGCGACGGCGAGGAAGGCTGCACCTTTGCCAAGAGCGACGCCTTTGGTCTTAAGCTCGTGCTTTGCAATCTGGACTTCGTCTTTGACCTGGTTAATACCTAGGGTTTTAAGTACCTTAGCGGCATCAAAGAGACCCGCGATACTTGACTTAATCCCTGCAATGCCTGCTCGTATGCCTTGGGGATTAGTGTTTGTGGTCATGCCCACCTCTCCGTGATTGTTCTGTGTGGAGCTTCTGTTTAGCACCCCACGGTTATTATTCTAGCTCTATTCTTACCGCAGGTGTGTTGTTACACAGCCGCCCCAGCGATCACACCAACCAAACCGTATGGTTTTTCTGCTCTCATCAAATCTTCAGAAGGCGGCAGTACACGGTTTTATGGTGCGTAGGGTATCTTTCGCATTCTACCGTGTACTGTGTAATTTCTCGAAAACTTTTGTGCGTATGCATTCATATAGTGTTCGAGACAGAGATGTTTGATGCGCGAGAGGGTTCTTGTGCGAGGGTATTTAGAGACCCCCAGCGTTGAGAAAACATGGAGCGGGTTACTGGCAAAATCCAGTCACCATACAAAAAAGCCTCGGAGCTTTGCTCTGAGGCTTTTAAATGCTCCCCCGACTGGACTCGAACCAGTAACCCTTCGATTAACAGTCGAATGCTCTGCCAATTGAGCTACGGGGGATTATCCCGTTACGGCGTTTATCCGCAACGAGTAATAACTATACCGGCTGTTTGTTGCCTCCGCAACTTAGGGTATAGTGATGTATCTTACTAGTTTTTTGTGAGTGTTCTGCGGCGCATTTCAAGCTCTAAAAGCTCTCGCTGCACGTGCGCATACTCTTCACCGTCAGAGGCCGAACTGAGCTGCTCCAGGCGCATCATGAGGTCGGATTTCTGTCGGGTGATCTGGTGGATAAAGAGACTGTTGAGGGTACCCTCAATAAACCTGGGGAGGTGCTCTTCGTGGGCTATGGGCAGCGCCGCTACACTCAGTTCGGCGATCGCGGGGTGTACCTCGGCGATAGTACCGGAACGCACTACGTTGAGCCACTCAACCCCGGCAGCGGGCGCTACCGTGGAGGCCGCGTGTATGATGCCGCGAGAAATTTCGCGGTGCATACGGTAGCGGAATTCTACGCGGGCGAATTCCTGCCACTGGGATACGCTCATCAAGTGAGGATGCTGCAGGGCGATTTCGAGTGCGGCCTTTTCGAGACGAGCCACGGGGTCGGCAGGGTCGGGGGCGAGTATTGGCTCTCCCCCGGCGGTATTTGCCACGCTAGTATCACTGTGCATAGTATTTCCGGGGTTCGCGGACCCTTCTGGCTGAGACGCAGGGTTTCCAGCAGATGCGTTCCACGGTTGAGCTGAGTAGTTCTGCAGATCCTGCTGACCATATCCAGGTACCTGCTCGTACCGGGGCGTTTGGGACTGCTGAGCCACCGGTTCGTACCGCTTTTTCTGCTGCGGATGGCGCTGGGCGTAGGCGACCGCACGCTGTATTTCCTCAAGTTCCATACCGAGCTGTCCAGAGACTTTACGCATATAGGCCGGGCGCAGGTCGCGGTCCCTGATTCCGGCGATAATGGGCGCGATGGCGCGCATCGCCAGCACACGCCCCTCTAGGGTCGTCAGGTCGAAGCGTTTGAGGGTTGTGTCGATGACGAATTCGAAGAGCGGACGGCGAGAGGCGATAAGGGATCGTACCGCCGCATCGCCCCTGTGCAGGCGAAGGTCGCACGGGTCCATACCTTCTTGGGCGACCGCCACATATGTTTGTGCCACAAAACGCTGATCCTCCTCAAACGCTGCGAGCGCGGCTTTCTGCCCCGCGGCATCGCCATCGAAGGTAAAGATAATTTCTCCGCCGGAGCCGTCATCGGTGATCATGCGGCGTACCACTTTGATGTGCCCTGCACCGAAGGCGGTGCCGCAGGTTGCTACGGCGGTTTTGATGCCTGCCAGATGTGCCGCCATAACATCGGTATAGCCTTCGACGATGACGACCTGTTTGGTTTTGGTCATCTCACGTTTGGCAAGGTCGATGCCGTAGAGCACTTGCGATTTTTTGTATAGCGGCGTTTCGGGGGTGTTGAGGTATTTGGGGCCTTGGTCGTCGTCGAAGAGACGGCGTGCCCCGAATCCGATGGTTTCGCCCGCTACGGTGCGGATGGGCCAGATGATGCGCCCACGAAAACGGTCGTAGAGGCCGCGGTTTCCCTCAGAGAACATACCGGTAGCGCGCAGTTCCTCGTCGGTAAATCCTTGGGAACGCAGATGTTTGAGCAGATTGTCCCAGCCGCGGGGGGCGTATCCGACCCCGAAGGTTTTGGTGGCGGCTGGGTCGAACCCGCGAGCGCCAAGAAAGCGTTGTGCTTCCCCTGCGTTCGCTGAGTAGAGGCTGCGTTCAAAGAACTCTGCGGCGATTTTGTGGGCGTCGAGAAGTCGGCGGCGCAGGCTTACTTCGTACCTGTCTCGCGGGTTTCCGCCTTCATAGTGCAGGGTGTAGCCGATACGCGCCGCTAAGCGTTCAACGGTTTCGGTAAACCCGGTGTGTTCCATCGCCATGACGAAGGAGTAGACGTCACCGGATTCGCCGCATCCGAAGCAGTGGTAGGTGCCCATTTGCGGACGCACGTTGAAGGAGGGCGTGCGTTCGTCGTGGAACGGGCACAGCCCTTTGTACGCGCCGATACCTGCACCTTTGAGGGTTACGTATCCCTCAACGATTTCGCGGATATCGGTACGGGCGCGTACTTCATCAATGTCTTCTTTGCGGATTAGTCCAGCCATCGTCTCATTTCTGCTGCACCGTGCTGTAACAGCAGTTTTAGAAGGTATTTCATGCCCGTCTATGCACGGGGTCTCTGTCTTGTCTTTGCCGTGTGGAAGGCTGCGCTACCACAAGGGCTTCTCCCCCAGCATCCAGGGGGTTCCGTTAATACGTTTATAAAGTGCAACCGCCGACCTATCGGTCAAAGATGCCACTTGATCAATGACGAGGCGCAGGCGTGCGTCATCGTCATGAGTCCCCAGCTGCGCGTAGTCCGTTCTGAAGATGCTGTCGATGTACTGCGGGTTTGCGCGCTGGGAATCTTCGTAGAGCGCTTCGACTAGGATACCCAGTATTTCATGCTGGTGTTCGTAGTGGGGTTGGGCGTCACGAACCGTCATAACGAATGCTGTTGCGATCCCTTTCATGACAGCGATTTCGTCTCGGGTATCTTCCGGTACGATCAGTTCGGCGCTGTAGCGGGTTAGCGGGGTGTTTCGCCCATAACGTTCGCGGGTTGCCTCCACGGCGCTCCAGGCGAAACGACCGATAAGTTTACTGGTAAGTCCCTTGAACTGGGCTAGGGAGGCGCGCGAACCGGTCATGCACGGAACCCACCGGTTCAGGGTCTCTAACCGGCTGAGTGCCGCATCCAGTTGTTCGTCAGTAGCGGCTGGCAGATACCATTGGCGGGTCATGTCGAAGACGGCCTGCCGATGCTTCGCCTCACGCAGCTGTTCTAACTGCACGTGCCCGCCGAAGACCGCATCTTCAACGTCGTGCACCGAGTATGAAATATCGTCGGCAAGGTCCATAACCTGCGCTTCCAGGCATTTGCGCTGGGACTCTACCCCGGCGTCGTGTGCGCCCTCGCGGAACCATTCGAAGACCGGCAGGTCATCCTCGTAGACGCCGAATTTGTGGGTTTGGGTACCATCTGCGCGACGTGGTGCATCTGTGCGCGTCCACGGATATTTGCAGGTGGCGTCCAGGGATGCTCGTGTCAGGTTCAGACCCGCAGATACATCATGTTCGGCGATCACTTTCGGTTCAAGGCGGCTGAGCAGCCTAAGGGTTTGGGCGTTGCCCTCGAACCCGCCCATATGGGCGGCGAGCTTGTTCAGGGCACGTTCACCGTTATGTCCAAAGGGCGGATGCCCCAGGTCATGAGAGAGGCAAGCAGTATCAACTACGTCTGGATCGCATCCGAGCATCCGGCCCACTTCGCGCCCGACCTGGGCGACTTCAAGGGAATGAGTGAGACGGGTACGCACAAAATCGTCTGTATCCGGGTTCATGACCTGGGTTTTAGCGCCTAGACGCCGCAGCGCAGAAGAATGAAGCACACGGGCACGATCGCGTTCAAAGGGGGTGCGATCCCGGAACGGATGTATTTCGGGCACCCAGCGTTCCGAATCGTCAGGGGTGTACCCTGCGGGCAGGTTCCATTCCCAACGTTCCTGCCCCTCTTCGGCAATGCGAGTCATCGCTCCTCCGTTCCTACTTCCGGTGCGCCTGGCACATTGTTTACTACCTATATAAGCACTATTTCACCTAGACGCAATGTTTTTATCAGACTACGACAAACTCCGACCGATTATCCGCCCGAGATATCGAGTTCCGCCTCCACGAGTCCAAGCCTTTCAGCATCCCCCAAAATCCGGGAGTTAAGCCACCCATCCGGCAGATGCGGCTTCTTCGGACTCCCGGCCCGGCCGCGCGAACCTTCAACCGCAGCCCCCGGATACCCGATACTGTGATCAAGCTGCCCCAGCAGTTCACAGAAAGTCGCTAAATCAGGTACGGTCGCCATCTTGGCACGCAACTCACCGCCCACCGGGTAACCCTTGAAATACCAGGCAACATGTTTACGGATCTCACGCAGTCCCTTGTACTCATCCGCAAAAGTCTCAACAAGCAGCTCGGCATGCCGGTAAATCATTGCGGCAACCTCACTCAGAGTAGGTCGGATACGCTCGGTACTACCCTCAAAAGCGTTCTGCAGATCGCCAAAAAGCCACGGGCGCCCTTGGCAACCACGCCCAATCACCACGCCGTCCACACCGGTCTGTTCGACCATGCGCACGGCATCTTCGGCAGCAAAAATATCGCCGTTGCCTAAGATGGGGACGTCTGGAATCGCCTCGCGAAGCTGCGCGATGGAGTCCCAGTCCGCTGTTCCCGAATAGTGTTGGGCAGCGGTGCGCCCGTGCAGGGCTATGGCGGCGACACCCGCATCCCGGGCGATCTTAGCGGATTCAAGGAATGTGATGTGGTCATCATCAATACCTTTACGCATCTTGATGGTCAGGGGAATATCGTTACGCGATGCTTCTTTGACCGCCGTGTGCACAATCGCAGTGAAGAGATCGGTTTTCCATGGAAGCGCCGCACCGCCGCCGCGTTTTGTGACTTTCGGCGCCGGGCACCCAAAGTTCAAGTCGATATGATCCGCACGGTCTTCTTCTACGACCAGCCGAATAGCCTTACCCACGTTAACCGCGTCTACCCCGTAGATCTGGATGGAGCGAATCTGCTCATCCGCATCGTGTTCAATAATGCGCATCGACTCGGGTTTGCGCTCCACGAGGGCGCGCGCCGTCACCATCTCGGTCACATATAATCCACCGCCGTATTCGCGGCACAGACGACGGAACGCCTTATTCGTCACACCCGCCATCGGGGCGAGCACTACAGGCGCTTCAACGGTCAGTTTACCGAGGTTCAGCGGCGGTAATTTCAGGTGGGAGGCTTCAGAATTCACCTCTATATTGTGGCATACACATGCAAATCAGCACGGATGCACATACCCCGGTTCACGACAGGCGCACCGGGCAGGGTGCCATACGGCTATCGTGCCCTCATGGTGCGGTCTTTCTGAGGCATAGTCGGTGCCTTAATCTTTAGGAAGCGGAACCCGGATAATCGCTTGCGTAAATATAGGTTGGGTCGCCTTCCACGCTCGCGGTTCCGGCACGCAGAAGAGCATCGGTTACCTCTACGAGAGCGGTCATCGAATCGTCTACCTCAACCAACACCGGGTACTGCGCCGTCAACAGCGAAAGAAGCTGCATAATAGCCTCGACCGACCCTTCGTTCTGCATGTCATATCCGAGCAAAACCTCAGTTGCAGTATTCTCATCGACCAGCGCGGCGGCAGGGTCAGTCTCAAAGGGGTGATAACTCACCGCAAAGGCAATGATTTCGCCTTTCTTCCCCTCTTTCTCAGCCTGCTGAATGTTATCGCGCAGTACCAATGCCCCGAAGGCGCGCGCCTCATCTGAGAGGAAATACCGGTTTACGGTCCCTAACCCGACCTCGGCGGGAACATCCCAATCATGCGAATCGCGGTAGAACTCCCAAAGTTTCGAGGTCAGTTCAACCGAGCCAGTCGCCAAATCCTCAATCGCCTGAGTGGGTTTACCATTCTCATCCTCACGCAGGGGCACCGGCGGAATCGCGCCTGCATCAATATGAACCAAACGCGAGCGCTGAATCATTTTCATGCCCTTTGCCTGGGCAAATTCCTCGCCGGTGCTAAATGGTGCCAGCTTCACGCGGAGGTTCGGAACCTGCCCGTTTTCGGCGGCGATCTCACGCAGCCGGTCTAAAAGCTCGGTACCTAACCCGGCGCGGCGGTGCCCTTCGGCAACCTCAAGATAGGTCCACAGGCGTTGTGGGTGCAGAAGCGACGCAGTCACCACGCCAGCGGCGATAGGCACACCCGAGTCGGTGACCACAAGGGTTCGGCTAAAAGGTGCGTCCGAGGCCTCTCCGAACGATGCGCGCTGCTGCGCCTCCTGCTCGCTTCGCGGATCTCCCCATACCTGCAGAAGCTCTAGATCGTCTCCTTCGCGCCATGGACGAAACTCATAGGTGTTCATGGGATGCCTTTCTTCCACAGGGTGCGCGGGTTTCACCGCGAGGATAGGGTTTTCACTATTGTACGTATCGGCTAGGTTCTGCGCCAGATCCTAGTGACTGAGTGAAAATACCGGCGGGGCTCTCTGTTACAGAGAACCCCGCCCATGTACATGTCGAAAAGAATCTATATGGCCAGACGCGCCGCCAGGTATGCCTTCACCTGATCGAGTGCCACGCGCTCCTGGCTCATGGTGTCACGCTCACGGATGGTAACCGCTTGATCCTCCAAAGTATCGAAGTCTACGGTAATGCAGAACGGGGTGCCGATTTCGTCTTGGCGGCGGTAGCGGCGGCCGATAGCCCCCGCCTCATCGTAGTCGATATTCCAGGCACCGCACAGATCGGCTGCCAACTTGTGGGCGGGCTCGGAGAGTTCGGGTTTCTTCGACAGGGGCAGAACGGCAGCCTTCACGGGCGCCAGGCGCGGATCAAGTTTGAGAACCACGCGCTTATCGACACCGCCCTTAGTGTTCGGGGCTTCATCCTCAACGTAAGCATCGACGAGGAACGCCATCATGGAGCGTGTCAGGCCAAAGGAAGGCTCGATAACGTAGGGTACGTAGCGTTCGCCGCTGGCTTGGTCAAAGTATTCAAGCTTCGCGTTCGAGTGTTCATTGTGCACGCCCAGGTCGTAATCGGTGCGGTTTGCCACACCCATGAGTTCGCCCCATTCGCCGCCTTGGAAACCAAAACGGTACTCAATGTCGATGGTGCCCGCCGAGTAGTGCGCACGGTCGTCCTCAGGAACATCGAACCGGCGCATGTTCTCGGGGTTAATACCCAGGTCGACAAACCAATTCCAGCAGTCTTCAACCCATGCGTTGAAGTGCTTATCTGCTTCGTCGGGGTGAACGAAGTATTCGATTTCCATCTGCTCGAATTCGCGGGTGCGGAAGATGAAGTTGCCGGGGGTGATCTCGTTGCGGAATGCCTTACCGATCTGCCCGATACCGAAGGGCGGACGTTTACGGGACGCAGTCACAACATTGTTGAAGTTTACGAAGATGCCCTGCGCGGTTTCGGGGCGCAGAAAGTGCAGCCCTTCCTCGTTATCGACAGGTCCCAGGTAGGTTTTCAACAGGCCCGAGAAGTTCTGCGGTTCGGTCCATTCGCCGCGGGTGCCGCAGTTCGGGCAGACAACCTCACCCATATTTTCAGGTGCACGCCCCTTTTTAGCTTCGAAAGCCTCAATCAGGTGGTCTTGGCGCTGGCGCCTGTGGCACGAGAGGCATTCCACCAGCGGATCCATAAAGGTTGCCACGTGCCCGGATGCTTCCCACACCGGGCGCGGCAGGATTACCGAAGAGTCCAGCCCGACCATGTCTGCGCGTGAACGCACGAAACGCTGCCACCACTGCTGACGAATGTTTTCTTTCAGCTCCACGCCAAGGGGACCGTAATCCCATGCGGAGCGGGAACCGCCGTAGATTTCACCCGCCTGGAAGACGAAGCCGCGGCGCTTAGCGAGCGCAATAACGTTGTCGAGAGTGGACTTTTCTGCCATGTTTACTCCTTTATGCCCCGCCACCGGCTGTGGCGTGCGTGAGTTCAGTGTTCTTCCGCGCGCGGTAAGCGCCGGGATATACGGTCACAAGTACAAGATACTAGGGTATCATTGCATGCCTGCGTTACCTGTAGTTTCTGGGCAACGGTAGACAGTGTTTAAGTTAGAGCGTGTATATGAGGAACACGTGGCGGGTTAGTATGACTGCCGCACATGGCGCCCTCCCGCCGATACACTGGTGACATGGAGAAAATCTATATTCGTGACGAAATGATTCGTCTGGGACAGTTTTTGAAGCTGGCTAATCTGGTCGAAGACGGTGCACAGGCGCGCGAGGTGATCCAGCATGGGCTGGTGAAGGTCAATGGGCAGATTGAGGAGGCGCGGGGCAAGCAGCTGCATCCGGGCGATACGGTGAGCTTCAACGGGGTAAGTGTGCAGGTGGCTCGGGACTAGGTTTTCTATCCTTCCCCCTCCCCCAATAACTCATCTTGGGTTGTATAACGCGCGTTATACAACCCAAGATGAGTTATTCAGGTTCTTTTAGTCGGCAGACTCTTGATCTGACACCCCAGCATTACCCGCAGCATCTGCAACTTTTTCGGCACGGATTCGGGGCGCGTTTCCCAGCACCTTCACGTCGATGAACTCGCCTACATGGCGGATTTCTAGGGCGCTTACCCCGTGCCCGGCGCCCGCATACAGAACTTTGATGCCGTCGGTGTACGCACGAATCCACTCGTAGGTGTAATCCACGAAGGGCTGCGGAATGATAGGGTCTTCCTGGTCCCTGCCGTAGAAAACGGGTAGCTCGGTGGCTTTGAGCTCGTCGTCCTTGAAATAAGGAGAGTCCGATTCGACCGCGTATCCGGAGAGCCCCACCAGTGCAGCAAATTTTCCTGGGCGATGCCGCACCATAGAAGTTGCCACCGCCATGCCTTGTGAGAATCCCACCAGCGCGACCGAAGCGTAGTGTGATTCTTGCTGTTCGACCCACTCCAGCACGTAGTCGCTGGCCTGTTCTATGGTCCGCACATCCGCGTTGAGCTGCTGATCCAGCGGGTACCACTGGTAGCCTATGGCCTCGGCGGGAATGTGGGCACCGGTTGTGTCCGCCGAAAACTGGGTGCCTACCGGCTGCGGGGCGCGCATTCCCGCATAGGTGATACCCTCCTGCGGCAGATGTTCAGCCAGCGACAGCAGGTCTTTCTCGTGCGAACCGTACCCATGCAGCAGAAGCACCAGGTGGGTTCCGGCGCGTTCATCCTCGGGTCGGGAATATTCGACAATGTACGTATTTTCACTCATATCTTCATCTTACCGAGGAGCCTGCCATAAACAACCGAAATAGATTTCCGCTCAAGGCTTGACCCTCACCCAACGTCAGGATCTACAGTAAAAACATGGACGCGAACACTACACCAGATGGCGGGCAGCACGAGTACACCGTAGGAGAGGCTGCATCCCTGCACGGGCTGACCGTGCGCACGCTTCACCACTGGGAACAGCGGGGTCTGATCAGCCCCGCGCACGATGAGCTCAACGGATACCGCTACTACAGTGATGCCGATCTTGAGCGCATCACCGTCATTATGGGGTATCGCGCCATTGGCATGAGCCTTGAAGCCATTCGCAGCGTACTGCAGGACGAAGCAAACAGCACCGAGCATCTACTCGCCCAGCGAGATATGCTCCAGCGCAAAATGGCCGCCTATGAGCGCATGCTAACAACACTAGATCAACTTTTGGAGGATGCAATGGCACCTAAGAACGAACAGCTCACCGCTGCAGAAAAAGCAGAAATCATGGGCGACGGGTTCAACCCCGCACATGAGCAAGAAGCGCAGGAGCGTTACGGGCACACCGACGATTGGGCTGAATACCAACGCCGTACTGCGGCCATGAGCCGCACCGACTGGGTGAAGGGCAAACAGGAGCTTGACACGGTTGAGCAAGCCCTCGTCGAGGCTTTCACTCGTGGCGTGCAGCCGGGCAGTGAGGAAGCGAATGCGCTTGCCGAGCGGCACCGCACCTCACTTTTCTTCTTCGAAGTAACCCCCGCCAAGCACGTAATTCTGGCACGCGGTTATGTTGAGGATGCCCGCTTTAACGAGCACTACGAGAAGCTCGCTGCGGGACTGGCTGTCTGGCTACGGGACATCATCTACGAGAATGCCCGCGCCCACGGCCTTGACCCCGAGAATGTGACCTGGTGCTAACCTCGTCCATTCACAAATATCGGTACCGTACACAAAGCCTTGTGGGGACTTATTTCACGCCGAAATATAGTCTTCACAAGGCTTTTATGTGCGGTTCTGTGTTCGGATGTATCAAAAACGAAAGCTAGTTCTGTTTTTGTGTTTCAAGAGGCGAACCGAAAAGAGCGGATATATCATGAAGAGATTTTTCTTCATCGACAGCGCGCTCTCGCTCGGGAACCGGGACTTCGAGAGCCTTAGCGAGAATTGCCTCCAATTGGCGGGATTCGACTAAGAAACCGTCATGTCCGTGGTCGGATTCGATAATATCGACCTTTACGGGAACCGGCAGCGCCTCCGCCAGACGGTACGATTCGTGCGGAAAAAACAGGCGATCGGTGCTTACGGCGGCGATAGTCCACTTACAATCGCTGAGCGCAAGCGCATGCGAGAGGCTACCGCGCCCGCGTGCAACATCGTGTGAAATCAGGGCCTCGTTCACGGCAAGGTAACTATTGGCATCGAAACGCTCAACGAGCTTATCGCCATGGTGGTCCAGGTAGCTTTCGACCGCATATCGTCCGCGGTTCTCACCGATGGACCCGCCGTCGGTGGATTCACCGCGATTTGCCTGCCGCCCAAAGCGGTGCTCCAACTCGGCAGGGCTGCGGTAGGTGGTGTGGGCTATGCGCCGCGCCAGCGCGAGCCCGGCTGTGGGCGCCGCTCCCCCGTAATAGTCGCCGGAAGCAAAATTGGCATCAGCACGGATGGCGAGGTTCTGGGTGTGCGCCCAGGAAATCTGTTCGGCGGTAGCGGCGGGGCCGGCGGCGATGACCGCGCATCCGCGTACCATCTCGGGGAAGGTTGCCGCCCATTCTATAGCGCGTGCCCCGCCGAGCGATCCGCCAATGACGTGGTGAAAACTCTTAATCCCCAACCGGGTGATAAGTTCGGCTTCGGCTCGTACCGAGTCGCGAATAGTGACGTGAGGAAAGCGTGACCCCCAGGGTTTTCCGGCACCCGGGTACCCCTCGGGTACGATACTTGCCGGACCGGTCGAACCGTAGCATCCACCCAAGATATTGGGAGCTATCACAAAATATTTGGTGGTATCGACCACCGCACCCGGCCCCACAATACCTTCCCACCAACCATCACTTTCGACCGCACGGATACTGGGTGCAGGCATATCCGATGTAGGAATCCCGCGCGAAACATGGGTGTCACCGGTGAGGGCGTGCAGAATAAGAATCGCGTTGTCCCCAGCTTTATTAAGAGTCCCCCACGTCTCGTAGCCAATGTTCACCTGTGGAAGCACGGTACCGTTTTCGAGGGTGAAATCACCGATCGCCATCTGCCGCAGGTACCCCTGAGCACTGGGGTGCTGCAGCTGCGACAGGTAGGTGGTGTGTACGGTATTTTCCGTCATGTTTTCTCCTCGATAACCAGTAGTTGGTAATGGCAGGCGAGAAACCGATACCGCGACCGGGCACTTACTGTGCAGCCCGGTCGCGGCGGTGCAGGTTAGGCGTTCAGAGTTGCAAAACCCAATTCTAGGTCTGCGATAATATCGTCAATATTCTCGATCCCTACGGCGAGGCGCACAAAGTTTTTGCTCACCCCAATTGCCTCTAGCTCTTCCTCGGAAAGCTGCGAGTGGGTGGTGGATGCAGGGTGAATAACAAGCGAACGCACATCGCCGATATTCGCAACATTGGAGTGCAGCTGCAGAGCATCCACAAAGGTGCGAGTCTGTTCCAGGTCGGCGTCTTTGAGAGTGAATCCCACAACGGCGCCCGGTCCCTTCGGCAGGTATTTTTGGGCTCGCTCGTACCAGGGCGAGGAAGGCAGACCGGCCCAGATCACCTGATCGACCAGCGGATGCTCCTCCAACCAGTTTGCGACCTTGGTCGCGTTCTCGATATGGCGTTCGATGCGCAGGGAGAGGGTCTCCAGACCGATACCAATGTTGAAGGCGTTGGTTGGAGAGATCGCCGCCCCGGTGTCGCGCAGAAGCGAAACTCGCGCCTTGAGAATATAGGAGAGGTTCGCACCGAAGGCGGAGTCTTTACCCAGGTCCCGTGCATAAACCAGACCATGGTAGCCAGGTGCTGGCTCGTTGAACTTGGGGAACTTTTCGGGGTCGGCACCGTAGTCGAAATTCCCGGAGTCCACGATAACGCCGCCGATTGAGGTGCCATGCCCACCCAGATATTTTGTGGCGGAATGGATTACCACATCTGCCCCAAATTCGATGGGGCGCACAAGGTAAGGAGTGGGAACAGTGTTATCGACGATTAGGGGAACGCCATTGTCGTGGGCGATCTGGGCGATAGGCTCGATGTCGAGCACATCGTTCCGGGGGTTAGGTACGGTTTCTCCGTAGAAGAGTTTCGTGTTGGGGCGAACCGCATCGCGCCATTGCTGCAGGTCGTCCGGGTTCTCAACAAACGTAGTTTCAACGCCGAGGTCGGCAAGCGTATATTTCAGTAGATTGTAGGTTCCTCCGTAGATCGAGGGGGAAGCCACGATATGGTCGCCCGCGCCCGCAATGTTGAGAATCGCATAGGTAATAGCCGCTTGACCTGAGGCCAGCAAAAGCGCCCCTACTCCACCTTCAAGGGATGCGATGCGGTTTTCGATAACCTCTTGGGTGGGGTTGTTCAGACGGGTATAGATAGGCCCAAGCTCGGCTAGAGCGAAACGGTTAGCGGCCTGTTCTGCGTTCTCGAAAACGAACGAGGTGGTCTGGTAGATAGGTAACGCCCGAGCTCCCGTTGCAGCATCCGGTTCCTGCCCCGCGTGAATCTGGCGGGTTTCAAATTTCCAACCGGCGGGGTTGGCGGGAGTCGGGACTGTAGTGTTGCTCATGCGAAGCTCCTTGTAATAGTTCAGGGGGCCGCATGCCGATTTCGGTACAGAGTTCTTAGGCTTTCTTCTCTGCAAACGAAAAAACGATGTACCAGAATCGGGCACATCGGTCCCGCGCTTGCGTTGTACTTTGTGTTCAACGCCTGGTCCTCACCCAGGGCACCCCACCGCGGAGGAGGGTTGCCGGCCAGCTAGCTGGGGCTTATCACTGGCTCTCATGACCTGCATCTAGAGTTTCATAGGAAGCGCACACGGTCAAGCGGGACGCGTGTTTTCGGCGCATTGTTGCAAAGATGACGTTTTATGAACTGTTTTCGCGACAGCCTGTTGTTTGCGAGAAGCACCAATACTTATGCGCTTGTGACCGTACGTATGTTATACCCGAACCGCTAAAGCCATGTGATCTGCCGTTAGCCGTCGCTAAATTACCATCAGTGTAGGCAATCGTGAGCCATGCTACACTGATTGAAACCTTGAATCTAGGAGTGATGAGGTATGACCTCCCGCTAAAGTCGCACCGGCTCGCGGAATGCCCGCCCAGATGGTGGGCTCTAAAATTTCAGAAATAACCCTGCTTTGGTTCGATACATTTCAGGAGCGCATAGTGAGCACCTTGAATACCAAAGTTCTGAGGGTTTCATTGTTATACCTTCCGCATCTGCAGTCGGTGACTTGGGATTATTCAGGCACTAAGAAGTGCCTCTCTCACGACTATTCATCTCACCCGTCCCACGTATTGCAGGCGTGCGAACACCATGCTCAAGCGGCTTCGGGTGATTAAGCACCGCAAGGTTTTATCACAATGTCTACAATTCTTGACGCGGCACAGCTATGCCGCACCTTTGGCAAGGGTGAACACGCTTTCACCGCTGTCGATAATGTTTCGTTCAGTATAAGCTCCGGCGAAATTCATGCTCTGCTCGGTCCCAATGGGGCAGGGAAAACAACGGTTGTACAGATGTGCGCAACACTGTTGACTCCCACGAGCGGTACCGTGCGCATTGACGGGGTGGATGCACTTGCGCACCCCCAGCGTGCGCGCGAGTCCCTAGGGCTTGCGCTCGGCGGGGATACCGGGTTCTATCCGCGAGCATCCGCCCGCGATAATCTTCTCTTCTTCGCTGACCTTGCCGGGGTTAGCGCGCGCAAACGCCGTACCCAGGTGGCGAGCGCTTTGGAACGGGTCGATCTTGCAGATGTCGCCGCGAAAAAGGTACAGGAGTTTTCCCGCGGTATGAAACAACGTCTGCACATCGCGCGAGCACTGCTGGGCGAGCCGAAACTGCTGCTTTTGGATGAGCCGACGAACGGGCTTGACCCAGATATTTCACTGACAATACGCCAGCTAATTCGCTCCCTCGCTGACGACGGCACCACCATTTTACTCACGAGCCATCTGCTGGGCGAGATTGAGGAGTTAGCGCATCGGGTCACGGTCATCGGTGCCGGTCGTGTAGCGGTTTCGGGCACAGTGGCGGATATTACCGCGCACGCCGGGATCTCCGCTACCACCGTCGGGCGTGTGGGTGCGAATGCTGGAGCGGTGCTTCAAGAACTTGCTCGGTCTTTGGGCGATGCGGGAACAATATTACTGACCCCGCGCAGCAGCGAGTGGGAGATCACCGTGTACTGGAATGAACGTTCTGTTTCAGAAGAGCCGCACCCCTTCAGTACCGGACACGCAGAGGCTCTACTGACCCGTATTCTCGCTGAACGTGAGGTTCAGATGCTCACACCACTGTATACTCGCCCAGCCACTCTCGAAGAGGCATACCTGGCCATGGCGGAAGGACTGAAACGATGAACCGGCAACTTCGCTTGATGTCTTTTTCTCTGCGCCAATTCCTCACAGTTCCCTACTTCCTACAATTACTGCTGCTGAGTACCTTTGGGGCGACGGCCCTGCAGGCGCTCGCCGCCGGTGCCTGGCCAGTTGATGCAACCCTCGCCTGGACTCGCGCAGGTATTATCGGCACCTGGAACATGTGCATTGTTAGTGCCGGAATCCTCAACTTTGAGCGCTACCGGGGAACGTTCGTGTATCTGCTCAATGGTGCCGTGAACCCGCTGCGGGCGCTCGCAGCGGTGGTCTCAACTGCCTCCATTTTTGGACTTGCCGCCCTGCCATTGGCCTGGGTTTTCTGGGCGCTGTGCACCTTCTCGGTAAATTTCACGGACTTTACTCAGGTGGGTGCACGCTATCTGGTGGGTCTTCCGCTGCTGTGGATCTCGTGTCTGGCGGTGACCTTCGTGATTGCAGGGTTCTTTGTGGCAACCCCGAACGCTATCGCCTATGAGGAGCTGCTGCTCGTGCCGGTTTTCGTGGCTTCCGGGGTGCTTTTTACCGAGAGTTCCGCGCCTGCCTGGCTTGATGCGCTCGGCATGCTGATTCCGATTCAGGCACCCGTGAAGGTTCTGCTTGGGCAAATGCCTATGAACTCATTCGGTGACTTTCTGGGCATGGTAGTGCAAACCTGTGCGGTCACAGCCTTCTGGATGCTCGCGGGGTATCTGTTGGGTAGGCGAGCACTGCGCGCGGCAACGATACATGGCACTCTAGGCGCAATCTAGGAGGCTGCGGTGTTTAAACGAACGAACTTTCTCTATCGTCTGAACAGTACCGCCAAGGTTGGATGGTCTTCATCCATTACCTTCGCCACAGTTGGCACGGCACTCAGCACCCTCGTGATCGTACCGGGGCTGAGCGTGCTGTTCAGCGTTCTACTAGGACGCGATCTTTCCGCGCCTGATCCTGTGCGGATCGCATGCACCTCTGCCCTGGCAAGCGTGGTACTCGGCGTGGCGGCCGGCATTGTGGCGCGTGCGGCGACCGACCGCTGGCTGGGAGTGTTCGAGCAGGTGTGCACCACTCGACGGTTTGATGCGGCTTATTGGCTGGGAGTCTCTGCAATGCCCGTGCTTTTAGCTCTGATCACTGGCATCACGAACCTGGGTGTTGCAGCTGCCTATGCCGGTTTCGGTGGTTCCCTTGAAGGCAACCTATCTATGCTTGTGCGTTCTGTGACGCTCTTACCCCTGACTCTCATGGCGGGCGTATGTCTGGGTGTTTTCGCCGCTGGGCTGGGGCTTTATCTCTCCGACCCATATCTGGGAGGAACTATCCTAGGAGCGCTTCTGCCTATCAGTGCGGGCGTGATCGTGCCGGTAGATGCATACCCGGCGTGGCTGGCGGCATTGTGTACATTGGTTCCCGGCGGACGAACGATTGCTTTGGTGAGCGGCTCTTCTGAAATGGTGGATTCAACAGTTGTGACTGAGGTGCTAGTCTGCGTACTTTGGGCACTTGCGGGGCTTGTCCTAGTGCATGCCGCTGCGCGACGCATCCGCTCGGGTGCACGCACGAACCTGCTCTGACGTCTTATGTCTCCCGCGAGCCGGATTTTGGCTGAGAAGGTGATTTTCTCACCTTCTCGACCAAAAATCTGCTGCTTGTGTGTACCCAAAATAACCTCCCACCCTTGACATGTGACTATATAGTCACATATTCTCGTGCTATGGATGATGCAGTTTTCAAAGCTCTCGCAGACCCCACCCGCAGAAAGCTGCTCGATAAGCTCTACGCCGTTGGGGGCCTCACCCAGGGACAGCTTGAAGAAGGCTTGGGAATGACTCGCTTCGGAGTGGCCAAGCATCTGAGCATCCTCGAAGAAGCAAACCTTGTGATCACACAGCGCTCAGGCCGCCAAAAGCTCCACTACCTCAACGCTGTTCCGATTCGCCGCATCCACGACCGTTGGATCGATAAATACACCGCCCACCAAAGTTCAGCACTTCTTGACCTGCAGAAGAATTTAGAGGAGGAAGAATCATGAGCACCGCCGACAACCCAAGCACTCCCCCACGTCCCCAGAGGATCATCAGCTCGGTAATTATTCAAAACACCCCGCCGCAGCGCGTGTGGGAGGCGATCACCCAGCCCGAGTTCACCTCCCAGTATTTCTTTGGCTCACGAGTTGAAGTCACCGAGAACGAGCCGGGTCGCCTGCGCTACCTTTCCCCAGATGGGCGGGAAGTTTGGGGAGACGGCGCGATTCTGGAGTCTGACCCACCGCGGCTTCTCGTCGTAGAGTGGCACTCGCTTTATCTTCCCGATGCGGCACACGAACCGGCAAGCCGCGTTACCTGGCAGCTTGAGCCGTGGACGGATGGTGCCACAAAACTCACGGTCACCCACGACCGTCTGGAAGACTCTCCCGTTACGGCGCAGAACGTGGGCTCACCTCGGGGCTGGTCGTTTGTGCTGGCGGGCCTTAAACAAGTTCTGGAAACTGGCGAATAAAACCCGTCATAACCCGCGAGCAGGTAGGGTTTTTCTACCCGCTCGGGAAGGTACAGAAACCGTGCGCATCTGGACGCAAAAGTATTGAAGGGCGCTAGAAAGCCTCAGAGGTCTGCCAGGCGATCGTGCGGGGAACATCCTCGAAAAAGAAGAAAGAAATATTAAGTTTCGGCAGTTCCACCGTCACGGAATCAACCTCTGCAGCTATGCCCCGTTCTCTTAGCTGAGCCACGAGTTCTTGGGGAGAACGCCCAGCCAGAGGCAGCCCCTCAAAAGAGAATTCATCGCCATCAGCCCATGAGATTTCAATCAGAGAAACAAGGTCATCTTCTCCAAGTTGGCATGCGATACTACTATACTCTGAGCCTTCAAGAGCGAGACGACTATGAAGTGTACGGATGCTCCTACCCGTACCCGGCAGATCGGTAACTACCATCCTCGAATCCGGGAGTTTCCGCTCATAGAATTCAATCTTCTGCCCTAGAGGAAAACCGGGAAAACCCTCGCGTTTAAAGTCGTACATGTGTGACTCCTCAAGATATGTGCTTCTCACACCATAAAGTTTCGCCGCGAGCAGGTGGTTTTTGGTACGAGCAGGTAGGATTTTTCTACCTGCTCGGCCAAAAACCACCTGCTCGCGAATATCAGGGTTTAGAGCTTATCACCCATCGAGACGTCAATAATCTGCCCGGTAATTGTTTGCGATGCGTTCTGAGTGAGCAGACCAATGACTTCCGCCACGTCCTCAGGCTGGGTAACCTTCTTCATAGCATTGCCGGATTTCACGAATTCAGCCGCCTCCGCATTATCGCGCAGCCAGGCGGCGTTAATGTCAGTATCGACCACGCCGGGCGCCACAAGGTTCACCGTAATCCCCTGAGGTCCAAGCTCAACCGCCATATTACGCACCAGGTACTCCAGTGCAATCTTACTCATGCCGTAGCCCGTCATGGCAGGGAACGCGTATCGAGTCAGCACCGACCCGGTGAAAATATAACGCCCGCCCGGCGCGCTCATGAGCGGCACCAGCCCAGCGGCAAGTTCGTAGGGGGCAACCGTATTGATCTGCAGCAGACTACGCAGAGCCTCTCCATTGAGCTCCTGGAAGGTTCCCTGCGTGCCAACACCTGCGTTGAGCACAGCAACGTCGAGGGTATCCCCACCCAGCGCATCCTTCACGTGATCCAGAAAGACAGAAACGGACTGCGGGTCTGAGAAATCAGCCTGTACAGGTGTTACTTTTACCCCGCGCTCGGATGCGGCAGCCTCTACCTCGCTAAAGTCCGGGTTTTCCGCGCGGTGCTGCGCAATCACGTGATACCCCAGCTTCACCAGCCGAACTGCGGTCGCCTTACCAATACCGCGGCTTGCGCCGGTTACGAGAGCAATCTGTGCCATTTTTCCTCCTTGCATGAGCTGTGAAAGACGCTGAAAACTCAACATCATCTTTCAAGCATAGTGAAATGGAAGTTGAGCTGTCTATCAAGGAGCACTGCACCTATCGCTAGATATGGCATCGACAGATACGCCACTGCAGATTTCTATGTCCAGCGCAGACATTGGCTCCCCGGTAAAAACCTTCTGGTTTACCATCGTTATTGCGGGATATATCTGTCTCAAACTAGTTGATAGCACAGTTTTAGCACTGCAAGTAACTCCGAAGGGCAAGTTATTAAAAAGAATAACAATTCTTATCAGGCCTATAAAAGGGAGCCGGACCAACTATCCGGCAAACCCATGCTTTTCATGGATACTATTGGATTCGGTATAAATTTATCCTCAAGAAGATTAACAATTTTTCCTTGCCACGATGAATTAGGGGATATAGTTCGCAACAAAAATGCCATAAGGACAAGAGTGCCATAGATCCGTCCACTTTGCCCGTCAGGTAAAGTAGAAAGCCCATCTACCGTGCGCAAAGCATTGGTAGAGGCAGGGGTAAAAGACTTATTCCAGAGTCTTCCATGATGAGCACATGTATTCCTCACAATGGATAGTTGCTCAAACCAGCGTACAAGTGGATGACTGCGAAGTGTTTTCCTCCGCAGATTTGCGGGCAGCAGATTTAGGTCAATATTCACGCCTAAATCTTCCGCCAATTTATATTGATCAGTTGTTTTCAACCCTTCATAAAGCTTTGAAATATCAGAAAAATCAAGGACATCAGCAAGAACCCAAAAAGGGTATTGACCACCATATTGATCTGCATAATGCTTAATAGATTCATTACGTCGCATAGCACGAGAAACGCGTTTATCAGCAGTTTCTAGCCATTCTTCATGTTTAAAATTAGGCCGAAATATAATCTTATTACGATAACTTAGAGATCCTTCAGAAACTAACAACTCACCAATACGAGCTCGTAAAGCTACTTCAATACGTTCGATACCATCATGAATAAACGTACGAAGCTTACGATCAGCCTCATAAAGAGCTATAACATCTTCAAACGAGGTTCTGGGTATAAACAGGTCACCTCTACATATTTGTCCATCAGAATTTTTAGTTATAATTCGGTTCGGATACCAATACGCTGACAAGCGATAATAAGAGATATTACTTAGCCACTGCTGAGCTATATCATCTTCGATGCTCATCCCTCGCTTACGTAACCGCTCAATCTGCTGCTCAAGCGTTGTTGGTGGCTTTAGAGGTATTGTTCCCAATGTATCCGCCTTTGATATATAAAAAGAGATCCAGCCCACTCTCAACGTAAATCGAGGCGGGCTGAACGATTGCCTTCATTCTACACGTTCTTGGTCCCAATATCACCCCAAAAACCGTGCTAGGGCAGTAATTCACCTCTCAAGTCGCTACACTAGAGAACAAGCTAAAAAGGATTCATTTCCTATAATCAAGCCTGAATCAAGGAGCCCCATGAGCGACGCGTCGAACACCACACCGGCAGAAGAAGTTCCCCTCGTTCCCGTCCCTAAAAAGGTTGAACATATTCGTGAGTATCACGGCGATACTTTTATCGACCATTACGAGTGGATGCGCGATAAAGAAGACCAGGAAGTCCTCGACTACCTGAACGCGGAGGCAGACTACACCGCCGCCGTCACAGCGGATCAGCAGCCGCTACGCGAGAGCATCTTTGAGGAGATCAAGTCTCGCACCCTGCTCACAGATTTGACGGTTCCGAATCGCATCGGCGATTGGTGGTATTACAGCCGCATGGTTCCCGGCGGTCAGTACCCGATTTTCTACCGTTACCCTGCCCTGCATGAGGGCGACGAGGTGGTGCGCTACACTCCCCCGGTTATTAAGCCCGGCGAGCCGCTGGAAGGCGAATCGGTGGTGCTTGACTGCAATGAGTACGCCAAAGACATGGAGTTCTTCGCACTCGGCGTGTTCCAGCCTTCACGTAACGGTAAACTCCTGAGCATTTCGGTTGATGAGAAAGGCGACGAACGTTACGAGCAGCGCTTCCTCAACCTGGAAACGGGCGAGTTCCTGCCCGATACCATCCCGAATATTAGCGGCGGGTCGTTCTTCATCAACCATGCGCAGCAGCTCGTGTACACTGTGCCGGACGATTCGTGGCGGCCCTACCGCGTGTATGTGCACGATATTGGCGCGGACACCGAAGACCACATGATCTACGAGGAAACTGACCCCACCATGTGGCTGGGCTCTGCAATGAGCGCCGACCGTTCATCAATCGTACTCTCCAGCGGCAACTCCGAGTTTACCGAGGTTAGCCTGGTGCCTATTGCCGAGCCGAAGAGCCCGCCGCGCGTGATTATTCCGAGGGATGCGCGCATTGAGTACCAGGCGGAGCCGATCACGATTGCCGGTGAAACCCATCTGCTGATTCAGCACGACTATAAGGCGCTGAACTCAGAGCTGGTGCTCGCCAATATGCCGCAGGAAGGCGAATCTTTAGAGGAATATTCGAAGCGTTGGGTTCCGGTGATTCGCCACAGCGAAAATGTTCGCCTCGAAGGGTTCACGCTCTCTGCGACCCACCTGGTGGTGACCGCCCGCGCGGATACAACCACCCGCCTGTTCCTTGCCCCGCGGGAGCAGCTGCCCGTGCAGTGGCGCCGCAAGAAGCCCGCAGGTATCACGTTCATGGAGCCTGCCGGGTTCGATGAGGAACTGTACACCGCTGGCGTGCTGCGTGCCGAGAACTATTCCCCGGTTATCCGCATCGCCTACACCTCATTCCTAACTCCGCGCCGTGTATACGATTATTTCCCCATGTCGCAGACCCTGCTTCTGCGCCGCGAGACCCCGGTGCTCGGGGGTTATCAGCGTGAGGATTATCGTGCCTACCGTGACTGGGCACCCGCCGCCGATGGAACCCTCATCCCTATTTCGGTGATTCACCGCGCCGATCTTGACCTGACGCAGCCGCATCCGGTGCTTCAGTATGCTTACGGCTCCTACGAAATTTCGATGGACCCCATGTTCTCCATCCCCACGCTGTCTATTTTGGACCGCGGAGTGGTGTACGTGATTGCGCATATTCGCGGTGGTGGCGAGATGGGGCGCACCTGGTACCTCAACGGCAAGAAGCTGCACAAGAAGAACTCATTCACTGATTTTGTGGATGTCACCGATTACCTGGCGACCAAGCCATGGGCGGATCCTGCGCGTATCGCCTGCTACGGTGGTTCTGCAGGCGGGCTGCTCATGGGTGCCGTGCTGAACCTGGCTCCTGAGAAATATGCGGTCTCAATAGCCCAGGTTCCCTTCGTGGATGCGCTCACCACCATCCTTGACCCTGACCTGCCGCTTTCTGCTTTGGAATGGGAAGAATGGGGCAACCCCATTGAAGATAAGGAAGTGTACGAGTACATGAAGTCCTACACCCCCTACGAGAACATTCACCCCGTGCGCTACCCCGCCATCGCGGCAGTAACCAGCCTGCACGATACACGCGTGTTCTATGTGGAGCCCGCCAAATGGATTGCAAAACTGCGCGAAATCATCGACCCGTCATCCCCCACCCCACTGTTGAAGATCGACATGACCGGCGGACATGGAGGGGGTTCCGGGCGGTATACCCGCTGGCGTGAGATTGCTTGGGATTACGCCTTCATCCTCACGCACCTAGGGATTACCAAATAAGCGGGTATACCCTTCCGCACGCAGATTTGGTACCTCGCGCGCTCGGAATCTGCATGCTCCAGCCCGCTGGCGTGAGATCGCGTGGGACTACGCCTTCATCCTCACACACCTAGGGATTACCAAATAAGCGGGTATACCCTTCCAATGTGTCCCCTTCCTCGGGGCACAAAAAGGCTCTTTATTCGAATAAAGCGGCGAATAATACGCTTTATTCGGATAAAGAGCCTTTTTAGCAGGTTGTCAGGGATGCCCCACAAGCCCGCGTTCTAGGGCGGCCGCGTGCACATCATCCCAGGTTCCGGAGGCTACAAGCTCGCCGTCTTCCATCACAAGCACCTCATCGACCGCCGCCAAAACCTCGGGAACCGTACGGTGCGTAATGTAAACAAACCCTTCCATGCTCTCGAAAAGAGCACGCTCAACCCGTCCCGCCGTAGCGTGGTCCAGCCCAGTGGTAAGCTCATCCACAATGTAGAAAGAGCGTTCGTGCAGGAGCATACGTGCAAGTAAGATACGCTGTTTCTCCCCGCCGGAAAGCGACCTCAAATCGTCGCTCAGCATATAATCAAGACCCTTCGCGGAAACCCACTCGCCCAGACCTGCGCGCTCACAAGCCCTGAGAATCTGCACATCCGACACCGACGGATCGTACAGGCGAATATTTTCGCGCAGGCTATCGTGCAGCAGATGGCTGTCCTGCGCAAGCAGACCCAAGGAAGCGTGCATATCCTGTTCGGCAATCTCACGCAGATCGCACACTTGCGCCGATTCGTGCACCTCAATAGTTCCGCTGTATTCGGGGTGATTTCCAAAAAGAGGTTTGAAAAGCGTAGATTTGCCCGAGCCGGATGCGCCAATCACCAGATACTTTTTACCAGTCTCAAATATGAAACTCACACCACACCCCGCCGACTTTTCGCCCAAAGGCTTGACGTCACGATAGGTAATTGCGTCCAGTGTGAGAGGCTCGCCCGATCGGTAATCTTCCACAGCGGGTACTTCCGCATCAATCTTGCGAATAATCTCACGACCTGCATAATACTGGGTCAGCAAACCTGTAGACATAAACAGCGGCATACAGATCATACCGGTCAACTGGGCAAAAGCGACCACCTCGCCCACGCTCGATAGCCCCGAAAGCACCAACGCCCCACCGGCAAGCCACGTTCCCAAATACAGAAGTTTCGTGAACATACTATTGACGGCGTCTACACGTTCCTGCGTGCGCTGATAACTCTGCGCCGCCACGTACCATTCACTCAATTCTTCAGAAAAGCGTTTAGCCACGAATGAGTATGCGCCCAGAATCTTCCATCCCAAAGCACTGCGGAGCGTATCACCGCTAACCTCGTTCAACGCGTCGGTCCGCGAAGCATAAACTTTCGTCACGGTACCAATACGTTTTCGAGTCAGCATCGGCATCAAACCCACCGGCAGACTCAGCGCAAGAATAGCGCACACCATGAACGGGTTCAGAATAAAAGCAGCCACAATGGCGAGAATAAGCTGCGTGGCAAGGTACCCACCCCAGAAAATAACGTCAATATAGTTGGTTTTAATGCTCTCAAGCTGACTCGTGAACTGCGAAAAATAATATTCGGAGCTCCTGCCCGTCAACCGCGCTACGGGAGAAAGCCCGATGCGACGGAACAGTTCTGCACGCAGATTATTCTGAATCTGTACCCCGGCGAGAGCGGCACGGTACTGGCGTGCGTAATGAAAAAATGTATCGACGATAAGGTATACGGGCACGGCAAGAAACATCAGGAGAAAAAGCTTACGATCGCCCATGATAACGGCATCGGAAAGGTACTTAATGAGCACACTTTCAAGCACCGAACTTACAGCAAGCACAAGAGTAAGCACGATAAGCATTAGGAGGGTCCCCGAGCTGAGTCTTCGGATAACCTTCATGCTTTCCTCCCCAATCTACTATGCTGCATATCACTACTGTACCGTATGAGGGTGAATGTGCCGCGTGTCTGCTGCGGGCTTCTCCCCTTTTACTCATCGCGCTGCTGCACTGTATTCAGCATAAAAAGGCTCTTTATCCGAAATAAAACGATAAAAAATACGCTTTATTCGAATAAAGAGCCTTTTTAGAGAGCTTATCGAGGGTGTTTAGAATTAGCCTTCCACACCGCAAGCCTGCAGAATAAGCTCACGCACGCGAGCCGCATCCGCCTGGCCCCGGGTAGCCTTCATGACTTGGCCAACGATTGCACCCGCTGCCTGAACCTTACCGGCACGAATCTTATCGGCAACATCCGGCATGGCCGCCAAAGCCTCCTCAACAGCGGCGGTAAGCGCACCATCATCAGAGACCACAGCAAGACCGCGAGCCTCAACGATCTCGGCAGGCTTACCTTCACCAGCAAGCACATGCTCCAGAACCTTACGGGCGATCTTATCGTTGATCTTACCTTCGCCGATCAGCGCTTCAAGCTCCACCACCGTTGCAGGTTCAACGCCCAAATCGGTTAGTTCAACTTCCGCCTGCTTAGCTTTGCGGGCAATTTCACCCATCCACCACTTGCGGGCAGCGGATGCGCTAGCCCCAGCGGCAATAGTCTGCTCAACAACATCAAGAGCACCGGCATTGACCACGTCACGGAACTCTTCGTCTGAGTACCCCCACTCCGCCTTCAATCGGCGGCGACGTTCCGCAGGAGGCTCGGGCAGGCTTGCACGCAGCTCTTCAACCCACGCCGTCTCGGGGACCACGGGCACCAGGTCGGGTTCCGGGAAGTAGCGGTAATCATCGGCATCAGATTTGGGGCGCCCTGATGAAGTCTCGCGGGTATCCTCATGCCAGTGGCGGGTTTCCTGCTGAATTTTCTCGCCACGCTCCAAAATAGCAGCGTGACGGCGAATCTCATAGCGTACCGCACGTTCCACCGAGCGCAGGGAGTTAACGTTCTTCGTCTCCGAACGAGTACCGAATTTCTCGCTCCCCTTGGGCATGAGCGACACGTTTGCGTCACATCGCACGTTACCGCGTTCCATACGAGCATCAGAAATACCCAGACCTTTGACGATTTCACGAATCGCCGCAACATAGGCGCGTGCCAGTTCAGGTGCACGTTCACCCGCGCCCACAATCGGACGGGTCACAATCTCGATCAGCGGCACACCGGCGCGGTTGTAGTCCACCAGTGAGAATGCCGCGCCCTGGATGCGCCCGTCGGCACCGCCCACGTGGGTGAGCTTACCGGCGTCTTCCTCCATATGTGCGCGCTCAATCTCAACGGTAAAGACGGTTCCGTCTTCGAGTTCTACATCCAGCTTGCCATTCTCAGCAATAGGTCCATGATGCTGGGAGGTCTGGAAGTTCTTCGGGGAGTCCGGGTAGAAGTAGTTTTTACGCGCAAAATACGAGATAGGTGCGATATCGCATCCCAGGGCAAGACCCAGCTTAATAGCTGATTCAACTGCAACCTTGTTCACCACAGGAAGCACACCAGGAAGCCCAAGCGAGACCGGGGTGATATTGGTGTTCGGTTCATCCCCGAAAACGTTCGGAGCGGCATCGAACATTTTGGTATTTGTATTGAGCTCTACATGCACCTCAAAACCAAGCACCGGATCATATTTCTCGATGGCTTCTTCGAAGCTGAGGACTTCTTCACTCATTACTTGGTACCCCCAAAGTCAAAGTCGCTAATCAGATTTTCGGTGTTGGGAATGCGGGTGTAGAACGGCGCACCCCAGGTATCATTCAGAAGCGCTTCCAAACCGGCACCCACCCGGTACAGGCGTGCATCCTCGCGTGCGGGGGCGGTGAACTGTATGCCCACAGGCAGTCCGTCTTCGTCAGCAACGCCTGCCGGAAGCGAAATCGCGGGAACCCCTGCAAGGTTTACCGGCACGGTTGCCACGTCGCCCAAGTACATCGCCATGGGGTCACCTTTAGTTTTCTCACCCAGTTTGAAGGCGGTTGTTGGCGAAGTCGGAGAAACCAGCACATCGCATTTCTCGAAAGCCGCGGTGTAATCGCGTTGAATGAGGGTGCGCACGCGCAATGCCGCACCATAGTGGGCATCGTAGTTACCCGCTGAAAGCGCATAGGTACCCAAAATGATGCGGCGCTTAGTCTCGTCGCCAAAACCAGCTTCGCGGGTAGCTGCCATAACGCGCTCGATAGTCACAGGGCCGTCTTCGGGTATAACGCGCAGACCGTACCGCACGCCGTCGTATTTTGCAAGGTTTGAAGATACCTCGGAGGACATAATCATGTAGTAGGCGCTAATCGCTTCCTTCACTGAAGGAAGGGAAACTTCTACAACCTCAGCCCCAGCCTTCTCCAGCAGCTTTAGGGCGTCGTGGAAACGGTCAAGAACACCCTGTTGGAAGCCGCTGCCGGAACCGCCACCGAGTTCTTTAATAACGCCGATGCGCATACCTTTGAGGGATTCAGGGTTGGCACCCTCAAGAGCCTGAGCCGCAAAAGGACCGACTGGTTCATTCAAAGAGGTAGAATCCATGGGGTCGTGACCGGCGATAGCTTCGTGAAGCATCGCGGTATCAAGCACGGTACGAGCGCAGGGACCTACTTGGTCAAGCGAAGATGCCATAGCAATTACGCCGTAGCGGGATACCGAACCGTAAGTCGGCTTTACGCCTACAGAACCGGTGAGGGAGGCAGGCTGGCGAATAGATCCACCTGTATCAGTTCCAAGAGCCAAGGGAGCCTGGAAAGCCGCAACAGCGCTGGCAGATCCGCCGCCAGAGCCGCCGGGGGCACGATCAAGCGCCCATGGGTTACGAACTACGCCAAATGCCGAGTGCTCGTTCGAGGAACCCATAGCAAACTCGTCGAGGTTAGTCTTCCCCAAGATTGGCATGCGTGCTGCACGCACCTTACGAGTTACGGTACCGTCATAGGGGCTCATCCATCCTTCAAGCATGCGCGATCCGGCGGTGGTGGGCTGTCCCTTTGTGACGATCAAGTCTTTAACAGCGATGGGTACACCAGCGAGCGCGGGCAGCTCTTGACCTGCCGCACGGTCAGCATCAACAGCCTGCGCGGTCTCCAGGGCTTCCTCACGGTTGATGTGCAGGAAAGCGTTCAGACCGCTTTTACCGTCAGCGCGGTTCTCGCTGAGTGGGGTGCCATCGGTTGCTTCAATGCGATCTATATGCGCCCGGGTAAGCTCAACGGCAGAAATCTCACCGGCTGCAAGTTTTTGAGCGGCTTCAGCCGCAGTGAGCACAATAAGTTCGTTCACGTCTTCCCCTTAGTCTTCGTCGAGAATTGCGGGCACGCGGAATTTGCCATCCTGCGCATCGGGGGCACCTGAAAGCGCCTCTTCCTGGGTGAGGGTCTGCCCCACAACATCTTCACGCAAGACGTTCTGAAGCGAAATCGGATGGCTGGTCGGGGGTATGTCTGGGGTGACGGTTTCAGACAGATGCTCCATCGAGCTGACAATAATATCGAGCTCTGCCGCCATAGCGTTGAGCTCGTCCTCGGTCATCTCGATGCGTGCCAGTTCGGCAAGGTGTTTAACCTGCTCGGTGGTGATGGCAGACATGATTCTCCGTTAGGTATACTTTCAATTCTCTATCTAGTGTACCCGCCGGCTCGCAGGTATGCTGACGTATTGGTGATCTAGCGAGAGAGTTTTTAGATTTACAGGGACTCCAAACCTATAGCCTGCACAGAATAGATTTTCGCTCTGGCATTCATAAGTCTGAAGTGTAAAGGGCAGTATCGTGCCTAGACGCATATGAGCCCCACCTTCCGAAGGAAGATGGGGCTCATATGTCTACGTTAAGGTGAACTCCCTAAATTATGCGGGGATGTTCAGAACCTGACCGGGGAAGATCAGGTCAACGTTGTAGACAACGTCGGTGTTAGCAGCTGCGATTGCCTGGTAACCACCAGCAACGCCGAGCTGAGCAGCGATACCGGAGAGGGTATCACCGGACTGTACGGTGTAGGTGCCAGCAGCGGTTGCTGCGGGTGCCTGAGCTGCAGGTGCTGCTTCCTGAACAGGTGCTGCGGGAGCTTCCTGAGCAGGAGCCTGAGTCGTAGGTGCGGGAGCAGCAGGTGCTGCTTCCTGAACGGGCTCGGAGTAGGACTGCTGAGCCTGTGCCTGAGGTGCTACCTCCTGCTGAGCTGCACCGGGATCGGTGTAGGAGGGGGTTGCGTTACCGGACAGACCGAGCTTCGAGGAGCATGCGGGCCATGCGCCCCAGCCCTGCTGTGCAAGCAGACGCTCTGCTGCCTCAATCTGCTGTTCACGGGAAGCGTTCATGGGGGAACCGGACATGCCGACACCGTTCCAGGACTGCTGGGTGAACTGCAGACCACCGTAAAAGCCGTTGCCAGTGTTGATTGCCCAGTTACCACCGGACTCACACTGTGCCAAAGCATCCCAGGTGGATGCCGGTGCTGCGTTTGCAGCAGGCGCGGCAGCGGCTGCAGCTGCACCACCAATAGCGAGAGCAGCAACAGTACGGCGGATTGCGGAAGTGTTCTTCATAATGCTCCAAATAAGGCCATCCACGCTCACTCCGTCCCCGGAGCTTCATAGCGTTACCGCTCACCCGTTTTAACAAATTGATTACTTGTCGAGGCTCTACCATGTGAGCGGCTATCCAGGTGATTCGCGCTTCCGCCATAGTCGCGTATTGCGGGGTAGACGGCAGAGGCGCATCCTCACGTGGGGACGTGCGGTAGAACCGGGCATCGTTTTGGGGTTTCCGGTCCCAAAACTAAATTTCTGATTGACTCCCAATAAAGGAATCGTTCTGCAGATAAAGATAGCTGAGAAAACTCAAGATTCCAACCTCTCCTATGCTCTCAGCAAGCGTTCTGAGTTCTCACAGGGAACTCCCAGGTAAATTAACTCAGGGTAGGCTAAGTTCAAACTTTTAAAACCTCGATTCCTACTCATCCATTGCCATACCAAGGGAGCACACAAGAACGACTCTTCTATATTCTGTTTCCGGGGGTGGGCTTTATCATTTCGTAATAGTGACCCTGCACCCATTTAAAAATTTTTTAAAAAATTTTTCGCTTGCGGCGTGTTTTAAGGGTTCATGACGACATAAGTCCAAACCACCTAACAGCTCTGCGGCGCGATGGCGCGCCTTAGCATATATGCACGGTCTTTGGGAGATTATGTGCTTAAGTCACACCATATAGAGCTATTTTCGGGCGTTTACAACTCTATTGCCAGGTTTCAGGCCCTTCATCGCAGTACATCATACAGCTGCGCTACCCCACACCAAATACCAGCTACAGCGTAACCTTTCGCCGTTATTTGGTAGATAACTCGGAGTAAGAGTCCTACTCCCCCGGTGTTAGCGCATCGGGCCCGTGGGCCAAAAGTTTCGTGAACCCGTCTTCATCAAGAACCGGAATTCCCAGGGCCTCGGCCTTATCGAGTTTTGACCCCGCAGAGGCTCCGGCGACCACAAAATGGGTCTTCTTAGACACAGACCCGGAGGCACGCCCGCCCCGCACGATAATCGCTTCCTTCGCGCTGTCACGGCTATAGGTCACAAGGGTTCCGGTCACAACCACGGTCACGCCTTCAAGCGTGCGTTCTATTGACGCGTCACGCTCATCTTCCATGCGCACACCGGCATCCGCCCAACGGGCAAGAACTTCGCGATGCCAATCCGTTGCAAACCATTCGATAATCGAATCGGCGATAACGCCGCCCACACCATCAACAGCCGCTAACCTGTCCCGGTCAGCCTGGGCAATCGCATCCATAGAGCCAAATTCGGTGGCGAGGGCACGCGCCGCAGTTGGCCCCACATGGCGAATCGATAAGGCCACAAGCACGCGCCAGAGAGGCTGCGATTTTGCTTTCTCAAGCTCTACGAAGAGATTTTGTGTGTTCTTCGTAGGAACAGGGTCTGGCTTTGCTTTCGTGGGCTTCGTATAGAAGTACGGAACAAGCTCAAACTTGCCGGTACCCACCCCCTTGACCTTCTTCTCGCGGCGAATTTTCACATCGCGTAGATCTTCGGCGGTGAGATCAAAGAGGAACGCCTCACTCGTGAGCGGAGGCTGCTCAGGCTCGGCGGGAGCCGTCAACGCCTTAGCCGCCTCAAAGCCGAGTGCTTCAATATCGAAAGCACCCCGCGACGCGGCGTAGTAGATGCGCTCGGTCAGCTGCGCCGGGCAGGAACGGTAATTGGGGCAGCGCATATCGACGTCGCCCTCTTTACCGGGAGCCAACGTCGTACCGCAGGAAGGGCACTCGGTGGGCATAACGAACTCGCGTTCATGACCGTCACGAAGAGCAACCACCGGTCCCACGATCTCGGGAATCACGTCGCCAGCCTTACGAAGAACCACGGTGTCCCCGATAAGCACACCCTTAGCCTTCACCACATCCTGATTATGTAAGGTTGCGCGTTCAACGGTAGAGCCCGAGACAAGCACGGGTTCCATCACACCATAGGGAGTTACGCGGCCGGTACGCCCAACATCCACGCGAATATCGAGAAGCTTGGTATTAACCTCTTCGGGCGGGTATTTATACGCTACAGCCCAGCGCGGCACTCGCGATGTATACCCCAGTTGAGTCTGCGCTACAAAGTCATTGACCTTGATGACAATGCCGTCGATCTCGTGCACCAAAGAATGGCGCTTTTCACCGTACTCGGCAATATACCGAAGAATATCATCGACTGAAGTAAAAAGTTTACTGTATGGACTGGTGGGAAGCCCCCAAGCGGCCAATTGCTCGTAGGTTTGGTACTGGGAGTTCACGTCTAGCCCGGTCCGCGAGCCCACGCCATGAACATACATGCTCAGAGGGCGCTCAGCGGTCACGGCAGAGTCTTTCTGGCGCAGGGATCCTGCCGCAGCGTTTCGGGGGTTGGCGAACGGGTTCTTCCCCTCAGACACCATTTTTTCGTTGAGTTTCTTGAAGTCTGCCGATGAAATGAAAACCTCGCCGCGTACTTCAAGCTGCGCCGGATGGTTCTCCCCCGCTAATTTCTGTGGGATTGAGGCTATAGTGCGGACGTTGTGGGTTACATCCTCACCCGTAGTGCCGTCACCACGAGTAGCCGCACGCACCAATACACCGTTACGATACAGCAGATTGACCGCAAGACCATCAATTTTCAGCTCCGTAAGCCACTGCGGTGCGGCACCGGTGAGAAGACGGGTATTTTCCTCGGCCTTTGTTAGCCATGCCCGAAGCTCCTCAAGAGAAAAAACATCCTCAAGGGAGTACATGCGTACCAGATGGGTTACCGGCGAAAAAGCCTCGCTGACTTCTCCACCTACCTCTTGGGTAGGCGAATCGTTAGCAATCAACGCGGGATATTGTGCCTCAATCTGCTCAAGCCTGCGGTAGAGCCTATCATATTCGGCATCCGAGAGAGTCGGGGCATCTTCCTGATAGTAGTCATGCCGGGCGGCGCGAATAGTATCGGTCAGCTCGGCATATTCGGCGCGAATAGTATCGGTCAGCTCAGCGCTCGAATCTAGCGCCTTGAGGGCACGGTCAAGGGATGCGGGAGTTTCAGCAAGATTTTCAGTCACCCCACTAGTCTAACCGTTCGCTTTCCCCGATGCGCCGGTTAATGTCACGGGGAAAGACTAGTCTTGCGCTTCTATGGCGTCAGCAACAATCACGGTAATATTATCGCGACCGCCCGAGCGCAGCGCCTCATGCTGAAGCACATCGGCGGCATCTTGCGGGTGACGTATAGAGGTAAGAACACGCGCCATATATTCATGGGAAAGCTCGCCAGAAAGACCGTCCGAGCAGAGCATCAGACGGTCGCCCGCTCGTGCGGGAAGCACCCAAAAATCGGGTTCCCAAAAATTACCTGTACCTAGTGCACGGGTAATCACATTTCTGCGCGGGTGTGTTAGGGCTTCAAGCTGAGTAATCTGCCCTTCATCCACCAGATATTGAACCTCAGAGTGATCAGTAGTGACCTGCTCAAGAGATACATTGCCCTCGTTGCCCGGCAGGCGTTCCATTTCAGCATGGTGAATACCATCGTCTTCACGCATCAACCGGTATGTACGAGAATCGCCAATATTAAAGACAACCCACAGGTACTGCTGGCCTATATTGGTAAGCCACGCGCCGGTTACGGTGGTACCGCCTGAACGCGAGAGCGCATCTTTAATACTGTCGTTCGTTTCACCCAAAATCTCACGTGTGCGATCAAGGGCACGCACAATTTCATGGTTCAGTTCATTTGTTAAACGACGATGACGCTGCTTTGAATTTTTATCTCGGTAGTCCTGTTTAATCTTTTCGACACGCTGGCGGTAGTTTTCTTGTTCTTCTTCGCTCATACCGCCGGGTCGAGTAAAAAAATGCGAATACGCCAGCTGACGTACACACAACCGCGATGCGACCTCTCCCGCTTCGTGACCGCCCATACCGTCGGCCACCACGCATAGAGACCCCGCTACAGCCATCGAGTCCTCGTTGTTGTCACGATGAGCCCCACGATGAGTCGCACCACCGGTGCGCAGGGTCAGGTTCAAGGGAGTTGCCATGATGTATCGTTCTCCGTTATGTAACTAGCGCCGGGCGTAACCGCCACAGGGTCTACATTACCAAAGCTACGCACGTTGCGTGTGCCTTGGTACGTCAGAGTAAAGCGGTCGCCATACTCTTTGAGCGTTTCGGCGGTCTCGCTGTCGGTCAGCACAGAACCGGGTTCCGCGAGAGATACCAGCCGTGAAGCAAGGTTTACGCTCGAACCATAAACATCTCCACGATTCGCTAGGACCTCGCCCCAAATAAATGCTACACGCACTTCTGGCAGTTCAGGGTCTTTTCCGATTTGCTCCGCCAGTTTCAGACTGATCTCGGCGATAGCCTCGGGAGCCTCCGTGAGGAAGAAAACTTCATCGCCTAGAGTCTTAATGATGCGCCCGCCACTCGGAGCAATAATGTCGAGGCAGCTTTGTTCAAAACGGTTGATAAGACGCGCTAATTCGGGGGCACTCAGGTTACGAACCAGGGAGGTATACGACACCAAATCAACGAAACCTACACCCCGCACGAGGGGAAGCTGAGCTGGCTCCGGCCCCAGCTTTTTATTCTCGCGCAGAGCGAGACGAAGAACACCCGTATACATTTGACGGCGATAAGCGTAGAGCGCGAGTTCTTCGAGAACCGGCATGAGATCTGCAAGACGGAAGAGAAGCTGACGGCGTGCCTGCGCATCGTCTACACCGTCACGATCCATAATGTCGTGCACCAGCGTTTCAATCTGCCACGCCACAATGCGGTCGGTCAGCTGCCCTACAGAACGTGTCAAAGAGACAATGCTCTCTTCCGCAACAAGATTCGTTCGGTTGAGATTCTCCAGGTCTTCGAGCATATTGACGTCGAGTTCCGTGAAATGGGGATCGGCGGCGTGAATATCAGGAAAACCCATATTGCGCCAGATCCGGCGAGCATCTTCAAGGCTCATCTGCGCGGCAGCAGCGGCTTCTCCAGGTTTATACCGGCGGCCCTCTCCCAGCAGAGCGCGTTCAAGCACGCGCACGCCTTCTTTTGAAGTTTCGTCACGGTAAATATTATTCTGCGCTAGATTCTGCAGAATACGCAGATTCAGCATCTGGGTTTCGGGGCCCAACGTTCGGGGATTCTTATACGGGGTAGCCTCAACGCTATCGCCAGATAGGCTCTCATGAGTCATAGGCGTTGAGTTCTCCTTCCTTGTCCCCTGGATATATGCAGCACACTGTATTCGGGTGCAATATTTCACATTAAGAATACCCGTGTGCTCTTCCGGGCAGACATAAAAAGTATGCTTGCCCACATTATTCTACCCTTACCAGGTAAAAATCTCGCCCGCTAGACCTTAAACATAACTAACACGTAACGGATAGTAGTCCTGCCAGGCATGCTCGACAATATTCCGGAACCGTTCGGGGTTTGGAAGGTGCATAAGCTGGTGCCGAAACCCTCCTGCATAATCAACATGGAAAGATCCGTACCCCATCCAAGCACCCAGGCTACTCTGCGAAACCCAACGATTTCCCATGCCGTCAAGCAGCAAGGATATGTCAGCCTTACGGCGCATCAGGCCCTTAATAATCATGATGCGATGCGTGGTGATAGCGTACCGCGTGACAGACCAGCGCCATATCTTACGAAGAGCCACCAGAGCGGTAACCGCAGCTACCACACTGCCCGCCAAGAAGAGCAGCCCCGATGATCGTGCGGTCGAGGCAAAACTTGCTGAGGTAAAGGCCACCAGCAGGTAGACAAAGGCTCCCACAAGAGCGCCGGGATGAGCCCTCGTTAGGATAATGGTCTGTTCGCCGGGGTAGAGTTTGCCACGCAGTTTCATGCTTATGCCTTTGCAGAAGTATTAGGGGTTATCTCAGACGGTATTAGCGTTGGAGAATCTTCCTGTCTGAGGGCAGGATAAAAATTACCGTAGCTTCCATCCGCCGGACGCAAATGTTCAATGTCTCCTACGGAATAGGCCTGCACGGTACCGGTTGTATCACGGATGAGGATGCGCCCTTGAGCATCAAGATCGGTTGCGACTCCGGTGACGATGCGTCCATCAGGAAGGTGCACCGATACCTCGGCTCCCAGCGTCACCGTGGCGGCACGTGCCTGATCAAGCAGAGACTGTCCGCACAACAAAGTTTTTTGGGGGTCTCCCCCAACACTTACAAACTCACGATAGCGACGGGCAAAAATGGTCAGCATACGGTTCAAAACCACATGATTATCAACGGGTTCACCGCGTTGGATAAGAGCGCTCGTGGCGGTCGGTACAGGCACCTGGTCTTCACGCATATTCAGGTTCTGCCCAATCCCCACGACAATACTCATCTGCCCTTTCTCCTCCGGTACTTGAGCCGGTTCGCTCAGAAGCAGGGCGAGAATACCGCATGCCTTACGACCTTGAATGACCAGATCATTGGGCCATTTCAAGGCGGCATCAAGCCCCAGTTCACGCCAGACATCGAGCACGCTCAGCCCGGCGAGCATGGTCAGCCAATGGTAGCTTGTGGGTGGCAGTTGTTGCCCAATACCAGCATGAGGGCGCACCACGATACTGGTGGCTAAGCAAGTACCTGCAGGAGCTGTCCACGAGCGGTCCATACGTCCTTTTCCGGCAGTCATATAAAGGGTGGTAAAAACCGACAGTTCCCCCAATTCGGTACGTTCGCACGGTTCCCCGCGTGTAAGGCGCCGAACAATTTCGGTGTTCGTCGTATCGACAACATCGTAAACGCGCACGAAGCTGTACCCTGCCTCACGTGCTTCGGGAAGAATACGGGACGGATCAAGGATTGCAGGCCTCTGGTCTGGTAGCGACATATGTACCATCATAGTGGCTCGAAGCCTTGTACACTCTGTACTTCGTGATGCTGAGCTCTCATACGGGTGTGAGATAGTAGAGTAACTGGGGTCTACGCCCTGCGCGTACCCTTGGAGACAGATAACCACCGGTAAATACCACAGGAAAGGAACCCGCCATGGCATACTATGTCATTTCTTACGTCTACGGAGGCCCAGCCCTTCAAGATGCACATCGTCCGGCGCACCGTGAATACCTCTCTACACGCGTTCAGGAAGGTACGATCGTAGTTTCCGGTCCGCTTCTGAAAGACTCGGTGTCCGTAGGTGCTCTCCTGATCGCTCAAGTTGATTCTTTTGATGCCGCCGAGACCATCGTCAAGAACGACCCCATGAAAATTGGCGGTGCCGTCGAGTCCTACACTATCGGCGAATGGAACCCGGTTCTGGGCAGCATCCGCTAGTTTTACCCCTCAGCACCGTTTTCGACCCGCCGCTTTGTGCCCTCACCAGGCAACGAACCGGCGGGTTTATCCCGATGGAGCATAGGAATCTGAGGCAACACATATGACGAAAATACGCGGGTACCTGGCACCATGACCGCCCCGCACACTATAGTTGATAGGGTAGCTTTTCTAGCCTGAGAAAACCTACTATCCGTATCGACACCGCACGTCATAAACACCCTCTACCCATGATGCGTGCCGCACGAATCGAGGAATACATGTCTGAGAACGCTCAGGAATACGACTTGAGTACGACCGCCGGTAAACTCGCCGATTTTTATGCTCGTCGCGAGCAGACCCTTGCCCCCGGCGGGCAGGCCGCTGTAGATAAACAGCATGCACGCGGTAAGAATACGGCACGCGAGCGCATCGACATGGTTCTCGATGAGGGTTCTTTTGTAGAGTTTGACGCCTTAGCTCGCCACCGTACCACGGCTTTCGGTATGGATAAGAAAAAACCACTCGGTGACGGCTTAGTCTCAGGCTACGGCACCATTGATGGGCGTCTTGTCGCTATCTATTCTCAAGATTTTACGGTGTACGGGGGTTCGCTCTCGCAGGTGAACGGCGAGAAGATCGTGAAGGTGCAGAAGTTTGCCCTCAAGAATGGCTGCCCGGTGATCGGCATTAACGATGGCGGCGGGGCTCGCATCCAGGAGGGGGTGGCCTCTCTGGCGCTGTTTGCCGATATTTTCCGGATGAATGTGCGTTCTTCGGGCGTTATTCCACAGATTTCAATTATTATGGGTCCCTGCGCAGGTGGTGCCGCATACTCCCCCGCGCTCACTGATTTTATTGTGATGGTCGATAAAACCTCACATATGTTTATCACGGGTCCGGACGTTATTAAGGCGGTCACCGGTGAGCAGGTCGACATGGAAACCTTGGGCGGCGCCCGTCAGCATAATGCAATGACCGGCACGAGTGCCTACCTTGCCGAAGATGAAGAAGACGCTTTCGATTTCGTGCGGGAGCTTTTGGAATTCTTGCCCTCCAATAACCTGTCAGAGTCGCTGCCGTTGGATCATGATCAGGAGTTTGAGGTCGTGGTGGATGATCTGGATCTTGATACTCTCATCCCCGATTCTGCGAATCAGCCTTATGATATGCGCAATGTGATCGAGTCCGTGGTTGATGATGGGCATTTCTTCGAGCTTCAGGCGTTATTCGCCCCGAATGTCATGATTGGTTATGCCCGTGTGGAGGGTCGCACAGTGGGTATTGTGGCAAATCAACCTACACAGTTTGCGGGATGTCTCGATATTGCCGCCGCTGAGAAGGCTGCGCGTTTTGTGCGTAATTGCGATGCTTTCAATATTCCGATTTTGACGTTTGTGGACGTTCCCGGATTCTTGCCGGGTACGGATCAGGAGTTCAACGGTATTATTCGCCGCGGTGCTAAACTGCTCTACGCCTATGCGGAGGCGACTGTACCGCTCATTACGATCATTACCCGCAAGGCTTTTGGTGGCGCATATATTGCGATGGGGTCAAAAACTCTGGGAGCCGATATTAACATGGCGTGGCCTACCGCCCAGGTGGGTGTGCTTAATGGTCAGGGTGCGGTCAATATTCTTTATCGTCGTGATCTTGCCGCAGCTGCGGAGGCTGGCGAAGATGTTGAGGGACGCCGTTCTGAGCTGATTGAGCAGTATGAGGAAGAGATTCTGAACCCGTACCAGGCCGCCGAGTTGGGGTATGTGGATGAGGTTATCGCTCCGCATGAGACCCGTGTGCGTATTATCTCTTCTCTTCGCGCACTGCATGATAAACGTGCCGCTATGCCAGCGAAGAAGCATGGGAATATTCCGCTGTAGTTCTTGACTGCTCTTAGTTCACGTTGTGATGCAGTACTGACCGGAGTTCGAACCAAGATACTGCATTATCGGTTATTTATTGTCAGGAGGCGCCTGTGGCAGGCTACAATCCGCTGAATTATTTCTCCTTCGGGAAGAAGAAGGATGCTCCTACGACTCCCAAAGAGTCCGCTGATCAGGTTTTACCGCAGGACGGCACTTCGGAGGCTGCCCCGCATGCTGATACCGTGGATCCTGCGGATATTCAGGATGATTCACAATCTTCCGAGCAGCCTCTGCTGCGTGTTATCAAGGGTAATCCGACGGTTGAGGAGATTGCCGCACTCACCGTATTGGTAGCTTCATATCAGAGTTCGCAGGCTCAGCAGGAGCACAATTCGATTCTGACGGCGGCTTCTCGTTTGCTTAACCGGCGTCAGCGGCTGGGGGCTTCGCTGCGTCCCGGTCCGGGATCGTGGCGTAGGGCTCGCCCGATGTAACCTTGCCTTCGCTGCGGCAAAATATCGAGTCTCGTGCGCTATAACGTACGAGGCTCGACGTATATGAAGAGAAATACGTATGGCTTCTCTGGAAGATATTTAGATGCCCTATATACTAGGTATATATAGCGAACCACACTAAAATGCCCGAAAGGTGGTTCAGGTATGTCTAAAGAATACAAAAATTATGCTGTGCCGCTTGAGGCCGTTGAGATTCTTTTTCTGCCGGCTCTGCGGCGGCTTAGCCGTGCAGTCCCCCGCACCGTGGCGGATATATCGCAGTCCCTCTCTGAACAAACACACGCTTTAGGCACCAAAGAAGAACTTCAGGATCTCAAATCCGATGCTTTTATGCACCAGGTCAAGGCTACGCTCCAGGCGATGGCTCGCTTGGACTATGTGCTGGTCGTTCCCAAAACCACAACCTCGAAAACTCGCTATCTGCTCAGCGATTCCGGTGCCGACATTCTAACGGCGCAGATTCGGCGCCGCGGCAGCGTCATTCCCCAAAGCGCTCGATATGAGCTCCAAAAACTTTTTACTCCGCTTTATGCAAGCGCTCCTAAGGATCCAGACAAACTGGATTCCCACGATACCCCAGCCCAAGATAAACACGAACATAGTTCGTATACCCCGATGACCACCCCGTTGAGCTCCGGTGCGTCTTTGCGGGATGCGCATCCCGATCTTATTTTGGCTCAGGCGGCATATGCGGCAGATTTTGCCGGTGATCTTATCGAACGTATTTATGCTGTTTCACCGACATATTTTGAATATATTGTGGCAGATGTCTTTAATTCTTTAGGGACTTTTCATGCAGCAGTTACAGGCGGTCCTAACGATCACGGGATTGATGTTCTAGTACATTATCCTAAAGAACTTTGTTTTCCGCCTATCTATGTTCAAGCAAAACATTATTGCGGATCATCAAAAGTAACCCTCCGCGATATTCAAAAATTTGCTGGAGCAGTTCTTTTACACAATGGGTTACAGGGTGTTTTTGTTACCTGTGGAGAATTTGCTGCGCAGGTTCCGCAACAAATGGAAGCTCTTCCCGGGGGCAACCGCATTGCTCTGGTTGATCGTGACCGTTTAGTTTCACTGATGATTCGACACCGTGTGGGGGTCATTCATACTCCGGGAGAATGCACCTACAGAATTGATGAAGAGTACTTCTCCCGCGGGATTCCGCAGGATTCTCATGAGTGATACCTTCGAAGGACAGCAGAATCCTGTATAAATAGACCGCAAAGCTGGATCAGCAGTTCTGCGCGCCTTCCTGCCATAATTCATCCTTTTGGATGAATACACTTATTCCTTTTTCCCGTTTATACTAGTAGAACAGTAAATATAGATATCAACAGGGGTACTTGTGACCATCGTAAATACGAACATGCTTCGGCATGAGAAAACACCGGTAGATAACATTCTTAAAGCGCTTTCCTGGGATGATATTCCAGAGGAATACCGCGATGATTGCCGTGATATTGCGGTTCGAGCGGCATTAGCGCTTTTGCGCCAATTTGAACGAGCACATGAGCACGGACAGAAACTGCTTTTTCCCGAACTTTACACTCCAGTTGGGGTTGAAATAGGTTTCACCATGACCCAGCGCTATATTGCGGTGGGTAAATCCGTGCTATTTCGTGATGCGATTGACAAAATTATTGTCGCATTCGTAAATCATGATTATCTTGATGTATCGCTCAGTAATCTGCATCCGGGAAATTTGCTCTATTCTTTGAGCGAACGTGGGCTTGATTTTCTTCAGCGCGCTGAGGACGAACAGCGTGAAATTCTAGAGGATCTTTTCTATCCCATTATTGGCACGCATTTGTTCTATATGCAGGATTACTATCCGCGACTGCTGGCTCAAATTAATGTGCGCAATATTGCTCCTATTGCCCTATCGGTTATTCCGCTGCATCTGAGCGTTACAGAGAGTAAACTTCGTGAGCTTGTGATGCGCGAATGTGGCTTTGTGCAGGGATGGTACGGTCTCACCCAACTGGAACAGCAGCTTTTTGAGACATCATGCGCCGAATCTGTGCGTGGACTTCTTGATGCAGGCTACCTGCGCCCTAAGGAGCACCACGATAAGATCGCATATGCGCTCACGACCGAGGGTAAGAATCTGCGGTACAGTTTCCCGCACGGGGTACCTGCCCAAGCACTCAGCGATATTTTCGATGATGCTCCCGTCTCCCTGCTCACGGTGGATCAGCTTAAACACCATGAGAAACTTCTCATTCGTATGGGGCGCGTCATCATGGATGCGGTACTCGCCAAAGGCGAGAACGCGAAGCTGCCCCTGGCCGATGTGGATCGTGCTATTGCCCAGGATGCTGAGATTCAGCAGCTTGCAGACGAAGACTCTCCTGAGTATTTGCAAGGACGCGAACATGTTTATGACGTGCTGTTGGCGCATCGTTACCTTGAAGAGGGAGATGAAGATGAGCAAGAGGTCTTCATGGTGGGGACTGCCTACGCCGATGCTCTTAGTAGCGTAGAGGACGGCTCGATTGACGAGTTGATGCGCCGTGCGTTCCTCGATCCCGCGGCGGCGGAACAGATTCCGCATCCGCATCATATGCTTTTCGATATTCTGGCCTTGGTGCGTGACAACCCGGATATCAATTTCTACGACCTGTTCGCGAAGGTTGAGGACACGCTGGATTTGCCGTATCTGCAGGCTCGTTTAGCGCCGCATCGCTCCAATACGACTCCTCGCGTGCGCAACCGGTACGCGGTTGCAGTTCAGGTTTTGAAGCAGGAAGGCTATCTGCAGGTTCACGGTGGACAGAGCGGTAGGCTTTCTCGCAAGGATCCCGAACGGTACACACTTACGCAGAGCGCCATAGAGCTTTTGGATCGCTTCCCCAACGGTATTCCGGAGACTGTTGCCGCGCGTATCGTACCGCTTCAGAAGCAGGCACTTCGGCACAAACTTCCCGAGGATATTGCGGCTGCGCTCAATACTGGCCGTAAACCTTATGAGAAGCGAGAGCATTCTCAGGATTCCTATTCCTACCAGAATTCGCGCGGGCATTACGGGTCGGGTCCTCGCTCGGGCTATGGTGCCCCCGTTCAGGCGACCCCGCAGAACATTGCCCAGGCGCAGGGTGGTTCGGGTATTTCTTCGGCAGCTTACGCTTCTGCACAGTCTTTCACCCAGCCTGCCCCCGCCTACCAGGCACCTGCGCCGGTACCGTCTCAGACACCCGGTGTAGAGCAATCGTCGGATGCACCTTCGGACGCTCTCAGCGCCGTCGAAGCCGCAAGGAATGCCGTGCAGGATGCGCAGAGGCGCTACCGCGATATCTTCAAACGTGCGCTTCTTCAGCCCCAGCTGCAGGCGGTGACGAAGGACCGTTTCACCGATATTGCGGCAGACTTGTTCTCAGTACGCGGATATACGGCTGAACGTGCGGATGCTTCACAGGGTGTTCAGGTTATTGCTTACCCCTCTGGTGGGCAACGCGACCGCGCATTCTATGTGCGGGCTCAGCGCTCAGCCGGCGGTACGGTCAGCGTACAGGATATTACCAACCTGTACCTCTCTCTGGAACAATTGGGCGGTCAACTGGGTGCGTTTATCACGGATGGAACTTTCGGTGATGATGCATACGATGAGTACATTCGATGCTCCACCAAGTACCCGCATATTCTGGTGGATCTTATCGCGGGCGACGAGCTCATGAACCGTCTAATTGCCCATCGTTTGGGTATTCGTGACGGTCGGGTGCCCGGGACTATAGAGCTCGATGACGCGTATTTCAGCGGTTCTGGCTCCGCTGCATCGTAATTATCTTAAGTACCCCTCACGCGACGGTGGCTGATAATCTCAGGATTGCTCAGCCGCCGTCGCGGCGTATGCGGTGCACGCAAGTTTCGGCGCTTCACGTACTGGATACTGGACATACAGCGCAATAATGCCGTGCTGTATGCCACGCTACGTTAGTATGAAAAGTATGAGCATTCACCACGAAATTCCGGAGATTTACCGCGTCAAGCGAGCGCTGACCGACGTCGATCACATCGCCAACGAATTCTACGAAGCGGTTCTAGATTTAGACCCCGTCATTGCGACAGAGCAGGGGCGCACGGGTGTCGCGACTCAGTTTCGCGACTATTCCCCCGCCGGGGAGGAAGCCTATATCCAGTTGGTACGCGCGACCCTCAAGAAACTTGATCAGGTCATTCCCATAGATGATGTTGATCTTGTGACTCTTGATGCCATGCAGGAGCGTCTGGGGCTTAGTCTTGAGAGCCACCGTGCGGGGCTGGGCGGCTGGCAGTTAAACAACATTGTTTCGGTTCCTCAAGAGATTCGCGGCGGGTTCGATCTGATGGCGCGAAATACCGAGCAGGATTGGGCTAATATTGCCGGGCGTCTGTTCAACGTTCCGCAGGCGATCACCGGGTTTGTTCAGACTCTGCATACGGCTCGGGTTGCCGGCCATGTCTCGCCGCGTCGACAGATAGAGATTGTTATCGAGCAGATCGCCGAGTATATCGCCGAGGACGGTTTCTTCGACGAGCTTGCCGCCGAGATTACTCAAGCGGTACCGGATCTTGCCGAGCAGGCGCGGCGGGGTGCTAAAGCGGCAAAAGATGGGTACGCCACGCTCAAGACGTACTTGCACGAGGTGCTGCTCCCGGCAGCTCCCCAGCAGGATGCGGTCGGCCGCAAACTCTATGCCCTGCACTCTCGGGCATCCTTGGGGGCTTCTGTCGATCTTGATGAAACCTATGCATGGGGTGTGCAGGAACTTGACCGCATTATCGCTCAACAGCGGCAGGTTGCCGAAGAGATCGAACCCGGAGCATCGATTGAACGTGCCAAAGAGATCCTGGATGCCGACCCGTCACGCACCCTGCACGGAACCGATGCGCTCCGCGAGTGGATGCAGTCGCTCTCGGATCACGCAGTGCACGAGCTCGCAGGTACCCAGTTTGATCTTGACGGTCCAATGCTGCGTCTAGAATGCCGCATCGCCCCTACCCATGAGGGCGGTATCTATTACACCGGCCCCTCCCCCGATTTTTCGCGCCCCGGGCGCATGTGGTGGTCTGTTCCTAAGGGCGACGATACATTTGGCACGTGGCGCGAGACTTCGACGGTGTACCACGAGGGCGTTCCGGGGCATCATCTGCAGACGGCTATTGCGCTGGTCATGAGTGAGAGTATGAATAAATGGCGTTCGCAGCTGATCTGGGTTTCCGGGCACGGTGAAGGCTGGGCGCTCTACGCTGAGCGTCTGATGGAAGAATTCGGGTTCTTGACCGATCCTGGAGACCGTATGGGCATGTTGGATGGTCAGCGGATGCGCGCCGCCCGCGTGGTTTTCGACATTGGCGTGCACTGTGAGCTTCCGATCCCCGATGCTTGGACTGAACCGCTGGGGGTTGAACCAGGCACCTTGTGGACTCCTGAGCTGGGGTACGAGTTCTTGAAACTCAATCTAGAGGGTACCGAGAGCGTTATCCGTTTTGAGTTCTTGCGGTATCTAGGGTGGCCCGGGCAGGCGCCCAGCTATAAGGTAGGTGAACGTTTGTGGCTTCAACTTCGGGACAATGCGCTTCGGGACGGGCTGTCTTTACGTGAGTTCCACACGAAAGCTCTTATGCTCGGTTCGGTAGGGCTCGATACGTTACGACGTGCCCTCACCGATGAGGTCATGCCCCATAGTGATGATGAGGATGACGACGACGACGATTAAATCCCTGCACTTTACCGGGGAATAAAGCTAGACCCTAGAGAGCTGGCGCTAAAACCCGTATATTGTGCTGCGTATTGTACATAAACCTACGAATATACAGTAAAGTGTACGGGTTTTAGTGTGGTCAAACGCGATACACCGGCTACGGAATAAGGTTCGGTTTGACCTGTACGAGATGCGGGGCGAAACGACATTCGTAGTCGGTAATAGGCCTGTCCGATTCGCGAATGCCCATACCGACCGCCTCGCCATTGACCATCCAGATGCCCAGCATCGGCAGGTTAGTGCGGTTAATAATCCCCGAGTACACCGGCGGGGCAACAAAATCCTGATACACAAATTCGCTTTCAGGTACGTTGATAAAGTGGTCATCGTCCTCATCACGCACAAAGACATCGTAATCGGGAGCATTGATCTCAATGCCATCGCCTTCGCGACCAAATATCGGTTTACGCACCCAGTTCTTCAGACCGCCTCGCGTACCTACATGGGTTTCTAAGAGGTTGGGATGGTTGGGGTATAAATCCCATAGCGCGGCGAGCAGAATCTTATTCGACAGGAACATCTTCCATGCGGGCTCAATCCAACGGTTCATCATATCGTGGTAGGCGAAGAGCAGCTTATCGTAACCGCTTTCGCTATCGGTCACCATATCTTCCCAGGGATAAAGCTTGAAAAGGTTCTCGATGCGCTCTCCCTCAGGGTCTTTCCAGATTTTTAGGGTCTCATCGAAAATAACCTCGTCGATACGGATAAGCTTCGTGGTCAGTCCCGCACGATTGGCGGCATGGGCTATAAGCCAGAGGTTGTTATAGTCTTCATCGTTAACATCGATTTCTTCGGTTACACTCGCTAAGTGCAGTCGTGGCGAACGCCCATGAGAGAGATCGTGCGCAAACATTTGCCGCCAGCGTTCGGTAAAAGCCTCACCAATTTCACCCCAGTGTACGTAACCGCGGGTGTCGAGGCGTTGATCGCTCGCCCATGTCTTCTGGCTGATAGTGGCCTCAACGATGCCGGTTGGGGTATCGGCGTTGTATTCCAGGAGTTTGAGAGGATCGCCGGGCACGCCGGAGTAGATGAAATCGAAGCGACCGTAGAAATCCGGTTCGTGGCGGTTCCACGATTCTTTAGCCAGGTTAAAGGCGGCTTCGGGAAGACCGAGTGTTCCGTAGGCACCAGATGCCATACGCTCAATGGCGTGCAGGCACATTTGATGAACCTCACGCGCCTGGTCCCGCAGATTGGTCATTTCTGCGGGTGTAAAAACATAGGCCGCATACTCATTCCAGTAATGCTGCAGATCGTGTGGACCATCAACGCTATAGGTCAGGCCTTCATCAATAATGGTTTGTTCCCAGCCGGGGCGTCCCACCGGAAATTCTTCGCGTTTCATATTATCTTTCGTGATAAGACACCGCCGCTGAGTACGATGTGCAGTATAGGAACTTGTAGAGAATTCTCATCTGCGAGGCGTATAGAGCAACCGGCGCAGATATAGATACGTCGGCCGGGTGTTTGTATCCCTTGAGAAAATACGCGGAGCGGGCTATCCGCCGGAGGTACCGCCTCCGGACTTCGAGCCTCCGCCGAAGCCGCCTTTATTATTCGAGCTGCTTCCACCCTTACCGCCCGAGTTATTCCCTGTCAGCCCCGTTCCCTTAGAGGTCGTAGTCTTGCCGCCGCTGCGCGATTCCGTCACCTTGCCCGAGGAATAGGTGGAAGTCTTTTTAGCACTCTTATAGGAGGATTCAAATCCGCCGCCGCTGCGGGAAAGACCGCTGTATACCGTTCCCGAATTGGGGCGTGTGGTGCTGCCGCCGCTCAGAGATGATCCCACGGCGGGGATGGATGTGGTACCGGCGCTGCGGCGCCCTAGGTAGTACCATAGGAACGCGTTGGTTGCACCGGAATGGTGTGTCGTGCCCGAATTACCGGAATTCTGAGTTCCGGAATGAGAATCGCCCGAAGAACCAGAGCTGGAATCCGAAGAAGTATTCCCAGCCTCTTTCTCTGCCTTCTCGCATTGCTCATCCTCAACGCGCAGCCCGGTGTTGGAGTCTTGACAAACCTGAGCGTATTCTTCACCGTCCGCACTGAAGGCTTCCTCGCTCTGGTGCAAAGAGTTATAGGCGAATATGCCGCCGCCTGCCAAAAGGGCACCGGCACCGAACACTGCGAGCACTTTCTTACCGGTACCGCGTGCAGGAGGGGACTTGAGGTCTTGATTGTCCTGTGCGTTCTCCGGATACTCTATGTCTGCGGCATCTGCGGTTTGATGTTCGGCCCCGCTCACGGGTCATTTCTCCTTCACACTATCCTGTCTCGGTGATAACAGGCTCTTTTCAGGATACCAAGCGCGCCTCGCACAAAGGCTTTTCTGAGCCGATAAAAATTAGCAATAATACGTGCCTCGGGTCTTTTTCGGTGGCGCTTGCACGGTCACGCTATGTCATACAGTCATAGTTCGTCACACTAATTACCGCTGTTTTCTCTTACGGGTCTACAGTAACGCCATGCCTACTACACATGAAACACCGCAAAAATCTAGATTTCCCAGCTGGGCTACTTCTTTCGGACATCAAATTATAGCTTCCCTTATTCTGGGCATCGCGCTCGGGTACGTTGCACTCGCCCTCGGCGGCGATGCAAAAAATAACCCCAACTGGCTCATGGCCACTCTAGACGCTGTCGGCACGTCCTATGTGACTCTCCTTAAGGCCGCGGTGATCCCGCTGGTGTTTACCGCCGTCGTTGCCTCAATCTCGAATCTCTCGCAGGTAACGAATGCGGCGCGTTTAGCGGTTAAGACTCTTATCTGGTTTGCTATTACAGCATTTTTTGCGGTCTCCATCGGTATCGTACTGGGGCTGCTCGTGCAGCCTGGTGTGGGTGCCGAGGTAAGCGCCTCGGGCAGCACCAGCGCCCGGGGATCATGGACAGCATTTCTGACCAGGATTATCCCCTCCAATTTCTTAGGGCTTGAGGTCACCACGAAAACCACCGACTCCGGTATAACTTCTTCGGTTTCCTTTAACGTGCTCCAAATGCTCGTGATTTCGGGGGCTATCGGTATTGCGGCTCTGAAGGTGGGCGATGCGGCTAAGCCCTTTATCGATATCGTCAAGAGCGCGCTCGCCATTATTCAGAAGGTGCTGTGGTGGATTATTCGCCTCGCTCCGCTGGGCACGATTGGTCTGATCGGGCACGCCGTCTATGCCTACGGCTGGACATCCATGGGCTCGCTGGTGAAGTTCATTGCGGCACTGTATGCGGGTCTGCTCCTCGTGTTCCTGGTGGTGTATCCCCTGATCGTGAAGCTCAACGGGCTCTCTGTGAAACAGTACTTCTCGGGCGTATGGCCTGCAGTGCAGCTTGGTTTCGTATCACGATCCTCGATGGGCACTATGCCCATAACTGAGGCCGTTACCGAACGTAATCTCGGCGTGCCGCGTGCATACGCATCCTTTGCAGTGCCGCTGGGTTCTACGACCAAAATGGATGGATGCGCCTCCGTCTACCCCGCGCTGGCAGCTATTTTTGTGGCGCAATTCTACGGGGTGCACCTGGATATTTCGCAGTATCTGCTGATTATTCTGGTGTCGGTGTTGGGTTCTGCCGCTACGGCAGGTACAACGGGCGCTATCGTGATGCTCACTCTGACCCTTTCGACTGTGGGTCTTCCCCTTGATGGAGTGGGTCTTCTATTGGCGATTGACCCGATTATTGATATGGGACGTACCGCCTTGAACGTTGCCGGGCAAGCTTTGGTTCCCACGATTGTCTCTAAGCGCGAGGGTATCCTCAGCGCTGAGATCTACAATGCACCGCGCAGCGCTAACGGGTTTGTGCCGCAGGATCTTGTGGAAGCCGCCCAGTCGAAGCTGATTCGTGGCGAGGATACCTCGCCTAGTTCTGCCAAGGTTACCGCTGCGTCCTAGGCGGTTCTTGGCTACGGCATAGGGTATGCAGCGCATCGGTATGGTACGGAGGTCGTTCTCTCGTATGAAGACCAATCTTGATACTCGTTCTAAAATAAAGATATGACTTCCCAATCTTCTGTTCCATCCGGTGCGTCGCATTCGGCATCAAAGCCCGCACCGCGCCTGATTCTGGCTTCCGCATCACCCGCGCGTAAAAAGCTCCTTGAAGACTCCGGCATTATATTCGATATTCATGTCTCTGATGTCGATGAGGATGCGGTACTCGCCAGCGCTGCCCAACGCGCCCGCGAAGAGAGCCGCACTGACCTAACCCCGGCGGAGGTCTCCGGCATTCTTGCGGAGGCAAAGGCACGCGCGGTCGCTGATTCTCTCGCCGCCCAGGGTATAGTAAACGCCTTTGTACTCGGATGCGATTCGGTCTTTGAGTTTGAATCGGTCGCCTACGGCAAACCGCATACCCCTGAGAAAGCACGCGAGCGCATCGCTGCGATGAGTGGTCGAAGCGGGGTGCTCCACACCGGGCATTGCCTCATAGATTTACGGGATGGGATCGGTGAGACCAAAGATAAACAGCTTCCCGCCGTTCAGCAGGTACGCAGCGCTACCGTAAACTTTGCGCCGATGAGCGCCGCAGAGGTTGATGCTTATGTTGCCACGGGTGAGCCACTTCATGTAGCGGGTTCCTTTACCCTCGACGGATATGGTGCTGCCTTTATTCAGGGCATCGACGGGGAATCACATACGGTGATTGGGTTGTCGGTGAATGCACTCAAGGAAATGCTCTCACAATATGGGATATCGATAAGCTTTTTCTGGAAGTCCTCATCAGACTAACGAGCGCTAAGCCAAACCTAGTATAAGCATCCTCACTTTTCTTATATTTTTCGCGTCATTCGGCGCTATATATTCGCCATTCTCAGCTTTTCTCGCTATGCTTTCGGCAGGATAAAAAGGAGAGCCTCAGTGACTCACAACCCGGCAAAAGCCATCAAAAACTTTACAGCTGTTCCCGGACACCATACCGGTCCGGTCAGTAAAATTCTTATTGCTAACCGCGGCGAGATCGCGGTACGTATTATTCGCGCGGCCCGTGACGAAGGTTTAGAGACCGTAGCCGTTTATGCAGAACCGGATCGCGATGCCCAGCACGTTAAACTCGCGGACGAGGCTTACGCTCTAGGAGGGGCGACCGCGCCCCAGTCATATCTGGTGATGGACAAGCTCATTGAGGTAGCTATTCGTTCCGGCGCGGATGCGGTGCATCCCGGCTACGGTTTCCTTTCAGAAAACGCCGAATTCGCCCAAAAAGTCATTGATGCCGGGTTAACCTGGATTGGTCCCTCCCCCGAATCTATTACCCAGTTGGGCGATAAAGTCGCCGCGCGCCATATCGCCCAGAAAGTGGGTGCCCCCTTGGTACCTGGGACCAAGGACCCCGTAGAGTCTGCTGATGAAGTACTCGCCTTTGCCGACGAGCATGGTTTGCCCATCGCGATCAAGGCAGCGTTCGGTGGCGGCGGTCGCGGCATCAAGGTTGTGCGCAACCGCAGCGATATTATCGAGCTCTACGAATCCGCCATACGGGAAGCGGTCGCAGCCTACGGCCGCGGAGAATGTTTTATTGAGCGCTTCCTAGATTCCCCGCGCCATATCGAAACCCAGTGCCTGGCCGATGCTCACGGCAATGTGCAAGTCGTTTCGACCCGTGATTGTTCTCTTCAACGCCGTAACCAAAAGCTCGTAGAGGAAGCCCCCGCCCCATACCTTACGGAAGAACAAAGCGACCGGCTCTATGAAGCATCCCGCAAGATTCTGCAGGAAGCCGGATACCAGGGTGCGGGTACCTGCGAGTTCCTGCTTGCCCCGGACGGAGCGATTTCCTTCCTAGAGGTGAACACACGCTTACAGGTTGAGCACCCGGTTTCTGAGGAAGTATCGGGTATTGACCTGGTGCGTGAACAATTCCGCATTGCCCGCGGCGAGAAAATCGATCCGCAGAGCCCCCAGCTGCGGGGTCATTCCTTCGAGTTCCGCATCAACGGCGAAGATGCAGGGCGTTCCTTCATGCCAGCACCGGGTACCATCGAAAAACTTCGTGTTCCTTCCGGCCCCGGTGTGCGCTGGGATTCCGGCTTCGTAGAAGGCGATGCTATCAGCGGCAACTTCGACTCAATGCTGGCCAAGCTCATCGTGACTGGTGCTACCCGCGAGCAGGCAATCGAACGCGCTCGCCGAGCCCTAGACGAGCTCACACTCGACGGCCTTCCGACGGTGGCTCCTTTCCACCGCGCAGTTCTGGACGAACCCGATTTCGCCCCCGCTGCAGGAGCAGATTTCAAGGTTCACACCCGGTGGATCGAAACCGATTACAAGAACACCATTTCGCCCTACTCCGGCGCTCCCGGCAGTGTGGATGATGACGATGCCGAACGTCAAACCGTGGTCGTTGAGGTTAATGGTAAGCGTCTTGAGGTTGTTCTGCCTGAGCTGGGCGGTACTCCTGCCAAGAGCAGTTCAAAACCCACATCGAAGACCCGTAAGTCCCGTGCTCGCGGCGGTTCAAATGCGGTCAGCGGAGACGATCTGACAAGCCCCATGCAGGGTACGATCGTGAAGGTCTCCGTTGCTGATGGAGACACGGTCGCTGAAGGCGATCTGATCCTGGTGCTAGAGGCTATGAAGATGGAACAGCCTATCAACGCGCATAAGGCCGGTAAGATTTCCGGGCTGTCCTTAAAGGCGGGCGATACCGTCACCGCAGGTGCCGTTCTAGCCACCATCAAATAGCCTTCTGACGGGACTCTATACCCTATAACCGCCGGATGCGTTCTCTCATACGCATCCGGCGGTTTGTTTCGTGTGTTCCTGACTTTTCATCCTCGAACACTGAAATACAGCTGAATGGTCCAGATGATGAATACAGGATGTTGGCACCGCATCGCGAGGCGTAGAATATAAAAGTTGAAAATCTACACTCACAGCATCGAGCGTAGTCGCTACTATCCCTTTTCAGGAGCTGTTCACGATGAGCACACACGCGCCCGACGTTTCCGCCGGGCACAACACGCAGGTTGAGAATACGACCCCCAAGAGCAGAGTTATTATCGCCTCTCTGGTGGGCACCACCATCGAATTCTACGACTTCTATATTTACGCCACCGCAGCTGTAGCGGTTTTCCCGGTTCTGTTCTTCGCATCCAAAGACCCTACCACTGAGCTGCTAGCTTCCTTCGCATCCTTCGGCGTTGCTTTTATCGCCCGCCCGCTGGGTTCTATCGTTTTCGGTCACTTCGGCGATAAGATCGGTCGTAAAGCAACACTCGTGGGCGCTCTGCTCACTATGGGGTTAGCGACCTTCCTCATTGGCTTGTTGCCCACCTACCATCAGATTGGTCTGTGGGCACCGGCAATGCTAACCATTATGCGTTTCTGCCAGGGTCTAGGCCTGGGCGGCGAATGGTCGGGTGCGGCTCTGCTCGCCAGCGAATATGCCGAAGAAGGCAAGCGCGCACGTTCCGCTATGTGGCCCCAGCTGGGCGCGCCCATTGGCTTCGTTTTTGCTAACGGATTCATGCTGCTTTTGACCAGCTGGATTACCTTCAACTCCGCCACAGACGGTAAGAACCTCGATCACCCCTTCCTGATTTGGGGCTGGCGTGTTCCGTTCTTGCTCTCCATCCTCATGGTTGCCGTGGGTCTGTATGTGCGTTTCAAGCTCGAAGAAACCCCTGTCTTTGCTCAAGCCGTCGAGAACGATGAGAAGGTCAAAACCCCGTTGGTTGAGGCGTTCAAAGTTGCCTGGTGGCCCATGATTCAGGGTACCTTTATCATGGTGGCATGCTACGTGCTGTTCTACCTGATGACTGCATGGATTCTTTCCTACGGTATTGGAAAGGTTAATGCGGGTGGTTTGGGCATCCCCTACCACAAGTTCTTGGAGATTCAGCTCATCTCTATCATTGGTTTTGCGCTCTTTATTCCCGTCTCGGGATGGTTAGCCGACAAATACGGTCGCCGCAAACAGCAGCTGTGGACCACTATCGCTATGGCTGTCTTCGGCGGTAGTTTCACCCTATTTATTGCACCCTCCGTCGTGGGTACCGGAGCACAGGCCAATACCACCGCAGTTACCATCTTCATGTTCATCGGAATGTGCCTGATGGGGCTTTCTTTCGGCTCCATGAGTGCCTACCTGCCCGAGCTGTACCCCACTAATGTGCGGTACACTGCCAGCGGTATCGCCTACAATATGGCATCTATTCTGGGTGCAGCCTTGACCCCGTTCGTGGCGGTATGGCTGAATACGAAGTTTGGTGTTGGGGCCGTCGGATACTACCTAGCAGGTGCATCCTTGCTGAGTGTTCTCTTCATCCTACTCACCCATGAAACCCGCGACGTCGATATGAACGCAGTCAACACTAAATAGCCTGAATACTGTAAGCATTTGAGGGGCGTGACTCTATATGAGTCACGCCCCTCAAACCTATATCAAGAGCTATGCAAAAAACTAAACACGGGTGTGAAGCTGCCGCGATGCCGTAGAAATCGCCTCGGACAGAGACGGGTATACAGCAAAGGTAGCGGCCAAATCATCCACCGTTAGCTTCTTCTCAATAGCCAGCGCAATAGGATAGATAAGTTCGGATGCACGCGGACCGACCACAACCCCGCCAATCACAGTACCGGAGTGCTTACGGGCAAAAATCTTCACAAAGCCATCTTGAAACGCCATCATTTTGGCGCGCGGATTCGTAGTCAACGGAAGCATGACAGCCTCGCCTCGGTAAACCCCAGCGGCAAGATCTTTCTCACTAATACCCACAGTCGCAATCTCCGGGGTGGTGAAAATATTCGCTGCCACTCGGTCGGTGCGAAGCGGATGCACCGTATCACCCAAAAGATGCGCCATCGCTATGCGCCCCTGCATAGCGGCTACGGAAGCCAACGGGTACACGCCCGTGCAGTCTCCCGCAGCGTAAATATGCGGTACTGACGTGCGTGAAACAGCGTCGACAACCACATATCCCGACTCATTGGTCTCTACACCAGCGGTCTCAAGACCCAGTCCTTCAGTGTTGGGAATAGAACCAATTGCGACCAAGCAATGCGTGCCGGAAACCTTGCGTCCATCGGAGAGAGTCACCACCACGCCGTCATCGGTGCGTTCCACAGCGCTCGCACGCGACCGCGGCATTACCCGAACACCACGGCGCTCAAAGACGTCTTCCAGCACACGCGCGGCGTCTTCGTCTTCGCCCGGAAGCACACGATCTCGCGAGGAAATTAGGGTCACCTGGGAGCCAAGCCCGTTATAGGCAGATGCGAATTCGGCACCGGTAACACCCGAACCAATCACGATGAGTTCGCGAGGTACCTCACGCAGATTATAGAGCTGTGTCCAGGTGAGAATCCGTTCCCCATCAGGCTGCCCGGTCGCCATCTCACGTGGGTGTGTCCCGACTGAAAGCAGAATAAAGTCTGCATGCAGGTCATATTCCAGCCCGGTATTATCGGTAACCGCGACGGTATGCGGGCCGGTAAGCTTACCGGTGCCGCTGATAATTTTGACCCCGGCGGAGGCAAGGGCCCGTTTAATATCGGCGGATTGTTGATGCGCTAGATCCAAAACACGGCTATTCACCCGGTTCATATCTACTTGCAGCTGCGGCGCTTTGCCCTTGGTATTTTCGATCCCCAATCGCCCAGCATCAGAGAAACGAGTCATCATATCTGCAGTAGCGATAAGCGTTTTCGAAGGTACCACATCGGTTAGGACTGCGGATCCGCCTAGAGCATTACGTTCGATGATTGTTACATCAGCATTTGATGATGCTGCCACAAGCGCAGCCTCATAGCCGCCGGGCCCAGCGCCTAGTATCACGATTCGTTGGGATGCATAGTTCACTGTTGAAGTCACACTTTCATTGTGTGCTATCACACTGAAATACTCAACCGAAACCGCCGTCGTCTCCAGGATATTAAATGCCGACTTTTGGTGCCGAGTAGGTACCGTGAGGCCTGCAGAAGCGACAGAGTCGTCGAGAACGCTACGGATACATCTTGCTGCCTACGAGAGTCTTATATTTGCTGGGTAACGTCATGAACCATATTTTGAAGTTGCGCTGCGTCATAAGTGTGCATTCGTGCGGGTAAAAACACTATACTTGAGAAAGGATTTCTCGGTTTATAAATGTTTATAGGGCACTGAAACCGGGGTGAAGCACACACATCATTGACCCAATGCAGGTCGCTACAGATGAAGGAAAATTATGGCTAAAACGACGAAACCTCCCGCCTACTCCGGGCAGGGCAGGCATCTTGAGAACGCAGTGTTGTTCATCGGCTGCTTCGTATTTTTGCTTCTATCCCTCTACTTGCTGGGCACCTACCCCGAAGGCGGTCCGGTTCTGTATGCCGGTGCCCTCGTTGCGTTTGGAATTTTCTTTGGTGTTGTGTTCCATCTGCTGCCCTCGAAGACAACCCGTAAGATTACGGATCAGAACAAGGTACAGAAGTAACTGAAGTACCCCATTTTATAGTTTTTCTTATCTGCCGGATGGTGTCACAGTCTATAAGAATTGTGACACCATCCGGCAGTATGTTGCTCCCACGCTATTCCTTGCTGCCAAACTTTACCGGTCCGCTCGTGCCAAATTCTCCGCTGCGAACCTTAGCTCGATGGGCGACATAAAACAGGAGGGCAGGTGCACCACAAGCAACCGCGATCAGCAGGTACGCCACTACAATGAAGTACATCGTTAACCCGTATGTGCCGAAAAAGACCCAAGCAATCGTGCCTAAGGTGACAATGCCTAGCGCCGCCCATCCCACGATACTCAGCAGAAGTCGCACCCAGCCTTTCGGGGTGCGCGGGGTAGGTGCCGATGACATCATGACTCCTCCAATGCTTTCGGGTCTGCCGAGTAGATAGAGTTAATGAACTTCGAGCACCATTCCAGCATAGGACCGTCGATAAGGTCCACGCCACCGACCGGCAGAGTCTTAGGACGCGGAACCAGAGTCAGCCACGTGCTCAGACCCTTCGGTTGGGTGTGGGTTGAGCCGGGATACACACGTTTGAGGCGCATCTGCCGTGATTCCGGCAGCGGCTCACCGCTGACCACGCGCAGTTTCGGCCCCAGCGCAGTAATCTCATGGATGCCTGCTCCCCGTGCTTCGCGGCGCAGCACCGCCACCTGAAGCAGATTCTCTACGGGTTCGGGCAAGGCACCGTAACGGTCATGAAGCTCTTCGCGTGCCTCCGCGATCTTCTGATCGGTGTCTGCGGAGGCTATCTGGCGGTATGCCTGCAGGCGTAGACGTTCCGCATCAATATAATCATGCGGAATATGGGCGTTGACGGGAAGATCAACCTTAACCTCGACCTCGGTGTTCTCCTGTTCGCCGCGGAAGTTTGCCACGGCTTCTCCCACGAGACGCAGATACAGATCAAAGCCCACACCCGCGATATGCCCGGACTGTTCGCCGCCGAGCAGGTTACCGGCGCCGCGAATTTCAAGGTCTTTCATCGCCAGCTGCAGACCGGCACCCAGCTCATTATGGGTAGCTACAGCTTTGAGGCGTTCATGCGCGACCTCACCAAGGCTCTTATCCGTCGGGTACAGGAAGTAGGCATAAGCTCGTTCACGCCCGCGACCCACACGCCCGCGCAGCTGGTGCAGCTGACTCAATCCATAATTCTGGGCGTTATCGACAATCAGGGTGTTGGCGTTTGAAATATCCAATCCAGTTTCCACGATGGTTGTACACACCAGAACATCGAAGCGTCGCTCCCAGAAGTCCACGATAATCTGCTCAAGCCGGGATTCGCTCATGCGCCCGTGTGCTGTGGCGATGCGCGCCTCCGGCACGAGCTTACCGATTTCGGCGGCAACAGTATCAATATTCGCCACCCTGTTATGGACGAAGAATACCTGCCCTTCCCGCATAAGTTCGCGTCGAATAGCGGCAGTAATCTGGGCATCGGTACGCGGCCCCACAAAAGTGAGCACGGGATGCCTCTCTTCCGGCGCGGTCGCCAACGTTGAGGTCTCCCGAATACCGGTAAGCGACATTTCGAGCGTGCGCGGAATCGGGGTGGCGCTCATGGCAAGCACATCCACATTAGTGCGCATCTGCTTGAGCTTTTCCTTATGCTCCACGCCAAAGCGCTGTTCCTCATCAATAACTACGAGTCCAAGATCTTTGAACTTCACGTTTTCCGAGAGGATGCGGTGGGTACCAATCACCACATCTATACTCCCGGAGGCAATATCCTCCACGATAGCGCGGGTTTCTTTAGCTTTTTGGAAGCGCGATAGCACCTTAATTTTGATGGGGAATCCCGAGAAACGCTCGGTAAAAGTCTCAAAATGCTGCTGCGCCAGCAGGGTTGTGGGTACGAGTACGGCAACCTGTTTACCATCCTGCACGGCTTTGAAGGCCGCCCGAATAGCGACCTCCGTTTTACCAAAGCCGACGTCCCCGGAGATCAGGCGATCCATGGGGATTTCCTTCTCCATATCCGCCTTAACCTCGTGAATAGCGGTAAGCTGGTCGGGAGTCTCATTATAAGGAAAAGATTCCTCAAGTTCCCGTTGCCAGGGAGTATCTTCTGAGAATGCATGACCGCGCGAAGCTTGCCGCGCCGAGTAGAGTTTCACCAAGTCAGCGGCGATTTCTTTAACTGCTTTACGTGCGCGGTTCTTTGTCTTAGCCCAGTCGCTCCCGCCCATTTTAGAGAGGGTCGGGGTTTCGCTTCCCACATAGTGCGAAATGAGATCCAGCTGATCGGAGGGTACAAAGAGGCGGTCAGGGGCTCCCCCGCGTTTTGAAGGCGCATACTCGATCACCAGGTATTCTTTCAAAGGGGTTTCCCCATGTTTTGAGGACACTCCAGCGACTGGGCGCGAAACCATTTCAATGAATTTACCGATACCGTGGCGTTCGTGCACCACATAATCGCCAGGGGTTAGCGCCAGAGGATCGACGGCGTTACGTCGTTTACGGGGTTTGAGTTTTTTGCCGCTCGCGCCACGTGGCGCATAGGTGCCGCGCCTGCCCAAAATTTCACCTTCAGTCAAAACAGCAAGGCGCGCCTCAGGAATTAAAAATCCGGCAGAGGCTGGGGTCTCACAAACTTCGACGACTCCGGGCTGTAGAGCGCCTTCCGTTCCCCGGTCGAGGGTTTCCCGGCGTATGGCCGGAATTGGGTCTTCTCCTGAGATACTCTCACGGAAAAGTTCGATGAGGCGGTCGGTGGATCCTCGCCCATTGGTAAGCGCCAGTACCGTCCAGCCGTCACGAACCAGCGAACCAACCTCGTGAAGCATTTGTTCTACCGAGCCGGTGAAGGATGCTGGAGCCTGTGCCGCGACCGTCATAGTTGGGATGTCGTCGCCGAGAGCATTGTTGAGAAGATCTACACTATCGACAAGCTCGGTGATTTCCCACCAGGATAGGTTACGGTCCAAAGATTCCTGCTGGGTCGCGGCAATCGTGCGGAACCCGCTGTCGCTGACTCGAAGCTGTCCCAAGTCTATAGGCGCACGCGAGCCCGCATCAGCGGAAGCATCCCAAGCGGCCGCTAAAAACTCCTCGTTGGTTGCCACAAGGTCTTCGGCACGGGCACGCACCCGCTCAGGTTCCAGAGAAATAATGAGTGATTCTTCGGGGAGCAGAGACACAAGAGTCTGCATTTTATCGACAAGAAGCGGGGTTAGAGATTCCATGCCCTCGACATAGATACCTCCCGCGATTTTCTCAAGCATGCTTGATGCCGCCGGATAGTCCGTTTTGAGTCGGGCAGCACGTCCCATAACTTCCGGGGTAATGAGAAGCTCACGGCATGGGAGCAAGGTAACGTGCGTTGGGTGGTCTGCTTCTTGCCCTAGAGTGCGCTGGTCTGCCGTTGAGAAGTAACGTATTTCGTCAAGTTCGTCACCGAAGAATTCCAAGCGAACCGGATGCTGTGCGGTAGGTGCAAAGACGTCGATAATACCGCCTCGAACCGCATATTCACCACGCTTTGCTACGAGATCTACACGCGAGTATGCGGCATCTGTTAGACCTTTAATAACGTCTTTGAAAGAGTATTCTTCACCGCGTGCCAGGCTTACCGGTTCCAGGTTCTCAATACCAGCCACGAGGGGCTGAATGACCGCGCGCACCGGGGCTATAACAACCTGTGGAGTCGGCGTTTCAAGATGAGTTATAGAGCGCAGAACATTCAGACGTTTTCCCACGGTATCGCTGCGTGGCGAAAGCCGTTCATGCGGCAGAGTTTCCCACGCAGGAAAGCTCTCGATATGGTGATCGGGTAAATATGAGTGCAGGGCATGCGCGGTATCCTCAGCCTGTCGCTCGGTTGGTGTAATAATGAGCGTCAGCGGAGTTTTTCCGGTTCTGGACTGGCGCCGTACTGCAACGGCAAGATCAGCTATGAGGGGTGCCTGTACACCGGCAACGGCGCCAATTAGGGTTTGGACAGGACGTTCCGCAGCGGGAACATCGCAGGCTTCAAGAATATGACGGTAGGAGGGCTGTTCTGCCAGAAGACGGCTCAGTCCAGTTAGTTTCACGGATACTCCTTCTACCGGATGCGGTGGCTATCAAGGCGGCGCCTCCCAATAACGCGTGCGCTCTATATTGCCACGTTGATGCGTTTGGGTACCCGTCTATCTTATACCGTAGGGGTATCTCGCTCAGGCTTTTTGTCTATCTCCTCAACTACAGCCGGTGGGGTGGACCTTCACGATAAAATCTATTGTTCGTCGGTTCCTATCTGCTCATATTTTTGAGGATGGCATGCGAAATGCATATTTTTAACTGTTCATGAGAGTGTCCTTAAGGTATATCCCCTTGTAAATCCTGGTTTTAAGGCTGGAGCTAGGAAATTTATAGTAAGGCTCGCCTACCTCCCTTCTCCCTTGTAATCACAGGGAACCCGTTTTCTGGGGGTATATACTATTATTTTTTATTTGATAGGTAAAGTATGTGCCAAGTCTCAGAACGTATATTGAGTGCATATTTATAAATTTAAGAGCTTTAAGCATCCTTCAAGTAGACTCAGTTGCCGAAACCCAATCTCTCCCAACCCTCTCAGAAGTTTTATAGGTATTTTATGAGTAAATTTCTATACACGAGAACAACTATCAACTTTGTATCGAAACAACCATTTACACCTTTCTTTTGATAAGGGTTCATAAAATATTTATTAGGTTTTCTTATAGTATTTGTCCACCCCTCGGACTATCCGCGAGTATTGTGACCTCACCGCGGTCACAACTCTCGTTCGCTGTGCTAGCCTATAGGTATCCACGGAAAGTTCTGTGCCTTCATGGCGCGGTGTAGCCCCATGGAAAATAATAAAAACCAACGGGTACTCCCGTCGGCAATAGCAATTCACTCACTTACAATTACACAAAGGGTGGGTTGTCGTTATTGTTGGCAGAAGTGCCTTCACTTTACCGATAACCAACCACCTTACAACTGAACGAGAAAGATCGTGCTTCGTACGTTTTCTTCACTTCCGAAACAGCGACGGGCAGCAACGGGCTTACTTCTGAGTTTGTCTCTGATAGTCCCCCTTGCGGCATGCTCTCAGTCATCAGATCAACAGACTGCGAGCCCTGACAGCTCAGCTTCAGCAAGCTCGTCATCTTCTGCTTCAAGCGCATCTAGTGCTTCTTCCGCCCCTTCTTCTGAAACTGCTACTTCCTCTGAATCTGCACAGGCTGAAGTTCCTGCGCAGGACGAAAATTATCCCCAGGCAGAGCAACTCAAAGACGCTAAAACTGTCTCGACTGATGCTGCCGAGGTTAAAGAAGTCAACGGTCTCGTAAACTCCTATGAGCAGACCATGTCTTCTGTTCCAAGCGCGCCTGAAGGTTCAGCAGATACTGCTTCATCAGATTCCGGTCAACCCCGGCAGCTTGTTGATGAGGCAACCATGGACTCCATCAACAAGGTAGCTGTAGACAACGCCGCCGAAGAATACGCGGCATCCGCTGCCGAGTATGCCCAGAACGGTTGGCATTACGAGGGCACCAGCACGGTCGTCGGCAGCCCCAAAGTTGCCGAAGGAACCTACCAGGGCAAGCGTGCACGATTCGTCGAGGTATGCCTGGATTCCTCCCAAGTCAAGACCAAAGACAGCGCGGGTCGGGAACTCCAGAGCGGAGGCAAACGGACTCTCAATATATATACGCTGGTCGAATCTGACGGCACGTGGAAAATAGCCCAACACGACTTCCCTAACAATCCCGATTGCTAAGCACATGGTACGTCGTACCTACAGGCATCGTAAGGCCGTTTTATCCTTCAATGTCTGCCCGTGTTTATTCCACTCCTTCAATACGTATTCAGCATTCAACGGAGGTGCAATAAAACCATGAAATTTGCTAGAAAAGCGACTACGGCGGTAGGGCTTGCCCTGACGCTTGGACTTTCCGGGCTAGCCCCGGTAGGTCCCGTAGCCTACGCTGCTGAGGATGCGGTCGTTCACGACGGCTCCTCCAGCGACAAGGCAGCCGCTTCCTGTTATGAAGCTAAACAAGTCAACAAGGATGCAAAATCCGGTAAGTACTGGCTGTACACCCCTTCGATGTCGGCTCCACAGCAGTTCTACTGCGACCAGGAGACTAACGGCGGCGGTTGGGTTCTGATTGGTCGCGGCCGTGACGGTTGGACCGAGAACTACCACGGTCGAGGTGCTGCATCTAAGCTGTACACCAGCCCTGAGGGTGACGACGCAATGACTCCGGTACAGCTGCCCTCTACCACTGTTGATGAGCTGCTGAACGGCCAGAAGCCGCAGGATCTTGAAGATGGCGTGCGCTTCCGCCGCGCTCTGAATACTGACGGCACGGAATGGCAGAACATCACGGCGCATCGTGATCAGACCGAGCGTTGGACCTGGGCTCTGCGAAGCAACAATATCTGGTCCAATATTGACGTCAGCGCGGATAACCCCCAGTACATGCAGAGGGATCGTACCCACTTCGACAAGACTGAGGGTCATATCCAGCAAAATGGTACCTACTCGGTGCTGAACTTTGATGAGCAGCGTGAGCAGGGATGGAAGCTCGGTTTTAGCTACAGCCGTGATGTTCGTGCTAACGGAAATCGCAATGAGAGCGCAAGCAACTCATATCTGTACCGCCCGAGCGGTTCCAACGCTACTCCCTTCGCTTTCACTCAGGTGTACCTGCGCCCGAAGCTGACCCAGCAGAACATGGGTGCACAGGCTATTGGCGATAACGGTACCGCGGCAAGTAACCGCCGCGCACTGCCCAAGAGCGGTTCTATGCCATGGAAGTGGCGCACAAGCGATAAGTCTGGAACCGGTAACGTCAACGAAATGAACACCTACGTTCAGGCTATTACTCAGGTAGGCGACACTGTCTTCACCGGCGGTGACTTTGCATACCTGGAGTCTGCAGCCGGTGCTCATGTGGATCAGTCTTATCTTGCTGGTTTCAACGTCAATACTGGTGAACTGGTACAGACCTTCAAGCCGAAGTTCAATGGTCAGATTAAGTCTCTTGAGGCTCTGCCGAACAACAAGTTGGCCGTTGGCGGCGAATTCACCGAGGTTAACGGCGAAAAGGTGCCGGGTTTTGCGGTGCTTGACCCCGCAACCGGACAACTTGACCGCGAACTGAACCTGCAGGTTGAAAACAATGTTTCCGGTTCAGCTCTTTCTGTGAAGACTCTGCAAGCTCAGGGAGATTACCTGTACTTGGGCGGTACGTTTACCCATCTCAAGAGCTCAGGAACCCCCAATAAGGTTTACTCCCGTAACGCTGCTCGCGTGAAGATCTCCACCAACCAGGTTGATCGCACGTGGACCCCGCGTTTCAACGGAACAGTAAATGGTATGAGTGCATCGGCAGATAACTCCGAGGTATTTGCCGCCGGTTACTTCACCGAGATGAATGACCAACGCGCATTCCGTGTGGCACGTATCCTCGATTCCGCCAAGAAGGTCGGCACATGGGAGGTCACTCCCTCATACCTTCCGGATCCACAAACCCGCGAGAAAAGGGTGTGGGGCTTCCACTTTGACGTTCAGGATGCTGGCAGCTCCGTATGGCTTGGCGGTACTGAGCACATGATTTCTCAGTACACTAAGAACGAACCAATGACCCGTTTGAGCTCGAGTATTACCCGCAACGGCGGTGATTTCCAGGATTTGCATCTCAATGGTAATAACATCTATGGCGCCTGCCACTGTGGTGACTTCCTGTACCAGGGTAGCGGCACCCACGACTACGCATGGCGTGGTTCTACCGTGACCGACAGCATCCGTTTGGTTGCTGCGTTCGATAAGGACAGCGGTAAAACTCTCCCCGAGTTCGCTCCTACTCTTAAGGGTAAGAGTGGTCACGGCATCTGGGAATCCTTCGTGGACTCCAATGGTGTACTGTGGGTTGGCGGCGATTTGAACCGCTCCCTAGGTGAAAATGGTGTACAGCAGGAATCTGTTGGCTTCGTACGCTACGCACCACGCGATGTTACTCCCCCGCCTGCTCCGAGTAACCTGACTGTTACTCAATCCGGTGATAACGATCAGCTGAACTGGAGCGCATCTGGCGAGGCGGGTGCACGTTACCATGTGCTCCGTAACGATCGCGTGATTGCTACTGTGAACGGCACCAGCTACAGGGTAAAGCACACCGACAACGCTCGTTACTTCGTGCGTGCGGCTGATGCAAACGGTAACTACTCTGCTTCTACTTCGGTTGCTGTATCTGGCAAGAAGGCAGAGCAGCCTAAGCAGGAGAACCCCAAGCAGGAGAATCCGCAGCCTCAGCCGGAAAACCCGAAGCAGGACGATCCTAAACAAGAGGATCCCAAGCAGGACAACCCTAAACAGGAACAGCCCAAGCAAGAGCAGCCTAAGCCGGAAAACCCGAAGCAGGACGATCCTAAACAGGAGAATCCTAAGCAGGAACAGCCCAAGCAAGAGGAGCCGAAGCAGGAGCAGCCTAAACAGGATGATCCCAAGCAGGATGACAATAAGAATATCGTCAAGCCTCAGCCGGAAAACCCCATCCAGGACGATCCTAAACAGGAACAGCCCAAGCAGGAGAACCCGAAGCAGGAAGATCCTAAGCAGGATGAACAGCCTCAGCCGGAAAACCCTGCGACAGACGACCAGGTTCAGCCCGCTGATCCCAACGATGATCTGAAGCCGAACGAGCCTAAGCAGCAGGAGAACCCGAAGCAGGAGCAGCCCAAGCAGGAAGATCCTAAACAGGATAACCCCAAGCAAGAGCAGCCCAAACAAGAGGATCCGAAGCAGGAGCAGAAGCCCCAGGGCGATCAGGTGCTCGTCGATAGCGGTTCTTCATGGGTCTACCGCGTAGGCAGCGACCGCGCCGAAAGCGAATGGAAAACTCGTTCATGGCTCGGCGGTGCATGGTCTCGCGGCAAAGCTCCCCTGGGTGCTGGCTCGGTGAACGTAGAGACCGAGGTGAATACCTTCTTCGGTACTCCAATGAGCATCTACGCCCGTAAGGACGTTACCCTCACGAAGGAACAGGCTCAGCAGTACCTGAAGCTCACCACCTACGCAGATGACGGTACTGTGGTTTATGTCAACGGCAAGGAAGTTGCTCGTAAGAACATGCCGCAGGGTCGTATCTCGGCTAACACCCCTGCAACCCAGCGTCCGGAAAGCCAGAATGCTCAGCTGTTCTCAGTTGACGTTCCTGCTGAGTACCTGCGCGAAGGTCGCAACGCAATCGCCGTTGAGGTTCACGCTAACTCGCACTGGAGCAACAACATTAGCTTCGATATGCAGGTTATTTCCACCGCGCAGCACCAGAATCCCCTTCCTGAAGCACAGAATCAGGAGGATAACGGTCAGCAGCACCGCCCTCAGGTCTGGTATTGGTACTACCCGGAGTACTACGGCAACTATGGTAACGGTGACTACTACGGTCGTCGTAACCAACGCGTAGCCTATAACTACGATCACCGTGGTTTTGGTTACATGGGTGGCTTCGGTTATGCCCACGGATTCTTCGGTCGTGCATTCTACGACTACGGATTCGGTTGGTAATCACCTAACCCCCGCGTAGGGACTGCATAAACGCTCCTGTAGCTGGATTTAGTATTCGGCTACGGGGGCGTTTTTCAGCGCGATACCGTCTTCAATGTTTGACTAAGAGTCAGTAAAATAAGGCGCGTATGGCAAAGTCCTACTTTTTAGAGCATTTTATTTCTATAATCTTTATGACTTACTTTTTGCTCGGACACTCGGTTTTAGATCGCATGTCTTCCGGCGGGCTTAGGTAACAGCAAACGTCGTCATCACCCGCGGCACCACCTCAAACTTTGATCACCGATTAGGATTCTTCACATGGGTCACATCACTACGCCAAGCACAGCAAAACGCCCCGGCTTTTCGGATACTCTGAGAGCGCTTGAGCAGGCGCAAAAACCAGGTATTGGAGTTCCCGCATACACCCGATGGGTAAACCGCAGGGTTGCACGCTATTTTGCTGCTGCCGCTGTCTCTCTTGGTATTACGCCCAACGGCGTTACGGCGGTCAGCGCAGCTGTCTCGGCGGCAGGTGTTATCGTTCTTCTAACCGCTCCCCCAACAATCCTGACAGGCGTTATCATTGCGTTTCTGTTTGCCCTCGGTTACGGGCTTGATTCGGCGGACGGGCAGGTAGCCCGCGTGACCGGCGCATCCTCACCCGCAGGAGAATGGCTTGACCATGTAGTAGATTCCATGCGAGTGCCCACCGTACACCTAGCGACGCTGGTAGGTTTTATCCGTTTTCCCGAGTACTTCTCTGCATCACATACCACCGATGGTTTTCCCGGTGGCTGGATTCTTTGGGCACTGCCCATGGCATTCACAGTACTCACCGCCGGACATTTTATGAGTCAGATTCTCGCTGAGCAGCTGCGCAAAAACCGTAAAACTGCGGCACCTTCGACCGGGGGTAACCTCCGTTCCTTCATCAATCTGCATATGGACGCCGGTACGCTCTGCTGGATCTATATTTTTTGGGGTTTTGGCGTGATCTTCGTCTTCGTCTATGCGCTTCTTTTCTTGGCAAATGCGGCGACCGTTTTGCTGTCTATGCGCCGTAAATACGTCACGCTTGCAACCCCCGCATCGTCCCCCTCGCAGGAGGCATAACCGTGAAGTTTGAATCTTCAGCTCCCGCCGTAAGCGCCGTGATCGCTACCAACGGTAAACGTCCCGAAACTCTGCGCACTGCGGTACGCTCTATTCTCGACCAGAATTATGCGGGGTTTATCGAGGTTGTCGTGGTGTACGACCGGGTAGAGCCCGATCTGCTGGAAGACGTACAGGTTCCGGAAAATCGGAAGCTCATTACGGTAACGAACACACGCACGGGCGGTCTTGCGGGCGGTCGTAACAGTGGGATTCTTGCCGCCACTGGAGAAATTATTGGCTTCTGTGACGACGACGATTATTGGATGCCTACCAAGCTGACCGAACAACTCGCGCTGTGGAATGCTCACCCGGAGGCGGTCGCGGTTTCTTCGGGTATCACCGTTCGCTCGGGTGGGCGTGATATTGAGCGGCTGGCACCTAAGCGTGCATCCTTCGATGACTTTCTGCTCTCACGCATTACGGAAATTCATCCTTCCGCTATGCTCTATGCGAGGCAAGACCTTGTGACCGACCATCTCGGTTTAGTCGATGAGGAGCTGCCAGCTTCCTACGGCGAAGACTACGATTTGCTCTTACGAGCAACCCGCTACGGCGACGTTTTTTCAGCGCAGAAACCGCTTATTCTGGTGCTGTGGGATCGTCCCTCATTTTTTGCCGGTAAGTGGCAGGCTATGGCGGACGGGCTTACCTATATATTGCAAAAATTCCCCGAATTTGAGCGTAGCCCGCGTGGACTGGCACGTATTGCCGGGCAGATAGCTTTTGTACATGCGGCGCTCGGTCACCGTGATCTTGCTCGTTCCTACGCCCGTTCGGCTCTTAAACGCGATAAAAAGCAATTACGTGCCTGGGCGGCATACGTGGTGGCGCTGGGGATTGTGAAGCCTCAGCTGCTTCTTGATCTCGTTCAGAAGACAGGAAGAGGTCTGTAATGTCTACTGCTCTAGCTCTTCCGACCCTCGGTAGTTCAAGGAAGCTCGCGTCTACGCCCGCGGCGGGCGGTGCATCCACGCAGGCACCCCGTAAACGTCTTCCTGCGTGGCCTCTTCTCACCCTGTTCTACGGGTTCCCGGCATTCTGGGCGTTGGGGCTGCTTCAGATCGTGCCGCTGGTGCTTTCGGTAACGATGGTCATTTACTTGACTATCCGCGGCGGCGTGCGAGTGCCCCGCTCGCTCTGGATATGGGCTGCGTTCATCTTCTGGGTGATTGTCTGTACCGTCTCGTTAGAAGATGTGACAGACTATATCGCCTGGACGCTGCGCTTCGTCAATATTCTCAACGCGGGCGTGTATGCGCTCTACTATTTCAACGCTAAAGAAAGCATCTCGATCAATCAGCTCTTGGGCAGTTTAACTGCCCTGTGGGTTACGGTTGTCGTACTCGGATGGGGCGGCGTGCTCTTCCCGGAAGTGCGCGTTCAAACACCAATGAGCTACGTCGTGCCACAGAGTTTCATGTCGAACTCTTTGGTGAAAGACTATATGCTCCCACCCTTCGCGGAGGTTCAAAACCCTTGGGGTGCGCCCGAACCCTACGTGCGCCCCGCCGCGCCTTTCCCCTACGCCAATAGCTGGGGTCTTGCCTTTACCGTGCTTACGCCCGTGATGTTTGCGTTCTTTGCGCGCACACGCTCGTGGCTTCTGCGCATCTTTTTGGCGATCGTCCTCGGAGCGTCGGTCGTGCCGCTCGTGGCGACCAGTAACCGCGGTATGTTCATTGGTCTGGGTTTTGCGACTGCATACGTCATTATTCGCCTGATTATTGGTCGCTACTGGGGCTTGGTAACGGCGGCCGGGGTGATGGTTGTCGGGGTGGTGACCGCGTTAATTGCCTCCGGCACGGTGGCGGCTATTTTGGGTCGTCAGCAATATTCTGATTCGACCGGCGGTCGCGCGGCGCTGTACCGCTCAACCTGGGCAGCGTCCTTAGAGTCTCCCATTGTGGGGTATGGAACTCCCCGCATGGAATTGAGCGTGGGCGTTTCTATGGGTACTCAGGGGTATCTATGGACTCTAATGTTCTGTTTCGGATTTGTGGGTCTTGCTATATATGCCCTATTTATTCTCAGTATTTTGGGGGAAGGGTTGAAGGTGCGCACCCCCGCCGGATTCTGGCTGCATTCCATTCCAGTCTGCAGCTGTGTTGTCATTATTTTCTATAGCTTCGATGTGGCACAGCTCAGCGTTCTTCTGCTCAGCGCTATGGCCTGCATTCGTGCACGATATTACAGAGAGGAGCTTTAATGGCACGTCATGCTTCTTTAGCGCGCAGTGGATCGCTGGCTTCTCTCTGTGTGATGTACGGCGCCGGTATTGCGTTCGTTACAACCCTCGTAGTCTCAAACGGAATCGGCGCCGCCGGTGCCGGTGAATTCTTCCGTCTAATGGCACTCTTTGCGATCGGGACCTCGCTATCGGTCTTCGGCGCGGATACCGGGCTTGTACGCACGATGTCCGCACAGCGTGCCCTGGGACGATACTCTGCGCTCCCCCAGCTTATCCGCTTCGCTCTTTTCCCCTCGGTACTTCTTGCCGTTGTCGTAGCCCTCGCAGCGCTGGTGTACAGCTTGATCATGCCGGGAAGCGACGAATACGCCACCGCTCTACGGGTGAGCGCTCCGTTCCTGATAATTGCCGCCGCCATGACGGTGGGGTTCGGCGCGTTACGCGGTCTAAACCAGGTAGTGACATTCACCCTCCTGCAGAACGTGGTGCTCCCGACTCTTCGTCTAGCGGGTGTAGCTCTTGCGGTGATTCTTGCGGGTTCTCTGATGGGCTTAGTGTGGGCATGGACTATTCCGGTGATTATCACCACGGCGGTCACTGCCTACCTGCTCAACCGTCCTCTTCCCGAAGAAATGAGCCAGGATGCGCCGCCCACCACGAACGAGCATCAGGATGCCCCGGAAGAAACGCTGCGTTCTTTTTGGATGTTCTCATCTGCCCGCGGTGTTGCCGCCATTGTCGAGACCGCACTCGAGTGGATTGATGTGCTGGTTATCGCAGCATTCCTCGGACCGGCTGCGGGCGGTGTCTACGGCGCGGTAAACCGGTGTGTGCGTGTTGGCACTATGGTCGAACACACCGGGCGCATCGTGACCGGACCATCGATCAGCGCGGCTTTGGCAACCCAAAACTTGGTTCGTGCCCGTGAAATCTTCCTTGCGACCACCCGCGTGCTCACCGCCCTAGCTTGGCCTTTCTACCTTTCACTTGCTTTCTTCGGCCCGGTTTTGCTGCGTTTCTTTGGTAAAGGTTTCGAGTCTGGCGCCGGTATTCTCTGGGTTATCTGCCCGGCGGCGATGCTCGCGATGAGTGCGGGCGGCGTGCAGTCAGTTCTGCTCATGAGCGGTAAAAGCCGTTGGCAGCTTCTCAATAAGCTCTCGGCTCTGGTTCTGGCGATTATCTTGAACCTTACCTTGGTTCCGTTATGGGGGCTCTATGGTGCTGTCACCGCTTGGGCGGCGGCGCTGCTGATTGATACGTTCTTGGCAAGCTACCAGGTCTTCAAGCTGGTGGGTATTCGCGCTACCGTCAAGGAAATGGCTCCGGCACTCATCCTTGGCGGTGCTGTACCGACCGTATGCGCCCTTATTCCGCTTGCGGTTCTGGGGCAAAGCCTAGTATCTCTTGTGCTGTACCTGGTTCTTCTGGTTCCAAGCTACGGCTACCTGCTGAAGCGCTTCCGCAAGCCGTTGGGCGTTGAACGTTTCCTCTCGGCACGCAAGAAGCCCGCAACCGCGGAAGAAGTTGTTGCAGCCCAGACCCCGGAAAACGCGCCTACCACGGTGATGGCGATCGTTCGCTCCCCCAGCAAGTTTTCGGCGGTGCGTGCCGCTATTGCTCAGGGGCGGCGTGAAGCGTTCCCGCAGTATACCGATTCCGGTGCCGATGCACAGCGCTTGAATGATGCGCTTGCCCACGGAGCAACGTTGGTTCAGCTCGTCGGGGTTTCCCCGCAGCATCCTCAGCGCTCCTCCAGCATTGCTTCTGCCGTTACTGCGGCGCTTTCAAAAACACCACCGGCGCATTCTTCGGATGCGCCCTCTCAGCAACATACCGCAGCTGAGACACATCTGTCAGCTACGCCTCCCGCCGAGGGAACGGCGGTTCACCACGAACAACTTCACGAGAAGGGACAAACTCCGCACATGGGGAGAGAACAAGAGTCTGCGCCGCAGGCTAACGCATCGTCGCAGGATCACAGCAACCCCCAGACGGGGAAAACACCGCATATCGAAAAATCGCCAACCGTACCAATATTCCTGGGTGCGGCGGCTGGTGATGAGCCGGGTTCACCCGATTCTGCGGTTGGTACCCTCAGAAATGCTCTGCCGCAGGATTCTGCACAGCCTGAAGCCGATAAATCTCCCGAGCCAGCTCAGCCCGTGCAAGCCGTGAAGAAGCCGAGGCTTCCTGCGATTGCACAGGCTACCGCGAATGGTGCCCCGGATACGCCCACGGGCATGATACCCGCGCAGCCCGCCGCTAAGACTCAGGCGACACCAGCGGAAAGCACAGACGCCGAAGCCCAGGCGAAATCCTCTGAAGATACGACAGACTCTCACAACACAACACCGATCACGAACCACGAACGACCCAGGATTATCGTTCAGAAAGAGAACACCATGGAAAATTCGAGCACTTCCGAGAAACAGCCTTCGGCATCTTTGCTTGAGCAGGTTCAGCGCGTATGGCGCCATAAGCTCATTGTTCTTATTCCGATCGTGGTGATGGCGATTCTTGCGGGCACCTACGGTGTGATTTCGCCTGCATCATACGCCGCGAAATCAACTGTGGTGGTTTATCCGCTCGTGAATGACCCTTCAGGAACAGGCAGCGCGAACTCCGTGAAGGTCGATATTAACACCGAGTCCCGTGCGGCGAGTTCCCGTCAGGTTGCCGAACGTGCCATCACCAAGGCTCAGGCTAACCAAGAGGGTCCTAATTACCAGGAGATGAACGTTGATAAGCTCGTAGCTGCCACGAAGGTAACGGGTACTTCGCAGTCGGCCGTTTTGGATATTGAGGTGACTCTGCCTAACGCTAAGCAAGCGGCTGACTACGCGAATGCCGTGGCTACAGCCTACCTAGAGGTACGCAGTGAAGGCCTCAAGGCGACTGTGGAGGACCGGCTCAAGAAGCTCGATGAGAAGATTGACGAAGCAAAAAATAGCACTACCATCCCTGCCTCCGAACTTACGCAGCTTCGTGAGCGCCGTTCTCAGCTTGAGCTGATTTCTCAGGAGGGCGGTCGTGTTGTATCCTCGGCTCAGGTTCCAAAGAGCCAGAAGGGACTCTCCCCCGTGGTTCTGACGGTTGTGGGCGGTGCCTTCGGTCTGCTGGTGGGTATTGCTGCGGCATACATTTATGACCGTTCGATGCGTACCTTGGGCTACGCTGGTCGTCTCAAGGAGATGGGTATCGATTCGCATGAGCTCAAGCCGAACGACACCGAAGGCGCGCTTTTGCTGCTGCACCGTGTAGGCGCTACGGATGGTGACCTCAAGAAAGCCGGTTATGCCGGTATTACCCTCAGTTCTGCATCCGGCAAACTCGCTTACCGTATGTACCAGGATCTCTACACCGCGCTGCCAAGCGATCAGGTGCGTTTTATCGACTACAAGTCGCTCAAAGACAGTCACTCGCTGCAGAACCCCGAGAAATATGTTGCGGGTAATTCCATTCCCGTTGTGGTTGATTTGGGGAATTCCGCTACGCTTCCGCAGGTTGTGCGATTCAGCAATGCCACTCGTTTGTGCCTGATTCCGGTGAACAAAGATACTAACCGGGCAAAGCTGCGCGAGCTCTTCTCGTACCTGCAGACTCTTGAAAATACCGTGAGCATCGCAGTGTTTATGGAACCGCAGAAGGAGGGGTAAGCGATGACTAATTCGTCGGATAAGTCCGCAAAGTTACTTCTCGTCTCTAGCAGCGGCGGACATTTGAAGCATCTGACCGAGACCGCTTCTGCATGGGAAAACTACGAGCGGGTATGGGTGAGTTTCAAACAGCCCGATGTTCAGGCGGCGCTTGAGAACGAGCGTGTACATTGGGCCTACTACCCTACGACCCGCAATATTAAGAACGCTATTCGGAATTTCTTCTTGGCTCTGAAGGTTATTCCTCAGGAGAAACCGCAGGCCGTAGTTTCTGCGGGGGCTGGGGTTGCGGTTCCGTTCTTCGTAGCGGCGAAGTTATTTCGGGTCAAGACCATGTACATTGAGTGTTATGACCGCCCAACGCTGCCGACGATGACGGGAAAAATGCTCTATATTCTGGCCGATAGCTTTAACGTTCAGAATGAGGAACAGCAGAAGAATTTTCCGGATTCGACGATTCTGCATCCGATTTTCTAGGGCGCAGCACCGCATTATATGCGCGGACGTGGGATTAATAATTTTCACCGCTTTCATGACCGTGAAGTTTTACTTTAATCCTGCGTCTGCGCGTATATACTTAATACATAACAAACTGATAACAACATCTGCGGGCGAGCATTACCTTCGACTAACCACCGGAGTCAATCGCAGAAACTCTTCCGATTTACCAACCACTCGGGGTTAGCTGGCCTACTTCCACTCTTTAGGCTGACCGATTCCGCACTCACCGATTAGAGTTAGGATCAGACATATATGTCTATTCAGAACGTGCCCCATGCTGCGGGGCATAGCATTATTCTCGATCCGGCGAGCTTCACTCTCGCCCAGGCTCCCTCACGTCTTCCGGCGGATACTTATGATCTTGTGGTTTCTCTCGGAACCGACTATCACACCTTTGACCGGCTGCTACGGTGGGTCAAGGCTTATTTGGCGGAGAACCCTCAGGTACGGTGCCTCGTTCAGCACGGCCATACCTCCCCCGTTGAAGGGGCAGATAACGTTAAACTTCTGCCCGCAGGCACCCTCAAACGCCTATACGCCAAGGCGCAGGTTGTGCTGGTTCAGGGCGGCCCGGGGTCTATTCAGGATGCGCGTGCCACCGGTGCTATTCCCCTCGTTGTACCGCGCCGCGTTGAGTTTGATGAAGTTGTCGATAACCACCAGGTCCCTTTCGTTACCATGATGGAGAAGCAAGGCGGCGCCGTTATCGTTGAGAGCCGCGCGGACCTGTTCGATAAGCTTACTCTAGCCTTTGAAAATCCCTCACTTTTTCATGCGGCACAGCCCTATGTGGCGAACCCAAGTATTGCAGCGGAACAGCTGGCGCAGGGGCTCGATAACCTGCTTTCGGGGAAGACTCGCCGTGCTGAGGGATATATAGCCCGTTTCAAGCAGGCAGCACGTGCCCACGCTGCGGGTAAGCAAGAAATGGCTCGAATTAACGCTATTACACCCAGCGAGTAGAATCTAAGTAGCTATCGGCGATATAGTGCACATGTATCCGCCGAGTTTTCAGACGTAAGGCTACACCGGAGCATCCGCCACTATATGAGGCAGAAGACCGCACATATACGCGGGTGTTCCACTCAAGTTGTGCAGCCACGAAGGCTGTTACCTGTTAGGTACGAAAGCCTCGGAGCGCTTATCTTCCGGATAGGATGCCCGGGGCTTCGCACGCGCCATGGAAGGAAAAGAGAAAATATGGCAGTTCAAGAGTCCAACGACGTCAACGTATCAGTTGAGCAGATCGCTGCAGCATACGCCAGCGAAGATTTCGCACGCTTTGTATGCAACGAGGTTGGTGTTAATTTCGTCAGCTTCAACCTTGACGGTGACCCCGCCGGTGAGTACACCATCACCACCGAGCGCACCATCCCCGCAGACCGCGTGCCGGATATTGCGAAGAAGTTCGTCTCTAACGGTGTGGGTATGACCCAGACCGATAAGGTGAGCGCACCCGCTGCCGACGGCACCCGCACCGTAAACACCGAGGTTAAGGTTAGCGGTATGCCTGTAAGCGCACAGGCTACCCAGACCCTCACTCCTGTGAGCGACAGCCAGGCACGTGTGGACGTCAATGGTGAGGTCTCCTGCTCGATTCCGCTGGTGGGCAAGAAGATTGCTGCCGCTGCCGAACCTCAGGTTGGTCGCGTGCTCAAGGTTCTTGGTACCTCGGCTGAGAAGTGGACCGCTCAGCAGGGTTAATTACTGACCTGCTAGTCTACCTGCTAAAAAAGGCTCTTTATGTGAATGAAGCGGCGGAAAACCCGCTTTATTCGAATAAAGAGCCTTTTTCTGTTGGGTGCTGAATGCTAACGACTGATGGGGCTTTAGGATGCTTCAGCTTCTGCCCCTTCTACGGGGTCCTCTGCTTTAGCGGCGACTACCGCCTCATGATAGGCACGGTCACCAAGAAGTTCGGCGAAGCGGCGCATCTCAACACGCAAGTCGTGCTCAGCTTCTAACAGATCAACAACTTTGCGGAGCTTGGTGCTTGAGGTGTGCTCCGTATAGGGGAAGTAGTGGACGCTCACGCCGACCTCTGCGAAGCGTTTTTCGAGGGCGAGGCCCTGCGGGGTTCCCTTCCAGTCGTCGCCTTTGAAGAAGACGTTGAAGGGCTTCTGGTGCCATGTTTCGATCTTATCGGGGGTGGTTTCGATATAAACTTCGTCCACATAGTCGATATGACTGACGATCGCGGCACGTTCATCAATGGGGATAACGGGGCGACGCCCCTTGGTCTGTTCGAGAACGTCGTCGTGCACGACACCAGCGATAAGGTAATCGCAGTTTTCCTTCGCCTTGCGCAGGATTTCGAGGTGCCCGTAATGGAACAGGTCATAGGCGCCAGCGGCGTATCCAATAATCATAAGAAACCCTCTCTTAGGGTACGTGCTTACGGCAGACGCCTGGGGCACATTCACACGGTGACTGCGCGGTTTTATACCGCACGTATAGCACCATCAGTTTACCAGCCGGAACGCCGTTCAGCTTCCGTCTGGATAACCGCAGGAACATGATAGGGACGGCAAAAAGGTGACTTCCCGATGGCTATGTCGAGAAGTCACCTTCTATATGAGCTACCCTTCGGTGAGATCTCCCGCTTGCCAAGCCTGGTGATCCTGCCACGAAAAGCCAGCAATACGCTCGCCATGAGCAAATAGCTCCCATGGATCGTTCACCGCGCCCGCTTGCAGGGTTAAAGTCCACGGGGAACCATCAGAAGCACGCAGTGTTATCACGGGGTTATACCCGTCTTCTGAACCGGAAACCTCAGTGATTACCGTTCCCTGAACTTGCCCCAGACTATCCGGAAAATGATTATCCTGGGGCTGGGGTCCCTTGGGAACAGAGCCCTCTGCTGCGGTAAGAACACCGCTACAGTTAACTTGAAGTGCCCAATCTTTCCCAGATAAAACTGCGCAGGCGTTCTCGCCCATGATCTCCACTGCATCAACGGTTAGCGGGAGGTGTGAACGCATACGTTCAAGTACTGAACGGGTATCCCACCCCGCAGGTGTCTCATCCGATGGTTCCAACGGGGCTGTGCCATCAGAAGGAACATACCCAAAATAGTGGCGTGCCTCGGCAAAACTATGAGGCACAATAAATTTCTTATTCTCTTCTACCTCAAACTCTGGTTTGTACCGATACACCGCCACGCTACGACCCGTGTAGAAGTTCTCATCATACGGGTCAATTCGCATAGCGTGCGCATAATCGATCAGCATATCCGTACTGAGGCGGTCAGGAATACGCGCAACCTTATATGCTTCTTCCTTCTCAAAGTTAATTGGGAGCCCCTCATGAACGAAACGCCACCGAGAGCCCATCTCACGTTTAACCTCAACACATCGTCGAGCCCGTTCCGTGTGAATATCGCCGGGATTATCAGGCTGAAAAAGAACCTCAAACCGGCGACGACCTCGCACATTCACCCGAGAATCAGCATGAGAAGCTATGGGGTACCGATTCGGAACATTTGAGATCAGCACGCCGGTAGTATTCAATAGTCGAGAGGTTGTGTGCACAATAGAATCTACATCGTTACTCGGCACACGATTTGTCAAAACCGAAACCCAATAATTTTCGCACTCAGTAAACACAACAGCATCACTGATACGACGCAGCGGCTCAAGGTACGACATCGCCGCAGCTAACCCGCCTGATTCAACAACCTCATACTGCATGCGGTAGCCCAGCTTTTGCTGCCAGTCGATATATGCCTGGGCGATATCCTGCAGATCCGCATAAATATAACCAAGTTCGTAGGTAGTGGGCTCATATGCACCGTTAGCTAACGTGTAGTGGGGATTCATAATGCTCTATTCTGTCGGTTATCGCTACGTAAGAATTTAGGATGCGGAACGGGTAAAGGTCTTCGTTGCAGGATCATCGTATTCCCGCACAGTACGTATTTCTATCCCTCCATGTTCTGGGTCATTAGCAGCTATACGCTGTGCCTTATACTGCGCGAGCTTGCTCTCTTCAGTCAGCCAGAGGACATAGTACCGTTTACCATCAAGCGTGTACTGCAACTCGGGATGGTTATACCCTACTTGGTAGCCGTAAGCACTCTGCTGAGGGGCATTAACAAGAATATCCTCAGCGCCCTGATAATGTAATTGCTCGATGGTGCGCTGTAAGTCGTCGTTCTGACTGGTAACGGGGCTTATGAGTGCCATGTATTTATTCCTTCGTCATGGGGCGGGGAATGTAATGATCTACATTAGCGATAGTACCGGACGGAGTTTGCAGGTGTACGAGTTTTCGTCACCAATATTTAGGCTTTTACCTTCCGGTCTCCTGGCAGCGTGCTTCTTTCCATGCTTCGTGAGCCTGCCAACTGGGGCCTTCGATAATCTGTTCCCGATTTTGTATGACACCCCACGGAGCATTTTCATCTTCGCTCAGGATGTGAATTACCCAGTCCTCACCATGAATATCGCGAACGGTAATAAGCGGATCATAGGCATCTGGTGTATCCGCTTCAACGGCAATTATCATGCCGCCTTGGAGAGCTTTAATAGGCTCTTGCTGATTCTTCGGAAACCCTTCCAGATGATCTTTCTCTCGCGCTGGAGCGATACGCCAGTCACAATCCACATAGAGCTTAAAGGAAGAATTATCTTTATTACATGTGAAAGAGAAATTCAAATCTCCTACGCTAACTTGTTCAACCGGTAATGGCAACAATGCCTGTAGCTCACTCAGACGTAGAGAATCAGCCTGATATTCATCTAAAGGCTCGAATTCATCAGATTTTTTAGATTCATTCTTCTGGATATCATCAAGATGTGGTTTCGATGAGTCTTCATCATCACCATAGCTATCGTAAAGATGATCAAGTTTATATTCTTTGCGCGCTTGGGCAAAGCTCAAAGGGCGCAAAGACTCAGGATCTTCATGCATCCAAGGTGCATCTACATTGCATACAAGTGCAGGACCAGTGTAGAAACTCAGATTATATGGGTCAATCCCCAGCTGCCGTGCATAATGGAGCAATATTTCTGGAGAGAATCGGTCAGTTACTTTATGTTTACTGTAAACATTTGTATCCTCAAATTCAAAAGGATTACCACTACTTTGAAAAAACCATTTCCTTACACCTTCACGCCCCAGGTGCAGTGAACGACCACGGTTATTACCACAGATTTTCTGTCCAGAGCCATTATAATATGTAAGCCGAATACTTCCATAAGACTCTCGATATTTTTCGAGTTCTTTATAATTTTTTGGCGGGTATATATTAGGTACATAACGTATAAAAACACTATCCAATAAATATTTCTTTTTCATATTCCACATTATCGTTGTATAATCTACCGGCTTAGGACTATTAGTTAACATAACGGTCCAACCATTACGACATTGAGCAAATATAATCTTTGACTCTGCACGTGTTAAAGGATTTAAGGCATCAAATATTGCTTCCCCAGCAAGATTTTCTTCAGTATTAGTCAGAAACTGTGGAAATATTATATTCTTTGCCCAGTCTTGGTAATACGTAGCAACTCGACGGTAATCGCCCCTAAAAAATACCAAATTATACGTAGTAGGCTCATACCGACCACCAGCTAGACGATAACGGTTAACATCCTCAACCATAGGGGTTACCCTTTCAAACATAGTTATTTTTTATACGGATCAACAATACGTAGCTCAATGCCACCATGTGCGGGATCGTTAGCCGCAATACGTTCGGCATGCCCAATTTCACGTCCAGATGTAGTACGATCCCACTCTACGTAGTACCGCTTATCTCCTAGAGTAAATTGCAAATCAGGCCGGTTTGTACCAACTTTGTTACCTTTAAAATCTACTTGCTGCTGATCAACTAGGAAGTCCTTTGCACCTTTTTCTTTAAGATACTCTACGTATGCCTCAAGATCATCATTTTGACTCTTAGTCCTCCCTACCTTACGACCAGTCCACTCTCCAGTTTCCTCATCAAATACATCCTTAGGGTCAGGGGCTTTCATCTCCAGGCCTCCGCCCTGCGGAGCATCACCTTTCATAGGATCAGCTTCATACCTAAAGTATCCTGTGGTTTTACCATACCCGTCAGGAAGATCATGTAGTTCTTGGCGTACTTGCGCCAGGTCGGTAACCTCACGCACGTTATTAATACCACTTTCATGGTACACGTGATTCTTCGCATCGGCTTCGGTAGCCGTTGTAACTTCTTCGCGCTTTCCCCTAGGACTTGGTTTTTCCGGCTCAGTGGGTTCTTCAGGCTTTGGTGTGTGGTGATCTCCACTGGAAATCTCGTGTGGAGTGTTCTCCCTACCTTTTGTGGTACCGCCTGTTTCTGGCGTGATCTCAGATTGGGGATTTTCCAGTTTACCCTGTGTTTCTGGAGTACCTGCACCTTTGTTCGTTGAAGAAACCTCACCGTCACGGTAAACTTTAGGATCTTCTACCGCGTCTAAAGTCATATTGGACTCGCGAGCAGACCCAGCGGGCGGACGAACTTCATCAGGGACAGTACGGGGAATTTCAGTACCTTTAGCAGCAGAAGCTTGAGCAGGCGGAACCTCACCCACCTGCGGAGCCTCCACAGGCTTCACCGGAACCTGCGAAGCACCACGAGAAGCACCAGAACCCTCCACCGGAGCAACCTGCGGAACATCAACACGCGACACCGCAACCGGCGGAACCTCCGTCGCAGAACGAGCACCACCAGCACCAGCAACAGGCTTAACCTCGATCTCCACCTTCGGATAGCGCAAATGACGCAACTCATTGACAGTCCTAGCACCCTCAGCGCCATCACGATACAACCCTGTCAAAGGAGCCTTTTCTTGAGATTTGAAGAAACCACCAGCAAAAAAATCCTGAAAGCTAAACTTCTTCGGACCCTTACTAGCCAAACGAGGAGCATTTATACTCATCTGTGTAGCTTCAAGACGCAGCGCGACACCACCAGCACTCTGCAGTTTTTCTAAACGCTGCAAGTACAAAATCGTACCGAAACCAGTTATCCCACCAATAAAGCCGTCAAAAGTTAACTGGCTTGGATCGATCCGTCCAGTTTCCCATTTCTGCACCAGAGCAGAAAACACCATTGACGTCACGATTGCCGCGCCCACTCCCTGAGCACCAGGGACGAATAAAGCAGCGATACCTGTCGCGAGCATAAGCCCAGCTATTATATCTTTGTAATGGTTGCCTGCCCATTTGCCCGGATCCTTCTGAAGCTCTTCAATCGATTTTTTCCATTCATCTACCGAAATAAAGTCATCCCACTTACGACCAAGCTCCTTCCGAACAGCTTCCTCTAGATCATGTTCGAACTGATCCGACTTGATATAGTCTGTATATTTGCGCATCGCTTCAATGGGGATGGGCTGTAGTCCTGTGGGGTCGTGCAGGTTCACCGGATCACCCGACGCAAACAGATACGACGCACCCATATACCCCGACCCGGCCACAGGCTCCACAGGATCCGGCGACAAAAACCCAGCCGTCACAGGATCATACAAACGCGCACCCATCAACTCACCGCCAACGGTTGCTAACGCACCCTGATCCGTCAAACCCACATCAGCAGGCAAACCCGGCAACCCATTACCAGCAGCTGCAGTGGTGTTGCTGTTGCTTCCCCAAGTTACCAGGGACGCGGTACCGAAGATATCCGTGCCAAAACTATATACTCCCGCACCTGTGCCGGTGAGGATACTATCGCGTCCACCAAGCACAGCCCCCGCCGAAACTACCTCGGTAACACCAACACCCACCAATGAAGCAGCATCAGGTACCGTTGTATCCCACACCAGCGGCGAGACAACAGGATCCTGCCCATCCTGCTGACTCCCAACAGCTACCGGCATATTCCGAACCGACGATGCCGCAAACCACACCGTCGAGTTACCCTCGCTGGCAACGGACAAATGACTGCCCAACAGGGAGTCGGAGCTGTGGTTGATACGCTCCACCCGCTCTAAAGAGCCCAGAGCATCCCAGCCCCACGCCACAGCAGCACCAGTATGATCAGTCGCCTCGGTACGGAAACCCCGCACATCATAGGAATACTGAATCGACCCTGTACACACCAAAGATGACGCATCTAACCCGGCTAGATCCTCCACCACACCCGCAACAGGTGCAGCGGAAGAACCACCATCCTCCAACGCCTCATACAGGCGTACCGTCTGTACCCGCTCCCCCGCATAGGAAAACGCACGCACCCGCACCAGGGCACCTTCCTGATGGGTTTCTTCCCTCATAAGCAATCCGACCGGATCATACACCCACGCCACCGACACATCATCCGAGCTCACCGCACGAATCAACCTGCCGGAAGCATCATAGGCGTACTCACACCAGGAACCCTTAACAAGATCTTCCACCCGAGTAATCTTCCCCGCAGGATTCCGGCGTACCCGCACACCCTGCACCACACCCGACGATGAACCACTAGGCTCGTCGGCCTCACCGAGAACTTCCTCGGTGTACCCCATAACGGCTCCGGACGTATCACGCACCCACGAAGAGACACACTCCCCAACCTGAACACGTTCCAAATACCCCAGCGCATCATAAGCGAACTCAGCCACCCCAAGCTTATCGCCAACACTCGATGAGCCCTCTACCCCGACACCGGCAGGGACCTGCTGCGTAGACCTAATACGCCCACCCGGAGAATACCCATACACGGTAGAACCATACGGAGTAGTACACTGAACTACATTCCCATCAGCATCATAAGAGTACGCTAGATTCCACGCACCCGTAGATGCAAACACTTCAGCCGCAGAAGCATTTTCGGCAGCGGATACTCGATTACCCGCTGCAAAGAACGCCGTATCAGAAACCTCATCCCCGAGTTTCGGGGCAGAATCCACCCTCACCAAACGTCCCAAAGCATCTGAGACATAGGTCGTCTGAACATACACATCAGCTTCGGATTCCGCGCCATCCGAGAAACCGATAGAAGACCTACCAGCAGCCGTTGTTGCACTCGCGTTAGCAGAACCAACGGTGGTTGTTGCTGTAGCGACCGTAGCAGCTGCAGACCGCTGAGCGCCCAGCCGTGCCAGGTTCTCTCCCGCTAGATAATCCTTCACCGTCAGGCACCGACCGGTTCGATCCCGCACCCACTCACAAGCCAACCGACCCAAGTGCTCACCTGGCTTAGCCACATGCATACTCGCCACCTCGCCGGCACCATCGTATGCATACGACACCCGCGAACCATCTGGGTTCATGACTTCAGTGCACCGGTGCGCGCCATCATACGCATATTTGGTCACCGCCCCGAATGGGTCCGTCACCGACACCACATTCCCCACCGCATCATAGGCATACGAGGTTGTCGCAAAACCCTCAGACGTAGCTACCCGACGCGCTAGCAAACGCCCCGCACCGTCATAATCAAAAAAGCATGTTCCGCCTACGCCGGAAACAGCCTTAACCACACGCCCACACGCATCATAGGAGAACGACCGGGTGCCCCAAGCAGCATCCACACACCGCACCACACGCCCGGCAGCATCATAGGCATACCTGCCCACCAGCTTAGTCCCAGCACGACGCTCCAGCAGACGCCCACAGGCATCATACACAAAAGACTCCACTACCACGCCAGCACGAGTCTTCGCCACCAAACGCGAATCCGCATCATACCGGTACTCAGTCATCACCCCATCAGCATCCGTCACTGAGGCAACCCGACCACACGCATCATACGAATACTCAGTCACAGCCCCCGAGGCACTCACCTGCCTGAGCACCCGCCCAGCAGCATCACACACCTCACCCGAAACCTGACCAGCAGCATCAGTACACGTCCGCAACGCATGGGCACCGGGAACCCTCACCAGATTCTCGGTCGGATCCTGCACGCGAACAGACTCTGAAGCACCCTGACGATGCACAGGCTCCCGATCACCTTCACCCGAGGAGGCAGTCGTAGTGTTAGTCAAAAACTGATACGCCCACGACGTGACTGCCCCAGACGGGTCAATACTGCTCATCACCCGACCCAGCGCGTCAAATCCCACCGTCGCGGTGTTCCCAACACCGTCCTGATGCGTGATCTCACCGGCAGCACTATCTCGACTTACCCGTGTGAGCACACCCGTCGGATCGGTATGCTCCACCAAAGTATCAGCAGCGTTATACCTGCTCGCCCACACATTCCCGGCCGGGTCAATCTTTTCTGTAACCCTGCCCATACCATCATGAACAAACTTCGTCACATGCCCTAACGGATCAGTCTCAGCAACCGTGTATCCCAGCTCGTTGATCTCACGCACGGTACGGGCGCCATCAGGTGCCACCTGCGCAACCAGTTCCCCAGCGGCGTTGTACTCAAACCGGCGCACACCCCCAACCGCATCCGTGATACTGGCGACTTTACCCGCAGGAGTATATGTATACACACTTGGGTTCCCCGCCGGGTCAATCACCCGAACAGGACGCGAGGCAACGTCATACTCAACCCGCATAGTTCCTCCTGACGGAGAAACTACTGAAACGGGCCGATCCTGGGCATCATACTCAACCGTGAGCATGTCGCCCACAGCATTGAGCACCCCGGTCAGATTCCCCCGAGCATCATAGGAAAGCCGCGTCACGACCCCTGTCGGATCTGTCACTGACGATATCTGCCCCGCCGACGTATAGGTATACCGACTGGTGGCACCATCAGTCGTCACCGCAACCGGCTGACGCGAAAAACCCTCCTCAGCATACTCATATGAAATAACCTTCACAGGAGCATCTTTACGAATCCACGCATCCTTCGAGCCATATGTCCGCCTGTGAACCGGTCGGTCCAAATCGTCATACTCGGTAATACTCATCGCACCCGTAGAAGCAAGCTCCTTCACCACAAGCCCACGAGTATTCGCAGACCGCACCGTCCGCGACCCTTCAAGATCGGTCACCTGAATCCGGTTCCCAAACGCGTCATAAATAAACCGAACCGTAGACCCTTCCGCCGACGTAACCGAGACTAACCGCCCTTTACTATCAGACACCCACGTATTCGGATGCAGCGCCCGCTCAGCAGTGTCCGCAGCATCAGAGCCATCAGAGTCAGCCGCTAGAGTGTTCTCATGGGTACCGGTGGTAATCTGCGTAATCCCACCCGGCAAATACGTATAGTCAATCACACGACCATGCTCACTGACCTGCTGGGTAACACGCCCAGGATTATCCGGATCCCCATACACATTAGTCACCTCACGCACACCGCCAGTGTCCGTGACCGTCTGCACCAAACCATCCTCGGTATGCGTATACACGCGCGAGGCAACCACAACGCCACAAGCCGCATCAGTACCACCCTTGACAGCACTCTCAGGCTCATCTACGGGATCGGATGTTGTCTGCAAGGCTAGGGCGTAGGTTGTCACCTCTGCCAGATGTCCCGTCTCACTATAGGCATACTCCACCCGAGATCCAGCCCCAGTAACAGCCACCGCACGCCCAGAAACATCATCATACGAGAGGCGGATAGCCTTACCGAAAGCACCCACCATAGCCCGCACACGAGAGGAAGAACCACCATTGGAAGCGTCCTCATAGATAGCGGCAACCGCAGAACCAGGTTCCGAACCCCACGAGCCCAGCCAGGCACCGCCCCGCGTATAGTAATGGTACTGCCCGGTATTATTCGACACCGCATAAAACTCACCGTCAGAGACCATCTGATCAGAATGCTCAGCGGCCAAAGACATCACAGCAGCAAACCCAGCACGCGCAGCCTGCACACGCACGCCATCGTTAGCCTCATCATGAGTAGCACCATTCTCAGAATCAGAAGCCTGAGACGCAGACGAATCCGCTGGGTTCACCGTATATCGATGCAGCCACCACGCCTCCCCAGCAGCCCGAGTAAACCCAGCCCCAGCACGAGCAAAGAAGACCTGCCGCCCATCAACATCAGCCCACACCACACCAGAAGCCGTAAACCCCAAATGCGTATCCACTGTAGAAGACCACCCAGGCCCAAACGCGCCCACCGGAGCCGTATACCCCTCATGCGTAGACGCCGCCCCAGCAGCAGCGATACTGTTATACATACGCACCAAAGACACGCCACCATCGCTGAGGTCTTTTTCCTCCTCAATGAAATTCCCCGTCGCCACATTCACGGGATCGTTTGCATAACCACTCGAAATTTGTGTGCCAAAAACCTGAACGTCAGCGACCTCTAACCATTTACGCCCAGGATTTACACCGGCTTGCTGAATTGAAGACGCTAACGCAGCATCTGAAACCGTGAATTTCACTCCGGCACCAGCATTACGAAACGCCTGAGCTACCGCATTAATCCAGGCAGCATCATTATCATTATCCAAAATCCAGTTTTTGGTTGAGAGGAGTAAAGTATCAATGATCAGTACACCCCACTGACATGTTTTCAAGTACGTATCATAGGCGTTGCTAACTGCGGTGAACGCAGCATTCATCTCAATATTGAGCGTGTTCAGCACAAAGTTCGTGTACTTTTCCAAAGCATCAGGATCTGCAGAAGAAGTACCACCAGAAGAAGCTAAACCTTCAGCATATTTCTCGCTGTTCGAACTTTTTGGTTCAGCAATACTCGCAGGCGGCTCAGGTTCATGAGGTACCTCTCCCAAACGCCCCAAAGTAGGTTTAGTATTAGCGTTAGGGTTAACCCCTGGATTAACTTCGATCTCAGGACCTGGATCAGCGCGGTATGCAGGTAAAAAAGGATCCTGCTTATAAGTTTCATTGTTTTCTTCATCATCAAAACCTACGTCCTTGTTACCGTTGACATAATTTGCAGTATCATGCCATAACTCAGCTTCACGTACCCGACGACGATTATCCTGCTCAGCTTCAGCCGCCCGAGCAATCTTCCTCACAGCCTCAGCCGCACGCTGACATGCATCTGCCAGCCTGTGGGCATCATCCATACACTGACCATAATTGAGCACAAATAATGTGGCGTACCGACCACGGAACTCTTGGGCAGCATGCATGCCCTCGGAGCGAATCTTGCCCTGGAAGTCTCCCAGCTTATGGGCCGCATCATCAAAAGCACGAGCAAGCGCAGCCGCATCTTCCTGACTATAAACAACATCGTTGTGGTTTACATGAAGCTGATCAGTATCTCGCATAGCTAAGTCGTCTTTCTCGGGAAGGCTTAATAGTGAAAATACCTTTTCATCTTACAAGGGTTCTTGAAAATAATCTGTACTTTCGGTAGAGAGTTATAAAAATGTTCAAAAATTTTTGTACTACGATTTCATATTCTTGAAGTCCTCCTTCTCTGGAGTTCAAAACCCTATATGCCATATGTGCATGCACATAGAAGAGCGGCCCTTCGGTCATGGTGACCGGAGAGCCGCTCGATGGGTGAAGCTATGTTTTAGGGTCAGCGCAGCAGCCAACCATAGATGCGTCTATTTCGTGCTTGCCTCGCGGGCTGCCTCTTCGACTGCCACCCATGAGAGCATCGCACATTTGACGCGGGCCATAAACTTTGAAACCCCAGAAAATGCCGCCATATCGCCGTATTCTTCCTCATCCAAAGTAATCTGACCGCGCGAGCGCAACATCTCGCGGAACGCATCCACATGGTTCTGCAGTTCCCCCACGGTCATGCCCGGTGCCATCTCAGAAAGTACCGATGCCGCCGCCATCGAAATGGAACAGCCGTCGCCTTCCCACGAGACCGATTCGACAACCTTTTCACCGTTTTTCTGCTCATCCGAAAGCACGAGGCGCAGGTTGATTTCGTCTCCGCAGGTGGGGTTGTATTGGTGATTGTCGGCGCTGGCGTGCCCAGCGGGTACCTCCACCAGATGTTCGCCGGTGCGCTGCTTTGAGTGTTCCAGAATAATGTCTTGGTAGAGCGATTCTAGGGACATGAATTATCCAATCCTGTGTATATGAGTAACGGCTTCTTTACAGCCCGAAGTAGGGGCGTACCTCAGCGAGCGCAGCAAGGAACGCATCTATATCTTCAGTGGTGTTGTAGAGGTATGCGGAGGCGCGGGTCGAGGCCGTCAGTCCGGCGCCGCGGTGCAGCGGCTGGGCGCAGTGGTGACCTACGCGCACGGCGATACCTTTCGTATCGAGCAGCTGCCCAGCGTCATGCGGGTGTACCCCGTCGATGCCGAGGGAGACGAGCCCAGCGCGTTTGTTCGGGTCAGTGGGTCCTAGCAGGCACACACCCTCAATGTTCTGCACCCCGGCCACGAGCCGCGCACCGAGTTCTTGTTCCCAGGCGTGTACGTTGTCCATGCCGAGGTGCTGCAAATAGCGTACTGCCTCGGCAAAGGCGACGGCTTGGGAGACGCGCTGGGTTCCCGCCTCAAATTTGATGGGGGCGGGCATATAGTCGGCGTCTTGGAGTTCGACGCGGGTGATCATAGAGCCGCCGGTGAGGAATGGGGGCAGAGCGTCAAGAAGTTCGGCGCGACCGTAGAGCGCGCCAATGCCGGTGGGGGCGAGCATTTTGTGCCCAGAGAATGCGGCGAAATCGACACCGAGTGCGGGGAAATCTACCGGCATGTGGGGTACGGATTGGCAGGCATCCAGGACGGTGAGGGCACCGACTTTTTGGGCGATTGAGACGAAGCGCGGCACATCCGCAATGGCGCCGGTGACATTGGAGACGTGGGTGAAAGCGAGGATGCGGGTTTTCTCGGTGACGAGTTCGGCTGCGGCTTCGTAGTCGATCTGTCCGTCATCGGTGGCGGGGATGTGTTTGAGGGTTGCGCCGGTGCGTTGGGCTAGAATCTGCCAGGGTATGAGGTTGGCGTGGTGTTCGATTTCGGTGGTGAGAATTTCGTCGCTGGGTTTCAGGGCAAAACGCTGGGCTTTTTCACCGCCGAGTCCTTGGGAGGCGTTGCCTATTGAGTAGGCGACAAGGTTGAGCGCTTCAGTGGCGTTGGAGGTCCAGACGATGTTTTCGTCGCGGGCTCCTACGAAGGCGGCAACGGTGGTGCGGGCCTGCTCGAAGAGTTCGGTGGCTTCAACGGCAAGAGTGTGCGCGCCGCGGTGTACCGCAGAGTTGGCGTGCAGGTAGAAGTTACGTTCGGCATCGAGAACTTGGAGTGGTTTTTGGCTGGTGGCGCCGGAATCGAGGTAGACGAGCGGGTTGCCGTTGACGACGGTGCTGAGAATAGGGAAGTCTGCGCGCAACGCTCGCACGGTGTCATCGTTGAGCGGCGTGTTAGCGGGGACTGAGTATTCTGCCACGGTTGTTCCTTTTCTCTTGACCGGTTTCAGGCGCGCCGCATGGCGTTGAGACCCCCTGCTGCTGGCACGTTAGGTCGGGGCTATACACCCGGGCTTAGTGTCTGCGGGGCTATAACGTCACGCTTTTCTAGCTTATTCCTTGGCGCGAGCAAAACCTAGTTAGGTGTGTGCAATAGCCTAGGAAATCTGCCTAACCATAGCTACGGGCGTAACAGGGCGTCATGTTTACTGCTAGGCGCACCCGGCAGATGTAAAGGCGCCAGATTGTGCGGTTTGTCGAGTGCCCGTGCCCTGCGCATATTTAGGATGCACTGTGAAAGCGCTGCTGCGCCGCCGTCAACCCGTCGGTGATAAGCATGGCGACCGCATCAACAGAGTTGTCGATCAGGAACGGCAGGTCTTTGAATTCGGCTGCCGTGAAGGGTTTGAGCACGTAGTCGGCGGTGTTCATGCGCCCGGGTGGGCGACCGATGCCAGCGCGCACACGGTAATAATCTTTGGTGCCCAGCGCCTTGGTAATATCGCGCAGGCCGTTATGACCGCCTTCTCCCCCACCGATTTTGAGTTTGATGGTATCGAAGGGAATATCAAGCTCGTCGTGCACCACGATTATGTGGTCGGGGTCGATGCCATAGAATTTTGCGACCGCAGATACGGGCCCGCCCGAGGTATTCATATACCCGAGGGATTTCATGAGTACGACCTTGGGACCGCCTATACCTAAGCGACCTTCGACAACTACGGCGGATGCTTTGGAATGCTTCTTGAAGGCGCTGCCCATTTCGTGGGCGATTTTATCGAGCACCATCTGCCCGATGTTATGGCGGGTTTTCGCGTATTGCGGTCCGGGGTTGCCCAGGCCGACGATGAGCCACGCATCAGACATGTTCTCGTGTACCTTCCTGCGGGTTATAGGGTGAGAAATAAAAAATGCTCGGTAGAGATTACTCGGTAAACCGGATAAAACTATGGGCGGATTAGGCGGTTACTGGTCGGCTATCTCGCACCTGAGCCAACCAGTAAAGATGGGTGTGTACGCCGTAATTTGGCGGGGAATATGGAAGCGGCTCGCACCCGCCAGAAGCAGATACGAGCCGTACCGTTGCCGAAAAACCTCTAAAACAGGTTCCGGCGTAAACGTTGATGCGCCGCGCGCTCCTTCGTCTACCTAACCTTAGTCGACGAACAGCAGGTCGATGTGCTGCAGTTCGGGGCGGATCGGGTGACGCTGAATATCCTGCACGCGAGTCTTGAACTGTTCACCATCAACCTCGATCACCAGAACGACGTCCTTGTTACGAACAGCCATGGTGGTCGCGTGGCCGGGGAGGGTCACGTGCTTAGGCTCTTTGCCATTGCCGTAGATAACGGCGGGGATATCACCAACAGCGCGGATGCGGCGTGCATAGCCCTTACCGAAATCGGTGCGGGGCTCAGCAGTAATTTTAATTTCAGACATGGTAATCTCCATTCTTTGATCATGGGTAATGCGCCAAGAGAATAATGGCGCAAATCATGGGATTCCATGCGCCACCTCGTCGATAACGGCAGAGTCTGCCCTCGCCTTGGCTAACACTATATTCTTACAGATTTTCCAGATACGAGCAAGGATAGTTTTTCCTAGTTCCAGGCTCGCACCCCAACATCAAGCGCTGCTGAGGATCCCCAGATACTCGGCGAGCGCATCGCGGTGATCGCAAGGTCGTCTGAAAAATTAAAATATATTAACAAACCGCCCTCGTCCCCATACATATTCAAGATGTGGCTGACTGCGTTTTACGTTTTGCAAAATACATATTTGGAATTTCGAGAACACTCTCATTTTTAGAGTTTGAACTGAAAGAGAAAAAATACTACCCTGTTTTCAAATGACGTTGAATAAACGACTAAAACCCAATAAAAACAACTAAAGCCCAACAAAGACAACTTAAGGAGACAGCATCATGGCAAAAGATTTGAATGTGTTCGATAAAGAGTACGGTCTTTTGATTAACGGCGCGTGGACGAGCCCCGGCACGCTTTTGGATTCCTACAATCCCGCCAACGGCGAAGCACTGGCGAAATTTACCGACGCGTCCGATGCCGATGTCGATGCCGCCGTCGCCGCTGCGCAGGAAGCGTTCAAAACATGGCGCAAGACCACCACAACCGAACGCGCCGCCATACTCAACAAAATCGCCGATGTGATTGACGAAAACTTGGAATTGTTCGCCTTGCAGGAAACGCTGGACAATGGCAAACCCATCCGCGAAACCCGCGCCGCCGACATCCCGCTGGCTTCCGACCATTTCCGTTATTTCGCCAGCGTCATCCGCGGCGAAGAAGGCACCGCCACCCAGCTTGACTCCGAAGACCTGTCCATCGTATTGCGCGAACCTATCGGCGTCGTCGGTCAGATTATTCCGTGGAACTTCCCCTTCCTGATGGCGGCTTGGAAAATCGCCCCCGCACTCGCCGCAGGCTGTACCATCGTCATCCACCCGTCTTCCAGCACTTCACTGAGCCTGTTGTCGTTCGCCCAAAAAATCAACCACCTACTGCCTAAAGGCGTGCTGAACATCATCACCGGACGCGGTTCGAAATCCGGCGAATACATGCTGCACCACAAAGGCTTCAACAAACTCGCCTTCACCGGCTCAACCGAAATCGGCCGCCGCATCGGCATCGCCGCCGCCGAAATGCTCATTCCCTCCACCTTGGAGCTGGGCGGTAAATCCGCCAACATCTTCTTTGACGACATGCCGTTCGACAAAGCCCTCGAAGGCGCGCAAAAAGGCATTTTGTTCAACCAAGGCCAAGTGTGCTCCGCCGGTTCGCGCATCTTCGTACAAGAAGGCATTTACGACAAATTCGTCAACGCCTTGGCGGAAGAGTTCAAAAAAATCAAAGTCGGACTGCCTTGGGAAGACGATACCCAAATGGGTTCGCAAGTCAACGCCGGTCAGCTTGAAACCATTTTGAAATATGTCAAAATCGGTGAGCAGGAAGGCTGCCGCATCATCACCGGCGGCAAAAAACTTGAAGGCGAATTGGGCAAAGGCGAATTTGTTGAGCCGACCTTGATCGAGGCTGACAACAACAACGCCCGCGTTGCCCAAGAAGAAATCTTCGGCCCGGTTGCTACCGTGATTAAATTCAAAACCGAAGAAGAAGTCGTCAAAATGGCCAACGACAGCGAATACGGCTTGGGCGGCGCAGTTTGGAGCAAAGACATCAACCGCTGCCTGCGCGTCTCCAACGCGCTGGAAACCGGTCGTGTCTGGGTGAACTGCTACAACCGTCTGCCCGCAGGCGCACCGTTCGGCGGCTACAAAACTTCAGGCATCGGCCGCGAAACCCACAAAATGATGCTCGCCGCCTACACGCAGGTGAAAAACATCTATATTTCCACCCGCGAAGAGCGCGAAGGGTTGTATTAATTGCCTGCTGAACGTTGATTGATGTAGAGAAAGGGTCGTCTGAACATCTGGAGTCGGGTTGAACTGACCCCCACTTGGGCAATCGGACACTCATAAAAACCTCTTCAGGTGCTCTGCATAAGCTGGGTTCTGTATACAACAGAACCCAGCTTTTTCAATTTCAAGCTGCGTCGCTCCCGCAGGCCCCCTGCGCTACATGCTTTGAACCATGAATTGGTCGCACGTAAGTTCCTATACCCTGGCGTACGATATAGTACGCCTTGATCGGAGTGCAGCATCGTTCCTTTGTCGGCAGGCTTTGTGCAGCATTTTCTCCACCATGTCGCTGTTGACCCTGTGGCTCACGACGTAGGCGACGATTTCGCGGTTGAACAGGTCCACTACCGGTGAGAGATACAGTTTGCCATCGCTTTGGCCAACACTACATTCTTACAGATTTTCCAGATTTGAGGCGGGTGCGCAAGGAATCCCAAGGATTTCGCTTTTGCTCCTCTGCGCCTGCCGCGCGCTGCTTTACCGGCAGCGCCGCCGAGGCGAGCATCAAAAGCACACAAACCCAGAAGATGACCTGCAGCTGATTCTTATAGGGTGCATCATAGGTCAAATTCACCTCATATGTTCCTGCGGGCAGAACCGTCTTGATGTATCGCCCCGGTCCGGCAGACAGCGCCATCGCGTGACATTTCTGGGTGTTTTCAGCGTCGCAAAGTTTACCCGTCCAGCCGGTGTAATACGATTCGTTCAGGGCGACTTCGGTTTGATGCTCAACCTCAACCCGGTACGATATCTTGCCGAACCTGCTGTACGAGAGTGGGGTGTACTCTAACCCTGCACAGTGACCTTCCTTGAGGCATGCATCGGAAAGATCCGCGAAAGAGCCGCCCGAAAGCGGCACCACGGCACCGGCAGCGGCATAGAACCGAATAAAGTCATTACCCTTTTCGCCTTTGAACGCTTCATGCTGTTCGCGCAGTGCCGAGCTTCCTTGAACATTGGCGTATCCACTCAGGGAGTCGCTGCAGGTGAAGGCGCCTCCCAGGGCAATATTATCGTGGTCCCAGTCTTTGACGGGCTGATCAGAAACACGACGTTCAAGGCGACGCTTATAGTTCTGCTCGCACGCCTGGTTTTGGTGCATAAGCTGCGAAATCTCAGCCCCGTAGTGCCCGATCTCAAGCCGTTCACGCGCCGAAGCCCATGTGCTTGTCACCGAGTAGGCGAAATTCAGCCCGGAGGCTACCGACAGGCAAAGCAGCAGGATGCCCAAGGTTCGGGCTGAACTCTGCCGTGCAAACCGCCATAAACCGTGCGTATAGTTCGTTACAGCAACCGCCGTTAGGGCGAAAAGTACCACCGGCACGAGCATCAGCACGAGGCGAGGAAGGCTTAGATTCCACGACAGCGACAGACCGAAAATCACGATGGCGGCAGCAACAATCGAACATCCCACCAGGATGCGACGGCGCGACACGTTGCCCTCAAAAAGCCGTTTAAGCCCCAGGCTGCCCAGAATAATCATGGTAAGCGGCACGAAGTTTTTGAAATCGTTAATCCAGAAACGGCTCAGGCTCATACCCGGAATATTCCACAGAAGATTAGGTGCGAAGGTCGCCAGCCCTAATAGCAGAATTGACAGCCCACCCAGCAGATAGAGCGGCAGGTTACGCCGTGAACGCCACGGCACGAAGGTGAGGGCGAGCAGAAGCGGAATCACGATAAAGAAGGGGCGCATCGCAATATCCGAGCTCATGGCCGGGTTATCGTACGGGTAAATGAGTGAGGCCAGGTTCGGGAAAGTCAGGTGAATGCGCTGCGGGCTCCAGTCGCGCTGCCCGGTTCCTGACAGCAGCGCCGGAACATATTTGACGATGCTCAACGGTAGCGCGATGAGGATGCTGACGATGACACGCCATATCCAGGCGCGGTTTCGAGAGACGATCATCCACCCGATGCCCCACCCACCAATACACACGGCAGCGGCGATCAGCTGCCCCGGATATATGCCGACGAAACTCTGCCACAGGATTAAGACCGCAAGCGGAATCCCGTAGCGTTTATGCCACGCCCATAACGGGGAGATGACGAGCAGGACCCAGGGCCAGTAGGCGGCGGCACGGTGAAAATCCAGGAACTGGGCGTTTGCAAAGATTGCCGGGGCGAAGAATTGCCCCACGAGGGCGATCAGCGAAACAAGGTGGTGCCCGGTCAGCTGACGGACCAATATGTACATGCCCACCGCGCCAAGACCCGCGAGCACCGCCGACGTGATAGACGATACCGTAGGGCTCCACGGAGAAATACCGTTTGCGATGCCCTGCGGCAGCACATACGATCCGCCCTGAATATTACTCCCGGCGGGGCGACCCATCCAGGTGTAGGCAACCCATTCGGGCGGGTTGAAAATCCCGCCGTTATTCCACCAATAGTAAGAATCTGAGAGGTAGTGGGCATTCGCATCGCCATTAACCACCGTCAGACGCATGAAGTATGACCAGTAGGTGATAACCTCAAGTGCGATTACAAGGAGTGCAACCTGTATGCCCTGGCGCGCGAGAAGGTCACGGATTTTAGTCTTCACGTGCCCCGCCTAGCTGGTGCAGATACTCGGCGAGCGCATCGCGGTGATCGCGAGGGGTGAATCCGGCAGCAATAAGCTTTGAAAGATCCAGGGCAGAGTTGGCGGGGCGCGGGGCGAAGACCTGGGCGTTGGCGAAGTATTCTTCAGTGGTGGTGTTGCTTACTCGGGCGGCATCGTGACCGGTGCCGGTGTAGACGGCTCGGGCAAGATCTGCCCAGGTGATAACATCGCCGCTATTTGACACATGGTAGGTGCCGTAGGGTGCGCCGGTAAACAGCAGATGCAGTGCCGCCCCCGCCAAGTCTTGGGTGAAGGTGGGGCGCCCCCACTGATCCGCCACGACGGCAGGATTCACGCCGCGTTCGGCCAGCGATGCCATAGTCGCCACAAAATTTTTGCCCTCGCCAACCACCCAGCTGGTGCGCAGCAGGTAGTGTTTGCGCCATGCGGTCGCGGCGTTCTCCCCCGCTGCCTTGGAGGCGCCATATACACTCAGCGGGGAGATGGGATGCTCCACCGAGTATTCCTGCCCTACTGGCAGAGTTCCGTCGAAGACGTAGTCGGTGGAAACGTGCACGAGAGGAAGATTCGCTTCTTCGCAGACGCTCGCTAGGGCGGCGACTCCGTGAGCGTTGGCGGCCCAGGCTTCGCGGCGCCCTTCGGGGGTTTCGGCGTTATCCACTGCGGTGTAGGCGGCGGCGTTAATGACCGCACGGTATGACCGCCAGCGGAAGGCGTTTCGCCATTTTTCGGGGGTACCGAGATCGAGCCGGTCACGGTCTACCGCCTCAAAGGGGATATTCTGCGCGGTCAGCTGGCGCACGAGTTCACGCCCGAGCTGCCCGCTTGCACCCACAATCAGAAGAGGGTCGGGGGTAAGCGGGGTGATCTCATGTAAGCGCGGGTGTTTGCGGTCCTTCTCGGAAAGCTCAGCCTGCGCCAGGTCGATAGGCCAGTCGATGGCGGTGCTTTCGTCCGCGAGGTTCAGGAAGCTGTAGGCGGTGAGAGCATCCGCCGACCAGTGGTCGTTCACCAGGTAGGTGTAGGCGGTGTTTTCCTGCAGAGTTTGGAAGGCGTTGCCAACCCCGCGCGGAACGAAGATAGCGGTGTCGGGGCCGAGTTCGACGGTCACGACCCGTCCGAAGCTCTCCCCCACACGCAAGTCTACCCAGGCGCCGAAAATTCGGCCGCTCGCCACCGAAACGTATTTATCCCAGGGTTCGGCGTGAATACCGCGTGTGGTTCCTACCGAGGTGTTAAAAGAAATATTATTCTGCACCGGGTCAAAATCGGGCAGACCGGCGGCACGCATTTTCTCACGCTGCCAGTTTTCCTTAAACCAGCCGCGATTATCGCCGTGCACGGGCAGATCGATGACGAGCAGCCCCGGTATATCGGTTGCCCTTACGTTCAATTCTTTCGTCATTTACTGCCCCGCTTTCGCGTATTTAGCCTCAACTTCTGCCTTGAGCGGTTCCCACCAGGAGCGGTTATCGGTGTACCACGCGATGGTATCGGCAAGACCCGCCTCAAAGTCGGTGAACTGCGGTTCCCACCCGAGTTCTTCGCGCAGACGGGTGCCGTCAATGGCATACCGCATATCGTGCCCGGGCCGGTCTATCACATGTTCAAAGTCGTTCTCGTCTTTACCCATGAGGCGAAGAATAGTGCGCAGCACGGTAATATTATTCTCCTCACCGTCTGCACCGATAAGGTAGGTCTCGCCAATTTTCCCAGATTCAAGGATGCGTAGCACCGCCGAAGAATGATCGGATGCGTGAATCCAGTCGCGCACGTTCAGGCCCTCGCCGTAGAGCTTAGGGGTCAGCCCCGAGAGGATATTCGTAATCTGCCGGGGAATAAATTTTTCGATGTGCTGATACGGCCCGTAGTTATTCGAGCAGTTCGAGATGGTCGCCTCAATCCCGAAAGAACGCACCCAGGCGCGCACCAGCAGATCGGAGCCTGCCTTGGTGGAAGAGTACGGGGATGACGGGTTATAGGGAGTAGTTTCGGTGAACTTTGCGGGGTCATCCAGCGCCAAATCGCCGAAGACTTCATCGGTTGAGATGTGGTGATAGCGGGTTCCGTGCCTGCGCACCGCCTCCAGCAGGGTAAACGTGCCGACCAGATTGGTGTGAATAAAAGGTTCTGGGTTCGCCAGGGAGTTATCGTTATGGGATTCTGCGGCGTAATGGATGACTGCATCCGCCTGCGCTACGAGCTCGTCAGTGAGTTCACGGTCTGCAATATCGCCAACCATAAGGTTAAATCTGGTGCCGTCAAGACCATCAAGCGAAGTTTTATTGGCGGCATAGGTCATTTTATCGAGTACTGTAACAGTGTGTTCAGTATTATCCAATAGATAATGAACAAAGTTAGAGCCAATGAATCCGGCACCGCCGGTAACGAGTAAGTGAGACATACTTTAGATTTTAGCGGTCAAAACCGAGTAATTTATACACAGGTTACGAGAGAAACATGACACAATAGATATTATGAAGGGAATTATTCTTGCCGGTGGTACCGGCAGTCGTTTACACCCCATCACTCAGGGTATAAGTAAACAACTCACTCCGGTTTACGATAAACCAATGATTTATTATCCGCTTTCCACTCTTATGCTGGCGGGAATTCGTGACATTCTTATTATCACAACCCCCGAAGATCAAGAACAATTTAGACGTCTTTTAGGGGATGGAACTCGTTTTGGTGTATATTTCGACTATAAAGTGCAACCTTCGCCTGATGGTTTAGCTCAAGCATTTATTTTAGGTGCAGATTTCATAGGCGATAATCCCGTTGCACTCGTTCTAGGTGATAATATTTTCTATGGTCCCGGTTTAGGAACCCAGCTTGGAAAATATGAGCAAAAAGACGGTGCAACCGTTTTTGCTTACCAAGTTGCGGACCCGCGCGCCTACGGGGTAGTGGAGTTCGACAAGAATTTTCATGCCGTCTCCATTGAGGAAAAACCGCAGGTACCCAAAAGCGATTATGCTATTCCGGGACTATATTTCTATGACAAACATGTTGTGGAATATGCGCAAAACATTAAACCTTCTCAGCGTGGTGAACTAGAAATTACCGACCTCAATCGTGTATATCTAAAACAGGGTAAACTAAAGGTTGAGGTACTGCCTCGAGGTACAGCATGGCTTGATACCGGCACCTTCGATTCACTCGCAGATGCCAGCAACTTTATTCGCACCGTCCAAAAACGTCAGGGACTTTCTATTGGATGCCCTGAAGAAATTGCATGGCGCGCAGGTTGGTTAAGCAATGATGATCTTCACAGTATCGCCACCAAATTCGCCAAAAGCGGTTATGGGGACTATCTGATGCACCTGCTCAAATAGTCACAAAAAACTCACTGCCCCGCACGGGGTTCACCACTCAAACTCAACACTCTGGAGCAAATTCAGAAATGACAATTTTAGATTTTGTGCGCACCACAAGAGCCAATCTCGTGTTGCTCATTGCTGGCATCGTAATCGGTGCCATCGCAGGGCTCGGCTATTCCCTGCTGCAGCCTAAAGTTTATGCCGCCAGCGCCTCCGGGTATGTGACCGTCGGTCAGAGTGGCACTATTGACGTACTATCCGGCTCAAACGCCGCAAAAGAACGTGCCCGCTCATACTCGGCAATCGTCTCATCAGAAGCCGTCGCCAAGATCATTCAGGAGCAGAACTCTGACCTGAGCATCGGGACGATTCGCGGCAGCCTGAGCGCAACTACCGAAGAAAACAGCTCACTCATTAAGGTGCGGGCGACCGCTTCCAGCCCTGAGCAGGCACGGGTTTTGGCGAATTCGGCGCTTCACGCCACCGCTCAGTACATCGAAAATATTGAGAAGAACGGTTCGGGGAACAACAGTACCGCTACCCCCACGCCTGCTGGGGAAGAAAACCAAGAAAGCGCTCAGAACAAGGTTTCTTCAACCAACCCGTCCGATACCACCAATACTCTGATTCGTGTGATTCCGCTGGATAATGCCAGCGTGAACCCGCCTCTCGTATCGCCCAACTACATGCAGAACGGCCTCATCGGTGCCGGTGCCGGGCTGGTGCTCGTGTACCTGGCGATCTTCCTGCGCCGTTCTGTGGATCAGCGCATCCGCACCCGTGACGACGCCATTAAGGCGACAAACAGCAATATTCTGGGTGTGCTGCCCGTTAGCGACGATCTGGCGGAAGAAAACATCGTGCATGCCAGCAACGATGACCATATTGCCCACGAATCTATCCGTCAGCTGCGCACGAATCTGCGCTTCGTGAATATCGATAACCCGCCGAGCTCCTTTATTGTGACCTCCGCAGTTCCTGGCGAGGGTAAGTCTACGGTCTCGCTGGCGGTGGCGCGCTCTATGGCAAGCTCGGGGCAGCCGGTCATCCTGATCGACGCCGACCTGCGCCGTCCCACCGTCGCGAAGAAACTGCACATTAACGCCAAAATTGGTTTGACACAGGTTCTTGCCGGTCAGGTTGATATTGCTGAGGCCGTGCACCAGGTAGAGGATTCCAAGCTCTTTGTGCTTCCCGCCGGGCGTATTCCTCCGAATCCTTCCGAATTGTTGGGTTCCGACAAGATGCGCCAGCTTATCGAAGAACTTTCCAAGGAATTCCTGGTGATCGTGGATGCTCCCCCGCTGCTGCCGGTGACCGACGCATCGCTGCTCTCCCACGCCGTGGATGGCGTGATTATGGTCGGTACCGTGGGCAAGAGCCACCGCGAGCAGATGACCGAGGCTGTTGCCGTGCTGGAGCGTGTGAATTCACACCTCTTCGGCGTGGTACTCAATAAGGCCCCGCGTAAGGGGTTGGGCAATTCCTACTATGGATTTGGTTACGCCAATAGTTATGTAGGTTACGCCAGCTACTACGGTTATTCCAAGGATGGTAAAAAGAAAGTTTCTTCCGGCGCGCACGGGGCTTAAGAAAATTTCTGAATCAGATTCTTGAGTATAAGGGCGGGAAAATAGGTGGACTATTTTTCCCGCCCTTATATTCAAAGATTTTCGTTGTGTGAAAGGATATCGTGCACACTACACCACAGCACAAACCTGGTACGCCGCTCAAGGCGCGTATTATGCTGGCGCACGCCTACTTTCAAAGGCTCGCGAATCTTCACGGAATAGATATTTTACACATCAAAGGATATGCGTTTAATTCCGAAATTTTTAAACCTGATAGACATAGCACCGATGCAGATCTTTTAGTACGGCCTTCTCATGTAGATACTTTTGTTCACATACTTTTAGCTGATGGCTGGAGTATTCAGGCGCATTTTGACACCGGATCCGTTTTTGAACATGCAATGACGCTTTATCACGAATCCTGGGGTCTCACCGATATTCACCGTTTCTTTCCGGGGCTCGGAAAAGATCCCGAACGTGTTTTTCAACAGCTCTGGGCGGCACACATGCAGCGCGAGATAGCGCACCGCTCCTGTGCCGTACCTTCAGTACTCGATTCCCGGCTGATTGTGGTGCTGCACCGAGCTAGGGCTAGTTCCGCCTATAACCAGGATCTTGAGTATCTGCGCGATATTCTCGACTCCTACGACTGGGCTAAACTGCGCGAACGTGCTGCCGAATTAGATTCTTCTCTCGCCTACTCCGCCGCAATGGGTGGCTTAGAGACGTACCGTCACGAACGCGACTACCTGCTATGGAAGTCGGTTTCCACGCGGGTGCCAAGCTATATTCAATGGGTGGGCAGGCTGCGGTCGGCGCGTGGATTCGCCGAGAAAATGCGCACGCTCAAGAATATTCTTATGGTCAATCAGGATCATTTGGCGATGGAACTGGGGCATAAACCCACGCGCGCCGAAATTCGCACTAGGTTCTTTGAGCGTTTTGGGTTGGGAGGCGGTTCCTGATGAGTACTACTACCGCGCCGGTGAGGTACCGCATCCCAGAATATGTTGCCTTCGTACACGCCGAGGAAATTTCCGAATACGCTTCCGTCACGACGTATCTTGCCGACACACGGACCGCGCAGGTTTCGGTGTTGGAGGGGTCAGCATCCATTATTTGGGGTATTTTTGAGGAGCCGTTTTCCCTGCCCGAGGCCCTTGAGCTGATCGCCGAGCTTACCGAGCAGAACCCCGAGGATATTCGCGGGGAGGTTGAGAATTTTGTGCATCAGCTAGTCGAAGACGAACTGCTGGAAGCCATCTAAACCCCGCCCTGCCCCACTATACGAAGAGCCTTGAGAGTAAAGATCTTTACTCTCAAGGCTCTGTGTTTACGCCGGATAGGTTAGGTCTACTTACCTGAGGATGCGGTAAGCTCATCAACCGCCTGGCGGATTTCGTCGATAAAACGTTCCTCGCTAAAACGCGCGATGTAGTTCTTAATTGCCTGCTTATCCCACTCTTCGGGGTTGAACTTCCGTATCGCCGCCTCAATCTGTTCCGAGGTCGGCTGTTCAATAAACACGCCGTTGAGGCCTTCGCGGATGGTATCGAGGTACCCGCCCGCGCGGTATGCGATCACCGGTTTTCCACTGGCACCAGCCTCCAGCGGAGTAATCCCGAAGTCCTCATGAGATACCGCAAGAAGTGCCAGACAATGCCGGTAGGCAGAACACAGCTGCTCATCGGAAATCCCGGAAATAATGCGCACATTGGGCCCCGAGAGTTTGAGGAGCTTATCTTTTTCGGGTCCATGCCCGATAATCAGCAGCTTCTTACCCGCTCGGTTGCACGCCTTAATCGCCTCATCCACGTTCTTATAGGACATCAGGCGCGACACCAGCAGAAAGTAGTCTCCCGCAGCCGTGAATTCCTGCAGACCCGCGACCGGTTCTTCCACGCGGGTTGCACCCCCGGAGTAAGGCGGGAAAATAATGGGTACGTCTTTGCCGTACACCCGCGAAATACGTTCCTGAATGGCGGTCGAGTTCGCCACGTAATGCTCTGATCGTGCCGCCGCGCGCTGATCCCAGAACCGCAGCAGCGGGTTTATCACCCGTAACCCCACCCCAATCACACTGTTCTTTTTCTCGTCGCCCAGGTATTGGTCGCGCAGGTACAGCCAACGCGCCGGGGAATGGCAGTACACCAGTTTCTCGCCGGTGAATTTGAACCCGTGCGCCCATCCCGTGGTCGAAACCACCGCAACGTGCGCCGGAACTTTCAGGCAGGATGCGGTCAGCGGCAGCAGCGGCAGCGCCAACCGGTGGTAGCGCCGCAGCAAGCCCACCCGATTGAGTGGACTGGTGATGATAGTCGCATTCTCAAACTCGGGGAAAGTACCTTCAGGATTGTAGAGGGTCGTGTAGATAGGGGCCTCAGGGAACGCCCGGTGCAGGGCCAGAACAACCCGCTCCGCCCCACCGCGCTGCGTCAAATAGTCGTGAGCGATAGCGAGCCGAGGGGCACTGACAGAACCCATATCTGCCGAAACCGCAGGCTGAGATTCCGCCGATGTCGGGAATTTTTTTGAGGCCAAAGAACGAACGTGAGCGGATGCGCCGCGCCAGAATTGTGCTACTTGATTCAGCATTAGAACACCTTCCGTGCGCGCTGCGGGTACTTCACGCCAGCGTAGGATGCCGCCTCCACCTGCAGCGCCACCAGCTTCTCGGCGATCTTCGCGGGAAGTTTCAGGAGTACCGCATCGAGAGTATTGCCTATCCGCCGGATATTTGCCTCGGTACTGACCGCCGCGAGAGCCTTCACAGCAGCACCCCAGAGCCCGGCAGGGTTGGGAGCCGCATGCGCATCTTCGCCGTGTTTACGCACGAAAATGGTGCGCGCACTGCCCGCGTGCAGGGCACGGAGAGCTCGCGCGGCGGTCGTGGTCGCCTCAGCATAATGCTTCGTTTCAACCGTATCGGAAATTATGATTTTCCCGCCGGCATCAGCGATCATCTTACCCAGATCGACGTCTTCCCAGCCGTAAAGACGATAGGCGGGATCGAAGCCGCCGATAGTTCGGTACAGCTCTGCAGAGACGGACGAGTTTCCATTCCAATAGTGCCAACGCTCGGATTCGGGGGTGCCCAGCGCCGCTTCCTTAAACTTTGCATCGCGGTAGGTTCCGTACACCTGAGAGTAAGCGGTCTTGGGGAAAATATTGTTCAGGGTGCCGATCACCCCGTTATAGTCGCGGTGTAAGCGAAGGTGGTTCGCCACATAGTCGGGACCGGGTTCCAGGTCATCGTCGCAGCGAATCAAAATATCCGCATCCGCCTCATTATGCCCGGCGTTGAGAGCCGCCACACGCCCAAGATTTTCGGGGAACACAATCTTAGTGAGGTTTAAGGTTCTGCGGGCGATATAGTTGTCAACAACTTTTTCGCTCTGGTCGATGTCACCATCGAGGACAACGATAACTTGAAAGTCTCGTTCCGTCTGAGCAGAAAGCGCGTCTAAGGGATAGTGTAAAACCCCTGCTCCGCCCCGCGATGGGATGATGACGGCTGCTTGATAGTGAGCCATAAACTGTCCTGTAGTTGTGAGAGTGAGTAATTGGCGGGAACAAGCGTGAGTATGATGAATCCTCTAGAGATACTTCTCTAAAAGGTGGCGAACTCGTTCCCTGCCTGAGTCGGGTGAATATAATTCCTGCCAACGCCAAAATGCCGCAGAAATAATGTCATTAAGGTTATCAGATTCTTGATAGAAAGCCTGAGTTAAATGTCGAATCTTTTCAACGAGAGCCGAGGGATCCTGGGCAGGGTAAATATACGGGTAGTCCTCCCCCACGACTTCGGGAAGGGCACCCGCATCGCTGACGATCACCGGCACGCGAGCACTCATCGCCTCTGCAGCGACCAGCCCAAAGGATTCCGGGGCTTGCGAGGGCACTACCAGCATATCGACCGTGTCGAAGAGCTTTTGCGGAGTGCTCCAACCGAGACGGTCGGTGTAGCGCTCAATGTTTTCAAGGGCACGGGATACTTCACGCTCTTCCTCGGCGGAAGCGAAGACGGGCGCTCCGGCAACCACGAGGCGGTATTCAGGGACGGTAACAGTACTGTTGAGGCGCTCGATCGCCTGGCAGAGGAGGCCAATCCCTTTGGAAGGTGTGAGTCTGCCAAGGTAGCCAATGCGTACCACCCCGGGGACGGTGGACTTCGCCAGCGAGAGAGGGACTTCCTGCACCCAATTAGGGAAGACGTTCGCACAGGGTACGGATGCCGCAACATACTCGCTGGGAACGAGGGTTTGAAGGGCCTTTTTGCGGGCAAAAGGTACTAATTTAGCGTTGGTACCCGTCGGCAGCTGATGTAGGTGCACGATGCGCCCTGCCCGTCCCCCGGTAGCGGCGGCAGGTACCAGCCCGTTACACCACAGGAGCGCATCCCGGTGCGCCCGGTGCCAGAGCCGCAGCTGAACCATATACTGTATGCGCGTTTTGGCGGGCAGTACGATGCGAGTGAACCCTTCGTCGGCGGCCGCTTCAATGAGATCCGGCGGGTTTGCCGGACCGATGATGACAACCTGGTAACCGAGCCCTCGCGCCGCCCGAGCAATATTCAGGAGCATGACTTCGCCCCCGCCTATATCGCCGTTATTGGTGGCTAGGTAGAGTTCTTTACTCATCTCGGGTGTATCTTTCTAGGTTTTCGGTACCGATATGCCAATTATCATAAGTGAATAGTCACACGTTTGGCGATGGTTCTAGGAGTTTTTGATCCGGTTCGCAATATAGGCGGTGATTTTTTCGGGTGATTTTGGCGGTTCGATACGCCGGTCTACCCCCACGAAGTTTTCCGCCTCATACCCCGGCATGCCAAGTTCTCTGTTCCGGGCTATAGCGCCCGCGCGAACCGCATAAGCAATGACAATTGCCCAGGTAAAGGTGTAGAAGACCTCGCCCAGACTCAAACCACAGACGAGCAGGGCTATCGCTGCGCCCTGTCCCACTCTTTCTTCGACGGTCCAGGAGGTTTTTGAGACGAAGATGCGCATCCCCACGATAATCGTGATAGCGATAACGAAGACTGTCCAGACCCAGCCGCCCTCGGTACGAAGCACTAGATAGGAGTTGTGATACACCCAGTTCCTATCCTGCAGGGGCGCGTAGGCTTCTCCGAGTCCGCTTCCAAAGAACCCCGCAGTTTCGGCTTTTTCCTGTGCCACCGCATCAATACGTTCACGGAGCATATCGGAGCCCACGCGCGAGGCAAACTGCCCTACCTGGGCATAGTCTGTGGCGAGCGTCTGCACAAGCACCCAGACCCCGCTCAACAGGAACATCCTCACCATAAAGTTGAACCGGGAAGCGAGCAGTACCCACAGCACGCCTACCAGGTACGCCGTGATGGAGGTACGCGAGTTCGTCAGCCACACCACTGAAGTTCCGAGAACGAAGGCGACAATACGCTCGGGCATAGTGCGCATAATGGCGAAAGCGAGTACACCGAAAATAGCGTACGCCAGGCCCGCATAGTTTTTATCGTGGAGGAAACCCACCAGAACGTTGCCATCCGAGCGTTCGGTAATTCCCAGATAGAAGGCGGGAACGTTGATCAGAAGCGCCGTGAGGTATCCGGCGATGGCGGACCTAAAATGCAGCCGCCCCTCGGCAAGATTCCACATCAGAATGGTGGTGAAGATCATGCGAACTAAGCGTTGTCGCCAGTCGAAAGCATCAGCACTGGCGGTATGCAAAAGCGATACGAACATCATGTAGGCCAAGCCCAGCCACATAATAGTTTTCAGAGATTTAAACCTGCCAAGTTCGTACTGTGCAGGCTTGGTAAGCCCGTAGAGTGCGCCGATAACCACGGCAATCTGGCTGAGGGGCTGGTTAATGACCGGCAGCACGGTAGCGAACACCATGGCACCGAAAATTACGAATTCGGGTATGCGCAGCTGATTGCTGTTGTCCCGCACGTAGTCACCGCTCTTTTTGAGCCCGTGACTAACGCGCGCGGAGAGGTTTGCACTATCACTCCGGTGCTGCGAGCTAGGCGATAGCGATGTTCCTAGGTGAGTGCTCATGCTAGTCCTTGATGCTTTTGTGTTTGAGTGTAGAGTTCTGCGATCTGCGCCGTCATCTCGGCGTTGGTTACCCACGTCCATGCTGAAGGGGCCGAGGCTTCACAGTTCCGCATAAGAGCTTCTAAAACGCTATCACAGAATGCGTTCTGGCGGCGGTTAACAAGCTCGTTGGGGGCAAGAATTTCGGGGTTTCCGCCCACGTTGGTTGCCACGGTTTTTAATCCGGCGGCTTTAGCGTCCAAGAGTGTATAAGAACAGTTTTCCCAGATGGATAGCTGAACCACCATATCGCTGCGGCCCATCGCCTCTAGGGGATCGACGAACCCACTGAAGGTTACGGCATCGCTGATATGCAGCTCCCGCACCTGCTGCGCCAAGGTATCGGCAAGGTCACCTTCCCCCGCGATTTCAAGGTGCGCCTTGGGGTACACGGTGTGCAGCTGGGCGAATGCTTCTATCAGCACGTCAATACCTTTTTCGGGCGAGAGCCGTGAGAGCGAGAGGATGCGCGGCGCATCCGGTTCGGTCGGCACGCGGTGCTTGTGTACGGCGGCGCGCAGCCGGGGCGCATCCACCCCGTTATAGATGACGCTCATCCTGCGAGCGCCCCATTTACGGCGCATCTGCTCGGCGGTAGAGCGCGAGACGGCAATAGCCGCATTGGTGCCCCACAGACGCACCCGGTGCACCTGTTCCATGAGCTTAGAACGCCAGGAGGTGCCGTGGTAGACGGCATCATCCCCCGCGATTCCGTGCTCGGTAGTGATGAGCGTAGGAACGGTCAGTGACCGGTTGGCAAGCCGCCCCATCCTGAGGGAGTTAACGACGGCGGCGGCGATAACATCCGCATAGGCAAGGTGACTGTGCACGATAGTGGGCTTCTCTCGTTCAATCACGTGTGTAAGCGAGGCGAACGAGGTTCTAAAACCGCAGCTCGGTCCGAAGGGTACGGCGTGAACGGGAATATTAAGCTCGCGAAGACGCTCGGTGAGTTTTCCCTCGGGTGCGCAGACAACCAGGCGATACCCGGGAATACCGGTTCGGGCGACGTCAAGAACATGTCGCGCCACTCCCCCGAAGTCGGGAACCGGAACAACCCAGAGCACGGTCAAAGTCTTGGCTGTACTCATGCCCTCACCAGCTTTCGTGTCAGAACGTTACGCAGGGCGGCAGAAACTCGTGTCTCAACCGTACTATGCACGCACCACGCCCAGAGTAGAACCAGCGCGAGAGCCAATATGCGCGCACTCCATACCCCCGCCCAGGGGTAGAACATATCGATCAGCATATAGCCAAGCATCGCGTGCCCCAGATACAGGGGGTACGATATTGTGCCGAGCGCGTGCAAGGGTCCGCGCGCTAAAAACGGCACGTGGCGCACATAGATAACGGCGAAAAACACCACACATATGATGGCGACTCCCACCCCGTGGGCGCTATCGTGCATCAGGAAGGCATTGATAGAGGCCGCCGCAGCGCAATACGGCATCAGCCAGGTAAACCTGCGGTCGTGGCTGTACATAAAGAACACCATGCCCAGACTAAACAGAGCCGCATGCTCGGCAACCACGCCCCACACCAGCATTTTAGGAGCACCCGTCAGGGACGCCTCCGGGTGAAATATGCAGCAGACGAGCAGCCCTAAGGTTGTCCAACAAAAAATACCGATCGTAATATCGCGGCGATATATTTTTCCACGCCGCACAGCCAGATAGAGCCCCATGAGCAGATAGAACTGCAACTCGATGGCGAGCGTCCAATACACCTGATCGACATTATCGACCAGCATAAAACGCTGCATCATCGTCGCATTAACCAGAGTTTGCGCCACCGTAATATCCCGGCCGGGATTACCGTAGAGAAAATACACAGCCGCGGCAACCGCAAGCGCCAACCAGTAGGTTGGGTACAGTCGGGCGAAACGCGAAATACCAAATTTTAGGGCGGAACCGCTTTTGATAGCGCTCAGCAAAATCACGTACCCCGAGATGATGAAGAAAAGCTGCACCCCTAGTTCTCCGAGCGGAATAGAGTACGGTTCGGGGGCGATGCGCGGGTAGTTCTGCACGGCGGGGTACCCGAAATGGTAGGCCACAACGGCCAGTGCCGCTATTCCGCGCAGCCCGTCGAGTTCGCTAAATCGTCCGGGGGTGATAAAGCTGTTGTCGAGTACTTCGCCGGGTTTTCGGGCGTGCTGAACGGTTCTTGGTGGTGTCACGAAACCGACCTACAGCCACTTTTCGAGGCGGTCTAGGGCGGTGAAGAAGCCTTCGCCGTTGTTGATATGCCCCTGCCAGATTTCGGGGATAAACGATGCTTTCGGCGCCAGCTCACGCAGCTGCTTGCCCAGTGCAGCCCAATCGACATCGCCTTCGCCTACCTGCACGCCTTCGCCATCTACGCCGATACCGTCGACGAGGTGCAGGTGGATGGAGTGCGGCGCCAGCTGTGCTACCGCCTCCGACAGAGGAATTTTGAGGAAGTTGCATGCGAGCATGGTGTGTGAAATGTCCAGGCAGAGAGCGCTGTCGTAGGCGCGCGCGAATTCGGCGGTGTCCTGCGGGTCAAGGAAGAGGTTGTGGTACTGCTGCCCGCCCATCAGCCAGGGGTAGGGCGGCAAAGTCTGTGCCGCCAGGCGCACCCCGGCGGTATCCAGCCGTCCCAGGGCTTCGCCGATGCGCTCGTACTTTGCGGTACGGGCGCTCGCCGGGATGTGTTTGTCTTTGGTGAAGCCGCCCATCGTGACGACCATGACGGGGTCTTCGTCCACCGTAAAGTAGCGGGTCAAATCGCGGGTAATGTCGATGGTGCGCTGCACCTCGGCGATGGAACGTTCCCAGACTTCGGGGTCGCGGGAGGCCAGATCGACCAGAAAGTCCCCGGCGAAGAGGTCGGGCAAGTGGGTCGTGAAGCTCATGGGCAGTTTCTTCTCAAAGACCTCGTCAATATTGATGTCAAGGTCTTTGTAGGAGAAGTGGAATTCGAGGAAATCCGGTGTTGCCTCTTCGATCAGAGGTTTGTAGTCGTGGTACCGTACCGGCAGGCCCCAGGGGCGTTCAAAGGTGAAGTCGCGGCGGGTTACGAGGTCATCCTTCAGATCGCCCTCAAAAAAGAACGACCCTTCTTCAACGTCGCGTTGGATGGTACGCCCGAGCAGCTGCGGCAGGTAGTTCGGCTGCAGGCCGCGGCCGGGCGACTTGACGGTCACATCCGCCTCGGTGATTACCTCACCTTTGGCTATGCTGCGGGTCGCAACCAGCGATTTGGCCAGGTTCACGCGGTTCATCAGTTCACCGGTGGAAACTTCACGGGGCGCGGCCGTGCCGATGGATTCCTCAATGTCACGAATCTGCCGCACCATCGCCGCGAACTCTTCGGGCAGCAGCGATACAGTGTGATCGTTGCCTTCCAGGGTTTTATCGGTCGTGAAATGCTTCTCGATAATCTTCGCACCGCGCGCAACAGCGGCCACGGGCACATGGTAGCCGCGTTCATGCCCGGAATAGCCGACCAGGCATTGGCCGATCTCGGCGAGGCGGTCCATATACGCCAGGTTCACGTCTTTGAAGGGTGCCGGGTAGGTGGATTGGCATTGCAGCAGGGCATAGGATGCGCCCGCCTTGCGCAGCAAGTTCACCGAGTCCAGGATTTCTTCTTCGCGGCTCATACCGGTGGATACCAGCATGGGCAGCCCGCGCGATGCAACATCACGCAGCAGTTCGTGGTTCGTCAGGTCTGCGGAAGCGATCTTCATGCCCGCAATACCGTAATCGACGAGCGCCTGTACGGAAGGCGCATCCCAGGGGGTGCACAAAATATCCAGACCATGCTCCTTAACATGGTCGAATACCTCGTACATCTGCTCAACACTCAGCGAGAACCGTGAGAGCAGATCCAAGGTGTACTGCACACCCAAGTCTTCGCCCGCGGTGGCGCCGCCGCGCTGGCGGTAGAGCGCATCCAGATCGCGCAACTGGAATTTCACAGCATCCGCACCGGATTCCACCGCGAGGTCCACCAGCTCTTTCGCGAAGTCCACGCTCCCCTGGTGGTTATTACCGATCTCGGCGATGATAAAGACGGGCGCATCCTCGCTGATGGTGTGCTTTCCGATGCGCAACACGTTCTGCTCGTCCATTGCCAACGCCACCAGATGGCCGCGTTCGTCAATGAGCGGAATGTGCTCGATACCGCGCGCAAAGTAGCCGCGTAAAGATTCGGGGTCGCTATCGGCGGGGGCGGTCTGCGGGTTCGTATTCGCCGCCGCCAGTGCGCTGGTCTCTAGGGATGCGGTGGGGTTGGCGATCAGCCAGCGTCTGAAGTCCCCGTCCGAAAGTGAACCGCGCAAGATGCCGGATTCGTTGACGAGAAAGATAATGCGCTGACCGTTGGCAGAAATTTTGTGAAGCGCAGTCAGAATCGGGTCTTCGGCGAAGACCACATAGGGCGCGATATTACGTTCAATGATCACGGTTTATGATGCTTTCTTCAAGAAAACTTGTGTTTAGTGAGAGTGAGTGTTGAGTCTTTTGACGCTGAGGCTTAGCTTCTTACGCCGGGTTGGCCCTCAAGAATCTGCTTAAGCTGATGCTCGGCAACCGCAAAATCAATAGGGGCATCAATATCGACGCCCTCGACCTCATGAAGCGTGAAAAGATCAATGGTTCCTCCAGGATACCCCGCCAAACGGTTGTGGTGCTCGGTGTACACGTGAGTTTTGGTGATATAGAGCGAACCGTTCTCCCGGTACCGGAAGGTTTCTCGTGTGAGTTCCTGGCGGCGCGGGCGCGCCATAATCTCGAACTCTGCAGTAGGTTCGGCATCCGGGTGCCACCGCCAAATAAACGGGCCGATCGGGATAACCCCAACCAATGAATCTTTGCCGTTCTCGGCAAATTGACGCACCGCGCGGGCCAAGGTGCCGGGCAGGCGTACCGGGCTGGTGGCTTGCAGCAGCATGACCGCATCCGGCGCCCAGCCTTCGCCCGTGTAGAAGTCGATGGCGTGCTCGATCACCGGTTCGGTGGCTGTGGTATCTTCGGCAAGATGCGCGGGGCGCATGAACGGAACCTCGGCGCCGTAGTGGCGGGCGATGGCGGCGAGTTCTTGGTCTTCGGTTGAGACCACGACCCGCACCTCGTGCTCCCCCGCCAGTTCGTCGCGGGCGGCGAGCGCCTGCAGAATAGTCCACACCACCAGGGGTTTTCCGGCGATCTCGCGCAGGTTTTTACGCGGTATACCTTTGGAACCGCCGCGCACGGGAATAACGCAGAGAACGCGCATTAGTATGCCTCCAGGTAGTCGATGATGAGCTGAGCGATAGTGTGGGCGGGCTCGACTGCGGGTTGTTCGGGCGCCGGCGTGGGTTCTTCGCCCCAGCGGTTCATGCCGTAGCGTGCCCAGAATTCTTCGAGCCAAGCGGGCGGGTTCGGGTGGTATACCCACGCCGGAATACCGCGGATTGCGGCCTCAAGCACGCCGGTTGAAAAGACTGAGACCACCGGGTTCGGCACCTCGTTCAGGGGCGTGGAAGAGCGATCTATGGCGATGCCTTCTATCTCCCAGAGCGCGTGGGTGGCGCGGGAGAGTTTATCGGTTTCGCTCGGATGCGGCCGGTAGATACCGTCGTGACGTTTCAAAAAGCTGTGCGCGGCGCGGGCGAAGGATGCGCGCGGTAACTCCGCGCCGTGCATCTGCCCCAGAAACAGGATTTTGCCCAGGGATTTGGTGGTTTCGCCGTGCGTATTTTGGATAGCGCGGTAGAGCAGCTGTGAGCCGACGGTATGCGTCTGCACGTCGCGGCGTCCGGAAGCCCAAAATTGGGCGTCCTCGTCGCTGAAGGCGAGCAGAGTTGACCCGATGGGCAGCGGCGGGGCGTGCGGAACCAGCAGCCCGTGCTGTACTACCCAGTAGGCTATGCCGCGTTCGCGGGCGAATCGGTAGGCCGCGTGACCGCGCGGCAGGTAGTGTCCTAAGGACAGCACGAGGCGCACGCCGGGTAGTTTTTCGGCGAGCTCATCGGCGCGTATCGGGGTTGCGGTCCAGTCTTTGCGGCTATAGCGTGTGCTGGCGTATCGTCCGTTGAGATATTCTGAAGCGTCACTCGGGCACCAGAGCGCGACCCCCACCCCTTCGAGGTGTTTGAGCGGTTCCAGCAGGGCGTTGCGGCTTGTGGGTGAGAACGAGTCGAGCACGATCAGTACCCGCGGTATTGCCCCGCGCGTATAGAGCATGCCGGAAACCATGTCCTGTTGGGCACCTCTGCGGGCGCGCACCATATTCTGGGCGCGTCCTTTCACCCAGCGCAGAGTGTTTTGGCGCTGCTGCCAGGCATGCCAGGCTTCGAGATCGACGGGGTAGTTTAGGCCCATAGTTTCTCCAAAATTTTGACGCGATCATCGAAGGTATGCTCGGCGAGGGTGCGTCGCTGCCCGGCCTCACGGATTGCATGCGCCCAGCGGGGTTCACGAAAGATGCGGGCGCACAGGTCAATAAGTTCTTCGGTACTCTCGTAGACCAGTACTTCGCGCCCGGGTTCGTAGTAGCGCGCCACATCGGCCCGGTCGATCAGGTGAAGTGCACCCACACCGGGGGCTTCGAAGGTGCGCATCGTGAAGCCGTCTTGGTTGTGGTGGATATTCAGGGTCGCCGGTGACGATGCCATGACCCCGTAGGCGGCGGATCGGTCGATATCACGGTGTGCGGGAATTCCAGTGCCCTTGAATCTGCGGGTTCGGGCTATATCCCAGGGGTGGCGCGACCAGTCTCGCCCGTAGGCGCGCACGGGTATCCCCGCCTCGTGCAGGGCACGCAGCGTATGCTCACGGTTGGGGTAATTCGCCCCGACGAAACTGATGGCGTCTTCGGTAACCGGCGCGATCGTGCAGTGCGAATCGTAGGCGTTGGGCATATCCAAGACGGCGTACCCTAGGGAGCGCAGGTATTCGGCATCCTGCGGGCTATAGCTTGCGAGCGCTCCGAGGCGCGGTAAATCTTCCAGGGTGTATGACATGCGACGCAGCTCGTCGTAGAGCCAGGTTCCGTAGCGCACCCCGGATTCTTCAAGTTTTTGCCACCAGGTATCCCCCAGCAGGTCCCCTTTGATGACGAGCACAATATCGGGGCGATACTCCTCAAACGCGACGATAGCACGAGCGGTCGCCTGGGCTGCGGCGGATGCGGGCCGATATTTTTCGGGCAGTTCGTGCGCGAGTTTATTGCGGATACGGTCGGCAACTGTGCCGGGAGCATCGTAAATATGGGTGCGAACCTCGTATCCGGCAACGCTTAGCGAAGCCTCAATAGCCTTCCAATACCCGTGGAACGCTGGCGAAACCAGCAGAATCGTGGGGGCTCTCATCTCGTGTATCCTTTGTGGTTCTTCTCTGTCCTGTGATCCTTCGTGCGGGAAAGCCAGGTTCGGCGCGGTTACCCGACTAGTTTTCGTGCCGTGTTCCCCGCCGGATCAGCTCTAGTTCGTGGTTCAGAATCTCGCGCGGGTTCACTCGGTGATTTCGCAGGGACCGCACCAGGTTGAAGCCGTAATTGGCGTAGCTAGTGAGGGTTAGGGCGCGCCGCAGATTCTTCTCGAAACCCCATTTTTCGGCGTAGATAAATCGTGCGGTGGTAAGCCATTGGCGGCGTCGGGCTGAGGGGCTGGATGCCCCTCCTTCGTGGGTGACCGTCACCTCGGGCACCAGGATGCGCGGCACCCCAATCTCGGCAAGGCGGCGCTGGAAGTCTACTTCTTCGCTGTTCATGTAGAAGCGCTCGTCCATGCCTTCTACCCGTTCGTATACAGTGCGGGGCACCATCATGCAGGCGCCCATAACCCAGTCGGTTCCGTGGGGCCTCAAGGCGGTGCAGGCACTTATATCGTGCCCTACCCCGCGATGCCACAGGCGCGTGGGTTTGAAGCGTGCCAGGGGTGTGAACCATTCCCACGCGATATGCCCCACGGTGGGGAATTTTCGGGCTACCCACTGGTGTTTTCCGTCGTGACCGACTACTTGGGGGCTGGCGAGCACCTGCGGATAGGCGGCGAGCGCCGTAAGCATTGAGCTGATGAAGTTTTCGTCGAGTTCAAGGTCGCTGTTGAGGATTATCAGCCAGTCTCCACGTGCGCGTGCAGCCCCGGAGTTTACGGCGCTGCCGAACCCACCGTTGCGCTCGCGGCGCACGATGCTCACGCCTTCAGTGTCGGGAAAGGGTACGGGTGAGCGGTCGTCAGAAACGATAATCTCAAGATTTTCGGGGGTTATTCCCCGCTGCGCGCGCAGGCTGGCAATTAAATTCAGCACGGGAGCAGGTTCGCCATAAAAGGGAATAATGGCGGAGATAGTTTCTGCTGACGAAGTCACAAAAATGCTTTCTGTTGCGGTTTACATCTATGTTCCGGTCATCAAACATTGTCTGTAAACGTATGTGTTTATTCGTGAGGAAACTCTCGGCATACTGCACATAGTTGTTGCCGTCATATCCTCGTGAGTGAGTGTTACTTTATAATTCTAATATAGTATCGACATATCAGGTGACTACACAGCGTAATTTTGCCTCATAATAAAGGTATTGCGTGTGTAAATCCCAGGGAGTTATGTGTGAATCGTCGTTCTGAGTCTGAAGATAAAACCCGGTTAACAGAACTTGAGGGTATGCGCCCGCCGCATGTTGAAGCTTATTTTCGTGTGATGGGGTTTTTACGCCCCGGTATTGCACGGGTTTTGGATACAGTTCGCCACTCTCGCGAGAAAGTGTATATTGCGCCTCCTTTTTCTCGCGGCGGTAATTGGCTTTATCTGTTGGCGGCCGTTGATGCTGACCGTCGCGCCGATGCTGGGGATTTTTCATATATGCTCGATACTGCCGGTTTAGAACCTTGGCTTACAGAATTTCCCGCTTTGCAGGAACTCATGATGGATCCAAAAGATTTTAAGTTTTTACACCGGCGTTATTCTGGTCTTGATACCAATGTGGAAGATAGTTTTGCGCCCGGTTCTCTTGAAATTTTTGCCCGCGAACGATTACTTTCTTCTGAGCATTTTAAGCAGCGCATTCTTACAGTAGGCAATATTGTAGGAAGTAATACGGTGGTGCTCAGTATTCGGCGCGGTGATTATTATTCTGTTCCCGCAATTCGGCAGCGTTACGGTATTGATACCGTAGCCTATGTACGTGAAGCCCTGGATCAGGTGCTTAAACGTATGAGCCCCAGTAATTTCGTGGTCACGAGTGATGATCCGCAGTGGTGCCGCGAAAACCTGAGTTTTCTCGAAGATATTGCCCCGGTGCTCTACGATAAGACCGGCGAGGGTATGTTCGCGGATTTAGCGGTTCTTGCGAAGGCGCGCTGGCTTATTCTTACGAACACCACGTTCGGGTACTGGGGCGCTTATATGGCGCAGGCGGATCACCCCGTTGAGGTGTACGTACCGAATGCCCACGAGTACGATGCGAAAACCCGCCAGCCTATCGTGGTGCCCGGAACTGTGCGTCCGCATCCGCATTTCTCCCGTTGGCATGCGGTTAAGCCGCCGCATGGGGGTACCTGGCTTCTGCCTGAAGAAGGCGATACCGCGTAAACCTCTATAATTCACTCTTTCACAACTCACTCATACTCAAGCACGGAAGATAACCCATGAACATCAAATTTCTCGCGCCGTTTAAATTTTCGCAGCGAATCGTATCTAACTCCCATAGTTTTTTCTCTGGACGCCTTGAAAACTCGCGCTTTAAACCCCGTTTTATAGACCCGGCGGTTCGCGGCCTTCGCACTGGAAAACATCGGCTTTTTCTGGCGCAGCGCGATCTGCTTACCCGGCGTGAGGCACGTGCCCTGCTGAACACAGGAGATTTCAAAAACCGCTACCGGGCGCTAGAAAAGACCTTCGAGATCCCTCCCCTGCCCACGACCAAGGGCGTGTGGGCGGTCGCGATGGTCAAGAATGAGGCGGATGTGCTCGAACGTTCCCTACGGCACCTGCATGCCCAGGGGGTGGCACGCATCCTGGTGGTCGATAACGGTTCAGATGACGGTACTTTTGAGCTTCTTCAACGGCTTAGCCGCGAGCTTCCGCTGAGTGTTGGGCGTGATCGTGAGCCCGCCTATTATCAGTCCGAGAAAATGACCTATCTGGCCCATCGGGCCCAGCGAGCCGGTGCCACCTGGGTAGTGCCTTTCGATGCGGACGAGTTCTGGTTCGGCGTTGAAGGTACGCTTGCCGAGGTTCTGTCCACCAGCAAAAATACCGTGGAAATCTCGCAGCTCTATAACCTGTTTCCTACGGCCTCGGGAGACCTGGTGCTCGATACAACCGCGCATTTTGACCCTAAGGTGTGCTTTAAATCCTGGCGGTCATCGGTCGTCACTATGGGTAATCATCGGGTGCTTCGGCCTGGGGCACAGGGCACCGATCGGGTGGTTATCTTACATCTGCCTTGGCGTTCACGGCAGCAGCTGCAGCGCAAGCTCATGCAGGGGGCAAAGGCGCTTGAGCTCACCGATTTGCCGGAAGATTTGGGGTATCACTGGCGTAAAAATGGCGAGCTGAGCGAGAAACAACTTGCCGATATTTGGTTGGATCTTATCGCGGGCAGGCCCATTCCCGTAAATCTTGCGTGGCAGCCGCGCGGAAGCCTCTACCCCCTAGGCAGCGATATACCGCAGGATGCGCACAGCCTTAAACCCTTCCTTGAAGCCCGGCCAGAGACCGTCTAAAACTAGCATCCACATAGATTGTGCCCGCCTTCCCAAGATTGGGAGGCGGGCACAATTTTAATGTTTTTCAGCTCGATTCGCCCGACTACTCGGGAAGCTGCCCTAAACGCACCAGATTGGCGAACTCTTCATTCTGCTGCTGCACCTGCGTGAAGGTTCCCTGCGCGGCGATTTCACCCTGCGAAAGGTAAATTAGCTGATCCACATTGCGCACCGTCGAGAGGCGATGCGCCACGATAATCACGGTAATATCCCGCGAGATACGCTCGATCGCCTGGGTAATCTTATGCTCGGTCTCGTTATCCAGGGCGCTGGTGGCCTCGTCCATTATGAGCACGCTGGGGTTGCGGTAGAGCGCGCGCGCAATGCCTAGACGCTGGCGCTGACCGCCCGAAAGCCGAACCGCATTGTGCCCGATCATCGTCATCAGCCCGTTCTCCAGGGAGTCCACAACCTCGGTAAGTTCGGCGACAGCCAAGCATTCACGCACCCGAGCCTCGTCAATCTCATGAGGTTCAAGCCCGAAAGCAACCGCCTCCAGCACCGTAGAATCGGCGATGAAGACATCTTGAGGCACATACCCGATGCGCTGAAACCATGCGGGTAGATCCTGCTCGATCGGCACTCCATTGCACAACACACGCCCCTGTTCAGTACTGAAAAGCCCCAAAATCAAATCAACCAGGGTGGTCTTTCCCGAACCCGAGCCGCCCACGAAGGCCATCGACGTCCCCATAGGGATCTGCAGGCTAATGTTCTTCAGCACCGGCTGATCACCGTCGGGGTAGGTAAAGGAAAGGTTCTCCACCGTAATAGTGATGGGCTCAATCTCACGGTTTACGTACTCTGCCTGAATATCAGAGTCGGGAGCAGGCGGAAGGTCGAGCTTCTTCCCCTGTTCATCAAGCATCCCAATTTCGCGGACAAGCTCATCGCTAGGTTTCTCACCAGCACGAATATTACCTAGGGACGCCACAATGCGCGTGTAGTTCGGCAGAATACGGATGCAGGCACCGGCGAAAAGGAGCAGATAGGGTGCGCTATCGATACCCTGAGTCATGCTCATGATCGCTAGAAGTGCGGCGATTCCGAGAATAAAAATAATTTCAAGGGTATACTTTGGAAGTTCTTGAAGGAAAACGTTCCGCATATTCGCATTCACCGAGTCCATGCGCTTGCTCTGGTACCGGTGTAGGTACCGTTCGGTCACACCGTGCATACGAATCTCACGGAACCCAACCACAGCATCAAGCGCTGCATTCATCGAGCCGCGCGTAGCTTCCAGGATAATCTCGCCCTGCTCCTTATTTTTCCTTCGCAAAACGTATTGAAGCGCAAAGGCAGCCACGCCGAAGTAGGCAAAAGCGAAAAGCGCGGGAAGCGGCATAAGAACCAGCAGCATCACCATGAGCACCACGATGGAGAGTAAATCCCCGATAAAGCTCATGACACCATTTACGAAAGCGCTGTACGCCTGCCCCACAATGTCATTAACCGAGTTAAGCACCGCCGCTGCACCGCGCTTACGGTGAACCAGATAAGGCTCACGCATATAGCAGTTGAGCAGATTCACCGAGGTAATGCTCTGCTGGGTAGCAATAAACCCCAGACTCCAGCGCTTAATAACCAACGACAGTACACCCTTGATGACAAAGGCGAGCACCAGCGCGACACCAAAAATCACAATAAGCTGCGTGCGGTCGGAGTTGCCGAAAAGTTCCGCGACAGTTCGTAAATACCCGGTAATAGGGGCACCCATCGCCAGGTTAACGATCGGCAGAATAGCCGCCACACCCAGCATCTCGAAAAGAGACACCACGAAAAGCCCCAGAATATTGAGGATTAAAATATAAAATTTTCGTCCGGGAAAGAAGATTCTGAGTTTACGATAAATATTTTTCATAAAAACCTCACAGAGTGCGCGTGGATGCCTTGAGAATCATAATACGTGCGGGACGTTCGATCGCATGATGTGCAATAATCGCTGCAAGTATAGAAATCACCAAGATTATGAGCATCATCAAGATTCCCCGTGCATCCATGCGAACCATATCGCGCCCTAAAGAGGTCTTGATGAATCGGAAAATAACAATTTCATGGACCAGATAGAAGGCAAAACTCACCTCACCGAAATACACGAGAGAGCGGCGTATCCAATTCCCCGGTACCGGCTCACCAACCTGATGATGCGATTGCGCGCGCTGTATATAAGGCAAAATATCTATTTCATCTTTAACCATCGCAATACCCCATACTTCTGTACGGAGGCCTCGATAGTGTATAGATGGCGTGTTAAAAATGCGGATACCACGAATTGCGGCGTATTGATCTCGCCATTGTTGAGGGGTTTTACGAGCTTTGAGTGAATAGCTTAGCTGCCCCAGTTCAGTCCGCAGTGCGGTGAGGAATTTCATGAATTGTGCTTTCGTAAAACGGCTGGTGCCGATAAAAAATACACGTAAAATACGTATGTAGATTTTAGCATGCAGATCAGAATTATTTTCAGATTATGCATATTTCTACTTAATCTTTGCGGCGTATAAGACGTATTATGATACATAGTTTTTTCGCGAAAATTTATCCGCGTAAACACTACCGTCGTGTACTCTGCTCGTGCCTAACACAACATCGAGATACACGCTAGGAACCCTCCAAAGACTGACAAATTGTGTTCTACAGGTAAAATAATAGGTGAGTAGCCCTGCCCTGGAGGCAATGCAATGCGCTTCTGGAGCGTCCGAGACTCTGAAAGGTATCCATGGGAATTTTTAATATTCAGTCCCTCAGGGACAAATATCTGTCTGACTCTGGTGTACCTGCCGGGCAGGATAACCGTGAGTCCCCCTCCGCCGATACCGCTTCCGGACGCCGCCGAGCAGGAGGCTCCTCAAGGTCTTCCCTTCAGGACGGGGTCGCACGTTTGAGCGCGCGACACGACCTGCCCCAACGTTCCGCACGCAGCACCTCCCGTAGGTCACAGGATCTTCCACAAGAAGTACGCTCGCTCGCTGCTCAAAAGAGGAAAGCGCGAGAGGACGAATCCCGCTCCCAGGGTTTGCATCACACTGGGCCGGTAACGTCTAGCATTAACATACGCGCGGCACGCGATATTGCGGTCGCCGAAGCAGAAGAACGGCGTGCTGCAGAACGTGCTGCCGCTGAAAAACAGGCCGCAGAGAGGCGGGCGCAGCAGGCAGCCGATGCTCGCCGCCGTGCCGCAAGCATACTTTCTTCCGCTACGGGGGCACAGCGTTCCGTGGGCGGCAACCGTAAAAATTCTCAGGCGGCACCGCAGACGCAGTCAAGCCCGATGGTTCGGAAAACCAGGTCGATTAACATCGGCGAATTCCACGGCAAGATTTCAAAGCGTAAAAAGAAGCCAGAGCAGCAGATTACCAAGCCGACGACGAACAGCGCAGAGCTGGATCAAACGGTTCTCATGGATACCAACGATGTGCAGGCTGCGGCACAGCGTTACGCAAAACAGCATAAATCTCAGCAGCAGACTCCTCGCGTGGAAAATACTGCTGCGCGTACAAATTCTCCGCGCCCGAAGACCGCGCGGATACCCATAACCCAGCGTTCCACCTCATCCCGTTCACAAGCACCCGGCGCAGCTGCGGCGCAGAACAAGCGCCCCAAGTCTGGCACAGCGCCGCAGAGGTCAGCTCAGGCGCGCACCGCATCCGCAAAAACAACCGGCGCAAAAAAGGTACGCCCCAAGAATTCGATTGCCAAGAACCCTGCAGCTCGGAATGCTGCCTTGAAGAATACGGTGCGCACCAACCTTGCGCGTCAAGCAAATGAGCAAATGGCGCAGCGCCAGCAGAGTCCTTCATCGGCGCAGCAGAACCAGAGCCAGCCCACCCAGCAGCGCGCCCAGGCACATCAACCGCAGCAAAGGACCCACCAACAGCCAAGGCCCGCTGAAGTAGCTTCGCGTTCCTCTGTGCAGTCTAAGCCGGTTCAGTCGCATCTTGCGCAGTCCGACCCTGGCTACTCCCCCGCCAAAATTGTTGCCGCGGCACAGGCTCGCGCACGCCAAGATGCTCAGACTCATAAAAAGCCTGAAACTCCCCAGCAACAGACTCAACAACAGAGCACGGCAACGGCATCTACAGCAGCAACCCATAACCCGTGGAACAGCATTCCCACACCCCAGAAAAAGTCTGCTGCCGCTAATCCGTGGAATAGCCTTCCGGCAACATCCAAGCAGACCCCGGAGGATATTCCAACGAGGCAAAAGCAGAGCGAACCCTCTATCAGCGAGAAACTTGCGAACAAGCCCGAGTTCGCGGGCTTCGATATGGAGAAGCTTCTGCAGCCTGGGTATAAGCCGCAGACCCGTAAAGAGGCAATCGCCATTCGCCGCGCGCAGGAAGAACTGAATCTTCACAGTGGAGAAAATCAGCAGTCTCAGACAGAGGAAACGCAGCGCCAGGAAGATGAAGCGGCCCGGCGCGAACGTGAACGCGCGGAAGTTCACCGTCAACGTCTAGAGGCTCGCCGTCGCCGAGAGGAACAGGCTCAGCGCACGCGCGCTGAAGAATCCAATGCCGGGCAGCAGGACGAGCAGACTCAGTCTGAACGAGAGCAGCGCGAGCAGAATCAGGCTCAGCTGGCGCGAAAACTTGCTCAGCGTGATAATGCTCGTTCCACTTCTAACGAGAACACCCGCACAGAGCCCTCGCGGCCCGCTCACCAGACCTTGAAGGTGCGTGATGGCGCAAACAACACGCTCTCCACTTCCGCCCAGGATGCGCAGGATACGGATACGCAGAGTACCCAGCCAGCAGCTCAGCCGACGGGTTTCCGTTCGGCTCCTGCCCAGGCATCTGTGCATCCGACAGCTTCCGTCCGTCCCGTAAAACGCGCAGCATCCCATGCTTCTCCGTTTAAGCTCGCGCCGGGCGAAGTTCGCTCGGGCGTGGTGCGCAGGCGCAGGCTCGCTCCCAGGCTCCAGGGGCCTATGGAAGCGGTCTTCGTGTGCACCGGGAACGTAGCGCGCAGTGCGGCGGCAGAGATTATTGCAAGCCAGCTCTCCGAAGAATACGGTCTGACCGACGACTGGATTTTCACCAGCGCCGGAACTTCGGCACTTTCGGGCTCGCGCGTATACCGTCACGTGGGTAAACAGCTTGACGAGCGCGGCTACGATATTTCCGGGTACCGCGCCAAGCAGCTCACCGAAGACATGGTGGAACGCGCTACCCTGATCCTGGTGGCGGAGGCGGAACACGCCGATTGGATTATCCGCGAATGGCCGCAGTACCACCACAAGGTTCATCTCATCAAGCAGGTAGCTAATCTGAAGCAAGAAGTCGGTTCCGAGGCAGAACCGATCTCATACCTGTACAGCCATAATCAAGCACCGCGCTCAAGCGATAACATTGGTGATCCGTACCGTCAGGGTAAAGAGGCGGCACGCATCGCGGTCGATGAGATTGAAAACTCGCTCTTCGAGATTCTGCCGTGGCTCTCGCAGGCACAGGTGCAGAACTAAACCAAGCAGATTATGAGGGGCATAGCCTCTAAGTAGTTAATATCCCCGTCTGAGCGCTAGCGTTCTCAGACGGGGATATTTTCTCGATCCAATAACATCACCCCGCGCCGAACTGTCGAAGCTCGGCCACGGGGTTAATGCGATATATACGATTTAGGCGTGATCGTTGAAGATGTTGGTCACAGACCCTTCGTCGAAAACCTCACGGATAGCACGTGCAATCAGCGGAGCAATCGATAGGACCGTCAGATTATCGAAAGACTTCTCGGCAGGCACGGGCAGCGTGTTAGTGACAACCACTTCGGAGGCACCGCATCCGGAAAGGATATCGACAGCTTCACCAGAGAATACGGGGTGGGTCGCCGCGATAATGACTTCTTTCGCGCCTTTATCCTTCAGGACTTTGACCGCGCCAGCAATGGTTCCGCCGGTATCGATCATATCGTCGATCAGTACGCAGGAGCGCCCTTCAACGTCGCCCACGACGGTTTTCGAGACGGCGTGATTCGGCACGTTAATATCGCGTGTCTTATGCACGAAGGCCAAAGGGGCACCGCCGAGCAGTGCAGCCCAATGCTCAGCCACGCGCACTCGACCGGTATCCGGGGAAACGACGGTCACGTTCTCGGGGTTCTCAACGCGCCCGCGAATATAATTCGCCAGAACTGGAATAGCGAAGAGGTGGTCGAGCGGACCATCAAAGAAACCCTGAATCTGCGAAGTATGCAGATCGACGCACATCAGGCGGTCCGCGCCAGCAGTCTTGTACAGATCGGCAATCAGACGAGCCGAAATAGGTTCACGTCCCTTATGCTTCTTATCCTGGCGGGCATAGGGGTAGAAAGGCGAAACTACGGTAATCGAGCGGGCGGAGGCACGTTTGAGCGCATCGATCATAATGATCTGTTCCATCAGCCATTCGTTGATGGGTGCCGGGTGCGACTGAATTACGAAAGCATCGGCGCCGCGCACAGATTCCTCGAAGCGCACATAGGTCTCACCGTTGGCGAAGGTATACGCAGAGGTCGGCAGCAGGTCATGCCCCAGTTCAGCAGCGATTTCTTCGGCTAGTTCCGGATGCGCCCGCCCGGACACCACTGCCATTTTACGCATCCCAGGATTGGTAATCTCGCTAGACATGATTGTGTTCGCTTTCCTTGTGAACTCGGTGTGTGAAAACTACTCCTGCGCGGCCTCAGCAGCCTGTGCAGACTCGGTTCCTTCACGATTTTTTAGAACCCAGTCATCAATATTGCGCTGGGAAGTCTCAGAAATAGCGAGCGCGCCCGCCGGAACATCCTTGCGGATCAGGGCTCCCGCGCCGGAATATGCGCCGTCTCCAACGGTGACAGGTGCCACGTAGATGCCACCCGACCCCATGCGGGTATGCGCGCCGATAACGGTTCGGTTTTTAGTAACCCCGTTGTAGTTAGCGAAGATGGACCCCGCACCAATATTGGCGCCTTCGCCGATTTCGGCATCCCCTACGTAGGTGAGGTGGGGTACCTTGGCGTCCTGGCCGATCTGTGAGTTCTTGGCTTCGCAGAAGGCCCCGAGTTTTGAGTTCGCGCCCAAAACGGTACCGGGGCGCAGGTATGAGAAGGGACCTACGGTGGCGTTTTCGCCGATGGTCGCGCCGAAACCGTGGCTGCGGATAACGGTTGCGCCGGTTTCGATAGTCATATCAGTCAGGGTTGTGTCCGGGCCAATAGTTGCACCGGTGGCGACCGATGTTGTCCCGTGCAGCTGCACGCCGGGCAGCAGAGTTGTATCGTTTTCAAGGGTAACGGTTACGTCGATCCAGGTGTTGTGGGGGTCCACGATAGTTACGCCGTTACGCATATGTTTTTCCAGGATGCGTTCGTTGAGTTTACGCCCAAGCTGCGCAAGCTGCACGCGGTCGTTCGCACCTTCAACCTCCCAGCGATCCTCAATAGCGAGGGCGGCAGTGCGGTGCCCCTTATCGCGGGCTATAGCGAGCACATCGGTAATGTATTTCTCACCCTGCGCGTTGTCGGTCGTGACCTCTAATAGGGCTTCGCGCAGAACCTTGGCGTCGAAAGCGTAGATACCCGAGTTGATTTCGGTAATCGCCAGCTCTTGGGGGGTTGCGTCTTTGGCCTCCACAATGGCGGTAACTTCGCCCGCTTGGTCGCGCACGATGCGCCCGTAGGCGCCGGGCTCTTCGATATTGGTGGTGAGCACGGTAACGGCGTTGCGTCCCTCTTCGTGGAAGTCCATTAGCTCGCGCAGAGTTTCGGCGCGAAGCAGGGGTACGTCGCCGTAGGTGACCAACACGGTACCATCAACGAGATCGGAATTATCGAGGGCGTTGAGACCGACTTCAACGGCTCGACCGGTGCCGGGAATATCGTCCTGATCGACGATAGTGACCTGAGCATCAAAGTCTAGAATATGCTGGGCTACCTTATCACGCTGGTGCCGCACCACAACGGCTAGGCGCTGAGGGTCTAGGTCTCGGGCAGCAGCTACGGCGTGTTCCACCATGGAACGACCGCCTATCGCGTGCATAACTTTGGGGGTAGCAGATTTCATACGAGTGCCAGCTCCCGCAGCCAAAACAATAACAGCCGAAGGTGCCTTCCGATTTTCTGCGTTCACCTAGATGTCTCCTTGTTAGGTGTGGGATATAGCCGGAAGTCTACCCCCGAACTATTCGCTCCGCCACCAGGATTCGAACCTAGACAAACGGCTTCAAAGGCCGCTGTGCTGCCATTACACCATGGCGGATTATCCGCATGAACACCCGTCGGATTGACGGACAAAGAAACGGATACTCCATAGTGTAGCAAAAATAGCAGCGTTCTCACACACGCCACTCTGTGCCATCGGGAAGCCCTAATTTTTGCATTAACACGGTGCCTGTGGTGCCTCAGATGCCCTGGGATTTATCTCTCACCGGCGTGGTTTTCGCCGGATTTATACGAAGACTTCCAGGCGTGTGGGAGTCAGGCGTTACCCTGGATATGTGGCACATTTACTTGGCGGCGAAGCGCTGCACCTTCAGTTCCCTACCCGCACTATTTTTGAGGGGGTGACCGTTGGCATTAATGAGGGCGACCGCATCGGCATTGTGGGTCGCAACGGCGACGGTAAATCCACGCTCATGAAGATTCTGGCGGGGCGTCTTGAACCGGACTCCGGGCGCGTGACGGCGCGCGGTGGCACGCGCATCGGGTATCTGGATCAGTCCGATGTTCTCAACGATTCTCACACGGTCGGTTATGCTCTGGTGGGTGATACTCCAGAGTATGAGTGGGCCTCGCAGCCGCGTATTCGTGATGTTATTGCGGGTTTGGTGTCTGATCTGCCCTGGGATGCGCCGGTTTCTTCACTCTCGGGTGGGCAGCGTCGCCGCGTGGCGCTGGCTGCTCTGCTGATACAGGAATGGGATGTGCTCATGCTGGATGAGCCCACTAACCACCTGGATGTGCAAGCAATTACATGGCTTGCGCATCATCTGAAAAACCGCTGGAGCAAGAACGCGGGCGGCTTGCTTGTGGTCACTCACGACCGCTGGTTTCTTGATGAAGTCAGTACCGATACCTGGGAGGTTCACGATAATATCGTGGAACCATTTGAGGGCGGGTATGCGGCTTATGTTCTGCAGCGTGTGGAGCGCGATCGGCAGGCGGCCGCCGCGGAGGCAAAGCGCCAGAACCTGATGCGCAAAGAGTTGGCGTGGCTGCGTCGTGGCGCCCCGGCGCGCACCTCAAAGCCGAAATTCCGTATTGATGCGGCGAATGCGCTGATTGCCGATGTGCCGCCGGTACGTAATACCGTGGAACTCAAGAAGATGGCGGTTTCCCGTTTGGGTAAGGATGTGGTGGATCTTGAGAACGTCTCGGTCACCTTTGAGGACTCTTCGCTGCCCGACGGCAAACGTGAGGTGCTGCGTCGCGTAACTTGGCGGATTGCACCAGGTGAGCGCACCGGTATTTTGGGCGTGAACGGTGCCGGGAAATCAACCCTGCTTGCCTTGGTCACCGGCTCTTTGGAACCGACCGAGGGGCGTGTGAAACGCGGTAAGACCGTCAAGGTTGCCACTCTCACCCAGCAGCTGGATGAGCTGAAAGAGGTTGAGAACGACCGCGTGTCTGATGTGATCGGCCGCAAGAAGCGCAGCTATATTGCCGACGGTAAAGAGATGTCGCCCTCGCAGATGTTGGAACGGCTAGGTTTTACGAGCGCACAGCTTTCTACTCCGGTGAAGGATCTGTCGGGTGGGCAGAAGCGACGGCTGCAGCTCATGCTCATTCTCTTGGACGAGCCGAATGTGCTGATTCTGGACGAGCCTTCAAATGACCTGGATACCGATATGTTGGCGGCAATGGAGGATCTGCTCGATACCTGGCCCGGCACCCTGCTGGTGGTTTCTCACGACCGTTACCTCATGGAGCGTGTGACCGATCAGCAGTATGCGGTGATTGACGGTTCCTTCCGGCATCTGCCCGGTGGGGTGGACGAATATTTGGCGCTTTCCGCAGCGGGTCGGGGCGGTTCTGCCGCCGGGGTTACGGGCGGTGCATCCGCCCCAACAAAAAAGAACGATTCTTCGGTTTCTGACGGTCAGCCTGAATCAACGAACTCTGACCCCAAGAGCACACCAAAAGTATCGGGGGCGCAGGCACGCGCGGCGCAGAAAGAATCCGCCGCGATTGAGCGTCGCCTCGGGAAATTGGGCGAGGAACAGAGCAAGCTCTCCGAACAGATGAGCATGCACGACCCCGCCGATTACGCCGGGCTTGCCGACCTGGGACAAAAACAGCAGGCGCTTCAGGATGAGATCGACGAGCTTGAGATGCGCTGGCTGGAGCTCTCGGAACTCCTCGGATAGCCGCTCCCCTGCTAAAAGAGCCTTGATGCGAATAAAACGGGTTCCTCAACGTTGCATTCACTATCAAGGCTCTTTTTATAAACTCGGAGAAGCATCCGCAAGTTCCGCAGCCATAGCCTTTAGGTCCGCATCCAGCCGGGGGCTGGGCAAACCCGCAGCCTGAAATAGCTCGGTGAAACGGTGCCGCCAATCTAGTCTTTGCAGCGCCATACGCACCTGGTTGCGGCTCTGCTCAGGTGTCCATTCGCTCACAAGCTGCGCCACCGCATCCAGCCCGGCGCGAGCATCCTGCGGGTCAATATCGACGGTCGCTCCATCCCACAGTATCTCGCGCGTGCTTTCGGTTTTAGGCACCTGCCCCACCACGGTCGCCCCGTGGGCGAGCGCGTCCGTCCAGCGCCCGGTAATGTACTCCTTGTTTGGGTGCGTGTACGATGCGGGGCTCACCAAAGTACTAAAAGCCAGTACAAATTTGGCGTCCGCGAGTGCTCTCTGCAAAGACTCGACGGATTCACGATCGGTTACGCCGAACGGCGGGCGCCCAGCGAAGGTTATTCCCACTTGCTGGGCAAGTTCTGCAGTGTGTTCATCGTCGTCATAGGCGGAGGGTTGGCGCCCCACGCGAAGTACATCGGTGGTTTTCGGATGCTCCAGATGCTCATCGAATTTACTCCACACGTCTGCACCCCAGGGAAGCACCCGCACGTTTTTAACCCCGGCGCTGCGCCAATCGTGCACGTCGTCGCGGTCCGCCACAAAAACAGTGTTATAGGTTCCGTTGGTGGCGATGGTGGGAATGCGGTCATCCCAGAAACTATCGATAACCCACCCGTAAACCCCAGCATAGCGTCGTGCGGCGAGGCGCGGCTGCGCGATAGCGTAAAGCTGTCCGGGGTCGCTGGCGATAACAAGGGCAGTACGTCTTCCGCCGGGAATACGCGGCAGGCGCCCCAGAATTTTGGTAGCGGGTTTGAGCGATGCGCTCGGGTCAGGGGTGACGATGCGCGCGTCCAAGTACGATGCCATCAGGCGCGCCATCTCATGGATGGGCGCCCACCCGGCGCCTTCGGGAACGCCTACGATAATATCTACGTCGTGGGGCATGGGGTATTCATTTCGTGCGAGTTCGAGCGGGAATAGGTCGCGCGTAATTTTGACCTGAACTATGCAAAATGTGCGTCATCACACCGCGCGATATACCACTTAGTATATACGTTTTTAGGTATCGTCCGGGATACTTGGTAATCACCATGACGGAGTGGGTTTTATATCACAGACTATTGAGAGAAACGGAGGCAATACTCAGTGCATCATAAATTCCAGGAGTGTTTTCTTCATGTGGATGCGCATAAACTGATCCCGTATAAAGAAAACACTCTCGCATTACTCCCTATCAAAAAAACTCCGCTGACCGCAGCCTGCAGGTAGGCTACAATATCTTCAGACAGGCTTGCCACGGTGGTAGAGCCGCATAGGTCACACTCACTCACACGAATTCTCATGATTCAGAAACTCAAAGATTTGAAATACCGCCTGCATCTTATGCGGCGAGAACGCACGAATGCGCAAAAACGACGTGAACTCACCAAAAATGGCATTGTTTTTGGTGCCGGAACATATTGCGATCCTAGTTCCACTATTATGCCTAAGGTCGTAATGGGCACGAATTGTTTTGTCAATAAAGAAACTTTGGTGGGCGCGCATACAACTCTGGGAAATAATGTTTTTCTGGGTCCGCGCGTCACCATTTTTGCCGACACCCATGAAATTGGTTCCGCCGCTCAGCGCGCGGGAGCAAATATTACTCGTCCCGTACACATCAAAAACGGCACGTGGGTGGGGCAAAACGCTGTCATTACCGCCGGGGTTACGATCGGCGAAGGATGTGTGATTGCCGCCGGTGCCGTGGTGGTGCACGATTGTGCGCCCCATGGCGTGTATGCGGGCGTTCCGGCGCGGCGCATCCGTGACCTTGATGCCGAAGGAAGCTCGTACCCGGTAGCCGAGCAGGTGAAAGGAGACCGGTCGTGACTCATCCCGAGCCCGTAGCGGCATCCGTCATTATTCCGGTGTATAACGGCGCCAACTATATTACGCAGCAGCTTGATGCCCTCGCAGCCCAAACCGGTAACCCCAGTTTTGAGGTGCTCATTTGCGATAACGGCAGTACCGACGGCACGCGCGCTGTGGTCGAAAGCTACAATGCCCCCTATCCCCTGCGGGTAATAGATGCATCCCAGCGTGCCGGAGCCAGCCACGCCCGCAATATGGGGGCGGTACAAGCCGCGGGTGATGTCCTCATCTTCTGCGATGGCGATGATCTTGTAGAACCCGACTGGGTGGTTTCGCATCTGCACGTGCAAAACCTATATTCCCCCGTCATAGCAAGCGGGTCTCTGCTTCATGATCGGGTCAATACTCCTGAAGTTCTGCGGGCTTACGGTCTTGAACCCGGCGATGACCAGAAGACTCTGAGCACACACGCCAGGATTCTCTACGACAATGAGCTCGCCCCCTATGCTGGTTTTCTGCCGACGGTTGCCGGGGGTAATTTTTCGATTCCTCGCCGCGTATATCTTGAGGCCGGGGGCATGGATTCTTCATATAAGAGTTCCGAAGAGACCGACTTTGCCTGGCGAGTGCAGCTTGCAGGCGTTCCGGCAGCGCTCACGCACGGGCCGCTTCTACACTATATTCTGCGCGATAAACCTAAACGCATTTTTCATCAGCAGCGCGCCTACCAAAAATACAAGGTACTGCTGTGGGTACACTACCGGCAGCATGGAATGCGCGGCCCCAGCACAAAGGCGTCTATCCTGGAGATTCTGCGGCAGGCCCCTAAGCTTATAAACCCTGCAACCCGTTTTCGGGCGGCATATTTGGCAGGCGGTAACCTTGGGGCGCTGGAGGGTATTCTTCAGTACCGCATTCTCAAGCGTATTCCGAAGCCGCTGCGGCTGGATACCGCACCTGTATCCACCGCTGCTTCAACCCCGTAAGAGTGTTAAAAACCTTGATAGTGTAAAGCCGCGAAAACTACGCTTTATATACTTCTCAAGGCTCTTTTAAAGACCCGAGTTTATGCCCCTGAAAGGGAACGTTAGAGCATCGCGGGGGTTTGGGTGGCGATCGCGTAACGGCCTCGGCGGCGAAGTGCGGCGGCGAGTTCATCAGCTGCGGTCGCATCCTCCGCAAGAATAGCCACGGTAGGCCCTGACCCAGAGACAAACGCCTCAACCATGCTCTCATTATCCATGGTCAAAATAGTTTCAAGATCGGGAGCTAGGGTCACGGCTGGTCCCTGCAAATCGTTGCGAAGCTGCCTGCCAATTTCATGGATGCGCGCAATCGGCGCCTCCGTCTGGGTTAGCGCGTGCAACAGCCCCGAAGGAACCTGCAGCTCGCCAGCTTCGGGGTAACGCCCGGAGGTGCGACCCTCATCAAGCTCGCTAAATACCTGCGGGGTCGAGAGTCCTTCTGAGGCGGCGACCAGTACAATATCGAGCGGAATCATGTCTTCAGGCAACTCCACAATGCGCAGCTCGGTTCCGGTGCCCTCCCCCACGGCTAACCCGCCCAGCGGGAACGCGGCACGCACCACAAAAGGCACGTCAGCACCCAAAGGCGCAGCCAGGGCAAGCAGCTCTTCGAGTCCGAGGGTGCGTTCGGAAAGCCGCTTCTCATAGAGATACTGATCGACGGCAAGAAGCGCGGCGGCGGCATCTGCCGAGCCACCCGCCATGCCCCCGGCCACGGGAACGGCCTTATCGATATGCAGGTGCAGGTTCAGATCGTTCACGGTGAGCCCGTGCGCCTGCACCATAGAGACGGCTGCACGATGCGCCAGGTTCGACTCGTCCAACGGCACCTCGGCTAGATCAAATTCTCCGGCACAGTGCTGATGATCGACCAGGGAGTCGGGAACAATATTCAGACTCAGGGTAATTCCCGGCTTCTGACCATCACGTGCGGTTACGGTTTCGTAGATATTGACCGAAGAAAAGAGCGTGGCGAGCGGATGGTAGCCGTCTTCGCGGGGGTTACCCACGGCAAGATAGAGATTTACTTTGCCGGGCGCTTTTGCCCGAGTTTCTAGAACATGCATTCTTTATCCATCTCCGGTTTCCCGGTCTTAACTTTCATCCGCCACTAAAGCTGGCACCCGATGCGCCGCCTGGGCAATCCGAATATACCCGTGAATATCTAACTTTTCGCCACGCTCAGTAGGAGTAATGCCCGCCTCGGTCAGGATCGCTTCGGCACGAGCACCGGAACCAGCCCACGAAGCAAGCGCGGCCCGCAGGGTCTTCCGCCGTTGTGCAAAGGCCGCGTCAATCACGGTAAAGACTTCGTCGCGGTCAATATCGGCGAGCGGCTGCGGGCGCATCCTGAATTCCACAAGCCCGGAATTAATCTTCGGGGCGGGCCAGAATACGTTTTTACCGATAACCCCCGCTTTAAAGACCTCAGCATACCAGCTTGCCTTCACCGAAGGAACCCCGTAAATCTTAGAGCCGGGTTTTGCAGCTAGACGATCGGCAACCTCATCCTGCACCATCACCAGGGCGTGGCGGATGCTCGGGAACTGCGCAAAAAGGTGCAGAAGCACCGGAACCGCCACGTTATAGGGCAGGTTAGCGACCAGCGCATCCGGCGTGCGGGGAAGCTCAGTCACCTTGAGGGCGTCCATAAGCACCACATCAACGTTCTGTGCCTTGTTAGGGCGGAATTTAGCGATAGTATGCGGTAGCTGCTGCGCTAACGGCGGATCGATTTCAACCGCGACAACGTGACGCGCGGCATCTGCCAACCCCAGGGTGAGAGAGCCAAGTCCGGGACCGATTTCGAGCACGGTTTCATCATCGGTAATATCTGCTGCGGCAACGATGCGGCGAATAGTATTCGGGTCAATCACGAAGTTCTGCCCCAGGGTCTTTGTGGGGCGAATGCCCAGCTGCGCGGCAAGGTCACGGATTTCTTGGGGACCCAGCAGGGGTTTATCGTTCAGATTTTCTCTCACCCTACCTATTCTACGGAAGGTTGCAGGTCTAGGTCGAAGGGCGTCACTCATTGGTGTGAGTAATTTACTTGAGAACTCTGCGTTTCTTCCGTATCTGCCAGAGAGTAGATTTGACGATGTTTTGGGCATTCTTCAGCCGGGCCTTGGGCGCGGCATAAATACGCAGCTTATTGAGGAGCGGCTGTTTTTTTGTCTGGTTTGCTTTGTGGTACACAAAATGCGTCCCGTCTTCCTCGATAAGACTATTTCCTGTCCAACCGCACAGTCCTGGCTGCACAACCTTAATATCCACCCCAAAATCAGCGGCAAAAAGGGGCCAATCATCCGCCAGCCAGTATTGTGAACCGCGCGCATCAATCTGCTCAATAATTTTCTGCGCCGCCGACCGAGAGATCAGATACAGCCCCGTACAGGCAGTCCAGTCGTTAGCGCAGTACCCTAAACGGTGACGGCCCCAAATAAACGGAGAAAACAATGACAACCGGGGGTAAGGGGTACGGGCATTCATACGACCCATCTGGGTGGACCAGCCATCCGCAAAATTCACCACGCCAATACTGAGAGATTTTTCAATAACCCGAGAAACAATTTCATCAATGGAGGCGTGTATCAATGCATCGTCCTCAGCAACAAGCGCCCATTCTTCCCCGCTTTCTAGAAAATCACGCCACACATAAGTATGACTCAAGGCGCATCCTACTTCCCCGGGACGGGCTAGACGGCCTGCTCTCTTCTCAAAATAGACGTTATCAAATTCAGGGCTTTCCCCAGGAATAGGTAAAGCACGCCCATCTACTCCCCAAAATATATCAAAACCAGCGCCCCCTGGAGCACTGAAGAAATACTCAAGACGATTTTCGTCCTTAATAGCAACAACATATTTTTTCATTTTCCATCTTTATATTTGATGTGACAATGATTTACCGGTATCCGCCGGAATATATTTCAAATTGCATACCTGCAATAGTTTTTATATTATCTTTATACTTCAAGCTTAATGGACTCACAATATTCCCTGATAAATCAGACCAGGGGACAGGATACTCTGGCATATATTCAAATGCTTGAGAGTTATAACGCCCCTCTAAAAGGGTTGAAAAGTAATCCATACGGCGATGTATTTCAGAAATCCACTCATCGGTAAACCTGCTGTATGGTTTACACGCATAAGCAGACATATTCACAATCGACCTATAGTAGTTACGCTGGTCTTTCCCCAATACCCCACTTGCTGGTGACGAATTCCGGGAATTTTTTTCATGCGGCGCGATCACCCACATATCTGGGGTAGCATTAAGCTCCTCAAGAAGAGGTAACCAGGGCTTATCCATAGGTTTTATATCCATATAGACACCACCGTGATGGTGCATCAGGTAGGCACGCATATAGTCGGAACGCTGAATGTAGCTCAACTTCACATATGAAGGGTGTAAAGGATACCCAGGAACTATATAGTCATCCAGATTATCTGGAGTCACCAGAATAACTTTACTCTCAGGGTTAGTGGAGCGAATAAGATTAAGTGATTTCCGACGGGCAGGCGTTATTTCGTTATCTCCTGTCCACACTACAAATATCTGGTTAGGGGCATCTCGAAGATTATCTTTAGGAAGTTGGGAATCGTAGAATAAGTGATTAACAGAGAAGGTACTAGAGTTTGGCACAACAACATCACCAATACGATGAGTGTATTTCTCAAGGTCATAAGAATATGGGTTTTTCTGCGAGTACCAAATACGTATTTTATCTAACCCATTACCATCTTTGACATAATTAACCCATAGGTAGTGCTTTACACTTTTAGAAAAGGAAATAATAGACATTGCGTCCCCCTTAGCTACCTCACGTTTAAATACCATCAGTTTTTACGGGGCGCAGATATATCTATCGGGATGCTATAGTAAGCAGAAGAACTTACTCTAAAGCGACAGAGACAAACTCTTCATATAATCTATAGCATACGAAATGGTAGCACATATACATTTTCAGACAAAAAAGAAACAAGACGATCTCACCCTCCTGAGAACCCACTAAGTCCCCAAACGCCGTACACACGCATCGAGTTCGCGCGGATAATTCGGCACAGGTCCTCTAGGTTCTGCTCGCGGTGCGCCGCCATGAACCGCACCGTATAGTTCGTCATGTACGAGGCATTCGGGCGGCCCCTAAACGGGTGCGGGGTCAAAAAAGGCGCATCCGTCTCGGCAAGAATCAGCTCAGGGCGTGCCATACGCAACGACTCCTGAATATCCTTCGAGTTTTTGAAGGTTACGGTTCCGGCGAAGCTCATATACCAGCCCTGCTTATTACAGATGCGCGCCAGCTCAGCCCCTCCCGAGTAGCAGTGAAATACAGTACGCTCGGGGGCGCCCTCCTCAAGGAGGATGCGCACTACATCATCGTGCGCCTGCCGGTCATGAATCTGAAGCGCCAGATCGTGCTTCTTCGCCAGGCGAATATGCTCGCGAAAGCTGCGCTGCTGAGCTTCAACGCCTTCCTCCCCGGTGCGAAAATAGTCGAGCCCGGTCTCGCCGATAGCTCGCACGCGCGGTTCGGCGGCAAGCGCATCCAAGGTCTCCAGAGCCTCATCGAGGGTACCGGCGGATTCCAGTTCGGGGGCGGTGTTGGGGTGAACGGCAACCGCCGCCAAAACCCGCCGGTCGGCGCGGGCGGCGGCAACCGCATACAGCGAGGAGGGAATATCGCAGCCGACCTGCACAATAGCACCTATGCCGAGTTTTTCCCCGGTATCGAGGGCATCCCGGGCAGTAATTTCTACTTCGCCATCAAGCAGATCCATATGGGTGTGGTTATCGACGATGGCGTACGGCAGAGGCTCGGGTGCAGGCGGGAACACAAGGTTGCGGGACCGTCCGTCACCGCCCTTCGTGGAGCGGCGGCGGGTGCCTTCGCCCGAAGGTTCCTGCGCTATCCCTCCCCCGGTCTCGTCCCGGTAAAGCTCGGCGCGGTAGGGCGCGGGAGTTTGCCCTTCTTCGATCTGCCAGCCATGCGGAAGCACGCTCGCCGTCAGTTCTTCTTCGCTTGGCATCTTATAGTGTGCTAGGGCTGCAAGGGAGTCTAAATACTCCTGGGTGAGTTCGGTTTGCTCGGAGTGGCTATGGCACACGGTATTCTCCTGTGGGCTGTGTTGAGGTGTGTTTAGACGTTGGCATTTCGAGCGGCGAGGGCGGCTTCATAGAGTTCTCGTTTGGAGGCACCCGTTTCGGCGGCGACTGCGGCGCACGCATTTTTAAGGCGTTCCCCCGCATCCACCCGTTCGAGGACGAGGCTCACGATATCTTGCGCCTGCGGAGTTTCGGGAGGCTCGGCGCCAGCAACCACAATCACGATTTCGCCGCGTACCTGGGTTTTGTGCGCCCAGTCGGCGAGTTCGTTCAGGGTGCCGCGCAGGGTTTCTTCGTGCAATTTGGTGAGTTCGCGGCATACGACGACACACCGTTCGCCCCCGAAGACCCGGGCAAAATCTGTGAGCGTGGCGGCTACACGATGCGGCGATTCATAGAAAATCATGGTGCGCTCTTCCGCCGCCAGGGAATTCAGCCTTCTTGTACGTTCTGAGCCTTTACGCGCCAAGAACCCCTCAAAAGTGAATCGTCCGGTGGGCAGTCCCGAGAGCGCGAGCGCAGTCAATGCCGCTGAGGGACCGGGGATCACGGTCACCGGCAGGTCGGCGTCGGCAACGGCGGATGCAGCAACATAGCCGGGGTCTGAGATGGTTGGCATACCGGCGTCTGAGAGCAGCAGAACTGTGTTCCCGTCGCTGACCGCCTGCACGAGCTGGGCACTGCGTTCCGCCTCGTTATGGTCGTGATTTACGATAATTCGTCCCGTAGTGTGCACTCCCAGCCCGGAGGCAAGGGTGCGGAGCTTGCGAGTATCTTCGACGGCGATCACATCAGCGGTAGCGAGCGCCTGCCGTAACCGGTCGCTGGCATCTGAGAGGTTGCCGATAGGGGTTCCGCCGAGAATGAGAATACCTTCCTCACGCTCATCAGACGCTAGGGGCTGCATTGTTGTATCGGCGGAGGTGGTACTTTGTGTATCGCGCTCATACATTTCGTTTTCGCTCACTCCCCCAGTGTATCGTGTGTGCTTTTCATCTCGGAGATGCGCTGTGCCGCTATAGCACTCAGTTCCTCATGATGTCGGGGTAGTTTTATAGATTTTATATATGGTGTGAGCCAGATTTTTGTGGTTTCAGGTATTTTCAAGAAGACGTGGAGGCTTACACCCTATAGGATTGATAGGTGATGTTAACCGCTAGTCTTTCTTTTACGAAGTCCAGAGTGCAGTACTCTCTGTCGAATCTTTTCGAGGCTCTGGGCGTCGCCCGTGTTTCGCTGCCCCGTTGGGGCTGGCTTGCACCGACCCTGATTGTACTCTTGGCGGGTGTGCTGCGTTTTTATAACCTGGCACACCCGAATGCGATTGTCTTTGACGAAACCTACTATGCCAAGGACGCCTATTCGTACCTGCACTACGGATATGAAGTTTCGTGGTCGAGCGGCGTGGATCACGCATTCGCTTCGGGGGATTTTAGCGGTATCTTACCGAACAGCCCCGAGTATGTGGTGCATCCTCCCCTAGGTAAGTGGATGATTGCCTGGGGAATGGCGATTTTCGGCGAGAACGCCTTCGGTTGGCGCGTGAGTGCCGCGATTATTGGTACGCTCGCGGTGGCGCTTTTGGCGGTTGCCGGGTGGCTCATGTTCCGTTCGGTCACGGTTGCCTCTATCGCTGCGCTGCTGGGCGCCGTTGATGGTTTGATGTTTGTGGAATCCCGTCTGGCGCTTCTCGATATTTTCCAGATGTTCTGGATTTTAGCGACTTTTGTCTGCCTACTTCTTGACCGACAGACAGCGCGTAGAAGGCTCGCGGCGAATGTTATGAAGATTGTGGATGCGCACGGCGAGTCGGGCTTGCAGAAGGTTGTTTTCGGCCCCGGCTCGGGTTTGCATCTGTGGCGTCTTGCCGCCGGTATTTGTGCCGGTGCCGCCGTAGCGGTGAAGTGGAACTCTCTGTTCTTTATTGCCGCGATGGGTGTGCTGACGGTGTTTTGGGATATGAATGCGCGGCGCATCCTAGGGTTGAAAAATTGGGGTCTTGTCGCTCTGATTCGAGAGGGTATTCCTGCGTTTATTCAGATGATTGGCGTGGGTCTTATCGTCTATCTGACCACCTGGATTGGTTGGTTTAAGTCGTCAAACGCTTTCTACCGCCACTGGAGTAATCAGTTCCCCGATTCGGGTGCTGTGAAGTGGCTTCCCGAGGATTTGCGCCTACTCTGGGAGTATCATACATCCGCGTTTAAGTTCCATTCGGGACTCAGCAGTGAGCATCGCTACGCTTCGCAGGCTTGGCAGTGGCTTATTCTGGGGCACCCGACGTCGTACTACTATGAGGCGCCAAAGTTTGGGGAAAAAGGATGCACGGCGCTCAACTGTTCGCAAGCGATCCTCAATATTGGTAACCCGCTGATCTGGTGGGTGTTTATTCCGGCGATAATTCTCGCCCTAGTCATTTTTATCCTGAAGCGCGACTGGCGTTTTGGGGCTCTTTTGCTGGTTTTTGCCGCAGGCTATCTGCCGTGGTTCCTTTACCCTAACCGCACCATGTTCTTCTTCTACGCTCTCTCCTTTGAGCCTTTCCTCCTCATCCTCTTGGCGGGTTGTTTGGGCGTGCTTTTGGGGAACCGTACCAGTTCCGTCAGACGCGTGCGCGTGGGCGTTTTGTGCGTAGGTGTATACCTGACGGCGGTTCTACTGGTGAGCGCATACTTCTGGCCTCTGTGGACCGGGCAGGTTATCCCGTATGAACAGTGGTACGGGCATATGTGGATTCCAACCTGGATTTAGCGGCGCCATTCCCCAATAACCCGGATCCAATCAGGATGCCGTACGAAAAAGGCTCTTGAGGTGAACAGGCGTTAGAAACAACGATTTTGTTCACCTCAAGAGCCTTTTTATACCGGAGGGACGTGCGCCGGATACCCGCTAAGCTTCGATATCGCCGTCACGTTCGGCGCGCATCACCTTGATTTTCTGGCGAATCTGGTAGCGCTCCTTGTAATACCGATTTTCCTTCACGAGGCGGTAGCGCGTGGGCCAGGTGAACGCCAGCAGCACACCGATTATCAGCAGGGTTATCACCACGATGGCGAGCGCCGCGTCGATCCAGAATTGCGGTGGGTATAGGCGAATGAGCGTATCACTCATGCGGAACTGCCAGTTGCCCTGCGGGAAGAAGGTCGTGTGGAAGGCGGTAAAGAGCCATTCCCAGCTGGTGGCGCCTATGATACCTAGCACCACGAGCATAATAACGGTAGCCCAAGCGCCAGTGTACAGGCTGCGGCGAATAGTGCCGGGGGCACGTTCCTTCAGCGAAATACTACCGATTAAGGCCAGCACGCAGAATACCGCCACAGCGATGGTTGCGAAGAGCAAGACTCGTTTGACGTCGTGCATATGCTGAATTTCACTCTGGAGGAATGCCGGGGTGTTTGCCGGTCCGGTGGTGGCTTTCGCCAGGTAGTCTTCGGGGGCTAGGTTGGTCACGTAGTCCAGCCCATAGGAGCCCAGCCGCATACGTTCGGCGAGATCGAATCCGTAGCTGTCTTCGGGGAATCCGGGCCTGCGGTATTCCAGCCAGAGGAATGGTGCGGACGCGACGGCCCGAATAGCGATCATGAGCGAGAGAAGCGGTACCGCTGCCGCGATGAGGGCGGCACGGAGCTTGAGCAGGCGTGGGCGTTCGGCGGCGGCTTCTTGTGCCGCATCTTCTTCCCAAGCATTTGAAGTTTCGACGGTACGAGTTGTTTGCGTGCGGTATTTAGGGCGTGAGCTAAGCGACCCGGTTGAGATTTTTGCACCCCTCTCCACAGTTACCAAGGTGGATTTTTGGGGTTTGTTATCGGCATCTTGACTGGGGTCTGAGGCGGATGTATCCGGCTCAGCTGTCTTATCTGCCGGAGCCGCGTCTTCGTTCTTTTTCTCGTCAAACTTCTGCACTAAAGTACTGAGCGTGGGGTGTTTCGGAGATCCCTTTGCCTCGCGGATAAGAGGAACAAACCCGGTTGAGACGCTGGTATAGGTACGTACCCGCTGCCCTACGCTTTCCCCTTCCTGCTGACTCGTGTCATGTGCGCCGGATGCTAGATCGCTGGGAATATCGGGGTTGTCTGCAAAATCCGGAGCTTCGGTGTACATCTGTGCCGATACTCCCAGCAGTGATTCGGGTGTTCTTTGTGTTGCGGGGGCGGAAGCACGCGCCGCCGCTTCTTCAACGGTTTCGGTGCCGATCGCGGAGCGTAGCGCATCCCAGGCTCTCTGCCCTGAGGATGCGGTACCGCTGTGACTTTCCTGTGCCATAGGTGTCTTTTCTGAATAGAGTGGTATAGATAGGGTGTTTGTCCTATTTTCATAGGAGAAGAACCTTCCGCTGAGCGGCGGAAGGTTCCTATGAAGGTTGTGAGAGGCTGGCAGTACCTCAGGATCGTTCAGCTTTAAGCTCCACCGTGTAGACGACTCGCCATCCTTGCGGTGCGGTTAATCGTGCCGCATGGTAATCGCAAAGATCGTAAGCGTGTGGCTCGCGGTACTCGGACAGCGGGCCAATCGTCGCCGTAGAGTCAGCGTATGAGTAGCTGAGGGTCACCGTGGCTTCATGTTGACAGGTCTGCCGGGAGCAGTGTCTAACTTTCTGCATGGGTACTGTTGTGCCTTCCTAGCGCCTTAGCTTGCCTGCTTACGTAGCCGGCGACGCTCGCGTTCTGAGAGACCGCCCCATATTCCGAAGCGCTCATCATTGTCCATTGCATATTTTAGACACTCTTCACGAACGGGGCACGATTCGCAGACGCGTTTAGCGTCACGAGTAGACCCTCCTTTTTCAGGGAAAAAGGCTTCTGGGTCGGTTTGGGCACACAGCGCATCAGTTTGCCAGGCGAGCTCTCCGTCATCACCTTCAGTTCCGTACATGCCTGCAGCGGCGGCCCACATATCGAGGCCTTCGACGCAGGTAAACATGTTGCCTACCTCAACTGTGGAAGCCGCAAAGCTGCCTTCCTCAGTGGTTGCGTCGGCAACACTCAGGAACATATTTGCTTGTTCTTCTAGGGATTGCGCGGTTTGCATAGTATGTTGGCGGGTTCCGCCTGTGCGTTCACCGGCAATACCGGTGCTCAGGCGTGAATACCCAGCACAGGTGTATGAACCCATAGTTTTTCCTTCCGTGTTCTCATTGGCTAGATGAGTCTGCGGTGATTCGTTGGTGTGCAAACGAATCTTTTTGGCTCTGTAGATTTATAGTTTTTGGGCATGAAAGATGTTTCTGCAAATAAACCTACATAACTATTAGAAGGGCGACACGCCCATTCGTCAAACTGGACTTACAACTTTTATCCGTGTATGTGCAGATCACCGTCAAATATTTCAATGTTTATACGGTGTTAGACCACAAAATAATTACTTCATCATGAAAGTTTTGGGCGTTATCTTCTGTATATATCTGTTCCTCCATACCCCCTCCAAAACCCCCGAGATTACGCCTCGAACGAAGCTCTTTCAAACTCCTAAGCACCTAGTCAAAACAGGTTTTTTATATCCTATTCAAAACCTAATCGTGTCACTTATTACATTTTAATAACCCACCTGCAAGATATTTTATGAACTTCACACCCGTAATGCGCCCGTAATATAACTTCAACGTCCTTAAGAGTATATTTGCATCGCACGCAAATTTATGACTACAAATACTTTCTTCTTCAACTTTTATGACGTCAGGAAAAATATCTCATGATGTGGTCGCGTGTACTGCCGAAAGTAATATCATGCATCGAAATTTTTGGGAGTTTACACACGGTAAAGTTATTCTATGGCTGAAAATTTACTCTCGACCGTGGCAAATGCCCGTTCATTCACGCGTATTTTCGATGCTCTCGCGCGTGTGCAGACTCCCGCCCTTATCTGGCATGCTCGCGGGGGTGAACGCATCGAGCTCTCCGGTCGCGTCTTCATGAATTGGGTAGCAAAGAGCGCAAATCTTCTGGTGAATGAGTGCGAAGTTACCGAGGAATCTGGGGTGCAGATTACGGGTCCCCTGCACTGGCGTTTTCTGGTTCTCGCCTGCGCGACTCTCTACGCTGGCGGCTACTTCGACGATGAAGAACCGCTTGTAGGCGCCTCAGATACCACCGATCACGCTCAGAGCCTCAATAACCCCGACTATCTTCTTCTCGTTGATCGCGGGCCTCTCTCGATGCGCTACCTTGGAGACCTTCACGAGGCCGAGTCTGCGGCCGATGCCGAATTTATCGACTTCTGCGCGCTCGTGCGCAGCGAGGCTGACCAATTCATCGGCTTACCAGCTTCGACCTCATCGCCCGTGGGCAATAACTTAACATCGGCAGAGCTAACGGCACGAGTGCTCTCTCGGGCACATGAACATGCTGGTCACGATTACCGTCTTCCTTCAGGGGAACGAGCATTAGCGCTTCGTCTTCACCTTCCCTCAGAGTTCGACTCGGCACCCTCAGCCCTCACGATCGTGACAGAGGCGCTTGCCTGCCTCATCGCGGGTTATGCCGTATTCCTACCCGATCCGCTGGCTGACTTTACCGATACCGAGTTAGACCCGCTCCTGCGTTCTGAGCGAGCTCTAGATCTCACCTTGAGCCACTCCTAGAAAACGGCAGCGTAGTTCGCTCAGAGGGTAAAACACTGCGGCGGATTCTCATAACAAGAATCCGCCGCAGTATACAAACAGTCTATTTATTTATGAACGTTTACCAGTAGAGGGCTTATCAACATCGGTAATTTCAACGTTCTGTTGCGAACGCTGTGCCTGTGCCGCAGGGTCTACCACGGGAACCGAGCCGGTCAACACGCCCGTCGCCTGGTTCAGAATGTACCCCAATTCTTCGTGCTCGGTAGCGTCCCCTTCATCCACCTGTTTACGGTGCTTACCGTAAACCCAGAAACGGTAGAGGAAGTACCGCAGAATCGTCCCCAGCGCGGTGCCGATAATCGTACCGGAGATAAACGACGCTTCCGGCGAACGCAGCCCCAACACGTAGTTAGTGAAGAACACGCATCCGGCCTCAACCAAAATGCCAAGAATATTCACAAAGGCAAATTCGATGCCCTCACGTTTCCAGTTCTCGGATCGGTCTTCGCGGAAGGTCCACAGGCGGTTCATAATCCATGCAAAGATGGTAGCCACAACGCTGGCAATTACTTTTGCCTTGGTATGTGCGTTCTCGAAAGGACCAAGCATCAGCGCCCACACCACGGCAGCGTTTACCAAGAATGCGGCACCGCCAACGGTACCGAATTTGAGTACCTCTAAACCGTAGGTATTCCACAGTGATTTAAGACGATCACCCAGTGTAGAGCGAGAGTCTGAAGCCATATTCTCCATCTTTTCTGCCCGTTAAGATGACCTGGGCGTCTGTGAGTTAAATTTTGATAGCATCCCTAAAATACTAGTACAGCCGATCCCGTTTTACCTTATTTTATTGAGTTTTATCATGCACTTCCCAGGTTGTTTTCAAGTCTACGGCGCGGGATACTACCGATATTTGGGGGCATAAGAGTACACTTGAGTGATGTGACTTACCCTGTAACTGGACCTGTACTTGGCGTTATCGGAGGCGGCCAGCTGGCACGCATGATGGCTCCCGCAGCAACGAACCTTGGATTTGACCTTCATATTCTCGCTGAAAGCCCTACGGTGGGCGCTGTGGCAGCGGTGCGCAGCGCACCCGTGGGAGATTATAAGGATTTAGAGACTCTGCGGGAGTTCGCCCGTGGCAAAGATGTTATTACCTTCGATCACGAGCATGTTCCCACCGAATTTTTGCACACGCTTATTGCTGAGGGGGTAAATATACAGCCGCATCCGGATGCGCTGCAATATGCCCAGGATAAGCTCATGATGCGCCAGGCTGTAGAAGATCTTGGACTACCGAACCCGCGCTGGGCACGCGTTGAAACTTTGGATGAGCTTCTCGCCTTTGGCGATGAGATCGGCTGGCCCGTGGTTTTGAAGACCCCGCGCGGCGGCTATGACGGCAAGGGCGTGATGGTGCTGGATTCTCCCCAGCACGCCCGTGAGCAGGCCGCTGCCTGGTTTGATGAGCTTCCTCACCGCACCGATTTTTCGGCGCTTTTGGCGGAAGAAAAGGTTCCGTTCACCCGCGAGCTTTCCGCTCTCGTGGCGCGCCGGGAGAGTGGGCAGGTTCTCCCCTGGCCTGTCGTAGAGACAATTCAGGTGAATTCGGTCTGTGATGAAGTTATTGCACCCGCACCGAGCCTCTCCCCCGCGATCGCCCGGGCGGCATCCGATGCAGCCGTTACCCTAGCCACCGAACTTGGGGTTACCGGCGTAATGGCGGCGGAACTCTTCGAGGTTCCGGGCTCTTCAGCAGGCTTCTACATTAATGAACTCGCGATGCGCCCGCACAATACCGGACACTGGACCCAGGAAGGTTCGGTAACCAGTCAGTTTGAGCAGCATCTGCGTGCGGTACTCGATATGCCGCTGGGCGCAACTACTATGCGCGACGAAGTTGCCATTATGAAGAATTACCTAGGCGGCGAGAATGAAGATATTTTCGGTGTGTACCCGCTTGCGCTCAGCGCCGAGCCACGCGCCAAAATTCATTTTTACGGTAAAGAAACCCGCCCAGGACGTAAAATTGGTCATGTGAATATTACCGGTCGGGCAGCTGAGACTCGGGCGCTACGCGATGCCGCCGCGAATGTGGCATCTATTTTGCGCGACGGTCGCCCGCTCTAAGAGTTTGCCGGTATATTTCGTGTCCGTAGTGTCTTATTTAGCTCACAGGAAGGATTGTTCATGAGCTCCCCGTACGATTCAGATAAGCCCGTTGTTGGCGTTGTGATGGGGTCAGATTCCGACTGGTCCATCATGGAAGAAGCCGCTACGGTTCTTGAAGAATTCGGCATCCCCTATGAAGCGGATGTCGTCTCAGCACACCGCATGCCTGAAGATATGATCGCTTACGGTCAGCAGGCTCATCAGCGCGGTATTCGCGTAATCATCGCCGGTGCCGGCGGGGCAGCGCACCTTCCCGGCATGCTCGCCTCGGTTACCGCATTGCCCGTTATCGGTGTCCCGGTACGGCTGAAGAATCTCGAAGGCATGGATTCCCTGCTTTCTATCGTGCAGATGCCCGCGGGCGTTCCGGTGGCAACCGTGTCTATCAACGGCGCACGCAATGCGGGACTTTTGGCGTTGCGCATCCTAGGATGCGCCACCGACGATTTCGCGCAGCAGGTGCACTCCGATCTTCTCGATTTCTCGAAGGATCTGCGCCAGAGCGCGGTAGATAAGGGAACGGCTCTGCGCGCTAAGCTCGCCGAGCATCGCGCCCAGGTTGCCGAAGAAGAAAAAGTACAGGCACCAGCAGCTCCCAAACCCGCCCCGACCGCCGACTCTACACGTGATGAAGGGGACGAACCGCAGGCTTACGTGCCCTAATGTATGGTCGTTTCTCGGTGTTATCGAGCCGTTCCGTATCTTCACGGAACGGCTCGTATTTTATCTGCTCCCAAGGTCGCCTTCGCTCAGCGTAACCTGCGGTTGAGGCTAAAATAGTTGAATGAGCAATATTCTTCAGTCCGATATTTGGGCACGTTTTCAGCAGTCTCTTGGTCACACCGTCATTCGCCACGAAGGCGAAGGCTGGTCCTATCTCGCTACCGTTGAGGGCGGGCGCACCGGCAAGTACCTTTACAGCCCCTACGGCCCGGTGGCACAGAGTGCGCAGGCTTTCGATGCCGCACTCGACTCGCTGAAAGAAGAAGCAAAGGCTCACGGGTGCCTATTTGTGCGCATCGAACCAATTGACTCCGCTATCTGGGGTTCCCAGGATGCGGCAGATTTCCTGAAGGCACGCGGCGCTGCGTTGGCACCGCGCCAGGTTCAGCCTTCACACACGCAGATTATTGATCTTTCCGGCGACGAAGCCGCAATTTTGAAGGATATGAAGTCCAATAACCGCAATCTGCACCGTAATATCCACAAAAAAGGTGTCAGCATTGAGGTGTCTCAGAACCCCGAGGATATGAAGGTGCTCTTCACGTTCCTCTCTGAGACCGCCGACCGCAACGGGTTCAACCGTCAGCAGGACGACTATCTGATGCAGGTGGCAAAGACCCTCATGCCTGCTGATGCCGCATCCCTCTATATTGCTCAGCTGACCGGCGAGGATGGTTCCAAGGAGCCTATCGCGGCGGCATTTGTCTACGATTCAGACGATACGCGCACCTACGCCCACGCGGCGGCCTCTTTTGCGCATCGTAAGCTCTCGGCAGGCATTCCGGTAGTGACCAATTTCATCTTGGACGCTAAAGCAAAGGGCCTGAAATATGTGGATCTTTTCGGCATCGCACCCGAAGATCAGCCTGATCACGAATGGGCGGGGTTCACCAAATTTAAGAAGTCTTTCGGCGGGCGTTCGGTTGAGTACCCCGGCACCTGGGACATTCCGGTGAACACGCTAGGCTACCGCGCCTACGGCTACGCATACCGCGCGCGTCCCGCCCTCAAGAAAGCACTGGGAACCGCTCAGGAAACCGCGAAATCTACAGTAGCTAAGGTTCGCGCACGCCTGAAAAAATAACGCTACTTCGGCAGCCTAGGTTCCCAGGCAGACCACGCTCATACAATAAAGCTTGTGCCGCACTCTCTATGATTGAGAGTGCGGCACAGGCTTTATATCAAAACGTTACTTTGTATGCGACAGAATCTCGCGCAGGCGAGAAAGGCGATGCTCAGCCTCCACAATGCGCACGGTTCCCGAGGAGGAACGCATGACGAGCGACTGGGTGGTCACAATATTCTTTCCGTAGCGCACCCCGCGCAGCAGCTTGCCGTCGGTAATACCGGTTGCGGCGAAGAAGCAGTTATCGCTGGTGACCAGATCGTCAGTTGTGAGGATGCGGTCAAGATCGTGCCCCGCAGCGAGCGCCTTTTCACGCTCGGCATCGTCGGTGGGTGCCAGGCGGCCCTGGATAACGCCTCCGGTAGCCTTGATGGCGCAGGCGGCGACGATACCTTCGGGGGTTCCGCCGGTACCGAGCATTACGTCAACACCGGTTCCTTCACGGCAGGCCGCAATAGCTCCCGCAACATCGCCGTCAAGGATAATGCGGGTACGTGCACCGGCATTACGAATCTCTTCAATAAGCTTAGCGTGACGCGGACGATCCAGAACGCACACGGTCAGTTCGCTTACATTCTTACCCTGTGCCTTAGCGACCAAGTGAAGGTTCTGTTTGACAGGCAGGCGAAGATCTACGAACTCTGCGGCTTCGGGCCCGGTCACCAGTTTTTCCATGTAGAACACGGCGGAGGGGTCGAACATAGAACCGCCGTCTGCCACCGCGATTACGGAGAGGGCGTTGTCCATGCCCAATGCGGTCAGACGAGTTCCGTCGATGGGATCTACCGCAATATCGAGGTTAGGGCCGATACCATCGCCAACAACTTCGCCGTTGAATAGCATGGGAGCCTTATCTTTTTCGCCCTCGCCGATCACAACGGTTCCGTTGAAGTGCACGGTCGAGAGACGGTAGCGCATCGCGTCCACGGCGGCACCGTCTGCGCGGTTCTTATCGCCTGCGCCCACCCAGGGACCGGATGCGATGGCTGCGGCTTCGGTGGCGCGCACCAATTCCATAGCTAGGTTGCGGTCGGCGTGGTTATTGTTTTCAGTCATTGCTCACCTTCGAGGTCGTTGTCATGGCCGGCTGGCTGGTTCGTTCCAGCGCTTTGAACCGGCACCTCCTGTTTACTAGCATAACGCGCCCGGCGGAATGTTCGCGTGTATTGAACGGGTTTGCGTGGACGCATGTACCGTGGTGAACATCCGCCCAGGTGGGTGTGGGAAACGGTATGTCTTAGAGCGTATGAGAGAATGTGTGAGTGGAAAACTCTCAGAATCACGCGCATACACCGGCTGAGAGCGATGGTCAGAACGCTCATGCGCCGAAGGCTCACGCAGATGCTTCTACCGATTCATCTGTTGTGCCACAAATTACACAAAAACAGGCGAAACGCATTAATGCTCCGGCGCGCAATATGATTATTTCGATGCTGGCGATGGTGGCTATTCTCATTCCGGTGCTCTGGCTCATGCCGCAGCCGGATAAGAATCCGTACCGCCCGCAGGTGAATTTATCGCAGGTAGCGGCTGAATCTACCCAGCAGGCGGGTTTTCCGGTGGCGGTACCGCAGCTTGAGGGTTGGCACTATAACTACGCGCGGTGGACGGGTAATACTCCCGATAATATCCCGTACTTTAAGAGCGGACAGGTGACCAGTAAAAATCATTTTATTGAGTTGATCCAAGCGAAGGATACAAACCCTACCTGGGTGGCTCAACAGGTCGATAACGCCGCGAAACAGGGCACCGAATCTATCGGCGGCATGGAGTGGGAAGTACGTTCAGCCACCTCGAAGAAGAACAATGAAAAAGTGTACTCTTACGTGGCGCAGGTGCCTTACGGTGACGGTGAGACGACAACTGTGATTCTCACTGGCACGGCAGACCCGGCGGAGTTTGCTCAGCTGGCGGATGCGACAGTCACCTATATGAAAGCGCCGACGATGACGACCTCCCCCAGTGCATCCAATACTTCTAATATTTCGTGATCTTCTCCAGCAAAATGTACGGTCTGTTTTCGGTAGAATAGAAGGAAGATACCTCTTACCCTAAGGAGCCTGCTCATGGGTTCTCGTCCGGTTCAACCCACCGCTGAGTACGTTTTAGAACGCCTGCAGGAGGGTAACGCACGCTTTGTACGGGGCGAGCTTTCGCATCCGCACCAGGATGTGGCACGTCGCGACGAACTCACGGGTGGACAATTTCCTTTCACTACGATTTTTGGGTGTGCGGATTCGCGTACACCACCGGAACATATCTTTGACCTGGGTCTTGGCGATGCCTTTGTGGTACGCACCGCAGGGCAGGTTCTTGATGACGGTGCCCTTGGTTCGCTGGAATATTCCATTACCCAGTTCAAGACGCCGGTACTGATCATTATGGGCCATCAGTCTTGCGGGGCTGTTCAGGCTACCTGCTCGTCGGTGGAATCGGGGCAGCTTCCGGGCGGATTTATTACGCGAGTAGTTGAGACTATTCAGCCTACAGTGCTGGCCCAAGAACTTCCCCACGGCGAGAAACCAAGCCAGCATGTGAACGAGATAGTACGGGCTCATACGTCTGCGACGGCTTCCCGTCTGCTTCAGGAATCGCGCAGCATTATTGCCGATGCAGTTGCTCGCGGCGAGACCATTGTGCTGGGCTGCTTCTACCATTTGGATTCCGGCGCGGTCGATATTGTCTTTGACTCGCGCGAGATGAAGTAGTTCCCACGCGTTTTATATACGAAGGAGGCGGTGGCCACCGCCTCCTTCGTGTTATCCACCCGAGAAAACCAACATAACCCCAGAAGCCCCAACAGGCTTTACTTGAGTTCATACGGTACCGCCACACAACCCCACAGCGTGGTGAGTATCATCATGCACGGTATTCCCCAAATGTTCCGATTTTTACACGAAGGGTATGAAAACCCGCCATTTTGAGCCCTAAACTAGAGTTATGGCTGAAAATATTGAATACCGCATTGAACATGACACCATGGGCGAAGTTCGCGTGCCCGCCAACGCACTCTACCGTGCACAGACCCAGCGCGCGGTCGATAACTTCCCGATTTCGGGGCAGACCCTCGAATCAGCCCATATTCGCGCTCTTGCCCTCGTTAAGAAGGCAGCCGCGACCGCCAATGAGGAACTTCAGGTGCTCGACGCTGAGCGCGCCCAGGCTATCCGCGAGGCGGCGGATCTGGTAGCAACCGGTGAGTACGACGAGCATTTCCCCATTGACGTCTTCCAGACCGGTTCGGGCACCTCGTCGAATATGAACACCAACGAGGTTCTGGCGACTTTGGCAACCCGTTCCCTGGAATCACGGGGCATTGAAGTTCACCCCAATGACCATGTGAACGCCTCCCAATCTTCCAACGATGTTTTCCCCACCTCCGTGCACGTTGCCGTGACCGAAGCACTGGTCAAAGAGCTGATCCCTTCCCTTGAAGTTCTCGCTGCTTCGCTGGAAAAGAAGTCCGCAGAGTTCAAGGACGTCGTCAAGTCCGGACGCACCCACCTGATGGATGCAACCCCCATTACCCTAGGCCAAGAATTCTCTGGCTACGCTGCCACTGTGCGTTACGGCATCGAGCGAGTGAACGCATCCCTGCCCCGCGTGGCTGAAGTTCCCCTAGGCGGCACCGCAGTGGGTACCGGTATCAATACCCCAACGGGCTTTTCGGCACGTGTGATTGAGCTGCTTGCTGAAGAAACCGGTCTACCCCTGACCGAGGCACGTAACCATTTCGAGGCGCAGGCAAACCGCGACGGTCTGGTTGAGGTTTCCGGTCAGCTGCGCACCCTTGCATACGGTCTGATGAAAATCAGCAACGATATCCGTTGGATGGGTTCAGGCCCGAACACTGGTTTAGGCGAGCTGCACATCCCCGATCTGCAGCCCGGCTCGTCCATCATGCCCGGCAAGGTAAACCCGGTGATTTGTGAGGCTACTATTCAGGTTGCGGCACAGGTAATTGGTAATGATGCGACCATCGCGCTTTCCTCCACCAACGGAGCCTTCGAGCTGAACGTAGGCATTCCGGTGATGGCGGCTAACCTGCTCCAGTCCGTCCGTCTGCTCGCCAACGTTTCTCGCGTGGCGGCAGAGAAGATGATCGACGGCCTGAGCGCCAACGTAGAGCGTTGCCGCTTCCTGGCGGAGGCATCCCCCTCGACCGTAACCCCGTTGAATAAGCTCATCGGGTACGAGGCCGCCGCGAAGATCGCCAAGTACTCCGTGGCAAACAAGGTCACCGTGCGCGATGCCGTGGTGGCTTTGGGCTACGTTGAACGCGGCGAGGTCACTGAGGCTCAGCTCGATGAAGCCCTAGACGTCACCAAGATGCTGGGTAACTTCTAGTCCGAACATATCGTTTTCACGCGAACAAACACTCCTAGAACATAGTTGAGGGGCCTCTACACGATGTGTAGAAGCCCCTCAACGTTTGAGCTAAGACCCGCAGCGCGGGCGGATAGATAAATCTCTATCTCAGAATTTTGCTCGGCCTATTTGCCTTGTTCGTACTGATAGATGAGTTCCGCAAAGTCGGCGCGAGTAACGGCGCCATCGGGCTGGAACCAGCTTTCAGACCAGAAAACTAGGCCCTTCTTCTTCAGCCAAGTACTCTCTCGGTAAAACGGAGAGTCAGCCGTCATATCGGCATACAGGGATTGTTCCGGTAGGTTCACGCCAGGTTCCCCAGCGTAACGGTACAAAAACGCAGCCATACTGGCGTGAGATGCAGCCGCCTCGGGGCGGAAATGACCGTCACTCCAACCGAAGCTGATACCACGTTCGCGTGCCCAAATAATCTCCCGGTAGTGCGGGTGTTCCGGGGTAACATCCACATAGGGAGACTCCTGCGGAAGAGTAACCTGAGGGCTTCCTGCCAGGCGGTAGAGGGCCACAACGGATTGTTCGCGGGTTATAGCATCGTAGGGGCGGTAATAGCCGTCCGCGCTATCGACAAGCTGCCGCTGCGAAGCCCAAAGAATCGCATCGCGATGTGCGGTACGATCGCGCACATCCTTGAAATCCGATTCGGGTGTAGGTTTCTCACCGGGTGCGGGTTTGGGGTTTGGTGCGGGTTCGGGGCCCGGCTGGGGCTCTGCCGGTTTGGGATTTGGAACCGGTTGATCCGCAGTCGTTAACGGGAGCTTTTGGTGAGCTTCGAAGATAACATCGTCCTTCGGGTCCTTTGGATATACCCCCGTACTAAGCTCGTATACGTGCCCGGTTTTGAGGGTATTCGCGGGAATGGTGAAGGTGGTCTGGAAGGTACCGTCGGTAAAGCCATCGTAGAGATCTTTCTCTTCCACCCGGTAGGTATAGTCCACTGGATGAGTGAGAACTGCGCCCGTTGGTTTGCCGGTCTTCTGGTCTATCTCGTTAATAACGAGGTTCATGCTCTGACCCTGTATCTCGGCATTGCCAGAGCCATAATATCCAGTACCGGTCACAGTAATCTCGGTATCGACGGTCGGGTTCACGGCGGGAACGCTCACATTCAGCTGCGGTGCTTTACTCTCCGAGAAAAACTCAACATCCAGGTATTCGGTCAGAGCGTTGTTTGCCAGCGTTCCGTCGGGATTGATGACCTGGGTTCCGATGCGGTAGCTGCGGCGTGCATCCAGACCTGCCGGATAGGGAAGCGCAGTTTCAAAGAGGCCGCTCTGCGAGAGCTCCTCGGCAGAAACTTTCACCGATGACACGGTTCTTTCCTGAGTAACAACCTGACCTCTGGGCCAATCACCCTCAATAAGAGAAACCTGCAAGTATCCGCCTTGAGGAATAAACTTTGGGTCATAGCCGGTACCGCGCACCTTCACGGAGTCTTCCACCAACGAGTTAGGCTTACCCTCAACTTCCAGATTGGTGTTCTGGCGTGCGACCAGCACCGGTGCCTGGGTGTTGTATGCTGTGGTGGGCAAGATTTCATATCCTTGCGCCTGCTGCGTTGTCGAGGTCAGGGTACTGCTGACGACGTAATCGAGTTCCGGATGGAAATCGTTCAGCGGCAGCGGCTGGGTATTCAAATAGACCTCAAAGGTTCCGTCATGAATCTGCGATGCGGGAACATTCACATATCCCAGGTTATATACGCCGTATTCCGTAGTGAAATATGGGGAATTAGCTGGTGTATCTGAAGGGGTAACTTTGAGGCTGACCTGCTGATCTGCCGCCACACCGTAGAAACCGGTTCCTTTGATTTTGAGCGTCTTCCCGTAGTAGGGGTTGACTTCATCGGGGGTTTCGACCACGAGCTGCGGAGTTGCTTGAGGTTCCTGATCGGCCACAACCTGCGGGGTCACCGTAGCGGTGGATGCAGGGGTTGAAGCACCAGGATCGGTGACAGCTCCCGCTGGGGTCAGAGGAAGCACTAAAGCGCCTGCCACCACGAGGGCACAGGCGCTACGTCCGAGAGCATTTCTGGCTCTTCCGGGCGATTCGTTAGGTGAATTGTTTGTAGGGTAGATAAGAGACATTATTATTCTCCATTTGTATAGATGTGGTTGGGAGTGAGCGAGTTAAATCTCTCAACACTCATATTCACCTTATCAAAGCTTTAACTCAAAATACAGGGTTTTCCTATTTAAAAATTTCTTCTGACACATAATTTAATTCTTATCCTAGCAATGCACACACTATAAATATTACCCACCCATCCAACCTACTTCCCTGAAATATCAACGATATATACCTCATAAAGCAACATATACTTTTCATAAATACACCACATGCTCATTATCACAATGTTATGCACAGGTTTATTTTTTAACGGTGTGTTGCATCTGAAAAATACATAGATCTTTTCGGTGGTAATCTTCTATAATTTACAGATTTTAGATTTTTACAAGAAGCCGAAATTAATGCATAAAACCCCCATTTTTATTTTTCTCAGATATGAACAACGGTAAATACGAGAAAAATACTTAGATACAACCTTGGGAGTATACACGGTCTCCAACGCATCACACACAGGTATACACAGGCGCGCAGCTCACTTGCCTTGAGGCGATTACCGAGAGGATTCAGGTCCATCTTTGGGTGCGTGAGATACATAGTCAAAACGGCAATGTCCGTCATAGTTCAGCGCCGCATCAATGCGGTCAAGCATCCGCTCAGAGAGCATAGAACGCTCCTGAGGATCCGTCACATCTACCCATCGCACCTGGGAAGATTCCTCGTCATTCACTCGTGCCTGCCCGGATACCCACCGGCACAAAAACGTGTGATCTAAAAACTGGCAGCGATCCCCGTTGCTAAAGCGCATCGAGGGGTCAGCCTTGACTTGAGCAAGCTCTAGAACCTCAATACGCACGCCCGCCTCCTCATAGGCTTCACGTATGCAGGTAAGCGCCGGGTTCTCGCCAGGATCGACAATACCCGTCACGGGAGTCCACCTGCCGTTATCGCTGCGTTTAACCAGCAGTACCTTGCCATCCTCATCGCGACGGATCACTGCGGTAGCGCCCGAAAGCCATAAATATTCGTGACCAATTTTCTTGCGTAAATTCACGATGTACTCGGGGGTAGGCATCAAAGATCCTTTCGTCGATCGGTGGTTTTGGCCCGAGGCCTTTAGAACGATAGGAATGAGTAGCTTGGCACCAAAACCGCCGCTATCATTCCTATCAGCATAAACGGTCCGAAGGCTATGCGGGTGCGCCGTGTAACGGACCTGCTCAGTACCAAGACCACGGCGCATAATCCGCCCACAACAAAGGTCACCAACGTCGCCCACAATAGGTTAGCCCACGAGAAGTAGCCAATGAGCCCGCCAAGCGCGAGAGCAAGTTTCACGTCCCCCCGGCCCAGCGCCCCGAAGGAGAGCATCCTCATCAGGACGTAGAAGGCCCAAAGTACAAGACCACTCCCCCATACACGCAGGATAGTTCCCCACTGACCGCTCAGAGCAGCAATAACCGGCAAAGCGGTGTGGGTGGCAAACACGAAAGGGAATACGATGCGGTTTGGTAGCCTGTGTTTCCGCAGATCCCAGCCCCACAGTTTTACCGTGCACCCAGCTGCGTACAGCAGATAAAGAATCAGCAGAATACCGGCGATAAAGCCGGATACTCCCTGTGTAAAGAGTTTCGAGAGTTCTTGAAGCATGAGTGGCTAAGATCCAAAGCGGCGGGTGCGACCCGCATAATCCCGCAGGGCACGCAAGAAATCTACCCGCGTAAAATCAGGCCAGAGAGCCTGGCAGAAATAGAATTCCGAGTAGGCGCTTTGCCAGGTCAGAAATCCCGAGAGGCGCTGCTCACCAGAGGTACGAATCAGTAGATCAGGATCGGGCATATCGCGGGTGTACAAGCGACGCGAAATATCCTCGACGTTCAGGGTACCTGCCAGATCGCGCATCGAGCGGCCCTGAACCTCGGCGTCAAGAATAAGTTCACGCACCGCATCCACAATTTCTTGGCGTCCGCCATAGCCAACCGCGATATTCACGCGCACCCCCGGCAGGGGCGCGGTCTCTGCTATAACCCGCTCCAGGGTGTTGCGAAGCTCGTGGGGAATAAGGGAAACATTACCAACCGCGTGCACGGGTCCCTGCTGCGCGGTATGCAGCCGCTGCAAAAATTCGTCGATAACGGCAATAAGCCCGGTAAGTTCATCGGCGGGTCGGTTGAGATTTTCGGTCGAGAGCATATATAACGTGACCTGAGGTATGCCCAAATCGGCGCACCAGCCCAGAAAGTCAATGATGCGCTCGGCCCCCGCCGCGTGCCCCTCACGGGTGCTCAGCCCCCGCTGTGCAGCCCAACGCCGGTTGCCATCCACCAGCACACCAATGTGTGTGGGAAGCATCTGCGGGGTTAAAGAAGTCGCCATAGAGCGTTCATAGACGCTTGGCTCTGGGGAGGTTCCCGGTTCAGAGGGAACCCCGTGCACGGTAATAACGGGCAGCGCCAGAGTATCAGCGGGTGCCATGCTGATCGTCCTCGGACTCTGTATCCTGCTGGGCTTGGTCTTGCTCGGCCTCTTGAGCGGCTGCATATTGTGCACGGTACCGCAGACGGCGAGTACGCCGGGTCATGTCGATACCAAGAATAATGACGAGGAGGGATAGCGCCGCAGTCGCAAAGAAACCGCCAATACCGGGCGAACCTGCAACAGACCCATCGGGGTTGGCGGCTGGGGTGTTATCTGCTGCAAGCGCAACACCGTGAGCGGCAAATGCCACAAGGTCGGGGACTGTGGCGAGCGTATCAAGAATGAGGTGGCTCATGACTATCCTTCTGAACATTCCGGTTTCTAGCGGTAAGCCGGTCATGTGTGATTGTCTAAGTCTTCATTCTACCGCGTGACATCTTGTATATTCCCGCCTGAGGTTCATGTTTCAGCTGGGAATGCGCCAAGAGTTTAGCTATGTTCACAGTACTCAAGACCCGCAAGCCTCTGCATCGCCAAGGGGCACCGCATGATCGCTTACGGAGGCTATAGGCTAGAAAAATATACCGTCACTCAGGGAATGCTCCGGCAGAGTTACCGGCACCCGCGAGTCGATAAGTGTATAGTCCTCCCAGGGCCAAATATGCTTCTGCTCATCGGTAGAGATCGCAAAGAAAATACCTTGCGGATCCACCTGTGAGGAGTGCGATAAAAGCGCCTGATCCCGATGGATGAAGTAGTCACTGCAGAGAATTCGCGTGGTGGTTTCGTGCCTGGTGCCGTCTTGTGCATCATTGAAACGGTGCGCCATATGTTCGATGAAACCTTCAAAGACGCTTTCACCTCGCTGATCGAGCAGGTACTCGTGCAGAGCGACGGTGCGTTCAGGGTTGAAGGCACGATCGTAGTAAAGCTTTAGGGGTTTCCAGGGCTCGCCTTCCCCCACGTATGCTTCGGGGTCACCAGCCTTTTCGTAGGCCTCGACGGCAACCTTATGAGTCATGATGTGGTCGGGGTGCGGGTATCCTCCCACCTCGTCATAGCTGAGAATAATATGAGGCCTGTACTCGCGTACGAGTCTTACCAACGGTGCGGCAGCCTGTTCGAGAGGCAGTGTACCGAAGCTGCCGAAAGAAAGTGGGGGAAGAGGGTCGCCTTCAGGCAGACCGGAGTCCATGAACCCTATCCATCGATGTTCGATGCCTAAAATCTCAGCAGCACGAGCCATTTCGGTGCGGCGTAATCCGGGCAGGTCACGGTGTGCTCTGGGAGCGTTACGAATTTCTTCGTTGAGGATGTCCCCGCGTTCACCGCCTGTCATAGTGGCAACCATATAGCGGGCGCCGCGGGAGGTATAAGCAGCAGCGGTCGCGGAACCTTTAGAGGATTCGTCGTCCGGGTGAGCGTGGACGGCTAGGATACGCAGCCCTGCGTATTCCTCATCAAGAGGTTTAAGATCCTGCACTGCGGGATGTTCAGGCAGAATTGCTTTGATTTTTTCTAGCGCGTCGCTCACGTTAATCCTTATGATGACAAAGGGCTTATACTGTGGGGTTTAAAATGGTAGAGATTAAGAGCATCTCCTAAAAGTGTAATCATACAGAAATAGCGCAAGAAAACCACCCTAAATGAAACATTATGACGGTGTAAAGTATCGTGGTACAGGCCATCTTCTGTACCGTATCGTCCACTAGACACCACGAGAAGAAAGCTATGACAGATCCTTCACACACGCAGGCGAGCGAATCGGCAGCTGCCGATTCTCATGCCGATGCCCTAGCGCAGCGCTACGGCGCTAAACCTGTTCGGCAGCGTGCTCTCTCCACGCGAATGTGGGTGCTTCTTGCTGCCTGTATTACGGTTGTGGCGGGCGCTTTTGTGGTGTGGGTACAGATGGATTCTCAATCCCGCCCGAGTGCACGCGATACCGGGTTTACCCTCATTAGCAATGACGAGGCACAGGGGCGTTTTGAACTCTCTAAAAACCCACAAGACACCGCGGTTTGTTCGCTTAAGGCGCTTAATTCTTCCCGTGTCGCGGTGGGATGGGTCGACGTCGAAATTGGTCCTAACAGCGCCGAGCAGGGCAACACCCGAGTCACACAACACAGCGCGAACCTGCGCATACTCTCGGAGGCAACCACGGTTACCGTGGATTCCTGTCGGCTTAAATAGCCGTATCACACCCACGATTCGGTGAGCGCTCAGCGAAATGATACACGCCCTAACACTCAGATATTTAGGGCATGTGTACTTTCTGCCCTAGAATAGGGTGATACTTTCCAGGGGAGAACCCCCAGACCAACGCGCCGGTTTATACCGGAGCATAACCAAAGGAGAAGCATGGCTGAAAGCAACGGCGCATGGCTCACTCAGGACGCATACGATCGGCTGACTCAGGAGCTTGAATATCTCTCAGGTCCGTATCGTCAAGAAATCGTTGACCGCATCGCCGCCGCTCGCGACGAGGGAGACTTGCGTGAGAACGGCGGATACCATGCGGCACGCGATGAGCAGGGTAAAAACGAAGCTCGCATCAACCAGCTTAAGCATCTTCTGGAAAACGCCCAGGTAGGAGACGCCCCCAGCGATGACGGTGTGGTTGCCCTCGGCATGGTTATTGAGGCCGAAGTAGCTTCCCGTTCTATGAAGTTCCTGCTGGGCTCTCGCGAAATTGAGGAGACTCTGCCCGCTAACTCTGATTTGAAGGTCTTCTCGGAAAAGTCTCCGATGGGTGCGGCGATTCTGGGGGCCAAAGAAGGCGATGAAGTCACCTATCTTGCTCCCAACGGCAAGGAATTGACCGCGAAGATTGTTTCAGTCAAGCCTTTCCAGGGCTAGAGTCACGAAGCTTTAAACGCACGGTGGGGTTCGGTTATATGACCGAACCCCACCTTTATATCCTGTGGTTTTATGCCAGATGACCTCTCAAAAATTAGTACACCACGATGGGTTTGAAGCCTTCTTCCTCCAAGGCCGAGATAACCTGACGGCAGTGTTCCACACCTTTGGTTTCCATATCGATCGTAATAGAGACATCGCCCATCGACAGAGAACCGCCCACACGCGTGTGATCCACGCCGGTAACATTCGCATCGTTCTCCGAAATGATGCGCGAGATCGTCGCCAGCTCACCCGGACGGTCTGAGAGCATCATCTTAATCGTCATATACCGACCCGCCGCCGAAAGACCACGCTGAATCACCTTCAGCATGAGCATCGGGTCAATATTGCCGCCCGAGAGCACACACACAACAGTTCCCAGATCGCCGTATGTTTCTTTGAGTTTGCCGTTCATGAGCGCCGCCACCGGAACTGATCCGGCGGGTTCAACCACCAGCTTATTGCGTTCCATCAAGAAGATAAGGGCCCGGGCGATATCGTCTTCACTCACCGTCGCTACATCGTCGACAAGCTTCTTGATAATGGAAAACGGCAACTGACCGGGGCGTCCCACCGCAATGCCATCTGCAATCGTCGAGACCTTCTTCAGCGGGACAAGCGCATCCGCAGCCAAGGAAAGCGGATATGCCGCCGCATGCTCAGCCTGCACACCAATAATGCGAATCTTTTTACCCAACTGTTCTTCCTTCGCACGGACCGCCGCCGAAAGACCAGCGAGCAGGCCGCCTCCGCCAACACCTACAATGATGGTATCGACCTCAGGCACCTGTTCCAGGATTTCTAAACCGATCGTTCCCTGACCCGCAATAATATCTTCGTTATCGAAGGGATGCACAAACACCGCGCCGGTCTCTTCGGCATAGCGTTTTGCTTCAGCCAGCGCCTCGTCCACGGTCGTACCGTGCAGTTCGACCTCGGCACCGTGGTCGCGGGTTGCGGTCACCTTCGGAAGGGCTGCACCTAGGGGCATGTAAATACGCGCCTTGATACCCAGTTTCGCCGCTGCAAGAGCAACACCCTGTGCATGATTACCCGCAGATGCGGCCACCACGCCACGTTTCTTTTCTGCATCGCTGAGTTTTGCCATGCGCACATAGGCGCCACGCACTTTGAAGGAGCCCGCACGTTGCAAATTCTCACATTTGAAGAAAACTTCTGACCCCAGTTTGAGGCTCAGGGCACGAGAATGCGCCACAGGGGTTCGCTCGATAACCCCGTCGAGGAGCGACGCTGCTGTCTCGATATTCTCCAGGGTTACGGGTAGATCGGTTAGGGGTGCGTTCACATCGGATCCGTTCTTTACGCTCTCATCAGCTTCTGCCCTCTATTTTAGGCGATGAATAAGCCTAATACAGAACAGAAAAGCCCACGTTATTCATCTCACGCGGGCTTTTCTAAAGGGAAACTGCACAATTACATATCGGCTTTGGAAGGCGAGACAGTTTTAGTCACCTGTGCAGAACTAGTCTCAGGTACGGCGCCTTCGGAATCGTCCTCACCACGAATCACTCCCCGCGCCTGCGCAACAACCTTCTGTGCTTTTTCTTCACGCTTTTTTGATTTCTCACGGCGCTCAATCTCATGCGGGAAGAGGAACTCTTCACGGCGCAACTCGGGGTCATCCTCCCACTGACGTGCTGCCAAGTAGCGCACAACCGAGTTCACAACGGCGAGCACGGGAACCGCAAAAAGCGCACCCGCTGCACCGAAAATCATGGATCCGCCTGCCACCGCAAAAATCACGGCGAGCGGATGCAGCGAGACCGCTTTTCCCATGATGAGCGGCTGCAGAATATGCGATTCGAGCTGCTGTACCAAAAGCACAATGCCGATCATAATAAGTGCCTGAATCGGTCCCAAAGCTACCAGTGCCAGTAGGACGGCGACAGCCCCAGAAATAAGGGCGCCGATAACCGGGATGAAAGACCCTAAGAAAACCAGAACGCCCAGCGGAATCGCCAGCGGAACCCCCAAAATGGCGGCACCAACACCAATGCCCACAGCATCAATAGCGGCCACCAAGATCTGCACCCGCACATACGCGCCCAAAGACTTCCACCCTGCGCGACCCGCGCCGTTCACCGCATCACGTGACTGTTTCGGGAAGAGCTTCACGATAAACAGCCAGATGCGTTCTCCCTCCATCAAGAAGAAGACGAGGGTAAAAAGAGTAATAAGCACGCCGGTAGCAAGCTCCGCAGCGGTAGAGCCAACCTCTGATACACCCCTCAAGACAGTTGAGGGATTATTACTCACCACTTGCTCTACCTGATCAAGAACCTGGTTAAGCTGATCCGCGCCCAGCTCATACCCCATGCTCTTAAGCCAGTCCACAAGCTGCTGACACCCCTGAATGACATTACTGGTGAGCGAGATAAATCCGCGCACAAGCTGCTGACCGGTGAGTGCCAGTAAAGCAGCAACCCCCAAGATCATGCCGATTTCGGCTATAGCGGTCGCGCCACCAGCACGAATACCGTGTTTGCGCATAGCGTACACGGCGGGACTTAGAAGCGCTGCCAAAAGCGCCGCCACCATCGCCGAGACAATCAGCAGAGACACCTTCGAGAGCCCCTGCCATACAAGCCACCCAGCGCCAGCCACCACGATCAGACGCCACGACCATGCCGCTGCGGTATTAAGAGCGTAGGGTACACCGGTACGGGCTAATTTTTGCGCCTGCGCCTCGTGTTCTCGCTCGATTGTCTTTAGCTTTTGATGCGTGCTACCGGTGTTCTGTCCGGCTACGGATTCGCTCACTCAAATCTCCTGAAAAGTCGGTGCTATAGAAATCGTCTCTCGCCCATGCCGTTGCTGCGGCATATAGTTATTCCGCAAGTCTAGCAGGCTCAAAACAAAGAATCGGCGGCACCCACCGGTTGTGAGTACCGCCGTATCCTCAATGCCGTTAGTCCCTGTTGACCATTTCGTTGATGTACATGAGAATACGCAGAATCTCAATGTACAGCCAGACCAGCGATGCAGTCAGGCCGAATGCCAAACGCCACGACTCGCGCTCGGGAAGACCTGCCTCTACCGCCTCGGCAGTGTTGGTAAAGTCCAGCAGAAGTGAGTAGGTTGCCATAGCAACGGTGAATAGCCCCACAATCAGACCCAGCGGAATACCGCCGATGCTCAGGCTGCCCAGGGGCGAACCAAACAGACCCGCACCAAGCCAGGAAACAATGCCGTAGATCAGGTAAGCGAACATGCCGATCATGAAGATCTTGGTCATCTTCGGGGTAGCACGGATCTTACCGTTTGCGAAGAGAGCCAAGGTAAGACCGGCGACAATCACGCTTGCCAGCAAAGCCTGAATAGCGATGCCCGGGTAGCTCTTATTGAGCAGACCGGATATACCACCCAAAAGCAGGCCCTCGGACACGGAGTACAGCATAACCAGAGCCGGGGAAACCTTACGTTTGACGGCGTTAACGATACCCAGGATCAGACCTGCGATAAGTCCCACGAACATGAGGTAGGGCAGATACCAGGAAACTGCGGCACCGAGCACCACAAGAGCCAGGTTCAGACCGGTCTTCATGATCACATCGTTCATGGTGAGGCGGTCGCCCTCGGCAACGGGAGCATAGCCGGGTTGTGCATACGGATCGTACTGCGCCTGCTGGTACTGGTCATAGTTCGCTTGCTGCGGCTGAGCATAAGGCTGCTCGTACTGAGCATACTGGTTCGGCTGCGGCTGACCATACCCGTAGGTCTGCTGACCGTACTGCTGCGGTTCACTGGAGTAGTTCGGCTGTGCCTGATACTGACCCTGCGACGAGGAACCACCCGCACCAAAACGCCCGAAACGGGGATCGCCTTGCCTATTTTGCTTGGCGATTGAATTAATAAACGGGTTACCCGCCATCATTCTCTCCTTCGGTGAGATTTACAAAGAGTTTCTCAATATTCTATCGAATTCTGAGAAATTCCGGGGATTATTCCTCCATAAAAGCTCATATTCCAGGGTAATTTTGAGGTGCCATCATGTCTTTTTCACCCTAAGCTGTACTCCCCCACAGTTTAAGACTTCTGCAGGCGCTCAAAATTACGGACCTCACTCAAACTAGCCGATTGTTTATTCGCGAAGCGGCCGCGAGTGAAAGCAGAGCCAGAATTAGGAAGCCCACCAGCAAAAGTATGAGAGTGGTGAACGCTAAGGGTAACGCGCCGATAACAGGGCCCAGGCTTGCTCCCACGAACAGAACAAAACCGTTAAGCGCCATGCCGCTGGCGCGATGCGGTGCCGCTGCATCGCCGTAGAGGGTAATCATCGAAGGAATCGCTAAAGCAACACCCGCAACATAGATGAGGCTGCATATGACGATGCCAGCAAGTACCTGCGCGCACAGTACCCCACCCAGCAGCCCAAGAATAGATAAAACGTATCCAAGCTGCGCCACGCGAAGAACCCCATATTTTTTCGCATAAGAACCCGCATAAAGGCTTATCAGCATTGCCGGAAAGGCAGCAAGACGCACCCAAACAATGCCGGATGCCGCAACGCCTAGGGTCTCAAGATGCCGCCCCAGCCCCGTATACAAGGCTACGAAGACGAGAAGAAGGGTAATGTGGGCAAGACCGTACAAGAGGAAAATAGGCTTGATACAGAGGGAACCGAGAGTCACATATTGTTTCCACAACGATGTCGTTTGTCCAGTGCGGGGGCGCTCAAGCATCGTACACAGAACCAGAGAAACGGTTCCGATAAAGATAAGACCGCACAACCCGAAGAACCATCGCCAGCCAAGGCTCAGGGCAATAATAGAGGCGAATACTTGCCCAAAAATTCCAGCCGCCAAGAATGCAGTGGACATTGCACCGATAGCTCGTGCTCGCCCGGCAGGCAGTACAGATTCCGTGAGATACGCCAGGGCGACAGGTGCGAATCCAGCGGCAGTCATACCTTGGCAAGTCCGAAGAATAGCGAGCATACCGAGCGTAGGAGCGAAGGCGCATCCAAAAGTGGCTAGGGTAAGCACGCTCAGGGAGAGAACCACGACCTTTTTTCGTCCGTAACGATCCGAAACCGGTCCCCATATAAGAAATCCCACGGCGTAAGCAAGGCTGAAGCACAGCGACAGAGCGAACGTTGCGTTAGCTCGAAAGGCAGACGAGACCGGGGTGAGCAACGGTATCGAAGCGTATAGCTGCGCCAGAATAAACAGCGCCGTAGATACCAGAATTACTACTGCAGTTCGTGTAGCAGGATATTCTTCGGAGGTTGAAGAGGCCGATGCAGTGGTGCCTGTTGTCGTGTTCTCTGCATGGTGATACATGAGTAAACTCCAATCCAACGGAAGCGTTGGAATTAACCCTAGTACCATTAAGACGTAAATTGCAACCACAACGTTGGAAGTGTCGAAAGAGAGTATTACAGATGATGGCTTGGGATACCGAAAGTACGAAACAAAAGATCAAAGATGCGGCTCTCGCCGAATTTACCGCACATGGTCCCGATGGGACGACCGTGGAGCGTATCGCCAAGAGGGCGAAGGTCAATAAGGAGCGTATCTACAACTATTTCGGAAATAAACAAGAGCTCTTCAGGGGCATTCTGCGCGAAGAGCTCGAACAAATCGCCCAAACCGTTGGTCTCACGTCATTTGCCTCAGAAGATATTGGTGATTACGCCGGACGCATGTACGACTACCACCGTGAACATCCCGATCTAATGCGTCTGCTGCGCTGGGAATCCCTCACAATTGATGGTGAAGTCCCCCATGAGAAATACAGGCGCGGTCACTACACCTTCAAAGCGAATGCGGTGCGCGCTGGGCAAGAGGCAGGTTCCGTCACGGACGATATAGATGCCGCCTACCTTGTACTTTTTATTCTCGCTATCGTGGGGTGGTGGTCGGCTATGCCGCAGGTATCTCGCATGCTCTGCGGCGAACCGACCGAAGAGGAGCACCGCAAACGTCGTGCCGCCGTAGTGGAGGCAGCGCGGAGGCTAGGGCACCCACATTGCAAGTCGGATAAAAGCTAAAATCCTTTATTGGTACGGGGATTTTACCTGTCTAATTCGTCGAGCATGCTCTCTAAATAGTCGAGCACCGCACCGTCATTATGCGAACCGATCACTCGTTGAGACACGGTCTTGAGCTCGTCTGAAGCGTGGGCCATTGCCACACCGGTACCGGCTAAAGAGAGCATCTCAAGGTCGTTATCGCTATCACCGAAGGCCACTATCTGAGCAGGGGTTATCTGCAAACGCTCACACAGATCTTTCAGCCCCGTTGCCTTATTCACACCGGCACGCACCAGGTCAATGGCACCGAAACCACTAACGAGCGGGGTTACCGTCTGCGGCAGGGTACGCCGTAACTGTGCTGTAGCATCCGGCAGATCCCGATGCGTTACTTGCAGAGAAAATTTGATGGGAACACCACGCACCTGCTCGTAAGAGCTAATACGCTCGGTTCCGGGATAAAACATACTGGCAAAAGCGAAGGGATCAATATTCTGCGGCAACGGCTTACCCTGCACCTCAAAATAGTCCCGGATAATGTTCATAACCGTTTTTTCGCGGTTTTCCAGTATAAAGCTGCTCTCTGCCGTACACACAACAATCCCAAGCTGAGGCATACCGTTCAGTATCTCGTACACACGCGGCAGATCCTCGGCAGCAAAATGATGCACCGCAAGTTCCCCGGAATCATCCGCTACATAGGCACCATTTTCTGCGATATAAATAATGTCTCGATGTTCAAAACCATGCATATACTGGCATAATTTCGTGTAGGTATTTCCGCTTGCCACCACAAAATAAATTCCATGCCGAGACAAGCGGGTTAGGATTCTCTCAAAACGCTCAACATCGAACGTCTTATCATCATTCAGGAAAGTACCATCCATGTCTACGGCAACCATACGCACGGGCTTGTTGCTGCGGTTTTCCTGCTGTGTGGGCATTGGGGTTCCTCTAATAATCGGCATGTACAAAGGCTACGTTTATAAACACAAGCTGACTGTACGCGGGAGAGAATATCGTTCTGCTCCGCACATTTCTCCATTCATCTTAGTTTCTTTATATACACAAATCGTGTGACATCACCAAAATTCCCCCTTTACGGGCGTTTTCTTTCTATACTGTGAAAAGCATTCACTCTATGCACACATACAATCTCTAGGAATCATTGATGTTAAAAATACTGTCATCGCGCTCTGGCGCGCATGTCTTTTGGCCCTCTGCATCAGGTCAAGGACATTCCTTGAAACTCGGCACAAGATTTTCCGCAGCTTTTCTAGCCCTAGGACTTGCGCTGAGCGGATGCTCCTCTGAAACTATCACAATTTCTGAGTCAACCGTCTCTGCGCCCAGCACCCCCTCAGCGAACTCGGCAGCTGAACATTCTTCTACTTCTTCACAAAACGCGGAGGCCTCACAGCAACCCACGGTTTCCGCGCAGGAATCGGAACAAACCCCCACCGTGACTGAGGTAGGTGAATCACCCGAAGAGAATAATGCCGATACTTCGACGGCCCATCAGGGTTCCCGAGTTCGCCCCGGAACCGTCACTATCGTCAATCCCGATACCAGCTCCGCCGAGCCTCAAGAAACGGCACCTACAGGCTCTGACGAGGCTAGTGAGGCCCTGCGCATCCTCAATACCCTTCCCGTTAAAGGCCGCGCCCCTAAGACCGGGTACTCCCGTGCCCAGTTCGGAGATGCCTGGAGCGATATCGACCATAACGGATGCGATACCCGCAATGACATTCTCAACCGGGATCTCACCGCAAAACAGCATAAAAACTCTCGCGGATGCGTGGTGATATCGGGCATTCTTAACGATCCTTACACCGGGAAGGTCATTAATTTCATGCGTGGGAAAGATACCTCGGAGCAGGTTCAGATCGACCACGTTGTGGCGCTTTCTGATGCCTGGCAGTCGGGCGCTCAGGAGATTTCGGCTCAAGAACGCTTACAACTCGCCAATGATCCCGAAAACCTTCTGGCAGTTGATGGACCTGCAAATCAGCAGAAAAGCGATTCGGATGCCGCTACCTGGCTGCCAGCAAACGCATCGTTCCGCTGCTCTTATGTGGCACGTCAGATTCGGGTGAAAGCTAAGTACCACCTGTGGGTCAAACCAGCCGAAAAAGAGGCTATGATTAACGTTCTTACACCCTGTGCAGGAGCCGCAGAAGCACCCGCTCCGAAGCCTGTGCCTGATACCCCCGCTCCTGTAGTCCCGGCGAGTGCCCCTGCTCCTGTGCCCCAGGTGGATGCACCTCCCGCGCAGAACCCCGCCCCGGCTTTGGCATTTCAAACCTGCGCTGATGCCCGTGCCGCAGGGTATCGTAATATGCACCGCGGTGCACCGGGATATTCCGAGCATCTTGATCGTGACGGTGACGGCATAGCATGCGAAGCACGCTAAGTCTCTGAACGTTACCTCCGTTTGCACTCCCCTACAGATACATATACCCCCGCCCCAACAAGCAGTCAGGGCGGGGGTTTACTGTCACAATTCTTCATCTTGAGGCCCATATAGACTCTTTAAGAGTGCAGCATCACGCCGAACCTGTGTTTAAGCTGTGTAGAACCTATGTAAAAAAGATTTATAGATGTTTACCTTTGCTTGATAAAACTTTACCTGACAACCTTGTAGTCATGAAGAATGAAATAACTAAATCTGTTGGCACCCTAATTTTCCGCGTAGCGCTGGGCTTCACCTTTGTCATGCACGGTTTCCAGAAGGCATTCCTGATCGGTCCCGCAGCAGAAGGTGCAGCATTCGCCAAAATGGGTATTCCTGCACCCGAGCTTTCGGCGTACTTTACCATTGGTGCCGAACTTATTGGCGGAGCTCTCTTAATCCTTGGTTTAGGAACCCGTTTTGCGGCCGCCGCCATCGCAATCGCTATGGCAGGTGCTTTTATTTTTGTTCACATCAACGACCCCTTCATCACCGATCAGAAGACCGGCGCAGGCTTCGAGTACGTTTTCGTCTTGGGCATGGCAGCCATCATGTTCATTCTTACCGGTGGAGGCAGGTACTCACTAGATTCGTTCTTCAATCGCAATAAGGCTTAACCGCCTGAGCGTTCTTCCAGAACGTATCTATCACTCATTCGTCTACCCACCCGGAAGGCGCCGTCGTCGCGACGGTGCCTTCTTTATATACCGTGGATTCTCCCCTACCCAGCGATCCCATGATTCTCATAAGGTAGAGATACGCTCGCCTCCCAAGGCATACAAATAGCCCGTCGCATTCGAATACACATTGGATGCGACGGGCTAATATAGTGTGCCCCCAGTGGGACTCGAACCCACACTGGGCGGATTTTAAGTCCGCTGCCTCTGCCAATTGGGCTATAGGGGCAAAGTCTAAACCCGCAAGACCACTACTAAGAATAGCATTAGTTTGCGGGTTTCGACGCTATTAGGCTCGTTTAGAGCTTTGCTTTGGTCTTTGCCGGTGCCGTTCCGGTAGCCTCTTGGAAAGCTAGGCGCGGGGAACGCTGGTGACGAATCGTCGTGGTGTCACGGCCAAAGAGCTGGTTGAGTGCCCAGGTCGTCATAACGCGCACGGTACGCTCGGTCGTGGGGATTGCAGAACCGTGGTAGCCGCGGTGCATAATCCATGCGAGCGGACCTGCAAAGGTCTTACCCTTGAAGTTTGCAACGCCCTTCCACAGACCCAAACCGGCAACCACACCGATGGTCTCGTGGTAGTAGTCGGTCAGCGGTTCGCCGCGGCGTGATGCCAGAATGTTCTTGGCGAGCACCAAAGCCTGGCGAGATGCGTGCTGTGCGTTCGGTACACAGAAGCCGCCCACGCCGCCTCCAGAAAGATCGGGAACAGCAGCATTATCGCCAGCCGCCCAAGCGCCCTCGACCACGCCATTATCGCCAGCCACACGCAGATCTGCATTCACGCGAACGCGACCGCGCTCGTCGATCGGGAAGTCGGTATTCTTGAGCATCGGCGATGCAGCAACACCAGCAGTCCAAATGAGGGTATCGGTATCCATCTCACCGGCAGGCGACTTATCCGCCATATTGATGAGCTGCAAGTGACCGTCGGTAGCGTCTGAGAGTGAGGTATTGAGCAGAACCTCAATGCCGCGAGCACGAAGCTCAGCCACAACCTTCTCGGCGCGGTCTTCGGGAACCTCCGGCATGATACGCGGCGCAGCTTCGATCATCACGAAGCGCAGATCGGATACGCTCAAACGGTCGTTACGATTAACGGCTTCGCGAGCCATATCTTCCAGTTCGGAGATGGTCTCTACACCGGCGAAACCGCCGCCGACGACGACAACGGTCAGGGCACGGCGGCGTGCTTCGGGGTCATCAAGTACGGATGCAACCTCAATACGCTCCAGCACCCAGTTACGCACAGAGACGGCTTCTTCGACAGTCTTCATGCCGATAGCAACTTCGGCAAGACCGGGGATTGGGAACGCACGGGTCACGGCACCAGCACCAAGAACGATCTCATCGTATTTCAGCTCGAAGGGTTCGCCATTGTCGATGGGTTCAACCGTAGCGGTACGCTCTGCATGGTTAACGGAGACAACATGCCCGGGAATCAACTCGGTATCGCGCAGGTGCTGGCGGAGCGGAACGGTAGCGTTACGGCCTTCCATTGAACCCGCAGCGACTTCGGGCAGGAACGGCTGGTAAGTCATATAGGGGTTGGGCTCTACGATGGTTACCACACCACCGGTCTGTTTGATAGCCTTCTGAATTTTCTTGGCGACGGTAAAGCCTACGTAGCCACCACCGACAATAAGAATACGGGGACGATCCTGTGCCTTATGAAACGACATATATTGCTACTTCCTAGATTTTGTTTACCCGCTGCGCTTTAGCGCGCGAGCACTCAATGATACGTTCACATGCGCTTCCCAGGGTGCAGGATACATAGACATGTGAACGAACAGAAACTCTTAAGCTTTCTCCGTAAGCCCCGATGTTCGGTGCCGCAAACGCGAAAACACTATTTTTCCTGCATGTTGTATACCACTATTTTACGCGTTTATCCCGAGGAAAACACATTTATGTAGGCATACGAAGTAAGGAAAACCGCCCTTGGATGATAACGTTTCGCGTTTATGCACCGAGGTTTTGCCCCGCCAGTAGGGTTGCGTTCCGCATCATGTAGCGCGTCCTTAGGGTGTTTTAAACCTTTGCTCTACCCACAGACCGGGTGTTAGGAGTCACGAAGTTTTCTTCCACATTTTTACCGGAAATGTTTATTAACTGCGTGCTTTTCACCATCACTAGGAGGAGCTAGGATTCCGTGGTTCAGGTTCGTGAGCCGATGAAGGCTCTGGAATACCAGATTCCGGCGCGGCGGGTATTGAAGAACGCCCCGAAGCGGCACCCTGCAAACGAAGGCACGACGAGTTAGCCGTCTTCTTGCGCGGCGTGCGAGTACTGTGTTTCTTCTGGGCGGAAGCGACCTTTCGCGGTGCTGAGGCCGGGCGACCGTCCTGCCCCGTAGGATTCTGTACGGATGCTGAACTCGCTGCCTCGTCAGGAACATCTGGAACACCTGTTTCCGGAACTTGGCGCTTAATCCCGGAAATATGAGGCAGACGAGGTTTCCGATGCGGAGGTAACGGACCCCTACTTAAACGGTGGGCTCGATGCTGTACCGTACCGTTCTTCTGAGCGGGTCGGTGCGAAGCCTTCCCGATCGTATCTGCCGATACCTGTGACGCTTCAGGATCGGAGGATTCCTGCCCTACGGTCGAGTCCTTAACCGGCTCGGCGGCGGGACTCTGCGGGGTGCGAGATACGCCCTCGCTCTGAGCTACAGTCTGAGCCAGGGCAGGTTTTTCTGATTCCTGAGGTTCAGGTGCGACGGGCTTTTGCTCGGGCGCAGGCACATTCCCCCGGTCCGCCGGTTGAGTCGCTTTCGCGGGTGCGGCAGGAGTCTGCGCTACCGTATTGTGCTGGTCGGTCTGCTGAGACTCTGCCGGTTTCTGCGTCTGAGGTAATGGCTGTCCTGTAGCCACCGTTGACTGTTCAGCCACGCTTGATGCTGATGCCGCAGGTTGTACTGCGCCGACGTTCTGTGCCGAGTCAACATTGTGCTCCGTTGTGCCAACGTTCTGCACGGTGGCAGGAGGCTGCGTGGGCACAGCGCTCTGCTCGGTACCCGTTGCAGCTGCGCTCTTCTGGGTTGCAGCCGCATCCTGCTGTTTGTCTAAGTTCTGATCCGCCCCAGGTTGGAGACCGGAGGAGGGTGCTGACGGCACTGCGGCTGCGGCATCTGGTGCCGGGGAGGGAACAGCGGCAGGTGCAACCTGTGTTTGTGCCTGCGCATCAGGCACAGCAGTCTCAGGTTCGGGGCTCTGGGGCGCGCTGGCAGCGGGCGGCTGAATGGCAGGAGCGACCGGAGCAGGAGCATCCGGAACAGCAACCGAAGCCGCAGAAGGCTTGGAATGTGAAGCTTGCTCTCGCTCACCGTGCCCGTGCAGATGAGGATGCGGCACTACATCGCGTACATTAACGTGCAAGCGATGCAGACGACGAACACTGCGCACCGTGAGCAGCCCCAAAATGACAAAGAGAGCCCCCACGATGATAAACGGCAAAAATCCGCGATCCTCAACCGGGCGGCTGGGCTCTGGAATCTTCGCCTTAACGATAGTCTCGCCTTCTTCATGCACCGGAGTGGCCGAAGCATCGGCGGGAGTCGGAGCAGGTACCTTTTGGCGGCGGTGTACGGCGATCCAAGCCTTCAACGACCCCAGCGGATTCTCCGTAGCATCCTGCGGGGTTGAAGGGTCCAGAGCCATCAGCGGATTTATGATGCCAAACCCGTACACCGGGTCACGCCCGGCAGCACCGGTGTCGTCGGCGCTTTCAGTAATACGCTGAATAATCTGAGCCGCACTCAGATTGGGGTACTTAGACTTAATCAACGCCGCAAGGCCAGAAACCAGCGGAGCGGATGCCGAAGAACCCGACCATATCATGTACTTATTCCCCGGCGCGGCAGCAATCATATCGTTGCTCGGTGCCGTCACGCCAATAGAAATACCCTGAGTCGAAGAGCCCTTGGAAGCCTCACGCTGACGGTCCACGCCGCCAACTGTCAGAACCCCCGGAATAGTCGCCGGGGCACCCACCTGGGTAATACCGCTGCCACGGTTACCGGCGGATGCTACGACGACCACGCCCTTCTCTTCGGCGTAGGCAAAAGCATCGTCCCAGCTCTTGGGCCAGGTTGTCTTATTCGAGCCGATAGAAAGATTGATTACCTGCGCGCCATGATCTACCGCATAACGCACGGCGGCGGGAATCTGCTCATCAATACTTTTCTCAGCATTTGAGACCATGTTAAGGGAGATAGGCAGAATCTTGGCATCCGGCGCCACGCCGATAACGCCCGCAGGTTTACCAGGCTGACCGGCAATCTTAGGAATACCGGAAACATTATGACCGTGACCGGCAATCAGGGATGCAACTTCGGTGCCGTGCATGGGTTCTACGCCCAGCCCCTGCCAACCGTTAGGAGAGCCCTCGCCAGAAGCGTCATAACCCTCCAGCACATTATCTACGAGATCCGGGTGGGTGCCGTCGACGCCGGTATCAATGACGGCAACCGTCACGCCCAATCCCGTCGATTGTTTCCACGCATCCACAATCCTGTAGTCGGTAAGCCAATATTCGTGCTGACGAACGTCGTCCTTACCTAGAACGGCGGCTTCAGCGGGAGTGAGCGTTATAGGGGCTGGTGAGGCCGTCGGAGCGGCAGATGCAGGAGCTCCGGACAGGGCTAAACCGGTCGCGAGCGCCCCGCATCCGAGAAGCGCTACGACCCGACGTATGCTTGTGCGCGTCATCATGGCGATGTGGTTGGAACGCGTCATACCTGTGTACCTACCGTCGTTGGGTGTTAGTTGTACATGCTTAACGTACCTGGGATAGTGCTATACCGTCCAGAATGTCATGTTCGCTCACCGTCACAGAATCGATGTTTCCTTCGGTGATCTCATGCAAACGAGTCATGATACGGGCGTAAATGGTAGCGCCGGCGCCAATAACATCAACTCGACCGGGGTGCATATACCCCAGTGCGGCGCGCTCCTCGCGGGTCATAGAGCGCAGCATCTCTGCCGTTTTCTGCACCGTATCTACAGAGATGGAAGAACCGTTAATAACCTCGGAATCATAGGTCTTTAGCCCCAATGCAGCAGCGGCGATCGTGGTTGCAGTACCGGCAACGGCAACGGCCCGGGTAGCCTTTTCGAGGGGAACGCTCTGCAATACGGTGTCGATTGCCGCATCGGTGTCAGCTTCAACACGTTGAATCTGATCCGAGGTTGCGGGAGCAGATGCCATATGCCGTTCGGTCAGGCGCACGCATCCGATATTCACGCTTCTTGCCGCCTGCACACCATCTTCGGTCCCAAGCACGAATTCGGTAGACCCACCGCCCAGGTCAAAAACTACGGTCTTAGACTCATCGGCACCGACCGCCAGTACAGCACCTGCAAACGACAGTTCCGCCTCTTCGTCGCCAGTAATCACCTCGGGCTCAATGCCCAGAATGTCACGAATACCATCCATAAAAACCTGACGGTTTCCGGCATCGCGGGTGGCACTCGTCGCCACGAAACGAAGCTTCTTGACCTTGTGTTTACGCAAAAGTTTTGCGTATTCCCGCGTTGCTTCAAAAGTGCGATCCAAGGCCTCTTGAGCAAGCCATCCGGTCGCATCAACCCCCTGCCCCAGGCGGACAATACGCATCTGTCGTACCACATCGTTGAGGCGGGTTACCGTGCGACCGTTAACGGTTTCGGTGCTGGCGTCAGCGATCAGAAGACGGATAGAGTTGGTACCGCAGTCAATTGCGCCAACACGCATAATGGGCTCCAATCCACGCAAGGCGTGAGGTTCTTAAGGTTATCTAGCCTGCCGCAGATTAATGCGTCGAGCTACTTACATATTAGGTGCCCGTACCGGTTACAGGGAACGGCACGGGCAAAGTTCTTAAAAATGGCTGAAATTAGGCGTCCCGCCACGATGGTTCACATACGCAAACCTGCGGGGTCCACCAATCGGTGATTTCATCCAAACCCCAGTCCCCCATAGGGTTAATGCCGCGACCCACCGCCAGGGTGTGACCGATCACGGCATGCAGACATTTGACGCGCGTGGGCATCCCGCCCGCCGAAATATTCTCAATTTCGGGCACCTCATCGGTTCCGCTGATCAGACGAATGCGCTCACGCTCGGCCAGGTAGTTCTCGTGTGCTAGAGTGTACCGGCTCGCAAGTTCGGGGTCGGCTGCGAGCGCATCGGTCATCTCGTACATGAGGCCCCCCGCTTCCAGGCGGGATGCGGCCGCAGTAATCGCCGGATGCGCCAGGTAAAACACGGTTGGGAACGGGCTCCCGTTCGATAGCCTCGGCGCTGTAGCGGCAACGAGCGGGTTACCGCATACGCAGCGTGCGGGAATCTCAATAACATCCCGCACGGTACGGCCCAACTGTGCTGAGAGCACTCGGATATCTTGGTCGGTGGGCGTCAAGGTTTCTACGGTAACGCCGAAACCCTGCGGGGTGCGGTTTTTGAGGTCTTCTACAGTGCTCATAGATCTTTCTTGAAGAATCGGTACGTCAGGTTTTATCGTACAGTACAGTTCACGTGTACAGCCGTACCGGCGTTACTTATCAGCAGGTTTAGGCGAAGGAGCCTTACCATCATTCAGGGACCCCCAAAGTTTGTTCGTCCACGAATCTTCGGGAGCATTTTTCCCGGAGGCAGAGGTGCTGTCAGCCCGGCCGTCATCCGAATCTATACCGGTGACTGTATACGGGGTATCGCCCGGCGCCACATAGAATAGACGGCTGCGAGCCTGCTGGCGCACATAGTCGTCGTCTTGCCACCAGGTTTTCTCGGCTTGAAGCTGCACGTTTTCCTGTTTGAGCTCAGCAATGCGGGCGCGGGTAGTGTTAATTTCTCGCTGCTGATCAACATAGTTAGTCAGCGGGTATGCGGTACCCAGCAGGAGCACTGCGATCATAATAAGAATGCCCAAAAATTTTCCGCTAAAGCGATGCGCCGCGACGGGAGTCTCATAATTCTCATCGTCATCGTGTTCGCGGTGGATGCGGCGTTCACGTGCATCGCGTTCCCTATCGGTACGACGTGCCCGGGTACGGGCGCCGAAGAAGCTGTTAGCGGCGCGCATCCAGGCGGGACGCTGCAAATACGAGCGGTCTTCAACGGTTCGATGGGTTGCGGTGCTGTGGGGTTCCTTCGCCGCAGGTGCAGAAGATTTGACGTTCGTGGGCGTAGCCTGCCGCTCGTGTGCCTCACGATGCGCTGGCTGCGGGGGCGGCAGGGTGGCCTTCGAGCGCCGTGCAGTTGGCTTCTGTTGAGCCCGCTTATCTGCAGTGTTGGTCGTGCGGGATGAACCGGGTTTATGCGCCTTCTGATTGCGAGCACGGGATTTACGGGCGGATGCTGGAGCAGCGGAGAGGCTTTCGCGCGCAGCGGCGGACTGGCTGCCACGTGATGTGCGACCTCGACGCGGTTCCTGCCCCGCCGGGCTTTTGCGTCGTTCACGTCCGTCGCGCTGAGCCATCATGTACTGCTTTCCTTCCCTGCCCCTAAGTCTCTGGTTACCATTCTAAGCTACCGTAAACGTTCAGACGGAGTTATCCCCCGAAAAAGTGATATACCCGAACTCTTGCGGGTGCATTCCCTAACCCCTAGAGAAAACTGAGCTGTTAGATTCGGAGGGATACATGTTCAAGAACCATAAAGCGCGCCGTCGTCGTATGCGCCCTTCTAGAGAGAAGTCTACGAAGAAAAACAGGAGATAAAAATCTGGTGCTCTCGCAGGTCATGGACCAGTCGAGAGCACCAAATTATGATGTATACGGTTTTAGCTCTCCGTATATTATCGCGTTACGCCTTCTTGAAGCGGGGGAATGCTGACTTGCCAGCGTAAACAGCGGCATCGCCCAGTTCTTCCTCAATGCGCAGCAGCTGGTTGTACTTTGCCACGCGCTCGGAACGTGCGGGTGCACCGGTCTTGATCTGACCCGCGTTAGTTGCCACAGCGAGGTCGGCAATGGTGACGTCCTCGGTTTCGCCGGAACGGTGCGAAACCATGCAGCGGTATTCGTTGCGCTGTGCCAGTTCCATAGCATCCAGGGTCTCGGTGAGCGAACCAATCTGGTTGACTTTCACCAGCAGAGCGTTTGCCGCACCCTCGTTAATGCCCTTCTCAAGGCGCTCGGGGTTGGTCACGAATAGGTCGTCACCGACGATCTGAACCTTGTCACCAATCTGCTCGGTCAGGGTCTTGTAGCCTGCCCAGTCATTCTCGTCTAGCGGATCCTCAATGGAAACCAGCGGGTACTTCGCCACAAGATCAGCGTAGTATGCGCTCATCTCTTCGGCAGACTTCTTCTGACCCTCGAAGTCGTAGGCACCGTCGTTATAGAACTCGGAGGATGCCACATCCAGTGCGAGAGCAACCTGTTCACCGGGCTTGTAGCCAGCCTTCTCAATTGCCTCAATAATGAGGTCGAGAGCCGCAGCGTTGGATTCAAGGTTCGGTGCGAAGCCGCCCTCATCGCCCAAGCCGGTGGAAAGGCCACGGTCGTGCAGCACGGACTTGAGCGAGTGGTAGACCTCAACACCAGCGCGCAGAGCATCCGAGTAGTTCTCGAAACCGATGGGAGCAATCATGAACTCCTGAATATCAACGTTGGAGTCTGCGTGAGAACCACCGTTGAGGATGTTCATCATGGGAACGGGAAGCACGTGGGCGTTGGGACCACCCAGATACTTGTAGAGGGGAAGGTCTGCGGACTCTGCGGCAGCCTTAGCAACGGCCAGAGAAACGCCCAGAATTGCGTTAGCGCCGAGTTTGCCCTTGTTGTTGGTGCCGTCCAGAGCAATCATGGTTGCATCAACAGTACGCTGATCAGCGGCGTCGATACCGATAATTTCTTCCGAAATCTCTTCAATAACAGATTTGACGGCACCCAGAACGCCTTTGCCTAGGTATACGGACTTGTCGCCATCGCGACGCTCGACTGCCTCCCACTCGCCGGTGGATGCGCCCGAAGGCACAGCGGCACGTGCGAAAGCACCATCTTCGAGCAGAACCTCAACCTCAACGGTCGGGTTGCCGCGGGAATCCAAAATCTGACGGGCGTGAACTGCGGTAATAACAGCCATGAAATTGCTCCTTAGAGAGTACAGGATATGACGGCTCGCTCCTGTGATGTTGGGCGAGTCCCGTTGCCCTAAATTTTACCAAAACTCCCACACAAACACACTAGTTACCACGGGATTTTTTGCGATTCCTGAGGGTATCCAACACCTTTAGTCCCTTGTAAACTCGCCTCTCAAAAGTCATTCCCCCTGTGGACGCAGCATGTCCTCGCACCGCAGGCACCAATTCGAACCCCAACCGATAACGACAAAGTTCTTTATCACACTCTACTAAAACGATTGAACATCTTTAGAGCCAGTTTCTACATCGCGCAACACAGGTGTGTAGTGCTTTATGCCCCACCCATGAATGTAACTAGTGGAGCTCTATGTTCAGGGCATAAAACAGACACCTTTAGATGCGAAAAACTATCGCATCTAAAGGTGCCTGATAAATACTCTTCAGCCTACGCGGCCACGAGGCTATTGGTTGTACTCAATAAACTTACGGGTATAGGTGCGCAGGGCACGTTCCGCATCCAGCCCATTCTGCCGCGCGCGGCACACCAGGGAGAAAAGCAGCTCACCGAAATCTTCTTCACTATAGGTAAACGGAAGGTCGTCGTCTAAGGAGGTAGGCTCCGGCGGCAGCACAATATCGGCTTTATGCGCCTTAGCAATTGTCTTCTCTGCTAGGGCCAGCGCAGGAAGATGAGGGGGAATGCCGTCAAGCGGACCTCGATCGGATTTCTCCGTCTTCTTAAGCTCATCCCAGAAAACCTGCTGTTCGGCGGCGGTCATCCGGGACTCGTCCGAAGAATCACTGAAAACATTCGGGTGCCGATCGTGAAGTTTTGCGTCCAGACCCTCGATCACCTGCTCGATCGTAAAGCCACCCGGTTCTGCCGCCGCAATATCGGCGTGGAAGAGAACCTGAAGCAGAACATCGCCCAACTCTTCGCGTAGAAGCTGCAGGTTTGTACCCTCGGGTGCCTCGACAGCCTCCACGACCTCATAGGATTCCTCAATGAGGTATCGAATGAGGGACTGATGAGTCTGTTCGGCATCCCAGGGACACCCGCCGGGCGCGCGCAGGGTTGCCATCGTCTGCACCAGACGCTCGAAGGCTTTCCCTGCACGCGCGGCAACCTCAGCTACCGTTTTCTCAGAAGCTCTATCTTCATTCACGGGCGGGCTTCTCCTACATGCTCCAGTGAGTCAGAGCATTCGCCATATGCGCCGGAATCTTAGCCCCCAGACGCGGGAACATGCGCAGTTCCTCTACGTAGCGATCAGCCTCAAGCTGGCGGGGATACCGTACGAAAGCCTGCTCATTCGAGTAGTCGAATGCAGACTGCACGGGCACACCCGGGGTGAAGGTCAGGCTCATGGCGAGTGGCGACCCTTCACCTTCGCTGTAGGAATCGGCCTTGAGCGTGGGAATACCCAAATCTTCTTCCGAAACTAACTCGAAGGTACGTACCTGCTCCCAGAATCCGTTGCGGCGCACGTGGGTGAGCACATCGTAGTAAGAGCCCACCGAGCGCACCCGGATCAACACGGTCGTTGCGTCCTTGGCGCTGCCATTCTCGCCGAAAAGAGCTTCGGTCACCGGTGCCAGATGCTCGATCACCTTGGCGTCGGTGAGTACCAGGTTACCCTCGGCAAGCGCATCGCCAGCGAGCACGGAGGAATGTGCCTGATGCGCGGGGGTATCCGGCTCGGCCTCTGCGGGAGGCAGATCTGCAGATTCGTGCTGCGCGGTCTTACCGTTTACAGTTGATTCTCCGGGCTGAGCAGCAACAGCGGATGCGGTCTGCGCGGCAGGCGCATCCTGCTTATTCGACGCCGATTCCTGAGGCTTCGTGTCAGTCGAGCCTGTCAGCGAGTCCTTCTCGACTTCGGGGACGAGAGCGAGGTCATCCACATGCTTGGGCAGTGCAGAGGAACTGTGGGTACTGGTGGTGTCAGCCTGGGATTCCTTCACCGCAGCCTGAGTTACATTCGCGCTCTGGTTCTCTGAGGTGTAACCCGCAGTAGTCTTGGCATCACTCTCAGCCTTGACGGTGCTTTCGGAATCAGCCGCCTTCTGTGAGTCCTCGCTCGTCTTATCAGCAGAGGACTTCGAGTCGGTACCCGAAGTCTTCACCGCAGCGGAAGTATCCGCAGCGTCTTCCTTCGCGTTCGATGATGCAGTCTTCTTTGCTTCGGAGGATGCCACGATAGTCGCCAAAGCCGCCTGCATGCTGTTGAGTTCTTCCTCGTCTTCAGAAGATTTCTCAACCTTGGTTTTCTCTACCTCAGCTTCGGGGGTGGAGAGGTCGGAAGAGTCCTTGGCTGCAGATGCGCCAGACACCGCCGATTTCTCGGAGACAGCACCGGCTTTAGCGCTGTCAGTCTCGGTCTTGCTCTGCTCAGCAGCTTGAGCATCGTGACGACCGGTGACATTCTGCGGATCCGCATCGTAATCGTATTCGTAGCGCGACTCCTCGCGGTCGCTCTTCGACGATGCCGCGATCCCGGCGGCTGTCACGCCTGCGGTGCCAAGGGTACCTGCAGCGAGTGTACTCGAACCGCTCTTGGTCGATTCTGCTGTAGCAGAATCAGACTTTGCAGTATCTGCTTTAGCCTTCGCAGAAACTTCCTGCGCCTTGTCCTGAGCCTCGGAGGGCTTCTTCTCGGAATCTACGGTATGCTCGGATTTCTCAGACTTCTGTAAATCTTGAGTATTGGCTTTGTCGGCATCAGCAGACTTGACGTTCTGGGTGTGGTTGTCAAGATCTTTCGCCTTCTGAGACTCAGCGGTCTTAGCTTGTTCATCGCTCTTATCCTGAGCGAGCTTTGCTTCAGATTCCTTCTGCGAAGAGGTATCATCGGAGGAATCAGCCAGCGCTGAGGTCTTCGCGGTCGACGTTTTCTGAGCTGCAGCATCGGTGGATGCGGTGCTCTGGTCGGCGGAGGACTTTGCCGATTCGGCGCTTTTCGCTGAGGAGTCCTTCTGTGAAGCCGAGTCTTTCTCGCTCGTTTCGAGAACGTAATCCGTGGTGTAGCTCGATGCATCGGCGGTGTTCGTGTACGAAGCCTGTACCGCTACTAGCCCGTTCTCGTTGGGGTTTGCTACCACGAGGGCACGGTTCCACACCCTGCCCGCGTCCTGTGCTCGCACGTAGAGCGAGGCAATCGACGAGAACCACGCATCGGTCGGAACCACAACACCCTGTTCGACTTCGCTGCCGCGATGGAAAATCCGGTAGTGCATATCGTCGCCCAGCTGACGCAGTTCGTAGGACACCTTCCCGGAGCCGTATCCGCGCATCGCCGTTACGAGATCGTGCAGCGGATTCTCGGGGGTGAGAACCTCCGCTTTTTCGTTCCCTTCAGCGGATGCTGCTGCATGTGATGATGCGGCTGCGGCGCCGTTCTGAGAGGCTTTTTCATCGCGCGCAGTTTTTTCAACGTCCTGTTTCTTGGAGTCTTTATCTGTGGAAGAGTGGGCTGAGACCTCATCTGCCACGGTCTTCTCGTGCTGTACAGCCATCTTCTCGGCAGAGGTCTTCTCAGCCGAAGTTTCGACGCTGCGGTTCTTCTTCTCGGGAGCCAAGGTTTCAGGGTCGTTACGGTCATCAAGATGTTTGGCGGAGCCCGTTGCCCCCGAGCCGACAAACTCGATCTTGTCGGACTTCTTCGAGGCTGACGGGGTGCTCAAAGACTCCAACCCGCTCGGCGCCTGGGCCTCAGGGCTAGGTGACTTTTTCTCGTGTGCAGAAGCTTTTACATCCGAAGCAGATTCGGATTCTTGGGGTGTGGACTCAAGCGTAGACTTCGAGTCGGCGTTCGCTGTCTTCTTATCGTTTGAGTTCTTAGACTCAACACCGGGCGCGGGCACGAAAGCAGGCTTCTCTTCGGCATCGGTAGGCACGACTCCTGCGGCAAGTTTCTCCCGCTCACGATCCTCAACGTTCGGGGTCTTGATGTCCGCAGATTCTTTCTCTGCAGAAGAAGACGGGGAAGCAGCCGCATCGGCGTGTGAGGATACTGAGGAGGTATTCCCCTCGTGCTCGGTGCCGTATTTCGTCTCGTTAAATTCTTTAAGTGCGTCCTGCACGTTTTGTTTCTGGGAGCCTGCTTCACTCTGTACCGACGCGGTACCCGAAACCGACACTGCGTTCGATGAGGGAACCGCAGTGGCGGAAGAGTTAGTCTCAAATGCATCCGCAGGCATACTCGTTGCGCGGTATTCAGAAATCTGGGGTGCACGTTTCGGGGCGGAAGCGTCGGGTGCCTGAGCTGATTCCTGTGTGAAAGAACCCGTCTGAGCGGCATCTGCGTTCGCAGCCTGTGAGGAAGCGCCCACGGTTTTCTTGCCTTCTGCTGACCCGGAAGTCCTCGCTTCGCCTGCTGTGGACGCCGAAGGCTCAGCAGAAGAGCCGCTGTGCTGTGCAGACTGTTTCAAAGCATCGACGTTAAGGTCAGAAGTATCTTTGCTCTTCTGCTCTTCCTGTTGCATGCGAGTGCTCTCAGCCTGCACAAACCGGCGTAGGGAATTCTCCCAACGCTGCTGTTCATTCACACGTTCCGCGAGGGTACGATCCGATGCCTCTGCATCGGAGTTAGGGAGGGCGGATTTTACGTCGTCAGCCTGCGCTTCTGCCTCAGCCTGGGCGGCTTTCGCCTGCTCTTCCCACTTCTTCTTACCGATTCCAAAGAATCCCACAGAGTTCTCCCACTCGTCAGCTGTTCGGCGCCCCGCAATGATGCGGCGCGGTTCGGTCATCCCCTATAGTTTATCCTGCAAATGTTGTTCATGAGTGGGTATGACGCAGGTTTTGACGTTCATGCGCGGCTTAACACCGTTTTTTCTAGGGTAGACATCACTATTTTGGTTTTTCAGGCGCAATCCCACTTCCCCGGCAGATGCCCGCTATTTCGGCGATGCACCCGCACTTGACGTATTCCTTCTGTGACGAAACCCGTTCTTTCATAAAGTTTTCGTAAAGATTTGGCGGAGAGCCCCATAAATATTTCTCGGTGCTGCGTGCTTCGGCGCCAGTGCCCGGAATATCCTCTATTACAGGTTGTCCGTAATATTAACGCGCCTCATCCCGCACCGGGTTCGCCGCCTTCGCAGCCTTCGCGAGCTCAAAACGCACGGCACGCAACGCGGTCGCCGCCATCACGCGCACACCCACGCCAATCGCCTGCTCATTAGGAGCGTAGTCCCCCTGATGTAAGTCGTAGACAGGATCTTCCGGGGCGCGAGTTCCTAGGCGGAACATCGAGCCTGGAACCTCCTGCAGAATCCACGCGAAGTCTTCTCCACCCATTGATTGCTCAACCAACACGATGGACTCTTCGCCTAATTCGGCGCGCGCCGCGTTTTCCAACATGGTAGTTTCCGCGTCGGTATTGACGACCGGGGGCACACCACGAATATGCTCAACCCTCGCCTGCACGCCAAAGGGAACCGCGACCTGCTCAATTACCTCGTCCAGCAGGTTACCCGCCTGACGCCACACCTCAACATCCAGACATCTCATGGTGCCCGCCAAATAGCCTTCAGCGGGAATAGCGTTCGGGGCAACCCCGGCGCTCACCTGCCCCCACGCGACCAGCACGCCGGAACGCACATCGGTACGGCGCGTGAGCACGGAAGGAACCTGCACAGCAATCTGACTCATCGCGTAGATAAGATCCTCGGTCAGATGCGGCCGAGAGGTATGACCACCATGACCACTCAGGTGAATCTTAATCGTGTCTGAAGCACTCGTAATCGCCCCGATGCGCGTGCCAATTTTCCCCAGTTCGACCTTCGGATCGCAATGCAGAGCAAAAGCACGCGGGATATTGCGTAAAAGACCTTGCTCAATCATCTGCACAGCCCCGCCCGGCAACTGTTCCTCGGCGGGCTGGAACAGGATACGCACGCTGCGCCCCAGAGGAGTCTTTTCGTTCAGCTCGTGAAGCGCCAGAGCAACCCCGAGCATGACGGTCTGGTGAATATCGTGCCCGCAGGCGTGCATCACCCCGGGTATGGTCGATGAATAAGGCAGATCCGTCTGTTCGACGATGGGAAGCGCATCAATATCGGCGCGAAGAGCTAAAGCAAACGGCCCGTTTCCGATATCGACGTAGCAGCCGGTGCCTTCGCAGGCGATAGGGTTCAGCCCTGCCTCACGCAGCGTCGTCATAATGCGTTCAGTCGTTTTCACCTCGCGGAATGACAGCTCCGGGGTACGGTGCACCTCGCGGCGGAATTCCACAAGGGTAGGCATCATGCGAGCCACCCAGTCGTCGAAGACAGGGGTCGAAAGATCGTAACGTGAGTTTGCAAAAACCATAGTTCGAGAATAGCGCGAATCCGCGGTCAGTACACACCTTCCGGCTGCCCTCTTACGTTCGTTGAAGTTTTTGTACGCGACGTGACGAATCATCGCGTTGTGTGGCGGGTTTATGACATTATGACGGATTGTGACGAGGCTGAAACCGCCGTCTGCAGACACAGAAATTACCTAGTGAGCGCCAGTTCGCCCTAATATCGCAAACAAAAATGCGGTGTGGGCGTCACCAATCTTGCGCCCACACCGCATATTTTGTGTTTCTACGAGTTCTCCAGTCAACAGGCTTAGAGGGCTCGCGCCAAAATAGCCTGCTTGACCTCGGCAATAGCCTTAGTGATCTGAATGCCACGCGGGCAAGCCTCGGTGCAGTTGAAGGTTGTGCGACAGCGCCACACGCCTTCTTTATCGTTGAGGATCTCCAAGCGCAGATCCCCAGCGTCATCACGTGAATCGAAGATAAAACGATGCGCATTCACGATGGCAGAAGGACCGAAGTACTGACCGTCCGTCCAGAAAACAGGGCAAGAGGAGGTACAAGCCGCGCACAGAATACACTTTGTGGTGTCGTCGAATCGGGCGCGTTCTTCCGCAGACTGCAGACGCTCACGTTCCGGTTCATTCGAGTCATTGATGAAGAAGGGCATGATCTCACGGTACGCCTGGAAGAAAGGCTCCATATCGACAATCAGGTCCTTCTCGCAGGGAAGACCCTTAATCGGCTCAACGATAATGGGCTTGGTAATGTCCAAATCCTTGAGCAGGGTCTTGCACGCTAGGCGGTTACGTCCGTTGATGCGCATCGCATCCGACCCGCAGATACCGTGTGCGCAGGAACGACGGAATGAGACCGAGCCGTCGAGTTCCCACTTGATCTTGTGCAATGCATCCAGCACGCGGTCGGTGCGGTACATGGTCAGATTGAAGTCATCCCAGTATGCTTTATCCGATACTTCGGGGTTGTAACGGCGCACGCGAATCGTCACGTCATAGGTGGGGATGTTCCCGGAGTCTGAACCGGACATACCTTCAAAGAGCTTGACCGATTCCGGTTCGGGAGTTTCGTGTTCAGCCATTTTAGTACTTACGCTCCTTGGGTTCGTAACGAGTGTAGACAACGGGCTTGGTATCAAAACGCAGACCCTGCACACCCTCAAACTCAGACTCGGGATCTAGATAAACCATCGAGTGCTTCATGAAGTTCACGTCGTCGCGCTTCGGGAAGTCCTCACGGTAGTGACCGCCTCGGGATTCCTGGCGGTGCAGTGCGCCCACCGACATCACCTTGGCAAGCTGTAGCAGGAAGCCGAGCTCAACGGCCTCCAACAGGTCAAGGTTGAAACGCTTGCCTTTATCCTGAATCGAGATATTTGCGTAGCGCTTTTCGAGTTCGTCAATGGCGGCGAGAGCCTTACGAATGGTTTCTTCGGTACGGAACACCTGCATATCGGCTTCCATCACACGCTGCAGCTCGGTGCGGATAGCGCCAACCTTTTCGGTGCCCTGCCCGTCACGAATACCGTTGAGCATCGCAAGAGTGCGATCGGCAGCGTCGTCCGGAACGGGCACAAACTCTGCGGAGGCTGCGTATTCTGCGGCGCGACGGCCAGCACGCTTACCGAAAACGTTAATATCCAGCAGCGAGTTGGTTCCTAAACGGTTTGCCCCGTGCACCGACACGCAGGCAACCTCACCGGCTGCATATAGTCCTGGAATAGTCTCTTCGCTGTTGCGGTACACCTCGGTATCGTTGTTCGTGGGAATACCGCCCATCGCATAGTGCGCGGTGGGGAACACCGGAATAGGCTGGTGGTGCGGCTCAACTGCCAGATAGGTACGCGCGAATTCGGTAATATCCGGCAGTTTCTCGTCGATATGTGCGGGTTCAAGGTGAGTGAGGTCTAGGAGCACATAGTCTTTATGCGGTCCACAGCCGCGACCTTCACGCACCTCGTTCGCCATTGCACGAGCCACGATATCGCGGGGAGCTAGGTCCTTAATGGTCGGTGCGTAACGTTCCATGAAACGCTCGCCCTCGGAGTTACGCAGAATACCGCCCTCACCGCGGGCACCCTCGGTCACGAGAATACCCAGGCCCGCAAGGCCGGTCGGGTGGAACTGCACGAATTCCATATCCTCTAGGGGAAGACCTGCGCGCAGGGCGATTGCCATGCCATCGCCCGTAAGGGTGTGCGCGTTTGAGGTGGTCTTGAAGATCTTGCCGCATCCACCGGATGCGAAAATCACGGATTTCGATTGGAAAACGTGTACTTCGCCGGTTGCCAGGTCGTAGGAGACAACGCCTGCAGGTCGGGGGTTGCCGTTTTCGTCTTCTGACATAATGAGGTCGAGCACGTAGAACTCGTTGTAGAACTCGACATTGTGACGCACACAGTTCTGGTAGAGGGTCTGCAGAATCATGTGGCCCGTGCGGTCGGCAGCGTAGCATGCGCGACGCACGGCGGCTTTACCGTGATCGCGGGTATGCCCGCCAAAACGACGCTGGTCGATGCGCCCCTCGGGGGTACGGTTGAAGGGAAGACCCATTTTTTCAAGATCAAGCACGGCGTCAATGGCTTCTTTCGCCATAATCTCTGCCGCATCCTGATCGACAAGGTAGTCGCCGCCCTTGACGGTGTCAAAGGTATGCCACTCCCAGTTGTCTTCCTCAACGTTGGCCAAAGCGGCGCACATACCGCCCTGTGCCGCACCGGTGTGCGAGCGGGTGGGGTATAGCTTCGTCAGCACCGCGGTTCGTACGCGCTGCCCCGCCTCAATAGCCGCACGCATACCTGCGCCGCCGGCGCCAACAATCACTACATCGTACTTATGTACCTGCATGATGCTCTCTCTCGTATGTCAAAAATCTTTAGTGTTTTGCCCTTAGCGGGCCGGGCAGAAGCTAGGCAGCAGATTAGCCGCCGCGCCCGAGGGGCAGGGATCAAAAGCAAAGATCGTGAGGGTTCCAACCAGCAGCACAAAAGCGGATGCTGCGAAGAGAATAATCTTCAGCCACACACGCACACGATCCTTTTCGGCGTAATCGTCAATGACCACGCGGATGCCGTTGGTGCCGTGGAGCATAGCCAGCCACAGCAGCAGCAGATCCCAGATTTGCCAGAAGGGGTTTGCCCATTTACCGCCCACGAAACCGAAGTCGATCGCGTGAATGCCGTCCCCCACCATGAGGTTCACGAAGAGGTGCCCGAAAATAAGCACAACCAACACGACGCCAGACAAACGCATCCCCAGCCAGGCGAACATTTCAAAGTTGTTGCGCTTGCTGGAAGAGCGGTTGTATTTCACACCATCAATCTTGTTATCGCGCAGGCGAGGAACCGAAACGCGTGATTTGAGTGGAGTAGACATAGCTTAGTGACCTCCAAGGTGTGAGAAGACGATCGGCAGGTGGCGAGCCGCGAATCCTGCAACGGTAATTGCCCACAGGAACAGAACAACCCACAGAATCTTAATGTGCGGGTAGGTAGCCTTTTGATTGATCTCGGGGGAACCGTCTTTGCCTTTGCTCATCACATGCTCGACTTTGGCGTTAGTAGCTGTTCCCCAAAAGTCGATAAGAATAATGCGAATACCGTTGAAGGCATGGTACACGATGGCTGCCACAAGCGCAGTCTCTCCCAGACCCATCACGGGGTTTTTGTAGAGACCGAGAACGCTGTTGTATGCCTCGGGAGAGATACGGACAACGGCGGTATCAAGTACGTGAACCAGTAGGAAGAAGAATATAGCGATACCTGTCACACGATGAGCGACCCAAGACCACATGCCCCATCGGCCGCGGTACAGGGTCCCCTTTGAACTATTCAGCACTGAATAACCTCCTGTCGCCGCTGAGACGACGTCGGGGTCTGTGTGTTTAACCTCGGCGGGAAGCGCGCTCAGCAACTCCTGTGATTTCATATTGTTAGTTTCAAGATACCAGGTAATTCACAGGCTTATTGACACCTCGTCTCCTTATTTCACAAGAAACTACAAGGTTAATTACGAAATAGTTATTTTGCGATACCCCTCCGTGAGCTGAGTTCATGCGGAACTAACCTTTACCTAATGTGATGCATCTCTTGATATTTTTTATCTGAGACTTTCCTGGAAATCACTCTAAGAATTCGGCATATTACAAAAGCCCCCGGTATTCTGGAACTGATGAATACTGCATTAACCCGTTTCCGCCCGCTTATTCCAGCTGGCGGTGTTGGTTCACGTCTGTGGCCGCTTTCGCGTGCTCAGGCGCCGAAGTTCCTTCTCGACCTCACAGACTCAGGTAAATCGCTCTTGCGTGATACTTACGATCGTCTCATTGATTTGAGCAACGGCTCCGTCATGGTCGTGACCGGCACTTCTCATGCCAACGCTGTAACCCAGCAGATTCCCGAATTACGAGCCTCCGACCTCGTCTTGGAGCCCTCCCCGAAGGATTCTGCAGCCGCTATTGGTTTAGCGTGCGCTATTATTCACGAGCGTGAACCGGATGCGATTATTGGCTCCTTTGCCGCTGATCACGTCATCAACCCCGTTGATGAATTTCAACGCGTGGTGACCGAGGCGGTTATCACGGCAGCTTCAGGAAAGATTGTCACTATCGGCATTACCCCCACCGAGCCGTCGAGCGCGTTCGGATATATCAGAGCGTGCACTCCACTGGGGCTTGCTCACGCACCGAACGCCCTTGCGGTCGAGTCTTTTGTTGAAAAACCCGATAGCGAAACCGCACAAAAATACCTGGATTCCGGGGACTACACCTGGAACGCCGGTATGTTCGTGGCGCCCGTATCCCTGATGCTGCAGCATCTTGAAAAGAACGAGCCCGAGCTTTACGCCGGGGTTATGAAGATCGCCAAGGCTTGGGATACTCCCGAGCGTGAGAGCATTATGGAACAGACTTGGGGCACTCTCCCCAAGACCGCAATTGACTACGCCGTTGCTGAGCCTGCCGCTGCTGCTGGCGATGTTGCGATGGTCCCCGGCTCCTTCAGCTGGGACGACGTGGGAGACTTTGATGCCGTTGCCCGTCTTAACCAAGAGAAGCATGGTGAAGGTCTCACAATTCTCGGTGACGAAGACAATGTGATCAATCAAGGCTGCAGCGGTATTGTTGTCGCGAACAGCAACCGCAAAATCTCGGTGATTGGCCTTGAAGATATCGTGGTGGTTGATACCCCCGATGCGCTCCTCGTCGCACCGCGTGAGCAGGCTCAGGCCGTGAAAGACACAGTTGCCGAGCTCAAAGATCGCGGCTTGGCTGATCTTCTCTAAAAGCGGCCATCGCTTAAATAACCACGCCGTATGGCGTTTATAACATTCTCAACACTCACTCATCGGGTGGATCGGCATGATATTCGCGCTGATCCACCCAATATTTATATCCCGGCTCTTACTTATTCAATAATGATTCTCATGTGTGATAGTCTCTGTGTATGTCCAACACACGAAAATCATTTTTGACGTCACTAAGTTCACTCGGTCTCGTATCCTCCCTGCTCCTTGCAGGATGCGCGGGCGGCACATCCTCTGCAGGCTCCTCAGAGCCTTCTGCAGGAGCATCCTCAGGGGATTCAAACGCAAGCGCCTCGCAGTCTCCCATCGTTGAAGGCAAAGGCGCGTCAACCCGCCTAGCCATCACTTATGACGGCGGCGTGATGGTGTACGACGGTAAAGATATGAAGCTTCTGCAGGATATTCACAAAGATGGTTTCCTGCGCCTGAACGATGCGGGTGATAACCGCCATCTGATCGTAGCCGATGGATCCAGCTACACCTTCCTCGACACCGGCGCATGGTCGGTAGCACACGGTGACCACTCGCACTACTACACCACCGCTCCCAGCCTCTCGACACTGTCGCTTCAGGCCGACCACACCGGGCATGTTATTGCCGATAACGGTAAGGTTGCGGCATTCGCAGACGGTACCGGCACCTTCGACGTATACGACCCCGCAAACCTGGTATCCAATAAACGCACGGCAACTAACCTTGAAACCAAGCAGGTTAAGCTCCCCAATCCTCACCACGGATTCGCTATCCCCCTGCCGAATGACCAGTACCTCGTAGCAGTCGGGGATTCCAAAACCCGCACGGGCGCAGCCGTGGTAGACGCTAACGGTAAGACCATAACGGAGAACAAGGAATGCCCCGGTGTACACGGCGAAGCTATCGCGCGGGATAATACCTTCACGATCGGATGCACCGACGGCGTACTCATCTACCGGGACGGCACTTTCACGAAGGTGACAAACCCTCAAGATCCCTATTCACGCTCGGGCAACCAGGCAGGAACGGCGGACTCCCCTTACGTTCTGGCGGATTATAAGACGGATAAGGACGCCAAACTTGAGCGCCCTGAGAAGTTTGCCATCATTGATACGGTCAACCGCACGCGAGAGGTATACTCACTGCCCAAAGGAGTCAGCTACACCTTCCGCTCCATGGGTCGCGGACCTAACGGCGAGGCTCTACTGCTCACCACGGACGGTAAGCTGCGTATCTACGACCCGGCAAACGGCACCGAACTTGGGTCTGTACAACTAATGAATACGTGGAGTGAGTCAGAAACTTGGCAGGATCCTCGCCCGGCATTGTGGGTAGACGGTAAAACCGCCTACGTGACCGACCCTGAGACGAAGAAGCTTCACGCGGTGTCACTCTCGGATGCTTCTCATCCAAAGACCCTCATGAGCATCGACCTGCCGCAGGTTCCTAATGAACTCAGCGGTGTCTCTTCAGCGAATGCGGCACCCGTAACTGCGGACTCCCACTAGGAAGAAGTTAGAGAGCGCAAGCCCCGATACCGGTTTAGGTATCGGGGCTTGCTCTGTAGGTATATATATTTAAGATTGTGGGGCGCAGCTAAGACTGAAGAGATAGTGCTCCCAGAGGCTCCCAATCCGCGCCATCATAGGCATATACGTGCAGAGTATCTACCGTGAACGAGCGTTCTTGTTCTGGTAAATCGTCGAAAATCCGATGCGCCTGCCGCACCTGATCCGGCGTCAAAGAACGCCCCAAGGTAATATGCGGAACGTAAGGAAAAGGCGATGCCCACTGCCCTAACTCCTGCACGCACGCGCCATGAAGTTCGGCAAAAGTATCGGCACCTAAGATAATGTCCAGATACTCCACCTCAGAGTTTGGGCGGAAGGTGCACACTCCCCCAGCACAAGCCTGCACCGTACCAATTGCGGCGAGTGAATGCGCCAGTGCATCCGAACGCCAGTCGTTCTCATTCTGCTCGGTCAGCTCACTAACATACACAGTCACATGATTACTCAAGTCTGCGGGAAGAGCCATGCCGGTTCTCTTCTTCCAGTCCACAAGACGCTGCCCCAACGGTCCGTTCACGTGGGCGATCAGACTCAAATAACGCTGCCCAGGGTGAAGAGTGGGCGATTCCTCAGTGTGTGATAGATTCTCGCAGGTGTTCTTAACAGTCACAGCGTACCTCCTTCGGTCTAGCCGCGCTGTGCGGGCAAAAAACCCACTTTATCGTAGACATTCTCGATAGTAACAGTCGCTATTTCACGAGCTTTCTGAGCGCCCAATGCCAGCAAGCGGTCAAGCTCGGCGGGGTCCGCCATAAGCTCCAGGGTACGCTCACGCAGGGGCGAAAGTTTCTCGACCACAACATCCGCCAAATCAACCTTGAGATGACCGTACATCTTACCCTCATAACGTTTGACGAGAGAGTCGATGCTCTCGCCAGTCATCGCGGAATAGATCGAGAGCAGATTAGAGACGCCAGGTTTCGCCTCACGATCATAAGCAATAACGGAGCCGTCGTCAGTCACGGCAGACTTAATCTTCTTCACAGTCGCCTTCGGCTCATCCAAAAGTTTGATAAGCCCCTTATCGGAGGCGGCAGATTTCGACATCTTCGAGGTCGGCTCCTGCAAATCATAAATCTTGGCGGTTTCCTTCACAATAATGGGTTCGGGCACCACGAAGGTTTCGCCAAAGCGCGAGTTGAACCGCTGCGCCAGGTTACGGGTAAGCTCTAGGTGCTGGCGCTGATCCTCGCCCACCGGTACGCCATCGACCTGGTACAGCAGAATATCCGCCGCCATCAGCACCGGGTAGGTGAATAACCCCACCGAGGCGTTATCGGCACCCTGCTTCTGCGATTTGTCCTTGAACTGGGTCATGCGTGATGCCTCACCAAATCCCGTGAAACAATTCAGTACCCAGGCAAGCTGCGCGTGCTCGGGCACCTGCGACTGCACAAAGAACGGGGAACGCGCAGGGTCAATACCGGCGGCAATATACTGGGCAGCGGTCAGGCGGGTGCGTTCGCGCAGGGACTGTGGGTCTTGGGGCACGGTAATAGCGTGCATATCGGGAATAAAGAACAGGCACTCGTTAGCGGGGTCCTCCTGCAGGGCAACCCAGTTGTTCACCGCGCCAATATAGTTGCCCAAATGCATCGAATCCGCAGAAGGCTGCGCACCGGAGTAGACACGCACACGATCCAAAGACGCATTGGGAATGAGTGATTTATCCTGTTTCTTTTCGTCAGACATGATAGATACTTTCTTCAAGGGGCGCACGATGCGGACGGCCGGTTAGCCAGCGCATCCGGCATCTTATCGGCGGGTGAATTCTAGAACTGATAATCGACGACGAGCGGCGCGTGATCGCTGAACCGTTCATCATAGGAGGCGGCACGATCGACCGTTGCTTCCACGGCTTTCGCAGCGAGCGCTGGGGTAGCCATATGGTAGTCAATGCGCCACCCGGCGTCATTATCGAAGGCTTTGCCGCGGTAGGACCACCAGGTATAGGGCCCGGGCACCTCACCTGCGAGTTTGCGCGCCACGTCTTCATAGCCAATTTCGCCAAAGAATTTATCGAAGTATGCGCGTTCCTCGGGCAGGAAACCGGCGCGTTTCCGGTTTGCCTTCCAGTTTTTAATGTCGAGCTCGGTGTGCCCCACGTTGAGGTCTCCCACAATGAGCACGTGATCCGAGTGCTGAGCGAGTTCGGGCAGGCGCACGAGCATACGGTCGAGAAAGCGGTATTTGTCATCCTGGCGGGGCGTTCCAACCTCGCCGGAGTGCACGTAGGCGCTTACGACGGTCAGGGTTTCGCCGGTGGGCAGGGTGTAGTCCGCCTCAACCCAACGGCCAGCGTCCGCGAAATAGTCTTCGCCGATCGTGGAGCGGGTGGCGACAGGTTGGTTTTTCAGCAGTTCACCGTTCGCATTGGGGTGCTTGCGGGTTGCCACCAATACCCCGGCGCGTCCTTTGGCGGCGGCTTCGGCGTGCAGAATATTCCAGTCGTCTTCGTTGAGAAGTTCGCGCACGATCTTATCGGGGGCACGAACCTCCTGCAGACAGAGAATATCAACGTCGCGGCCAGCGAGCCATGTGGCCATATCTTTCCTGTAGGCGGCACGAATACCGTTGACGTTCACGCTGGCGACGCGCAGAGTTTTAGCGGCGCGGCTCATTCTTCACCCCTCATTTCGTCGTTGACCATTCCCATCCCATTGGACGCTGTGGTGTTAATAGTATCTAAAGCCCGCTCGATCATGGCGCGAGATTCTTCGCTGTCGTCCGTGAGGTAGTTGGCAATTTCGCGGGACTGCACAAGCACGATCTGAAAGCTGTGGGCAAGTTTATCGGCGAGCATCGCATCCGATTCTTCACGGTGGATGCGGCTAAATTCGGCACGATCCTGTTTGATGGACACCAGTACGATACGCACTAAGTAGACGGCGAGCGCCAGCCATCCAAGAATAAGGCCGGCCAGGATCCAACCGAGCACGCTGTTGGCGTTGAAAATTGCTAGAACGAGAAGAAGTACAAGGAGCCCAACGCCGATGCAGGACCCAACGATGGCTTTACGCACGGAGGCGTTATCGGAGTCGGCGGTGGTCACAGAATTTTGCTCGCGTGTGTGCATAACATCAATTATGCCAGGATAAATGCCTCGACATACACGTAGTGCAACGCTTTTAGGGCCGGATAGGCGTAAACTATCTGTGATGACTCATTCACTCAACTTTTCAGGTTCTGTCTCTAACTCGGGTTCCCACGAGGCATCCGAGGCTTCTGCACGTGGTTCTATGATGGAGAACGCTGAAGAACTTCACGACGATCCCACCATGCTCCCGCCGGTTCCTGGCCCTAAATATGAGCAGGTTATTCGCTACCTAGAACAAAAATATGTAATCCCGGGTTCTCCCGGAGATAAACTCCCGACTGAACGCGCTATTCAGGAGAAGTTCAAGGTAAGCCGCCAGACAGTGCGCAATGCTATCAAGGCTCTACTAGAGCGCGGTCTTATCTATAACGTTCAGGGTTCTGGAACGTACGTTGCCGATCGTTCTCAGGGAAGCTATATTCCGCGGGTATGCTCGTTCGCCGAAGATATGGAGCGGCGCGGGCTGCAGGCTTCGACCAGAATGCTTTCAACCCAGTGGGTTGAGGTGACAGAAGAAATTTCACGTTATTTGAGTGTCACCATAGACTCTTCGGTGCTTCTGGTTAAGCGTCTGCGCTTAGCTGAGGGTGAGCCTATCGGTTTTGAGCTCGCCTATTTGGCACCTGAGGTTGCAACATGCCTGCTTGAAACGATGGCCTCTGGCGGTTCACGCAAAGATCCTCACGATAACTGCGAGTACACAATCGAACACGGCATGATGCGCATGGAAGCAACCCTGATGACCGAGGCGGATGCGGAAGCCTTCAATCATCTGCCAACCGTGGGCGCTGCCGCGTTCAAGGTGACCACCACCAGCTATACCTCGCAGGGTTCACCCGTTGAGCACAGCGTGACCCTCTATAAAGGGGATGCCTATTTTTACGAGATGCTGCTGTAAAAAACTCCACAGCAGGCATAAGACGTGCGATAACAGTGCCCGAGTGCGACAACAGTATGCACCCGGGCATTGTCGTACCTAGCTCGTCTCAAAACGGGCTTGGTTATTCTCGGAGCCCTCTCACGTGCTGCGGCATGGAATGTTGAGCTGACGGCCAGGCTAGTTCTTCGCTGCCTGACGTTCTGCGGTCTCTACGACATTCACCAGCAGCTCTGCGCGGGTCATGGGGCCCACACCGCCGGGGTTCGGGGACACCCAAGATGCCTTCGCTGCCGCCTCGGGAGAAACATCGCCGAAGAGTTTCTTCTTACCGGTTTCGGGGTCTTCGGCACGGGAGACGCCCACATCCAATAGAATTGCGCCGTCCTTCACCTGATCCGCCTTGAGCACATGCGGCACACCCACGGCGGCGACAATCACATCCGCCTGGCGCAGAACCTCGTCAAGGTTCTGGGTACCGGTATGCGCCAAGGTCGCGGTTGCATTGATCTCACGGCGGGTCAGCAGCAGCCCTAGAGGACGACCCACGGTAATACCGCGACCGAGCACCACCACATTCTTACCGTTCCAGTCGATGCCGTGGCGTTTCACCAGCTCAATCACGCCGTTCGGGGTGCACGGCAGGGGTGAATCCAACGGCTCCGAAACGTTCAGCACCAGCTTGCCAAGGTTAGTGGGGTGCAAACCGTCAGCGTCCTTCTCAGGCGCAATCTTCTCCAAAATACGGTTAGTATCCAGGTGCTTGGGCAAGGGAAGCTGCACAATGTAGCTTGTGCAGGCAGGGTCGTGATTGAGCTTATCAATCTCGGTCTCAAGTTCTTCCTGGGTGATATCGGCGGGCAGATCTACACGGATCGAGTTAATGCCGATCTCCGCGCAGTCGCGGTGTTTAGCGCCTACATAGGAGTGTGAGGCGGGATCATCCCCCACGAGTACCGTTCCCAAACCGGGGGTAATGCCCCGTGCCTTGAGCGCCTCAACGCGCTCAGTCAGCTCGGATTTAATGGCGGCTGCGGTTGCCTTACCATCAAGAATCTGCGGCATAGCAGTTTTCCTTTCTGTTAATGTCACGGATTCATCCGTGAGAGGTTTACGCTAAGCAAAAGACCCCGCAGACGCTTTACGAAGCGTACAACGGGGTCTTCACAAGTTTTACCAGCTCTCACTTCCCACATAGAGCGGGTACTTATCGCAGAGCTTATTCACGCGCTCACGCAGGGCGGCGATATCGTGCTGCGGCAACAGTACCGAAGCGATAATATCGGCGACCTCGGTAAAGCCTTCAGCATCGAAACCGCGGGTCGCCAGGGCCGAGGTACCGATGCGCAGCCCGGAAGTCACCATCGGCGGGCGGGGGTCGTTCGGCACCGCGTTGCGGTTAACGGTAATACCCGCATCGTGCAGCAGGTCTTCAGCCTCTTTACCGGTGAGCTCGTGGTGGCGCAGATCGACCAGTACCAGGTGAACGTCGGTACCGTCGGTGGCGATGGAAACGCCCGCATCGCGCATATCCTGGCGGGTCAGGCGCTCTGCCAGGATGCGCGCCCCCTCAATCGTACGTTTCTGACGGTCTTTGAACTCTTCAGTCGCGGCAACCTTGAACGCGGTCGCTTTCGCGGCAATCACGTGCATGAGCGGTCCGCCCTGCTGCCCGGGGAATACGGCCGAGTCGATCTTTTTCTTGAGCTCTTCGGTGCACAGGATAAACCCGGAGCGGGGTCCGCCTAAGGTCTTGTGCACGGTTGACGAAACCACGTGGGCGTGCGGTACCGGGTTGGGGTGCAGACCCGCCGCTACCAGACCGGCAAAATGAGCCATATCAACCCACAGGTAGGCACCAACTTCATCGGCAATCTCACGGAATTTCGCGAAATCCAGTTGACGGGGGTATGCCGACCATCCGGCAATAATAACCTTGGGACGTTCCGCGAGCGCAAGCTGCCGAACCTGTTCCATATCGATCCGACCGTCTTCGCCTACCTCGTAGGCAACAACCTCGTAGAGCTTACCTGAGACGTTCAGCTTCATACCGTGCGAGAGGTGCCCACCGTGAGCCAGTGAAAGACCCATGATCTTCTCACCGGGGGTCAGCAGGGCGTGCATGACGGCGTTATTCGCCTGGGCACCGGAGTGAGGCTGTACGTTGGCGTGTTCGGCGCCGAAGAGCTCTTTAACCCGTTTAATAGCCAGGTCTTCAACGATATCGACGAATTCGCAGCCACCATAGTAGCGGCGACCCGGGTAGCCTTCCGCATATTTGTTGGTCAGCACTGACCCCTGCCCCTGGAGTACGGCACGCGGCACGAAGTTTTCGGAAGCGATCATTTCCAGGGTGTTTTGCTGGCGCTTACGTTCCAGATCGAGTGCTTCGGCGACCTCAGGGTCAAGCTCCGCGAGGGGAGCCTCAAGCACGGTTCGAGTCTGCTCGGTCATACCACTCCTCAAAGTGTGATTCTTCATAAAATGTGATGAGAGCTTATGATGTGACTCTCATCTTACCGTATAGGTTAGTGCCTGCACAGATATGAAGCCCACCGTATGAGACGCCATACCAAGGGCTCTTTGGCATGTTCGCGGCGATCCTTGCAACGAGTTTTCCATGCCGAACCGTGAGTATTGCCCCGAAAGATGCAGACACGCGCAGGCGGCGCATCTACGCCGGGTTATTCCTGGGTCAAAATAGCGGCTGCATACGCAAAATAGGCTTCACGGTTTTCTTTTCCGAGAAGCTGAGTCTGCACCACATACCCGCTAAGCACCGAAAGCACCGCCGCACCCATGACATTAAGCCACTGCTCAAGCTCTTCAGCGGTTACATCGAGTTCGTGTTCGCCCCAGGCACGGTAGCGTTCCATCGCCATAGCGCGCAGTTGATGCATTTGCTCCCCCACTACGGCATTGATAGCGGGCATTGAGACAGCTTCGCCCCAGGTGGCGAGCAGAAAGCGGCGGGTTTTTGCCGTATCAAGAATCTTCAAGAACCCCAGAACATAATCCCACGGAGAATCCGCACGCACTTTCTCGAAGGGAGCCATATCAAGGCGTGCGGCCTCTACCATGATCTCTTCTTTCGAGGAAAAGTGGTTGTAGATAGCTCCTGCAGAGAGCCCGGTGGCGGCAATAATCTCGTTCATCGAGGTCTTTTGATACCCGCCTTTAATAAAGCATTCACGGGCGACATCGATAATCTGTATACGCCTGTTCTTTTTGTATTCTTCACTGACTTTAGGCACGTCTTAATCCTATCGAATATTTACCCCGTATGCGTGCCAACCCAACCCGTGCACACTATAACTTTTGCAGCCGGATTGGGTTGGCAATATTCACCGTGCATCAGCCTACCCAGCTGGCGCATTCGGTTGTTGAGACAATGCCGAAATTTAGTGGAAGAAGTGGCGAGTTCCGGTCAGGTACATGGTGACGCCCGCATCCTTCGCGGCCTGAATAACTTCGTCATCACGGATCGAGCCGCCGGGGTGCACGACCGCACGGATACCGGCGTCGAGAAGAACCTGCAGGCCGTCCGCAAAGGGGAAGAAAGCGTCGGATGCAGCAACCGCACCGCGGGCACGCTCATGGCCTTCTCTGCCGAGCGTATTGGCACGCTCAACCGAGAGTTTGCACGAATCCACGCGGTTAACCTGCCCCATACCGATACCCACGGCGGCACCGTTATCGGCGAGCATAATCGCATTCGATTTAGGGGCACGCAGGGCACGCCACGCGAATTCAAGATCGCGCAGAGTGGCTTCGTCGGCAGGTTCACCGGCGACCAACTGCCAATTCTTCGGGTTATCACCCTTGGCGTTAAGGCGGTCGGCTTCCTGAAAGAGCGCGCCTCCGGAAATCGAGCGGTACTCGATAGTCTCACGCCCAAATCCCTTGGGAAGCACCAGCAGACGCAGGTTTTTCTTGGTTTCCAGAATTTCGAGGGCTTCCGGTTCGTATCCGGGCGCCACAATAACCTCGGTGAAAATATCTTTAACGGCCTGCGCCATGCCCTTGGTGACCGGGCGGTTCGCCGCGATCACGCCACCATAGGCGGACAGCGGATCGCAGGCATGAGCCTTAGCGTACGCATCGGCAATCGGGTCTGCGGCGTCAGGGCTTGCAATTGCAATACCGCAGGGGTTGTTGTGCTTAATAATAGCGACCGCAGGCTCATCAAAATCGTAGGCGGCGCGCAGGGCGGCGTCGGCATCTACATAGTTGTTGTAGCTCATTGCCTTGCCGTGAATCTGCTCAGCCTGGGCGATACCGGGGGCTGCTGCGGGGTCTACATACAGAGCCGCACGCTGATGCGGATTCTCGCCGTAACGCAGGGTCTCGCTGCGTTCAAACCCTAAACCGGCGTATGGAGGCCAGAAGTTAGCGTCTTCATCCTGCTGGAACTGCGCGGCGGTCCAGGTAGCGACGGCGGTATCGTAAGCGGCGGTATGGGCAAAGGCGCCAGCAGCCAGGCGGCGGCGTTCCTCCAGGGAAAACCCGCCGTTTCGAGCGGCGGTCACGGTTCGTTCGTAGTCTTTGGGGTCTACCACGACAGCGACCGCATCGTGATTCTTCGCGGCGGCACGCACCATTGAAGGACCGCCGATATCGATTTTTTCGATGATAGCGTCTTGGTCGGCACCGGATGCCACAGTCTCTGCGAAGGGGTACAGGTTCACGACAACCAAATCAAAGGGCTCAACGTCGAGTTCGTTAAGGGTGTCGATATGCTCCTGCTTGCGGCGGTCGGCCAAAATACCGGCGTGGATGCGCGGGTGCAGGGTCTTCACACGCCCTTCTAGGCACTCGGGGAACTCGGTAACCTCGGTAACTTCGGTGACGGGCACACCGGCGGCGGCGATCGTGGATGCGGTCGAACCGGTAGACACCAGCTTCACGCCTGCCTCGTGCAGACCGCGAGCGAACTCCACCAGATTAGTCTTGTCGTACACGGAAATGAGGGCGCGGCGCAGGGGCAGACGATCGAGCTTCTTCATAGACACTAATTACTCCGTTGCTTCTTGCTCGGTGAATGGGTGGTACCCCGTGGCGGGGTTTCAATACTGCCCGCATGCACCGGGATGCGGCACCATGCGGGCAGGAAGTTCTAGGGGTTTTGAGTTTTGGGGAGGGCAGCAAATTCTGCGAGGGTCCGCACTAAGAGCTGACGTTCCTGCACCTTGATGCGCTCATGCAGGCTTTCTTCGGTGTCACCAGCTTCGACGGGCACCGCAGCCTGGGCGATAATCGTACCGGTATCAACCCCGGAATCCACGAAATGAACCGTCAGCCCAGTGATTTTAACGCCGTGGGCGAGCGCATCCCGCACACCGTGTGCCCCGGGGAATGAGGGCAGCAACGCGGGGTGAGTGTTGATAATCCGGTTCTCGAAGCGGGCGACCAGCTGCGCATCCACAATGCGCATGAACCCGGCGAATACAACGTAATCGGGGGTGTAGGAAGCGATTTTCTCTTCGAGAGCGCGGTTCCATTGCTCGCGGTTCGCATAGTCTGTCGGTTCGATCAGAAAGGTTTCAACCCCGGCTGCGGCAGCTCGGTCAAGACCGGTGCAGGGCTTATCTGCGCCTATGGCGGCGATCTCTGCGTTTAACTCGCCAGCCTTTACGGAGTCGAGAATAGCTTGCAGGTTAGTACCGGATCCAGAGACCATTATCACAATTCGCACAGCAATAGTTTAGCGCATCACATAGCGGCTGGGTAGCACCTACGCCACGGGCACCGCACCATAAATTCTTGTAGTTAAGCCAATTCCGAAACGATAAGCTGGCAACCCTCTCCCAGCCCAGATTTTCAAGAATTCACGGTGATTCTCGTGACCGCAGACCGCCGCAGGGAGGTACCCTTAACCTATGTCAAATATGCCCCCGTCGTACCCCCAAGTGCCGCCGCAGCAGCCGATGCCGCCTGCGCCGAAGCGTCCGCAGTTCACCCCTAAGGAGCGCCGCCGCAAGCTGATGCGCAGTTTATGGCTATTGCTTGCGGGTTCTATGCTGACCCTATCGGGTACCCCCTTCTTGCTGAGCCCCTTCCCCCTGTTTCTTCTGCTTTTTGTCTTGGTATTTCTGGGGATTGGGCTGACCATTATGGCGATAGTGCGCAATGCCCAAGGGCGGGGGCCGTGGATTTTCTACGTTGCCGCGGGGCTAAGCCTTCTTTTTGCGGGATGGACGCTTCTTTCGGGGCTTGTGATGGCGTTGAACCCGGATGCGCAAAACTATCGGCAGTGCTACTCCCACGCCCTGACGGATACCGATATGAAGCAATGTCAAGAGTCCTTCGACCGCGCAGTGCGCGCCAATACTTCTGTATCGATTGGCGAACCTGCTCCTTAAGCCTTTCTTGGGGGAGCTTTTCAAACAATTGTGCCGAGTGAATCTTAAGGATTCACTCGGCACAATTGCTATATTCCGCTGTACTCCCAGCCCTCTAGGTGTTCCCAATATATCGCCATATCGGGCGCGAAAGTTATTTCTTCCTCTTCTTCTGCGATGAGCCCTGCCCCGTGGTGGGTTCTTCTTCCGAAGATTCATCATCGGTCGACTCAGGGGTTCCGAAGATAACAGCCATCGCCTGAGTGGGCGTGAGCTGACGCTTCTCCTGAACGGTAGTCTCGTGAGACTGCACCGAATCTTCCGTATTCTCCTGATCGGATGCGGGCGATGCGGCAACCGGGCGCGGCACGCCAAAACGCTTATACTCGGACTCGTGGAACTCCGCTGACGAGGAGGCCTTCTGCGACCCAGACTCCCCTGTACGAGCGCTCTGCTCTCGTGTCTCCCGATCGCCCTTAGTATCACCGCCATTACCGGAGGTTTCGGGGCGGGGAACGCGGTTAAAGACCGGTTTCCCCGGGGCTTTCTCACGCTTGCCGGGCTTGACCGTGCGCGGCGCATCCTCGGTACCCCCACCGGATTTCTCAGAGGTGTCAAGCTCTACGGTGGGTTCATCCGCTCCCGCCAGCTCGATGGTTTGTTCGTCAGATGCCGTATCCTTCAAGTCTGCAGCTTCGGCAGAACTATCCTCACGCAAGGATTCTTGCTCCGTTTTGATACCTAAACTATGCGCTCGCTGCGCCTCTTCCTGTTCGGCAAATTTATTGAGTTCTGCACGGCGGGCGTGCACCTGTTTGACTCGTTCGCGCCGCTGCTGAGCCCGCTCACGCGCCTGCTCTTCACGTTCTTGTGCCTCGCGTTCCTGCTCATCGTTCCTGAGCTGTTCACGCTCCGCCCGCGCCGCGCGGCGCTGCTGCAGCATCTCGCTCATGCGACTGCCCAGATTGGGACGTTCATCGGCAAAACGCGGCAGCTCACGACTACTGTCGGGCAGAAGCACATGGCACAGCAGGTTACCCAATGCGGTACCCGCACCCAGGGTTATTGCGGTCGCCACGGCGAAAGCTGCGGGCGATGCGCCTACCTCGGTAAAACGCCCCACACCCAACGATCCGCTGGAAATCCAACCCAAAATATAAGCCCACACGCCACAGAGCACGCCCACCAGCGAACCCAACACGAGCGAAGAAAGCGGCAGCGCAATCACCCGGTAACGTACCTTCATGGTGATCCACTCGTCCACGTGGTCTTCACCTTCACGCAAGAACCACCAACCGGCAACGGCCCCGGCGCCCAGCGAAACCGCCAGACCCGCATACCCTATCCAGCCCAGGCTCTCAGGGATAGCACCCAGCACCGGAAAGAGCGGAAGATCGCCCATCGTCGTCTGCGACCATCCCACATGCGTATCCACACCGAACGCGAACCCGGCACCGGTAGTCCACGACATAGCGTAGATCACCAAGTTCGGAAGGTAACCCAGCTGCAGCAAGGTCACCGCGAGCGCCCCCACCGGCCCGGCGTGAAGTTCCTGGTAGATTGTTGCAATCTGCGACCAGCGCATCATCATGGCAACCACCAGCACCAGAGCACCGCCCATAATGAGCGAGAAAATCGCCACCATGGAGGCACGCACAATCGACCACACATAGGAGCTCGCCCACCGCGAGTACTGGCTCATCTGCGAAATCTGTTCGGCGGTGTTCACGCCCACCATACGGGCGAGCGAACGCGATTCATAGTAGCCGCCCCAAATCAACCCAACCAGCACCACGATCTGCGGAATCAACGCCGCACCAACAATACCCAGCAGATGCCGTTCGGTACTCGCCCACGCAAAGGCGACGGCAGCAAAAATACCGTAGGCAGCACACCCTAATAGTACGGGTTTGAAGAATTCTCCCTCATAGGATGCGCGCGCCAGTTTTCGCCCAGACCTAAAGCATAAGAGCACCGGAATAATACTCAGCCCCATGGGCACCAGTGTGAGCATGCCGTGCGGCAAGATAATACCGAAAGCATTCGGAATATTCAGCGGCACACCGTGCATGAGCAGCCACAGATGAGAGGCAAGAGTTGCGAGTGCGGGAAAATCCATACGGTTAAAACCGTTGGTAAACCACACCGCCATGAGCAGAACGAGCACAAGCCCGAAAGAAAGCGCGGCGGTAAAAACTAATTCAACGATGCCCTGCAGCCAGAGTGGCATAGGGGCAGAATACCGGGATGTAGAAGAGCTACTTTTCATCGTTCTTCCATCATGCCATGAAACCTGCCAGCGCGTGTGAGCCTGCTGGGCTTTCGGGGAAATAGTTCCGGTTAATTGGCGGCTAACCTTCGTTAACCGCTCACCGTGAACAGAGGGGTTACACGAACGTTACCGATGCGCTCTCATCGCTGCAGCGGCGTGTACAGATAATTGTGCCGAGCATTTCTCACGGCTTTCTCGAACACGCAGGTACTCCCCCGGCGCTTACAGCGAAATACGGGACGGAAAATTAGTCTTCAATCCACGGATTCACCGCAGGCACGCCCCAGGATCGGTACACCTCAGCCTTTGAAGAAACAATTTCGAGGTCGTGAGCTTGGGCGCTCGCCGCCATCAGACCTTCGAGGGCAGCGGTGGGCAGGGGCTCGGCATCTTTACGCCCGTGACTGTGGGTGCCGCGCGGGGCGCTGCGTCCCGCCCATTCGAGGCTTACGCGCGCATCCACGTTGATGATATGGTCGGCGAATCTGTCGAGAAGTTCAGCAATCCATCGGTCGGTCTCTGGGTAGGGGTAGAGTCCTTTAAGCTCGCCCACACTCAGCACCGAAATGTAGAGGTGTTTATAGGCGCGGCGGCGCAGAAAGGCAACAACTTTGGGATCTGGTGTGGCTTTACGGATCTCGGCGAGAACATCCGAGTCGAGAAGCAGTCCTGAGGCGCTCATACCCCTATGCTACGCGCAGACCGGCATATTCGACGGCGGGAATACCCTCGGGGTTGGGAAGAAGCAGAAAATTGAGGAATTCGTCGCGCTTAGAAGAAATACGTGCGTAGTCCTGAATACTTACTGCCTGGTAACCGCCACGTGCGGGCACAGATGCGGCACGCAGATTTTCCTGATAAGAGCGTGCAGGAGTAAGGGGGGATGCTGGAGATGAAGAGCTGTTGTACATTGACAACCATGCGCCGAATGCGCGTTCCTTTCGCGTTGCTCTTGCCTGTACCAAGTGCCACCTGAGGCGGCGAATACAAACCGCTTCGTCATCCGAGCCACCCGTGAACATGGGGTTGGCGTTCGACCATAGTCGGAGCTTATCAGTCGAAACTCTTGAAGCTGAATCCAGGTTACAACAGCTTTCAGGAATCTGTAAACGTGCGAACCCGTCAAATTCTTGTGATTTACATGACATTTGATGCGCTATGCTGTGTATACCAACGGGTTACCTGAAAACTCTCCTCACAACACGAGCAGTTGTAGACATATGGGGACATATAGCTGACGACCAAAAAATCTTGACCAGATCTAGGGTGACAGGATTCACCTGCACTACTTCGCCTTTATTCCGCACCCAAGTACAGTTTTAAGCATTTTCAGAATCCTAAGAATACATATTTCATAATCAGTTTACTATTTACTTAGGGTTACACTCATCAAAAGGATTTAATTGCAAAGCCCAATGCTTCGACGGGCGCCACGATTCCAAATTATAGTCATGTGGTTCAAATATATTACCGGCAACGTGACACAGGAACTGCTCTCGAATAGTCCCATCATGGTCGTCTACATGATGATAGCACTCGGGCGTCGCATTGAGTCCGTCTACTCAGGGTTGCACTCATCCTCTGGCAACTGAATTGCCCAATGCTTCGACGGGCGCCACGATTCCAAATTATAGTCATGTGGTTCAAATATATTACCGGCAACGTGACACAGGAACTGCTCTCGAATAGTCCCATCATTATCATCTACAAGGTGTGCATCATCACCAAGTTTATCTTTGAGTTCGTCCACATGAGCCGAATGGGTTGCCAAACCGTTAAAGGTACGACCCCAACCTGTAGGAGTAACATTCACGACGCGTCCTTCAGGCGCATCATCAACCCAAACACGGTCTATAAGATCCGCACCCAGCCAAGGATCAGCAACAATAGGGTACTTATAGTCTTGCGAAGTATGACTAATGACTTGAATAAGTTCATTCCCTTGAAGGACATATTTAGTGTCCACAGAAGTACCTTGAGCATCAACAGCCCACGGCTTACTCACCGCGCTGATCATCTTGCCACCACCATCAAGAATAAGTACACTTCCATCTTCTTGATGAACCAATTTTGCCCCCTGAGGCACCCCCATAACGTATTTATACTCGGTCGGAGCATCACGATTATCAATCTTGGTAACCATTTGCAGACTACCGTCATTCTTAGCAACGGGAATAGTGGAAGAACCATTCTTATTATCGTAAGACACAACGCCCTGGGACACAGATGAGGCTTCGCTAGCCCCATCAGCATACGGGAGACCTACATGAACCGATGCACCCCCGAGTTTTTTGTTACTAACAGAAACACCATCCTTCGGATTCTTCTGAACCGAGACAGTTGAACGAGGAGTATCATGCTCCATTTTCTGATTTTCATCAGATAACTGCGCAGGCGCTACATCCTGAAGGGGCGCAACAGAACTAAATTCAGTATGCTGGATTTTCTCAAGCTCATTCATTGTGTGCTGTTCATTGCTACCTTCCTGAGGCTTCTGCATTGCACCCCCATAAGAAGGTGTCGTCACACTACACACAAGAACAAAAGTACTTGCCAACACCACTATAGGTTGTAATTTCAATTAGAGCCTCCTAAAACTATTTTAACACCAGCAATCAAGTTACTTAACACCGTACATATTAAAATACCAACCATCAAGGTAAGCACATTGGATTTTTAAAATCTTTATCAAAAATATATTTACTTTCAAATCTTTAAATAGGATTTACACACATAAATTAGTTATGCTTTGTTGAAAAATTAATACAGCAATCTTGCATGCAACAAAAAACGAGACTAGAGTGGAATAACATTCACTGCGAGAAATTATAGAGATTAATAATAATTAATTTAGCTTATCTAGCTTATCTTAGGAAGAGGTTAATCATGAAACCAGTTATATACATTGTTGGCGGACTGGCCATAGCACTCCTCACCATAGGAATCTTTCTGTATATTCTCATGCAATGGGGCGCTCTTGTGGAGTACCACGCTTTCGAGTGGAGGGGTGTTCAACCTACCATGAAGAGTCCATTGACCAAAGCAACCGCCAACCTCAGCTACTGCTTCCTGGGCACCGGCTTCCTCACCGGCATTATCACCTTTATTCTGCTCTTCACAACGGCGACCAAGAAGGCACGCAAGGCACAAAACAAGCATGCTGAGCAGAATAAAACACCCTTGGCAAAAGAACGGGACCAGATGAATCCATAAAGTCAGTTACTCAAGGGGAAAGCATGAAAACTGCACGTATGGTTGGGGCAATAGCTGCACTATTCCTCATTCTCGGTATTGGATTGTTCATCCTAGCGGGCTGGGGAGCAGTCGTTGAGTACCATGCCTTCGAGTGGAGGGGCATCCAGCCCAAGGGGTCAAGTCCTCTCACACAGGCAGCCGCTACCCTTGCCGTGAGCGTCTTATGCGTTGGCTTCCTGACCACCATCATCACTTTTATTATGTTCTTCATAATAGTCATCAAAAATGCACGTAAAAAACGCTCAGCCCATCTTGGACAGACCTCATAACGAATTACCGCGCGATTCTTTGACACCCTTGAGATAATGGAACGGTGAGCACGCCAAACCCTTTCCCCGATATCCCCGTCACCGTTGCGCAGATTATTCGGCAGGCGGGGCATAAGGCATACCAGCGCGGGCTTGCTTATGCCCGTCAGCGTGAAGTGGTGCGCTACACCTACGACGAAGACGAAAACACGCTGGAAGGTCTGGTGAATGGGAGCACCCCTATTCCCTATGAGGTAGATATTCGCTTCTTCCCGGGTTCTGACGCCGATTCCAATCTTTTCAACGCACGATGCACATGCCCGGTCGCCGCCGACTGCAAGCATGCCGTCGCCCTCATGCTCACCGCACTCGACCGCGCCAAGACCGCGCGGAAAGCCCTCGACAATGCGCCCGGTGGCCGCATCCGCCAGTCTATGAATCAAGAGAGCCCAGAAGATACCGCGCGACAGGTTGCGGAGACAGCCGACGATCCCCTGGCAGCGTTGCGCGCATCGGGGGCGATTCGTTCGGCAAGTTCGCTCACCACCGACCCCGAATCTCTCCCTCTGAACGACCACGAGAATACGCATTCTTCGCCCTCAAAAATTTCGGTGTGGCGGCGCGATATGGCGCAGGTTCTCGCCGCCCGGGGCGAAGCATCCGGTATTGATTCGGCACGGGTTCCGGGGGCACTCGACCTTTCCTTCAGCATCTCGGGTTCGTATGCGCGCGGGCGCAATATTCCCGGTGCAACCCCGCCTATCAATTTGCTGGCGCGGCCGCTGATGCAGTCCAAAACCGGGCGCTGGATCAAGGGCGGGCTCAGCTGGGAGACCTTCGCGTCCAGCGTGGGTGGGCCGGTCGGTCGTCACGAAGTGTACCCTGAGCACGAACGGTTCTTCGCTGAAATATACGCTATCGCGCGCCCGTGGCAGAATATGTACTCTTCGCATCGGGACTGGATTTCGCTCACCGCCACGAACTCCACGCTGCTGTGGGATGTTCTGGCGCGCGCAGAGCAGATTGGTCTGCCGATTCTTCTCGAAGGGTTTGAGGTGACTACTGCGGTTCTGCCGCCCGCCCAGGTGAGGGTACATGCCGGAGCCGTTGAGGCCGAATCCCGACAGAGTGCGGAAACTGCCGTGAGCGAAGATTCCGCTCCTGACCTGGCTCTTCATGCCGCCCTGGGATGGGAAACCCGCGAAGATAACCGGGTGCGGCAGCTCTGGTTTGATGCCGCACACTGCCACCCCATCGGCTCGCCACGCTCAGGATTTTTCGCACTCGGTTCTCTTGTGCAGCGTATTTACGAGGAACAGGCGCATCGGGTGCATTGGAAAAGCACGCGCAAAGGCGCCTTAGACGCGCCGCATCGTGATGTTTTTCAGACTCAATCTTCGCAGCAGGCGGAGGAGAGCTCGGACGAGAGCGAAAATTCTGAGACACAAACGGGTGGGCTCATTCCCGAGCTATCGCCCGAGAACGTTGCGACGCCGACTATTCCGGATCTGCCGGAGGGTCTTAACCTGGCGTTTATTCCGCTTGCCGAGCCCTTGGACGCAGCCGCAGAATCGTTGGTATCTCGCGGCGAAATGCGTATTCCGGCAGACGAACGCGAAGCTTTTCACCGCGAGTTCTTGCCCACCCTCACGCGGGCCGTCCCGTTCTTTACCCCAGACCCGGCCTTGGCTCTGCCAAAGGTTCATTCACCATATTTGGTGTTTGAAGCGCATTTTGATGATGAGATTTCGCATGATGCACTCCTAAATTGGTATTGGGAGTACCCGAAGAACCCACTCGATGAAGAAGGCACAGACTCAGGGGTTCGCCGCCTGCCGGCGCTGGGCTTGGGCACGGAACGCGACGAACGTTTTGAGGCGCGGGTGCTGCGCGCGGTACGGTCAGCGACTGCATCCAACCCGGTGTTGGCGGGCGGGTTCGGGGAACGCCGCTCTCAGGGATGGGAAACCCGCGATATTCTCGCCCATGTGCTACCCACCCTGCGACGCATTCCCGGGGTTCGCGTGCGGCTGCTCGGTTCCGTGCCTGAGTTTACCGAGGCAACCGACGCCATGATTGAGGTCAAGGTAACCGAGGGTAATTCGCGTGACTGGTTCGGGCTGGGTATCGCTATTAAGGTCAATAACTGGACTGTGCCTTTCGCCCAGGTTTTTGAGGCGCTCGATCGGAATCAAGACCGTATTCTGCTGGGTAACGGCACCTATTTTTCGCTCAATCGCCCGGAGTTTTCGGCACTGCGCACCCTCATTGAGGAGGCTCGCACACTCAACGAGACCGGTGGTGAGCTGCGCATTAACCGGCATCAGGCGGGACTATTCTCTGAGCTGGAATCGCTCGCTTCGAGTGTGGAAACCGTGGCTTCTTGGGATGCGCAGGTTAAGAGTCTTCTCGCCCTTGTGGAGGCCGCCGACCGTGCGGGTGAGGCTGCCGGTTCCGAAGAAGTTTTAGAGAACGAACATTCCGATTCTTTATCTGTTTCTTCCGGCGCTTTTTCAGCGAATCATCTGCCCTCTCCCCCGGGTCTTACCGCAGTTCTGCGACCTTATCAGCTTGAGGGTTTCCGCTGGCTCGCGTTCTTGAGGCAGCACCGGCTGGGCGGGATTCTTGCCGACGATATGGGCTTGGGCAAAACCGTGCAGGTGCTCGCTCTGCTTGCCCAGGCGATCGTCGAGCATGAGCAACGCGTCGATCACACCGACTTTGCGCCGTTCCTCGTGGTTGCCCCAACATCCGTGGTGGGTAATTGGGCGCAGGAGGCCGCGCGATTCGTGCCGGATGCGAAGGTGGTGACTATCACCGAGTCTACGAGCAAAAGTGGCAAGAGCATCGCCGAGCTGGTACAGGGTGCGCATCTGGTGCTCACAAGCTATGCGCTGTTCCGCCTCGACGAAGACGGATACACCGAATTCGGTGACCACGTTCCCGAAAGCGCAGAGAACGGTGCTTCACCACGTGCAGGGTGGGGTGCGCTGATTCTGGATGAGGCGCAGTTCGTGAAGAACACGAAAACCCGCGCATGGAAGGTGGCACGTGCCCTAAACGCGCAGGTGAAACTCGCCATCACGGGCACCCCAATGGAGAACAACCTCATGGAGCTTTGGGCGCTCTTGGCGATTGTGGCGGACGGGCTGTTCCCGTCAGCGCGCATATTCCGCGACCTATATGCGCGCCCCGCCGAGTCCGGTGAGGACCCGCAGGTTATCGAGAAGCTACGCCGCCGGGTTCGCCCTCTGATGCTGCGCCGCACGAAGGATGTGGTCGCCGCCGATCTCCCCGAAAAGAACGATGTGCGGGTAAACGTGCCGCTCACGACGGCGCATCGGCATATTTACGATATGCATCTGCAGCGTGAGCGGCAGAAGGTACTCGGGCTTTTAGAAGATATGGATAAGAACCGGTTCACGATTTTCCAGTCGCTCACGCTTCTGCGGCGGCTGGCGCTTGACGCCACGCTTATCGATCCAGACGAATACGCCGGGGTGGCTTCCGCCAAGCTCGAATATTTGGTGGAACATCTGCCCTCACTCTTAAGCGACGGGCACCGGGTGCTGGTGTTCAGCCAGTTCACGGGGTATCTGCGCACAATTGCTAAACGGCTGCAGGCTGAAGGCATCGACTACCTGTACCTGGACGGCACAACCCGTAACCGCCCGCAGGTTTTGAAAGATTTCGCCGAGGGTGCGGCGCCGGTGTTCCTGATTTCGCTCAAGGCGGGCGGGTTCGGACTGAACCTGACGGAGGCAGATCACTGTTTCATTATGGATCCGTGGTGGAACCCGGCGGCTGAACAGCAGGCGGTGGACCGCATCCACAGGCTGGGGCAGGAACGCGATGTGCACGTGTACCGGCTGGTGGCTGAGGGCACCATTGAAGAGAAGGTCATGGATTTGAAGGCATCGAAAGCGGCACTGTTTGATGCGGTCGTCAACGACGGCTCCTTCGCCTCGTCCCGGGTGGATGCGGAACAGATTCGTGAGCTTTTCACCCCGACTGATTCCTAACTTTCCCTGCTGAAAAGGCTCTTGATAGCGAATAAAGCGGGATTTTTCACGCTTTATATAAAATAAGGGCTCTTTTCCGTGCCTGGGAGGGGCTTACCGGTTTCGCGCTGGGCTGGATGCGCCCGTCACCCTAGCGTGCAAGCGCATCCAGGGGTACCGTTGAAAGCGTCAGTCCCCATCAAATTTCAGGAGAAGTAATGGTCAAAAACATCACGTTCAACGACGGCAACAGCATTCCTCAGCTCGGGTATGGCGTGTGGCAGATTGAGGATAATGGTGCCGCCGATGCTGTCGGTACGGCTCTCGAAGCAGGTTACCGCCACATCGATACTGCATCCATCTATGGGAACGAGGTTGGGGTAGGTCGCGGTATTGCCGCCAGCTCCGTGCCGCGCGAGGATATTTTTCTCACCACCAAGCTGTGGAACTCGGATCAGGGTTTTGAGAAGGCTATTGCCGCGCTTGATGCATCGCTAGAGCGGCTCGGCACCGATTACGTGGATCTGTATCTGATTCACTGGGCTATGCCGCAGCAGGGCACCTATCTGGAGTCGTGGCGGGCGCTCATTGAGTTGAAAAAGCAGGGTAAGGTGCGTTCGATTGGCGTCTCTAACTTTCCGCAGGCTCAGCTGCGCGAAATTATCGCCGATACCAGCGTGACCCCGGCGATTCACCAGATTGAGCTGCACCCGTATTTCTCACAGGAAGATATGCGCGCGGTGCACAGTGAGTTTGGTATTGTGACTGAGGCTTGGTCGCCGCTCGGTCAGGGTGGCGAGATTCTGAAAGACCCGGTGATCGTTGAGATTGCGGGTAAGCACGGTATCTCTCCGGCGCAGGCTGTGCTCGCCTGGCATCTGGCGAAGGGGATCGTGGCGATCCCGAAGTCGGTTACTCCTGCGCGCATTGCCGAGAACTTTGCGGCCGCTAATGTCACCCTGGATACAGCAGATATTGCGGCGATTGATGGGCTTACGCGGAAGGATGGTCGCATAGGTCCGGACCCTGAGAATCCTAAATTCTAGGCGCAACGTACCGCGAAGCTCTGCCGTGAGTTGTTGCGGAAGCGCAGTGAGGAGCGAACGATCACATCCGCAACAACTCGCGCCGGGTAAGTACACGAGACTCTAAGAAGATGGATGTGGTTCCAGACGCACCGAAAGCGCATTACAAGAGGACTGAGGTCGCCCCACGACCGAAGGACGGACATGCACTAAGGTGTCGTCGGGTGCCGCATCCAGAATACGCGCTACCGGATGCCCGTTCCTGCGACGCGCATTCGGGGTTCAACCCTATTAAGAACGTTTATTCGTTTTCTTATGCGCCGTCTCCGAGCGACCCGAGCCACCCTCATCTACCAGCAGCGAGAGCGAAATACGGCGGCGAGACGCATCCACCTCAACAACCCTCACGGTCACGATATCGCCGCTTCGCACAATGTCGTGCGGGTTCGCAACATACTCGCGGCTCATCTGCGAGATATGAATCAGTCCGTCTTGGTGCACCCCGATATCGACGAAGGCACCGAAGGCCGCCACATTCGAGACGGTTCCTTCAAGAACCATCCCAACGGTTACGTCCTCAAAGCGAGAGATATCCTCAGAGAAATGTGCGGTGCGAAATTCGGGGCGCGGGTCACGCCCGGGGCGGCGCAACTCCTCAAAAATATCGCGCACGGTGTATTCACCGATGCTCTCGTTCACATAGTCGGCGGGGTCAAGCGCGGTGAGCGGATCTTCCCCATCACTGCCGATAAGCCGCCCGGATTGCCAGAGCGCCCCATGATTCCGCTGCGCATCGGCGATAATACGCCGCGCCACAGGGTACGATTCGGGGTGCACGGCAGAGGCATCCAGCGGTTCGGTACCGTGCAGAATCCGCACGAATCCCGCCGCCTGTTCATAGGCCTTAGCCCCTAACCGAGGCACGTTCAGAAGCTCTTCCCGGGTGGTGAAAGCCCCATGTTCGCTACGGTACGCCACGATATTTTCGGCAATCGTGCGGTTAAAACCGGCAACACGCGCAAGCAGTGCGGCGGATGCGCTGTTCAGATGAACCCCCACCGCGTTTACGCAATCCTCAACCGTATTATCGAGGGCGCGTCTTAAAGCGGTCACGCTGACGTCATGCTGGTACTGCCCTACGCCTAAAGACTGGGGATCAATTTTGACGAGTTCGGCAAGCGGGTCTTGCAGCCGCCGAGCGATCGAGACCGCCCCGCGTACCGTTACATCAAGATCGGGCAGCTCTTCGCTGGCGAGCTCAGAGGCCGAATATACGGATGCCCCCGCCTCTGAGACGGTAACCTTCTGTGCCGCCTTATACCCCTGAGAACGCAGCTTCGCCAGCAGTTCGGCGGCGAGTTTATCCGTCTCACGTGAGGCGGTGCCGTTGCCGATAGCGATAAGTTCCACGCCGTGGGTGAGAACCGCATCCTCGAGGGCAGCGAGCGCACCGGCACGGTCGTATCGAGGCGCGTGCGGGTACACCGTGAAGGTTTTCAGCACGTGCCCGGTGCCGTCAATAACCGCGCATTTCACACCGTTACGCAGCCCCGGGTCAAGCCCGAGGGTGATTTTTTGCCCGGCGGGCGCGGCAAGCAGAAGGTCGCGCAGGTTCGAGGCGAAAACGGTGATGGCTTCACGTTCTGCCATCTCGAAGAGGGCGTTGCGTATGCGGTCTGCCAGGCGGGGGTGCAGCCGTTTACGCCATGCGGTGCGCACGGTTGCGGCGAGCCAGCCGAGCACACGGTCTTCACTGTCGACGGTGTTGAGAACCTGCACGGGTATGCGCAGCGCTGCGGCAACTTCACGCTCGTATCCCGAACGAACGTTCTCGTAATTTTCAGCGAGGGCAAGCGCAGCAGCACGCGCTTCTCCGCGGAGTTTGCTCAGGGGCGGGGCTGGTGTGGCACCGTCAATACTGAGCCGCACGATTCCGGCTTCTTTGGCGCGAAGCAGGGCGAGAACCCGATGCGGGCGGATACGCCTGATACTATCGGAGAAGTCGAAATAGTCGGCAAATTTTGCCCCTTCGGCTTCTCTCCCGGCGATAACTCGACTAGAGATCATTCCGGTGGCAACCATTCTTTCGTGAAGACGTTCGGCGAGCGTTGGGTCGGTCAGCGCCCGGTCGATCAGGATAGCGCGGGCGCCGTTGAGGGCTTCTTCCACCGTTGTAATTCCGGTGCCTTCGGATTTTCCGGCATCTGCCGCATGTTTATCGTCGGTTTCATCCGGTTCGTCCACATAGGCTGCGGCAATATCGTAGACCCCGGCAAGGGGAACTTCGAGCAGGTCTTCAACGAGCGCCTCCAGACCTGCCGCGCGGGCACGCTGCGCCTTGGTGATGCGCTCACTCCGGTAGGGCGCGTAGAGCGCTTCGAGGTCTTGTTTACTGGATGCCGCCCCCACCCCCGTGATGAGCTGTTCGTAGGTAAGCGGATCGATCAGCCCATCTTCGCGGCGTTGAGCAAGCGAGCTGAGAATATTCTCGCGGCGAGTTTCGAGCGCACGCAGGGCATCGAGCCGGGTGCTGATAGCACGCAGGTGGGTGTCGGTGAGCGCGCCCGTAGCTTCTTTGCGGTATCGAGCGATAAACGGAACCGAAGACCCGGAGTCGAGCAGGTTTACGGCGGCACGAACACGCGTGGGTTTGAGGTCTAGTTCGTTAGAGAGCATCGTCAGGATGCGGGTGTTCGTAGCTTCGGTGCGCTCGTGTTTTTCGCTCATTCTCTCAGTTTCGCATTCTCGGGGGTGCTGTGCCAGTCTTGCGGGGCGTGCGGCGCGGGGTATGTTGCGCATCGGAGCGTAATAAATTTTACAGCTATGGTCCCGCATCTAGAATGGGTAATAACATCACATCGCTATTTTTCAGATATTCCGGCGATTGTGCAGAAGTTATGCGCCGGGGCATAGAAGATGACATGACGGTAGCCGGTTCACGGTGGACTGGCTGAAAGAAGGTTTCGCATGTATGGTCGTGCTGACGATCGCGCACAGGCGCCTTCACGTTCATCTTTGCCGCCGGGGTACGCCGAATTTCATCAGCAATTTGGCACGCTGATTACCGCCTTGGCTGCGCAGGGCTGGACTCCGAGCGAAACGCACCGGCGTATTCGTGTTCTTTTTCCGCAGGTTAACCGGGAACATCTTGATTTTGCTTTAGATTCTGGCATGTGGGAGTTTGGTTCGCACGGCGAGCAGAGTCCCACCCATGTTTTGCTGGCGACCGCCGTCTGGTATGCGGTGGCGGAGGCTTACGGTCTGGAGCCGGATGGTTCCTACGCCGCAACAACTCTGGATGCAACGATCATGGCGGATATGCTCCGCTTATTGGAGAGCGCACGGGTTTCACCGCAGAATATCGCCCTGATTCTAGGGAAGGTGGGTGCTGGACTCAAGTACCTGGCGCTGCATCCATATACGCAGCTTGATGAGCTTACCTACCGCGATGTGTGCCAGCATCTTCCGGCTGAGTCCCAAGACGTGGCGCACGGTTCGTTTGTATGGCCGCCCTCCTGCGAGAGCATTCGTGATCAGCTGGGTGATGGCGGATGGTCAACCGCCATGCTGCGCACTGGTGTGTGTCCGCCCGATTATGAGGAATACAACTGGCAGCTGGGCGGTACTTCGCTCACGGATATGGAATTCCGCAACCAGCTGGGCAGTTTCATGAGTTACTGTATTCGGTATGATCGGCAGCCGACGGTGCTTGCCTACGGAACTTGGTCTACCATGCGCAGTAATCTGGGCCGGGTGCCGTTTCTGGCGGCGGTGCGCGCGAAATATGGATCGTGGCATACAGCCTTGCAGGTGGGCCGCACAATGGTGACCGATGCCCTGCAGATGACGAAGAGAGAGGTCGCACCGGTGCGGGTGCCGCCGCATCCACCCAGTATTTCGCCCGAGCAGCTTGCGGTGCAGGGTATTGGGGTTGTGAAATCTGAGCAGACGGTTTCTGCCCGCGACCGCTGGGACGAGGTGACGAACTCACTCGGTCAGCGTTTGGCGAGTCTGCCCTGGAGCAGGCATCTGCGCACCTACTATGTGCTCACGGGTGCCGCGCATGTTAACGCGATGCCGCTTGTGTGCATCTACCGCTCCCCCGCCGGGTTTCTGTGCGAAATTGCAATGGAGGCTGAGGTTCTGCCCAAGTTCAGTACCGACTACCTGCGTTCGCACGGGTGGGCGGCGCCAACCCCCATGCAGCCTATGTGGAACCGGAATGTTTTTGACCCTCATGAGGCCGCGCAGGATGTGGTACAGGCAATGCGCTGGGGTATGGGCTGTTCCCGCTGGGACTACTACCGCACAGATGACCTGGTGCTGGATGCCGAGGATACCTCGGGCACCGAAGCCGGTTAATCCGGGGCACGGATTCTTCCGTTTCTCCTCCCCTATCACGCTAAAAGGCTCTTGATGTGAATAAAGCGCTAGTAACGCCGCTCTATTCACATCAAGAGCCTTTTTATACCGGAAGTAATGCGGAATAGATATCCGCCAAAGTGTCCTTACTTATTATTCTTCGGTGCCTTCATATCCACCACCGGATGCGACTGCGTAATGCTGGTCTCCGGGATTTCGGGGTTGATGCTGTTCTTCACGAACCACCCGATAGTCAGCAGGATGAACCAGATGGGCATGAGCATTAGACCGGTGAGAGTGTCTTTATCGGTAGCAAGAATCCCGATGATGAAAGCAAAGAACGCCAACACGATCCAGCATGCTACCACGCCGCCGGGCATGGGATAGGTGGTTTCCCGGTGCAGGTTGGGGCGCTTCGCGCGGTAGCACAGATAGCTGACGAGGATCATCGACCATACGAAGATCACAAGTACTGCCGCCATCGTGGTGACCAGCGTGAACGCCTCAATAATCGAATCGCCAGCGTAGAGCAGGGCGATACTGGAGAGTAGCAGAATCGAGGTGAGGAACAGTGCGTTGCGGGGCACACCGCTCCCGGAAAGGTTACCGAGGAACTTCGGGGCGTAACCTTCCTGCGAGAGACCGTACACCATGCGCGAGGTCGAGAAAATACCCGAGTTGGCCGATGATGTTGCCGAGGTCAGCACCACAATGTTCACGATATGCGCGGCAATAGCAATACCGGCGAGGGTAAACATGGTCACGAAGGGGCTCTTGGCCGGATCAATTTCACGCCAGGGGTTTACCATCAGAATAACGATCAGGGCACCCACGTAGAAGATGAGAATACGAACCGGCACTGAGTTAATAGCCTTCGGCAGAGTCACCGTAGGGTTCTGGGTTTCGGCGGCGGTAGTACCTACCAGCTCGGAGCCCATAAAGGCGAAGACCGCGATCTGGAAGGCGCCTAAGAATCCGGTGGCACCGTTAGGGAAGAATCCGCCATCGTTCCACAGGTTGGCTACCTGAGCATGAGCACCGCTGGGTGTCGTGAAGCTCGTAGCAACCATAATGGCACCCACGATAATGAGGGCGCAGATGGCAACAATCTTAATCATGGCGAACCAGAACTCGATCTCACCGAAGTTCTTCACCGAGGGCAGGTTCAGCGCCAGCAGCGCAATAATCACGACGAGTGCTGGAACCGCTTTCGGTAAATCGGGCCACCACAGCTCGGTATAGCCCACGATCGCGATAATATCTGCGACCGCGGTGACCACCCACATGAACCAGTACGACCATCCGAGGAAAAACCCTGCGGGGCGCCCGATCAAGTCGGTGGCAAAGTCTGAGAATGACTTATATTTCAGGTTCGATAGAAGGATCTCACCCATCGCACGCAGCACCAAGAAGATAGCGGCGCCGATAACCATGTAGACCAAGAGGATAGATGGACCAGCTTTAGAAATTGCTTTACCGGAGCCCATGAAGAGCCCGGTACCAATAGCACCGCCGATAGCAATGAGCTGGATGTGTCGGTTGCTCAGCCCGCGGTGCAGTTCTTCAGCATTATCTGTCGTGTCTGCCGCCGATGCGGCATTATCGTGAGGTTGCTGCATGACAGTTCCTCTTTCGTGGTTGGGTCCCGCAGCCGAGCGGGACAGCCCCGGCTTTCGGGGCGGCAAGTGCAGCACTCAGCCCGTAAAATACGGTGAGCTATCACAACTTTTGAATATATATTCTACATAACAGGGACGGTATTGTGTAATTATCTCCAAGAAGTGTGTCGCGCATCTATAGCATGCATCACGAATAATAAATTCTTTATGTCGAAGCACAAAAAAATTTCGGAAGAAATCTACGAAAAACCCTTGACAATAAGCCTTACTTTCGGAAAATACAGCGCACGTGAGGTACATCCCTTTGCTGCCCAACTCGCCACATCCTCAAAAGAAAAATTCTCATCATATATGATTTCTATACAAATTTAAGAATATCTATACATATTGGTGTCTGTTCTGGTACATGCCGTATGTCATCGCCCCATAAGACACAGCGGGCGGGATGCCGCACGTTTTTTCTACGCACCGCGTCCCGCCTGCTAATGAGGAAAAATAAACTCGCTACTCAGATTCCGCCCGCGCCGACTCCGCAAGAAGGCGCTTACGCGCATGACGGCGCACCATAATCTCGTACCCAAGCTCAACCCCGATAAACCAGATAGGGCTAAGCGCCAGAGCCAACCCGGTTTCTGGCTGCAAGCTCAGGGCATAGATCATCAAAGCGAAGAACGCCAAACCAACCCAGCTTATCGCGCGACCGAACGGCATCTTATACTTCGAGGCTTCATGCCGTTTAGGGAACTTCTTGCGGTATACCAGGTACGACACCAGAATCATCGACCACGTGAAAATACCCATAATTGAGGCCACCGAAGTCACGACAGTAAACGCTTCCAGAAGCTCACGCCCAAACGCCAGCATCACCAGACTAAAGAGCAGAAGAACCGTCGTCAGGTATAGAGCGTTCGTGGGCACACCGTTCTTCGAGAGCTTCTTCAGGAAGGAAGGCGCATTCCCCTCCTCTGCTAGGCCATACACCATGCGCGAGGTCGAAAAAATACCCGAGTTCGCCGAAGACGTTGCCGACGTCAGCACTACAAAGTTAATGAGCGAGGCGGCAATTGACACACCCGCCAGTGAGAACATCCCCACGAAAGGGCTCATATTAAGATCGAGTTTATCCCAGGGAGTCACCGCAAGAATTGCCGACAGCGGCAGCACATAGAACAGCACCATGCGGAACGGCACGGCGTTAATCGCACGCGGCAGGGTACGTTCGGGGTTCTTCGTCTCTGCCACGGCGGTGCCCACCAGCTCAGCACCCACGAACGCGAACAGCGCAATCTGGAACGAGCCCAAGAAACCCGTTAAACCGTGAATAAACACACCGTTGCCCGAAGGTCCCGAGCGATCCCACAGGTGCGTGATGGAGGCGACCGTTCCATCCGGGCTCGTAAACCCGAACACGACCATTACGGCACCCACGGCAATAAGCGCCAGAATCGACACGATCTTAATCATCGCGAACCAGAACTCGATCTCACCGAAATTCTTCACCGAGGGCAGGTTTAGAGCCAGCAGCGCCCCGATCACGATAAGCGCGGGAATAAACGAAGGAAGTTCGGGAAACCAGTAATGCGTGTAATCCGTAATCGCCAGCACATCCGCAATACCCGTGGTCACCCAAAAGAACCAATACGACCAGCCGACGAAAAAGCCCGCGCGCGCACCCAAAATATCCGATACAAAATCGGTGAATGACTTGTACTTCGGGTTAGACAGCAGAATTTCGCCCATCGCACGCAGTACAAAATAGATGATGATGCCAATAATCGCATAGACAAACACGATGGAAGGTCCCGTGAGCGAAATAGTCTTCGCCGATCCCAGGAACAGCCCGGTACCAATCGCACCGCCAATAGCGATGAGCTGGATGTGTCTGTAACTTAAGCCACGCTGCAGGCTCTCTTCACCCGTCGAACTCTCGTTCTCGGTAACTGTATGCTTGGAAGGCCGCTGTGTCACTATTCCTCTTTTCTGTGTGTGCTCTGCCCTGCGGGCTACAACCTCGACAGGAAGCCCCGACCTTCGGGGCATCACGATGCAGTTCAGATTTTCGCACGAGCACGGCTCACGGAAAATCGCATCGTTACGCCATGACTACACAGAATTCTACCCGCAAAAGATGTATACCTCGCATGAACCTTGGCTAAGCCTATGCTATCTGGGGGTGGCGACACGCCGACGATGCTTCTCTCAGCCAGCACTCTCCCCCGCTAAAACGCTGAAAATAATGCTTACCGCAAAAATTATGTTAAAACTTTACGATTAAATAAACTTTCCTGAGGTTTGCCGCTACAATTGCAATGCCCGGTGCGGAAATACCGCATCACTCATCTCATCACAAAACATCAGGAGGACATTCACTCATGGGTAAACTATCAAATGCTGCACTGCGTCTCACCACGGGCGCGCTCGTGCTCGATGCAGGCGTCAAGAAACTCGGCGCCGACGAAGGTACATACGCATATCTGCAGCAGATGGCGGCATCAGGTGTGCCCGCCGTCGCCAAGCTCGATCCCAAAACCTTCGGTAAGCTTATTTCCTACTCGGAAACCGCGCTCGGCGCTACCCTGCTGACCCCCTTTATTCCTTCCCGCCTCGCGGGTGCGGGGCTGACGGCCTTCGGCGCGAACCTCATGACCATGTACTTCCGCAACCCCGATATGCATGATGGCGCATTCCGGCCCACTCAGGATGGGCAGCAGCTCGCCAACAACATCGTGATTCTCGGCGCGGGTCTGGCGTTGCTGTTCTCTGGCAAGAAGAAGTAGCCTGCACGGCGACTTCGCGGTCGTACAGCAAAAGCGGGGGCAGTTTCTTCAGTAAAATGAAAAACTGCTCCCGAAATTTTTAACTCCCCAGAATTTTTAGCAGTGCATCCCTCCACGCGCCGCTACGTTATCCTGATAGGTATGTCATCTAACGAGCAGAACGCGCAGACCACCGCATCGGCCAACGCCGATGCACCCCAGACGCCCGAGAAGAAAACGGTACCGCCCGAGTTCTTCCGCCAGCCCTACTCCTTCGTGCGCCGCGGCGACCGCCTGACCTCGCGCCGCCAAAAAGCGTGGGACACCTACTCCCAAACCCATGTGCTCGACATACCCCGGCTGCGGGCAGATACCTCTGTAGCCCCTGAAGCCACCTTCGACCCGGTCACAATCTACGGGCGCGAAGCCTACCAGGTTGTCGAGATCGGTTCCGGGCTGGGCGAAGCAATCGTGCACCGCGCCTCCGAAATGCCCGAGGCGAACTTCCTTGCCGTTGAGGTCTATACCCCCGGCATTGCGGATCTGCTGCTCAAGATGGGGCAGGCTGGGGTTGAGAATGTGCGCGTCGCTCAGGCTAACGCCCCCGAACTGCTCGATAATATGCTGGAAGAAAATTCGGTTGATGAGCTCTGGGTTTTCTTCCCCGACCCTTGGCACAAGTCACGCCACCACAAACGTCGCCTGGTCTCCCCCGCTTTTGCCGACAAGGTTGCGCGCGTGCTCAAACCCGGCGGAATTTGGCGCCTTGCTACCGACTGGGAAGAATACGCCCACGTAATGCGCGATGTTATGGAGGCACATCCGGATTTCGAGAATCTGCATGCCGGTGAAGGCGCTACCGGGGACGACCCCGTGGGCGGGTGGGCGCCGCGCTGGGAGGGGCGCATCCTGACTAGCTTTGAGAGGAAGGCTCGTGAGGCGGGCCGCCATGCCCACGACCTGACCTACAGGCGTAAATAAGTTATCTGCTAGGGAAGGGGGGGGGTAACGATACCACTTTGCCCTTGCTCAAACACTCGGAGACGTACTCGCTTCGCTGCGTTGCCTCCGACAACTCGCATGTAGGCAAAGGATATCTTTGCCGCGAAAAGGCTTACGCCGTGGTCGGGGCAGGCACGCCGCCCGCCTGACACTCGTAAAGAGTGAAGTAAGCACATGGCTAAGATAGCACGTCACATTACGTTGTCGTTGGTTGAGAACCATCCACGGTAAAACTATTTCTGCCGGTACAGCACCACCGCCGAGGAGCGTTTGCGCGGTGCCGGGCGCCGCCCCCGCTGGATGTTCACCACATCCCCGCGGGTGCTGGCTGCGAAGACTCGTTCCGCCAGCCCCAACTTGGCGTGCGCATCCTCAAGCTGGGCCTGCAGACGGGCAATATGATCCCGGTGTTCCTCAACCATCTCTTCAAGCTCAATTATCCGGCGGATTCCCTCAAGCGAAACGCCTTCCTGCGAGAGCTGCTGAATACGCTGAAGTAAATCCACATCGCGCTGCGAATAGCGCCTGGCCTTGCCCGGCGCACGTGAAGGCTGCACCAGCCCCAGGCGGTCGTATTGGCGGAGCGTCTGCGGGTGCATGCCCGCCAGCTCCGCCGCCACCGAAATCACAAAAACCGGCCGGTCGGCGCTGTAGGCAGACGATGGCTTAGTTTGAGTGCTCATAAGCTACCTAACTTTCTTCAAAAGGTCCTCACGGGGGTTCTCCTGCGGCGCCAGGGCAATGAACTTCTCGAAGGCTTCCTTCGCTTCATCGCTCAGGTTCTGCGGCAGGTGCACCTCGGGAATCACCAGCAGGTCGCCGGTGCCCGACTTGGTTTTGAACCCGCGTCCTTTCGCACGCAGTTTACGACCCACGCTGCCGGGAGTCAGCCGCAGTTTGACGGTTTTACCGCCAGGTACGGGCACCTCCAGCACACCGCCATTGACAGCTTCCTCTAGGGTCACGGGGGCACGCAGCACCAGGTTGTTTCCTTCGCGGCTGTAGTGCGGGTCATCCGAGACACGCACGGTCACGATCAGATCGCCGCCGGTGCCGGGGCGGCCCTTGCCACGCACACGCACCTTCTGCCCGTCCTTCACACCCGCCGGGATGCGAGCCTCAGTACTCGTGCCGTCCGGCAGGAACACGGTCGCCTTGGTGCCCGTGTACGACTGCGGCAGGGTAATGCGCGTGCTGGTGGAAAGGTTGTTATCCTGTGGGGCACGCTGCTGCCTGCCGCCAAAGCCTTGAGCACCCCCGAATCCGGTGGCATCCCCAAAGTCGGCACTCGTGAACCCGGCGGTACGGCGTGAACCGCCCGCTCCTCCAGCGCCGCCGAAGAGCCCACCGAGCAGATCCTCAATGTTGATACCTTCGGCACCGCTGGTCGTGAAGTGCACGTTTTGGCCGTTAAATCCACCGAAACCACCGGCACCGCCAAATCCGCCAGCGCCGCCGCCGAAGCCGCCATTGGCGAACCCTGCGGCACCGTATTTACGAATCTGGTCGTATTCTTCGCGCTGTTTCTTATCCGAAAGTACATCGTAAGCTTCGGAGACTTCCTTGAATTTCTTCTCCGCTGCCTCGTTCCCGGGGTTTAGGTCCGGGTGATATTTGCGTGAGAGCTTGCGGTACGCCTTTTTAATATCAGATTCAGAGGCGTCTTCTTTCACGCCGAGCGTTTTGTAAAAGTCTTCTGACAGCCAGTTTTCGCTTGCCATGTAAGTTCTCCTTCCCCGTCGTACGGGATTCTTGTAACGCCCTACCGTGGGCACAACCTTAGTTTTTTATCCTATATAAAGTTTAGTCTACTAGACTCAATTTTGGAAGAGAAATCCCAGAAAATCCGCGGAAATATACGGCAAACGGGCGGGCTCTCAATTCCTCAAGAACCCGCCCGTTGTGTGCTCTACGGAGCGTTTACTCGGCGACAGCCACCGCAACCTGGGCGGTGCGTACCACGCGATCATTCACACGGTACCCGTATCGCAGAACCATCGAAATGTGGTCCGGTTCTACCTCGCCGGTTGGCTGCTGGAGCACCGCCTCGTGAATATTCGGGTCGAAGGGCTCGCCCACCTCGCCGAAACGTTCCACGCCTTCCTTCTTGAGAGAATCCTCAAGTTTAGCGGCGATTGCAGCGAAGGGACCTTCCTGCAGGTCGCCGTGCTTGCGTGCGGCGTCAATATCGTCGAGTACCGGCAGAAGCAGCTTCACAATATCGCTCGTCACGAAGGACCGCAGCTGTTCCTTCTCGCGGGCGGCACGGTTCTTGAAGTTCGTGAACTCCGCCTGCAAGCGAAGCAGGCTGTCCAGGCGTTCTGCCGCGAGTTTCGCATCCTCTGAGGGTGCTTCCTCGCTCGGCTCGGGAGTTTCCCCCGCCGCAGCCTGATCGGTTGCAGCAGGGGTTTCCTCAGCCTGGGGGTGTCCCTCGGCGGCGGGGGCGTTGAATGCCTCCTCCAGCGGGTCGCCCGCAGTGTTTTCGTGTTCAGCCATGATTACTTCTTCTCGTCTTCGTCCTCGTCGATAACCTCGGCGTCTACCACATCTTCGTCATCTTCCTTAGAGGAAGAAGCGGAGTCTGCGTTAGCCTCTGCCTGTGCGGAAGCGTACAGAGCCTCGCCCAGCTTGGTCTGGGATGCCTGCAGCTTCTCAAGAGCAGACTTCACGGCATCGTCATCATCGCCTTCAAGAGCTTTCTTGAGCTCGTCGACATCGCCCTGAACCTCAGTCTTGACGTCTTCGGGCAGCTTCTCGCCGTTCTCCTTCAAGAGCTTATCGACGGAGTATGCCACAGACTCGGCAGCGTTACGGGTGTCGGCTGCCTCGCGGCGTGCCTTATCCTGCTCTGCGTGAGCCTCAGCATCCTTGACCATGCGGTCAATGTCCTCCTTCGAGAGGGAGGTACCGCCGGTAATGGTCATGGACTGCTCAGCACCGGTGCCCTTGTCCTTTGCGGAGACGTGCACAATGCCGTTGGCGTCAATGTCGAAGGTGACCTCAATCTGGGGTACGCCACGCGGTGCGGGGGCAATACCGGTCAGCTCGAAGGTACCCAGGTTCTTGTTGTCGCGGGTGAATTCGCGCTCACCCTGGAACACCTGAATCGACACGGAAGGCTGGTTGTCTTCAGCGGTCGTGAAGGTCTCAGAACGCTTGGTCGGAATAGCGGTGTTGCGCTCGATCAGCTTGGTCATCACGCCACCCTTAGTTTCGATACCGAGGGACAGCGGGGTCACGTCGATCAGCAGAACGTCCTTGCGGTCACCCTTGAGCACGCCAGCCTGCAGGGCTGCACCCATTGCCACAACCTCATCGGGGTTAACACCCTTGTTGGGTTCGCGGCCGGTGAGTTCCTTCACCAGGTTAGCCACAGCGGGCATACGGGTGGAACCACCCACGAGCACGACCTCGGAAATATCCGAAACCTTGATGCCTGCTTCCTTGATAACGTCCTGGAAGGGCTTCTTGGTGCGTTCGAGCAGGTCGCTGGTGAGGTCCTCGAACTTTGCGCGAGAGAGCTTCTCGTCCAGGTGAATCGGGCCTTCGGGGGTTACCGAGAGGTACTGCAGCGAAATATTGGTGCTGGATGCGCTGGAGAGCTCCTTCTTAGCCTGCTCAGCTGCCTCCTGCAGACGCTGCAGAGCGATCTTGTCTTTGGAGAGGTCTGCACCGGTCTTGGACTTGACCTGCTCAAGCAGCCAATTCACAATGCGCTGATCCCAGTCGTCGCCACCCAGACGGTTGTCACCACTGGTTGCACGCACCTGAATGGTGGAGAAGCCATCTTCATCCTTACCAACTTCAAGCAGGGAGACGTCGAAGGTACCGCCACCAAGGTCGAAGACCAGAATCAATTCGTCTTCTTTACCCTTATCCAAGCCGTATGCCAGTGCAGCTGCGGTCGGCTCGTTCACAATGCGCAGAACGTTCAGACCTGCGATTTCGCCGGCTTCCTTAGTAGCCTGGCGCTCAGCGTCGTTGAAGTATGCGGGAACGGTGATAACCGCATCAGTCACCTTGTCGTTTAGGTATGCTTCAGCATCGTTCTTGAGCTTCTGCAGAATACGTGCGGAAATTTCCTGCGGGGTGTATTTCTTGCCGTCAATTTCCGTCGTCCAGTCGGTGCCCATGTGGCGCTTGACGGACGAGATGGTGCGATCAACGTTAGTGACCGCCTGGCGCTTTGCCACGCTGCCCACCAGAACGTCGCCATCCTTGGAGAATGCGACCACGGAGGGGGTGGTGCGGGCGCCTTCAGCGTTAGGGATAACTTCCGGTTCGCCACCTTCAAGGGTGGATACGACCGAGTTAGTGGTGCCGAGGTCAATACCAACTGCACGTGCCATGTTTTGTACTCCTTAGTGTTATGCCCCGCTTCTTGGCGAGGCGGGTTCCTTGGTTAAATCTTCGGGGCGTAAGGGGTTTTAGACCGAGCGCATGCATGGTGATATATGCTGGGATGCTGCCCGGTGAGTGACCCCTTGAGCCTCATGTACTCAAGTTTTACACATGTTTGGGTGGATGTCAACAGACTTGAGCGAAAAAGACTCAACTTTTTGAAGTGAGTGGGAGTTAGGGGTGGTGGCAAGGGGTGTTGTGCTGGTGGTTTTGGGGCAGAACTAGGCGGAAATTAGGGGTTATTTGGGCGGTAACTTACCTGAATGCGGGCGTTTCATCTCTACACAACGAAATATATGAGGTTAGCAACGGTAATTCCGACATATACGGTTTCCCTCGCCCTATGATGGAAGGTGAGTGTTCGAATTAGGTTAAGGAATACCGAAGATAATGACAGAGTCACCCAAAAGTTCTAAGACCCCTAAGAGAAACGGGTCATGGTGGAGGAAGAACTGGTTTTATACAGTTCTTATTGCCGTAGCCCTCCTTGGTGGGTTAGGTGCATTTTGGATTCCTTTTCGGCTCCCTCAACCATTCAGCAAAGGCGATAGCATTTCGACTCTACGCCAGTCTATCCTTGCCGCTACCGGTGGTATTCTTGCAATACTTACCCTGTGGGAGAACCGACGCAAGAACATTCAAGAAAAAGAGAAGAACGACCAAGACCACACTCGCCAGGTACACGCCGAACGACGTAGCCGTTATGCCAAGGCGATTGAACAGCTCGCCGATGAGAAAGCACCTATTCGTCTTGGGGGTATCTATACTCTCGTCAAGCTGGTTGACGAGTGGTTAGCTGATGAGAAGACTCTTCCCAACGAAGAAGAACGGCGAGAAGAAGGTCAGGTCATCGTTAACAGCCTCTGTGCCTATATACGCTCACCATTTGACCTTGTGCCAAAGGCCGAAGTGTTGTCTCAGGATCAAACACCAGAAAATTATGAGGGTGGGGATCAACAGTTCGTCAAAGATCGGGCAAGGTTCCGTGAAGAGCAAGAGATTCGTCACATAATTCTGTCAGAAATTAAAAAACGACTTAATGGCGATAAGGTCAAAAATAAAGAAATTACACAAATTACACCCGGAACGTGGTCATATTTTGAGTATAACTTCTCAGACGCGCATTTTTTCTATGCTGTTAACTTCAACAACAGTTATTTCGGTGCTTCATTAAATTTCTTAGGGGCGACCTTCACCGGGTACGTTAACTTCTCCGGGGCGACCTTCACCCAGGTTATCTTCTCCGGGGCGACCTTCACCCAGGTTATCTTCTCCGGGGCGACCTTCACCAGGCGCACTGACTTCTCCGGGGCGACCTTCACCAGGCGCACTGACTTCTCCGGGGCGACCTTCACCAGGCGCACTGACTTCTCCGGGGCGACCTTCACCCAGGTTATCTTCTTCGGGGCGACCTTCACCCATGATGCTGACTTCACCATGGCGGCCTTCACCCATGATGCTGACTTCCGCTGGGTGACCTTCACCCATGATGCTGACTTCACCAGCGTGACCTTCACCGGGGAGGCTAGCTTCATCATGGCGACCTTCACCGGGTATGCTAACTTCTCCGGGGCGACCTTCACCCATGATGCTGACTTCTCTAGCGCGACCTTCACCGGGGAAGCTAGCTTCCTTCAGGGTGCTGACTTCCGCCGGGTGACCTTTCATGGCGAGCCATCATTTATAGGTGTGCTAGGAAAAGCACGATTCTCTTATAAAGTCATTCCAGAAGATTATAGATTCGAGGTTGATCCAGATAGCCCCTGCAAAATCGAGACCGAAGAACAAGAATACAACGGCGTTAAGTTCAGGATCCCCAAAGGTGCGACACTTTTCGACCCGGACGAACCTTCAGAGCAGAAAGATGACAATGACAGCTAACGGTATACCCACATAAAATGACAGATTAGATTTCCTTGTAACAAAGAAAATCATTGCTCCTTAGGAACACATCAAAATGACAGAGACACCAAGAGAACATGAAGAGACCAACATCACTAATCCTGTTGGTAAAGTCGAGAACTTTGTTAGCAAGCACTTTGTACGACTATTAGTCTGGCTTGCAGTTAGTGGTGGTGCTCTGGCAATTTTTGGACCTTGGTTACTCTACGTTACAGGTTTAACTGGTGAAACCGACGCGAATCTTCGCCTTCATATCCTCTATGTCACCGGTGGCACTATTGCTGTTCTGGGGCTCGTGGAAACACACCGTAAAAACACAACAGACAGAATAAAAGCAGATGCCGATATTCAGAACTATCAGGCATCGCAAGCTCACCAGGCAAAGACTCTCGCCGAACAAGCTCGCCATTTTACCGAAACCATCGAAAAAGAACGCGAAAAAATCGAGACGGATAAAGCCAAAAACGAGCAAGACCATATACGGCAGGTACATGCTGAGCGGCGCAGTCGATACACTACAGCGATCGAGCAGCTATCCAGCGATAAAGCTTCTATCCGTCTTGGCGGCGTCTACACTCTCGTGGGGTTAGTGGACGAATGGCTAGCAGATGATAAAACTATCCCCAATATTGAGGAACGCCGCAAAGAAGGTCAGGTCATTATCAACAACCTGTGCGCCTATATCCGTTCACCTTTCCTGCTTGCAGAACGCTCTAAACGACTAGATGAGCCCTACGCAAAAGATCTACAGAAGAATTTCGGCGGTGACATAGAAAAATTTAATGAAGATAAACAATATTTTGCCCAGGAAAAAGCTGCTCTGGAAGAAGAACGCCAGGTACGGCAAAGCATCATCAAAGAAATGCGCGAGCATCTATCTAAAAATTATTCAAAATCAAGCTTTTGGTCAGATCTTGATTATGACTTCTCAAACGCCCATTTCTTCTATCCTGTTAACTTCAACGACAGTTATTTTGGCGCTTCATTAAATTTCTTTGGGGCGACCTTCACCGAGCGTGCTGACTTCTCCGAGGCGACCTTCACCCAGGCTAACTTCTCCGAGGCGACCTTCACCCAGGCTAACTTCTCCGAGGCGACCTTCACCCAGGCTAACTTCTCCAGGGCGAAATTCACCGAGCATGCTGACTTCTCCGGGGCGACCTTCACCGAGCGTGCTGACTTCTCCGGGGCGAAATTCACCGGGTACGCTAGCTTCTTCGAGGCGACCTTCACCCAGGCTAACTTCTCCAGGGCGAAATTCACCGAGGGGGCTTACTTCTCTGGGGCGAAATTCACCCAGGCTAGCTTCTCCGAGGCGAAATTCACCCAGGCTAGCTTCTCCGAGGCGACCTTCACCGAGCGTGCTAACTTCTCCGGGGCGAAATTCACCGGGTACGCTAGCTTCTCCGAGGCGACCTTCACCCAGGCTAACTTCTCCAGGGCGAAATTCACCGAGCATGCTGACTTCTCCAGGGCAATCTTTCATAGCGAGCCATCATTTACAGATGTACTAGGAAAAGCAAGATTCTCTCATAAGGTTGCTCCAGAAAGCTATAGTTTCGGGGTTGATCCAGATAGCCCCTGCAAAATCGAGACCGAAGAACAAGAACATAACGGATATAAGTTCATCATCCCTAAAGGCACAATACTTTTTGACCCCGACGAAACCTTCCGATCAGGAAGATAACAACAGCAACGACAGCTAAAACCGTCTTGAATAACGCAGCTTAGGGCGCATCACCCATCCCCTAGGGGTTGGTAATACGCCAAATGCTGTGTTATTCGCGGATGTCGATATTTTCCGCGTGCGGGCTCGCCGCTGGCATACACTTAAAACCATGTACCGCATCATGACTGTCTGCACCGGAAATATTTGCCGCTCCCCCGTGGGCGAGTACCTGATTCGTGAGCACGCGCGCCAGGCGGGGCTTGAGGTTGAGGTCGCGTCCTCCGCCATTACGGACTACGAAATCGGCAACCCTATCGACACCCGCGCCGGGCGCATACTCACCGCGCGCGGTATCGACCCCAGCGGGCACCGCGCATCCAGATTCGTAGCCGAAGACTTCGACCGCTACGACCTGATTCTGGCGATGGACACCCCGCACTACCTGCACCTGAAACAGCTTGCGCGCACCGAGGACGACAAAGCCAAAATCCGTATGATGCGCTCCTTCGACCCCGCAATGGCGGGCAAAAACCTGGACGAACTGGGCATCTACGACCCCTGGTATGGGCAGATGCGCGACTTCGAATACACAACCGAGCTTATCGACACGGCGGCGCGGGCGCTGATCGCCGAGCTGAGCGCAACCTCGCAGGAAAACTAGCGCATGGGTGTGTGGAGCATAGGTTTCGGCAACGGCTACGAAACCAACGACGTTGAGGAAATTTTCGAGTTCTGCCTAGAGACGTACCACGAACTCACCCTGCCACCCACAGACGACTACGGAATGCCGCTCGATACCAACGCCCGCAACGACGCCGCATTACCGATGATCATCGGTATCGACGGGCGCAGCGGAAGTGGCAAAACAAGGCTCTCCGAACTCCTAGAACTATCCTTATCCGCCAAAGGAATCGGTGTGCGCGTGCTCAACCTCGATTCCATCTACCCCGGCTGGGACGGGCTGGCGGAAGGAACCAAAACCTGGCGAAAAATCTCGCGGAACCTGCGCAGCGGCAAACCCGCCAGCTACCGGGAATGGGACTGGCACGCGGATGCGCCCGGCCCCAAACACACGATCAACCCCGCCCAGGAAACCGTCATCATCTGTGAGGGCGTGGGGGCAATCGCCGGTACCTGCGATGTGCGCATTGTGGTGAAGGCCCCCGATGAGCTGCGGTACAGGCGGGCTATAGACCGCGACGGTGAGACCTACCGCCCGCATTGGGAACGCTGGGCGGCGCAGGAAGAAGCCCTCTTCGCCGCATACTCGACCACGTATGCGCAGGCGGACCTCATCTACCGCACGGCGTAGCCCTTCTGCCCTGCCGTTTGCTGTACCCGTGCTGAAAAAAGAGCCTTGTTCGTGAATAAAAAGTTAGAAATCCCGCTTTATTTCACGAACAAGGCTCTTTTTGTGCACCACCCGACGGCGAAAAAGTTTAGCGCGCACACCACTTACGCCGGATGCGCGCATCCGCTAGACTAGAAAAGTTGCGTTTCCAGCCGGGTGTATTCGGCGCCGTTACGCGTTCATAAACCTAGAAAGCACTCTACCCGTGTCTTCCTCACAGACTACCTCTCAGCAGGGGCATGAGCACCCTGAACACGTTAAAGTTTCCTTCGGTATTCCTGCCCCCGTTATCGTCACCCTTGCCGCGCTGACTGCTATCGCTCCGCTGGGTATCGACATGTACCTGGCCTCGCTGCCTACGGTTGCCCGCGAGCTCAACACCACCGATGCCGCCGCATCTATGACTCTCAGCGCCTTCATGATAGGCATGGCGCTCGGGCAGCTTATGATCGGCCCGCTCTCCGATAAAACCGGCCGCCGCAAACCGCTTCTGATCGGTTCTGTAGTCTGCTTTATTGCGACCGCACTATGCGGATTCTCGCCCAATATTGAGGTCTTCATTGCGGCGCGTTTCCTCATGGGCTTCAGCGGTGCTATCGGCGCAGTACTCGCCCGCTCGATCGTTGCAGATACCACCAAAGGGTTGGCAACCGCCAAGCTCATGGGCGTCATGATGATGATTAACGGGTTTGCCCCCGTGCTGGCGCCGCTCTTCGGCGGGTGGGTGCTGTCGTGGGGCACGTGGCGCAATATTTTCCATGTGCTCACCGTAGTGACCGCGCTGCTCATGCTCGCCGTGATTTTCATCCTGCGCGAGACTCTTCCCGCTGAAAAACGGTACAAAGGCACCGCGCTGAGTGTCTACTCCGAGATTCCGAAAGTGTTCAAAATCCGCCGTTACATGGGCTTTTCCCTCACCATGTGCTTTGCCTTCGGCGCAATGTTCTCGTATATTTCGGGTTCCACTTTCGTGCTCCAGAACATTCTGGGGCTTGATGCCGGGCAGTTTACTCTCGCCTTCGGGGTGAACTCCCTGGGCATTGTGGCAATGAGCTCGCTGGCAACCGCACTGGTTGGTCGTATCGGTCAGCGCGTGATCGTCAATATCGGCGTGATTTCTCTTCTGACGGTCTCAAGTCTGCTGACTATCTCATTCGCACTGGGTATTTCGCTGTGGCCCACCCTGATTCTGCTGTTCTGCCTCACCTGCTCAGTGGGTCTAATTTTCGGTAACTCCTCGGCACTAGCGTTGAACGAGGCACGCCATATGGCGGGCAGCGCATCCGCCGTGATGGGCACGATTCAGGCGCTTCTGGGCGGACTTGCCGCGCCCCTGGTTTCGCTGGGCGGCGAAGGTTCCTACATGCCGATGGCGTTCTCAATTCTGGGCTTCGCACTGATGACCGCGCTCGTGCTCTTCACAACCCCGCGTAAGGACGCCGATTATGCGGCAGACGGCGGCGAAGGTGGGCGCTAGCGCTTCGCATCGAGCGTGTTAAGACGTTGATACCCAAGAAGCGGGTTTTTGCCGAAAAGATGAAAAATATCATCATTTTCGAGCAGAAACCCGCTTCTCCTCGTAATCGCCCTAGCTGCTGGTATTCTGATAAATCCTAAGATTTTAAGGAGACTGACCGTGAGCCCCGACGAAAACCTCACAAGTGCAGAGATCATCAAACGGTTCAACCACTTCTACGACTGCTGGCTGGATTCGATCACCGTAACCTATGCAAAGGGAACAGCTGTTCGTCTGCGATTCTGCGCGGTGGACCGGAACCATGTAGACGGCGGCTGGGAGAAGGCCGCTACCGACGACGTCTGGCGGCATGTCACCGTAACCCTGGAAGATATTTCGGACTACCGGGTGCAAGGCCCGTTCATCAGCATATGCAGCGGAGTTCATGCTCTCGAACGGGACGGCAAAATCGGGCTCGACATCGAAGGGGACAACGACAACCCCGAAACCCTCGAGGACATCGCCGAAGCAGACATATACTTTATCGCCGAAAACGCCACCTGGGAGCTGGGCCCGCTCGGCGTGCACTGCGGTGAGGGCACGTGAGCCACTACACTGGAAACATGACTAGTTCCGTGATGCTCCTAAATTCAGAGAACCCGCAAGGCGTTGCCGTAGACCCCACCCAACCGCTTATCGGCGTGGAAGACCAAGGATTTACCCGTGGCGACGGCGTTTTTGAGACCATGCTCGCCGTTGATCGGCGTGTGCGAAAACTTGATATGCACCTCGCCCGACTCGAATCTTCGGCGCGTATGCTCGACCTGCCCGAACCTGACCTACACCAGCTTCGGGATGCGCTGGCAAACCTTCTCGCCCAGGCAGTGCCCGGCGCCCACACGGAAATCGGCGAAGAGCATATTGTCAAAATCATTATCTCGCGCGGGCTGCCGAATGCTTCTGCGGGAATGCCCGCCGGGCCATACACCCTGCTGATCGCGTCCCCGGTACCCGAAACTACCGTGAACCAGCGGCAGAACGGCGTGAAGGCCATGCTGCTGCCACGCGGGCACGACCCCGCCGATAATACCGCATACCCGTGGCTGTTGGCGGGCGCGAAAACACTATCGTATGCGGTCAATATGGCGGTTTTGCGGTATGTGCACAGCCGGGGCGCGGATGACGCGATTTTTATGACCGACAACCGCCGCATTCTGGAGGGGGCAACCTCGTCGGTGCTGATGGCGCGTATCGAAAACGGTGTAAAGACGCTGTACACCCCCGAACCGAACCACGGAATCCTGCCCGGTACCACGCAGGGCGCTATTTTTGAGGCGGCGCGGCGTGACGGCTGGGAACTGGGCTACGGCCCGCTGTACCCGCAGGATCTTTTCGAGTCAGATGGGGTGTGGCTCGCCTCCTCGGTGCGTCTGCTCGCCCCGGTCACACACCTGAACGGTACAGCGTTAGCGCACGATGCGCAGCTCACGCACCGGTTCTTGGAATACCTGGCACAGGGCTAAAGTACAGGGGTAGCGGCGCAAGGCTGATACTTGCGCCGCGCCTTTACCCCGGCTTTCAGAGCCGAGTACCTGGCGGCAACTTCGATGCGGCTATTGCCACAAGAAGCGCAAGGTTCCTAGTCCCAGCGAAACCCCATAGGCGCACGCCACGATCACAGCGGCGGCAACCGCAACATACGCATCACGCCGGGAATAGGCAGGCACACGTGCCCAGGAGCGTTTGCCGGTGCCGAAACCGCGCGCCTCCATTGTGACCGCAAGGCGCGAACCGCGGCGAATTGCCTGTACCATGAGTGCGAAGGCCTGCCCTGCACCGGTTTTGATGCGCCCGAGTGGGCTCTGACCCGCGCCCAGCCCACGTGCACGCCGTGCCTGCCCCAGCGTATTCCACTCCCCAAACAGGATGCCGACAAGGCGTAACGCCGCCAACGCGGCAAGCACAAAACGGGCTGGCAGACGGAAAGTTTGGGCGAGCGAATCGCCCAGGTCGGTTGGGTCTGTTGAGAGCACAAATGCGAAGGTCGGCAGAATCATTGCCAGGGAACGAATCATCATCGAAAACGCCGCCGCGAGTGACCCTTCCGTGATGGTGTTCAGTCCAAAATCGAGCAGGACGGCACCGGTTTTATTAACAAGAATCGCCACACTCCAGCCGGTGGTCAGCACCGCGATCAGGATAGGCCAGCTGCGCGCCAGCAGGTTCACAGGCCGAAACCCAACCGCGATGAACCCCAGCAGTTCCAGCCCAAAGATGATAGCCGCGGTTACCGGGTCTTGAATGAGGATTGCCGCAAGAACCAGCACGCCAGCAACCACTAATTTGACGCCCGCGTTAAGCCCGCCAAACCAACTATTGCGCTCGGCACTCGGCCCGAAAAAATCGGTATTCATGCGCTACTTCCCTTCCTGAAGGCCCCGGTCTGCGGGCTCATGCGGCAGGCTTTCAAGCGTGATGCTCCGCCCACCCAAAGCCGCCGTAAATTCGAGATCGTGAGTCACCGAGATCACCGCAACCCCCTCAGTAAGAAGCCCGCGAATCAAGCGCACCAGTTCTCCCCAGGTGCTCGCATCCTGCCCGAAGGTCGGTTCGTCAAGAATCAGCACGCGCGGCGCCGTCGCCAAAGCGGATGCGACCGACAGCCGGCGTTTTTGCCCGCCTGAAAGCGTGAACGGGTTGGCGTCTAAGAGCCCGTCTAAACGCAAGCGTTCGGCGAGGGATGCGGTGGCGGCGGCGAGCGCATCCTCATCAATTTTTTCGCGGCGCAGGGCGGCGAGGCGGCGCGGCCCGAGTTCGAGTTCTTCACGCACGCTGCCGCGCACGAATTGGTATTCGGGTTCTTGGAAAACGTAGCCGATGCGCCCGAGCAGCTGGGCGGGACTCCAGGAGGGAATATCCCAGCTGGCGGCTGTTTTCTCGCGAGTGAGGGAGCTTTCTGCCGTAGGATTTTGATCGAACTCGCGCAGTGCTTCGTGCGCATGCAGGGTTCCGTTGGGGGCGTAGAGGAGCCCGGCGAGAGTGAGTGCGAGGGTTGATTTTCCGGCACCATTGGGGCCGAGAATGCTCAAGTGCTCGCCTTCTCGAATGCTCAGGTTAATGCCCCCGCGCAGGGCGGGAATATCCAGGGGCACGGGTGCGGGTTTCGGCATGGTTTTGAGCTGCCGTCGGCGTGCCCGTAACTGTTTTTTACTCGGAAATTCCCGCGTAATCTCAAGGTTTTCGGCGCTCAAGAGTATGCGCCCGCTCGGTGCCGCCACGGCGGCGAGTTCGGGAACATACCCGGGCACCCACACGCCGTTGGCGATGAGGGTTTCGCGGGCTTGGGCGAGCACAGTTTCGGGCGCGCCGTCGTGGGTGATGCTTCCATCAGCACCGAGCACGATAACGCGGTCCATATGCTGCGCCCACACGCCCACCCGGTGTTCGACGACGATCAGGGTGGCACCGGTTGCCGTGACCGCTTGCACCACGGCATCGCGCACCTGTTTAACGCCTTCGGGGTCGAGGTTCGCGGTGGGTTCGTCCAGCAGAATGGCGCGCGGGTGCATCGCCAGGATTCCGGCGAGGCCCAGGCGTTGTTTCTGCCCGCCCGAAAGCGCATTTGTAGGATGCTCATGCGGCAGGTAGTCGAGCCCGACGGCGGCGAGCGCATCGTCAACGCGCGCCCAGATTTCTTCGCGTGCGACCGCAAGGTTTTCGGGGCCGAAGGCTACGTCATCGCCCACGCGGGCGAGTACGACCGATGATTCGGGGTCTTGCTGCATGAGCCCGATGAGTCCGCGAGCGTCTTCGGGGGCTACGCCGTCGATGCGCGCGCTGCCGCTTTGGCTCTGCCCATCGTGATCGTGCAGCACCCCGGCGATAGCGTGCAGGAGCGTTGATTTTCCTGCGCCGGAGGGCCCCAGCAGCAGTACTTTCTGCCCGGGTTCGATGCGCAGGTTCACGTTCGAGAAAGCGGGTTTTTCGCGCCCGGGGTGGTGCCAACCGAAGTTGTGAAGGTCGATTGCGGCACCGCGGGCACGCGCATCGGGGGCGGTACTGTGTGGTTCGATCATGGTTGCACCCTGGGTTGCGGATGGTTCAGGATGTTCCGCGTTTGAGGGTTTGAGCGTTGAGATAGGCTGTGACATACGCCTGCCTGCCTATTATCCGCGCGCGGTACGTGCCTGCACGCCGGAGGCCAGCGAGGCAAGTACCCCGGTTTTAGCGAGTGCTTTCGTGAGTCCCCAGGAGAGTACTCCGGCGAGCACAATTCCTGAGACGACCGCGCATACCACGTAGATGACGGCTTTGAAGATTTCCATGTCTGGGTAGTAGATGATGATTTCGTTGACACCCATGAAGAGCCCGCTCAGTGCACCCGCGAAGGCTGCCGAGCTGAGGTTCCAGACGCGGTACCCGAAAACGGCGAAAGCGATTTCCGCGCCGATTCCCTGGAAGAATCCGGCGATGAGGATTGATTGGCTCCAGGCGCCTCCGGTGAGGAATACGGAGATGACGGCGGCGACGATTTCGCAGTAGAGCGCGGCGCCGGGCTTGCGGATAAGGTACCCGCCGAGCACACCGGCGAGCAACCACATACCGGCGACGATGGGGCGGTATTCGGGAACCGCTGCGAAGAGCGTTTTAGTGGCGGGGTCTACGGCAATATCCCAGATCCAGAAGATTACTGCGCAGGCGGCGGCGACCACAGAGACGATGACGATTTCATTGACCCGCCAGCTGAGGCGAGATTTTTGAGACATATTTTCCTCCCATGATTGGAAGGGGAACATCCACACCCGTTGCGGGTGGGGTGTTGAGAAAACATATTTCGACTCCCTACGCCGGTACTAACCGGATCAGGTTCGAGGGTCTGCGTTGCACTCTCAGCGCCCGTCTGCGGCGCTCCCCTGTCGTGTTGCTTCGAGAGTTCGAAGCCTATAAACGTTTACATTCTATGCTGTATGAGTCGTTTTCTGTGAGTTCGTTGAGTTTTTGAATCGGTTTATGACAAGAACGTGCGGCAGGTCGGTAATATGATTCCTTGATTTGCCGCTGGTATACGCCTTTCAGACCGGCAATACTGTGCTTTTTCTCACGTTCTAGAGTTTTTACCCCGATTTTTCGTGTATACGCGCGTTAAAACAGGTCATGTTCTCTGCATCTGAGCCGCAAAGCCGATAGGCTAGGGATAGTCACTTCTGATTTTTGAGGAGAAGATATGAACCCCGTAGCAAAGATTGCTATTACCGGTGCCAATATGGCCGCCGCCGCCCTGACAAGCAAAGGTCTTGGCGCAGCGTGGAAACGTGTGACCGGTAACGAACCTCCTACCATCGGCCCCGAGTCCGAAGACACCCTGCGCAATGTTATTGTGTGGACCGTCATCACCTCCGTGGTGGGTGCCCTGGTAAGCGTTGGTATTGCCCGCGCACAGCGCCGTTTCTTCTCATAATTTCACGGTGTAATTTGGGTGGATGCGCCACCCCCGCAGCCTTCACGCTGCAGCGGTGTGCGCATCCTTTCCGATGTGCTGAATAATCTGCCCGTTCAGAAGAGAATAAGGCGCTCGGCACGCTGGGAGGCGATGCCTACGGCAGTGTCGCCGGGGTAAGCTACGAAACCAGCACCAGATTGAGGGCGCATAGCTGCGTCTTACACGAAAGTGAACACATCCGTTATGACTAGACGCATTCCCGACCACAGTACCAGCCGCCGCTCAGTTGCATCCTGGGTGCTGTGGGATGTCGGCTCGTCGAGCTTCGACACCATCATGATGACCTTCATTTTTACGGTCTACCTCACCAGCTCTTACTTCGGCTCAACCGAGGATGCATCGGCGGCACTGTCACTGGGATTGACCATTGCCGGGTTCTGTATTGCCTTTTTCGCTCCGGTTTCGGGCCAGCGCGCCGATAAATCCGGTAAAGGTATTTTCTGGTTAGGTGTTAATACGCTTTCTCTGGTGGCGTTCTCTGGACTGTGTTTTTTCGTATTTCCCGATGAAGCGCATCTGTGGCTGGGCGTGATTCTCGTATCTGCGGCGAGTGTATTCAGCGAATTTGCGGTTGTGAATTACAACGCTATACTTCCGCGCATTTCAACCCCGAATAATATCGGTAAAATCTCGGGGATCGGCTGGTCGGCGGGGTATGTAGGCGGCCTAGTGGCCCTAATTATCGTGTTGTGGGGCTTCGTACTTAAGCCTAACGGGCTGCACCTGAGCACCGACAACGCCTTCAATATTCGCGCAGTGGCGCTGTTCTCTGCCCTATGGTGCCTGATCTTCTGCACGCCTTTGCTAATTCGGATGCGCCGCCGCGAACGGGTGCTCCCGGAGGTCCTTCCCACAGGCGAACTCAGGTTCTTAGAACGCGGCTTAGCCAGGCTTTCTCCGGCACGCCAAGGTGGTCTTTTTGCAGCCTACAAGGAGCTGTGGCGCACCATTATGCGGCTGCGCACCACGGCACCGCAAACCCTTTATTTCCTGTGTGCCAGCGCTATCTTCCGCGATGGTTTAGCCGGTATCTTCACCTTCGGCGGTGTGCTGGCGGCTGGTTCCTTCGGGTTCAGCACCTCGGATGTCATTATTTTCGGTGTTGCCGCCAACGGTGTTGCCGCCGTAGGCGCGGTGCTGGGCGGGTACCTGGATGACTATCTGGGGCCCAAAAAGATTATTATTTTCTCGCTGGTGGCCATCCTAATCGCAGCCGTACCCCTGCTCTTGTTCCCCTACCCCATGACCTTCTGGATTTGCGCACTCATTCTCGCCCTCTTCGTGGGGCCCGCGCAGTCCTCGTCGCGTACCTTCTTGGCGCGTATCGCCGATCCCGGTACGGAAGGTGAGCTCTTCGGGCTGTATTCGACAACCGGGCGTGCAACCAGCTTCTTGGCGCCCATGCTGTTCGGGCTGTTTGTCACGATTTTCAACGCCCAGGTATGGGGTATTGTCGGCATTATGATCGTGGTGTTGGCGGGTCTGCTCATGACCCTGCCGTTAGAATCGCCACAAGCGCTGCACCTGCGCAAGGCACGCCGCGCCGAAAAGAAAGCGGCCAAGGCGGCGCAGCGGTAATTATCTTTACCCCCTGACCTGCGGGTCTTAATAACCCGCGAGCAGATAGCGGATTGCTATCTGCTCGCGTATTTATTGGGTTTGTTTAGTTCGAGTCTTCTTCGGTATACAGCGGGTCATCTACGGTGCGCATCGTGAGTATGCCGCTATCGGATAGCTGCTCAACAACCTGACGATGCGCATCCTCGGGCAACCCCTCAAACAACTCACGCATAACCTCGTAGTGCTCCCGCACCGTCAGCTCATGAGCGGCGTTAATCCAACACTCCGCCGCGAATGCGGAAAGCTCATCCAGTGAATCTCCGTGATGCAGCAAGAATCTTTCTCCATCCACCAGATACCCGGTGGTGCCGAACATGCGTTGAAGAACCTGCGTGCCGTTAGGGTATACGTTCGGCAAGCGGTCGGGTGTTTCAAAGGTCTCGTACTCGTCCACTCTCTCGGAGTTCGGGAGCACAGCATCTTCGGCAAGAAGTTCACGCACGAGCGGCTCAATATCTTCAACCTCGGAATACACCAGCCGCCATACGCCGCCGCACTGCTCAAACAGGCGAATAATCGAGAGCACACCCTCGGGGTTGAGCGCCACGCCGGAGGTCTGCTCGGCAATCGACATGAGCGCATCCCCCAGGCTCACACGCTCAAGATAGGGTTTCGTAGGCTTATCAGTGCGCCCCACTATGACGACGCGAGTGGCTGTATAACTCGTATCCTCACAGTCCGCCGCGTTCAGACCCAGCTCCACGGGGTTACGCTGTTCCTTCGGCTCGTCATCAGAGACTACCAGCGACAGCGGCTTCGGGTAGGGGTAAATCTCGCGGTCGGCACCCACGATCGTGGTTTCGTCCGTCAGATAGGTGAACGTCTTCCCCAAATACTGTGCGGCGGTCGTCTTCCCCCGCCCCGAAGCACCCACCAGCACCAGCGCGCGCTTCGTAGCGGGGTCGCCAATGGCGGCGGCGTGCAGCATAGTGCGCTTACCCGCCAACTGCTGAATCATCGCAACCGTCAGATTAGACGTCAGGGTCTCCAACGCCTGCTTCTCGTTCTGAATATTAAGAATCTGCAGAATCCCAAACGGGTTCACCAGGTCGGGATGCTCATCAAACAGATTCACGCTCCCATCCGTGAGCACAATCGCGTGCGCCACAGACTGGGTTGCCTCAAGGGCATCATGCACACTATCGAAGAGGCGCGGGGCTAGGCTCCCCCAGGTCTGTACGATCTGCTCGCGCAGCGCATCGGGAACACCGGGACCAAAAATAACCTTCAGATCGGCACCGGCAGGGCTTAAAGCCATTGTCTTGAACGACAAGGTATCTCCTTGAAAAAATCATGCGGACGGCGACTAGTCGCCAGATTTCTCAACGGGGATCTCTGTACGGTGAAAGTTCAGGTAGCTGCGCGATGCGGTCGGCCCGCGCTGCCCCTGGTAGCGGTTTCCGTATGCGCCGGAACCATACGGATGCTCAGCCTCGCTTGTGAGCCGGAAGAAACACAGCTGACCGACCTTAGACCCGGGCCACAGCATAACCGGCAGGGTCGCCATATTAGACAGTTCCAGGGTCACGTGCCCTGAAAATCCGGGGTCAATGAACCCTGCGGTTGAGTGAGTCAAAAGCCCCAAACGCCCGAGTGAAGACTTACCTTCCAGGCGAGCCGCCACATCCGCAGGCAGGGTCACCTGTTCGTAGGTGGAACCGAGCACAAACTCGCCAGGATGCAGAATAAAAGGCTCGTCGGGGGCAACTTCCACCAGACGAGTCAGTTCCTCCTGCTCCTGCGACGGGTCAATATGCGGGTACTTATGGTTGTCAAACAGACGGAAAAAGCGGTCGATGCGCACATCGACGCTCGCCGGCTGAATCATCGAATCGTCAAACGGCTCAAGTACGATACGGCCGTCAGCAATTTCTCGTCGAATATCGCGGTCTGAAATAAGCACACTCTAAGGATACCGACTCCAGACTCCATACTTCACCATTGCTCAAAAAGAACAGCCGACAAATCAAAAATAAAAATCTGCGGCAAAGTGTGCGAACCAAGGCAGCACACGCTACACTAGGTTAAGTCCGATCACGGATGCGCGGCTGTAGCTCAATGGTAGAGCGCACGCTTCCCAAGCCTGATACGCGGGTTCGATTCCCGTCAGCCGCTCCACTTAGGTCTCCAACCGTTAGGCTGGAGACCTCTTTTTTAGGCTTTCGGGAATCGCTTCCAGGCGCGGATTTGGTACCTCGCTCGGAATCCGCACCCTCCAGCCCGTCAGCCGCTCTCAAAAGTTCTGGTATTTACCAGGGCTTTTTTATTTTTCCCACCTGCTCGCGATAGAAATGATCAAATTTACAGTAAAGTCTATGTGTGTGTAAAAGTACGTCAATAATCTTTTTGTCAGGAATATTATGAATAATTCCCCCATACCTACCCCAGAAAACACGACCTTCCTCACCAGCGAATACCCGCAATATAACGAAACAACTGAAGAGGCCATTGCAGAAACCCGAGCCATGATGGATGGAGTACTGGCATCCCAACAGTACAGTTCACCTCAGGAACTTTTCGAAGAACTTGATACCTCAGAGAGCTGATGTAGAAAACACCTCATACACCCCTAACCTCCTATAGGTGCAGAGCGGCTAAGATTCCTAATTTTCAACCAATGACGCTGATTCAGTAGTCATTTTCTCTCACAAACAAAGCAATAAAAACGCCGCCAAGAACCACGATAAAGGTTGTGTGCTAGCCTGAGTGGGAAACATCTGCGTGTGCCGCATCGTCGCAAAATCACCGCAACACCCGCGTGAGCACGCAGGAAACACTACTTTCACAGTCGAATCGTGGTCCCATGACAACCAGTAATACCGCCGGAACTGCCACACCTTTAGACCTTTCGCTGTATCTGGTCACCGGCGAAAACCCCGTCGAAACGGTGCGGCGGGCACGGCATGCCACCTGCATACAGGTGCGTTCCAAACCCATCAGCGCCCGCGACCTTTACGCCCTTGCCGAAGAGATTGCGCGCATCGCACTCCCCCACCAGAAGATACTGATTGATGATCGGGTGGATGTTGCCCTTGCCCTGCGTGCTCGCGGGGTACGCATCGACGGGGTACATATAGGTCAAGACGATCTGCCCGTCGCCGATGCCCGCCGTCTGCTGGGCGAGCACGCCATTATTGGTCTCACCACCGGCACTCGCGAGCTTGTTGAGCGCGCTAACACCGTTGCGCACCTGATCGATTACATTGGTGCTGGGCCGTTCCGCCCCTCCCCGACCAAAGCCTCAAACCGCCCGCCACTGGGTATTGAAGGGCTGCTTGAACTTGCCGAGCTCTCGGAGGTTCCAGTGGTCGCTATCGGCGATATTTGGCCGCAAGACTGCCCGAGCATCCGCAAAACAGGGGTTGCCGGGGTTGCAATGGCACGCGCCTTCGTGGAAAACCCGGAATTGCAGGCATAATCATGGCAAAAGTTATTACCGTGGTGGGCGGCGGAATTATTGGGCTGACCACCGCCTTTGAGCTTACCGAACACGGCCAGCGGGTGCGCGTCTATGACCCAACCCCCGGCGAGCGCGGCACGGGCGCCAGCTATTTTGCGGGCGGAATGCTCGCGCCTATTGCCGAAGTGCAGTTTCAACAGGATGTGCTTTTCCCGCTTATGGTTTCCAGTGCGGATGCGTACCCTTCGCTCATGCGCAGGCTCTCTGCGGTAACGGACGCCCCCACCGGCTACGATACGACCGGCACGTTGGTGGTGGCGGGCGATCGCGCGGATGCGGCGCACCTGCGCAATGTTTCTGACTATTACCGTTCGCTCAACCGCAGTGCCGAGGCGATTCCCGTGAGCCGGGCGCGCGCCCTGGAACCTGCACTTGCCCCGGATTTGGCGGGTGCGGCGTTGATTGAGGGCGATCATCAGGTGGCGCCTCGGCTGTTTTTGCAGGCTCTCGTGAAGGCGTTGAGGGCGCGCGGGGTCGAGTTTGTGCGTGAGCGTGTGACTGACCCGGATTTTGGGGATATTGTGTGCACCGGTTTGGGCGCGGCGGGGAAGTATCCGCTGCGCCCGGTTTACGGCGATATTCTGCGTCTGCAGGCGCCGCATCCGCTGGTGGAGCACGTAGTGCGCGGGTTCGTGAACGGGCGGCCCGTTTATGTGATTCCACGGCCTGGCGGTGAGGTGTGTATCGGTGCGACAAGCCGCGAGGATACCCGCACACGCCCCGGTGTGGACGGCGTGTATCAGCTGCTCAAAGATGCGATTCGGGTGGTTCCTGCGGTGGAAGAATGCGAGCTCATTGAGGCGAATGTGGGGGTGCGCCCCGGAACTCCGGATGATCTGCCGATCTTTGGCTATCGCATAACAGCGACCGGGCGGCGGCAGCTGATCTCGAACGGGTATTTTCGGCACGGAATTTTACTGGCGGCTCTCGCTGGGAAAGCCGGTGCGGAGGTGTTTTTGGGCGGGGATATTCCGCCGGAGTTCGCGCCCTGCTCACCGAAGAGGTTTGAGCGCTGATACGCGATTTGCTAGTACATACCGCCAGTTTGTGCACCAGAAACGAGAGGAATAATCCATGAAAATAACCTATAACGGCGAACTATTAGACATTTCTGCCACGAATCTTGAGGCGCTGATTCTTCAGCAGGCGGGCACCGATCAGGGAGTCGCTGTCGCACTCGATGGTGCTGTGGTGCCGCGTTCACGGTGGGCGAGTACCGAAGTGCCCGAGGGTGCTAGGGTCGATGCGCTGACCGCAGTTCAGGGCGGGTAGAAGCCATGATTATTGCTGAGAAAGAGTTCTCATCCCGGCTCATTATGGGTTCCGGGGGCGCCACCAGCATGGACCTGCTCGAAAAAGCTTTGGTCGCATCCGGCACCGAGATGACCACGGTCGCGATGCGCAGGCACGCCTCAGGCACCCCTATTTTTCCGCTTCTGACCAGGCTAAATATTGCGCCTCTACCTAATACGGCGGGGTGCCGTACCGCACGCGATACCGTTATCACCGCCCGGCTTGCGCGCGAAGCCCTGGGCACGAACTGGGTTAAGGTTGAGGTGATTAGCGATGAAGATACCCTGCTGCCGGATGTGTGCGAGACCGTGACAGCCTGTGAAACGCTGGTGGCGGAAGGGTTCACGGTCATGGCGTACACCTCTGATGACCCGGTGATCGCCAAACGTTTAGAGGATGTGGGAGTCGCGGCGGTCATGCCGCTCGGCTCACCCATCGGTACGGGGCTGGGCATTTTGAATCCGCACAATATTGAGCTGATTTGCTCCCGCGCCACGGTTCCGGTGCTGCTGGATGCCGGGGTCGGCACCGCCTCGGACGCCGCGTTTGCTATGGAACTGGGCTGCTCGGGCGTGCTGTTGGCCTCGGCAGTCAACCGTGCGCAGGACCCGGTGGCGATGGCGCAAGCCATGAAAGCCGCCGTTGAGGCAGGCTATCTGGCGCGAGGCGCGGGCAGGATTCCCCAGCGCGAGCACGCGAAGGCTTCCTCCCCTGCGGAGGGTCTGGTGTCATGGATGTGACCTCGCATGATCGCCCTTCGGTGCCTGATACACCGCAGATTCTAGCACCAAAGGACCCCGCGCAGGCGCAGGATCTCGAAGCGGAGCGTGTATCGCGGCAGGACCGTCTGCCTGGTTTCGACCAGCAGGCGGTTGCCAATGCGCATGTGCTCGTTATCGGCGCGGGCGGCCTGGGCTGCCCCGTGGTGCAGGCGCTCGCCGCCGCCGGGGTCGGATCGATTGCGCTCGTCGATCACGATGTGATTGAGCTGTCGAATCTGCAGCGCCAACCGTTGTTCGGTCTCGCCGATTGTGGCCGGGCGAAGGCTGAGGTTGCCGCGCATCGTGCCCGCGAGATTGCCCCGGCGCTGAGGGTGACGGTGTATCGGCAGTACCTGGAGGCATCCTGGATTCTTGACCTGTTCTCCGAGGAGAACCCTGCGGTGATCGTCGATTGTACCGATACCTTTGCGACTAAATATCTGATTGCCGACGCCGCCGAGATAACCGGTATTCCGCTGGTGTGGGGGTCGGTGCTGCGGTATCAAGGCAGCGTGAGCGTCTTCCGCACGGGGTCAGCACATCTGCGCGACCTGTTCCCTACAACTCCCGCGACTCTGGAATCCTGCGCCGAGGCCGGGGTGCTGGGCGCTACCACGGCGGTTATCGGATCGCTCATGGCGACGGAAACACTCAAGTTCCTGGCGGGGCTGCCCACGCTTGAGGGGCGGCTGCTCACCTACGAGGCATTGAGCGGCACCTTCCAGAATTTTGCCCTCTCCCCCGATCCTGAGCGGGTGCCCGTGACGGATTTGAGCGCCTACAAACTGCCGAAGATTCTGCTGGATGTGCGCGAGCAGAGCGAACGCGAAACCCAGGTGAAGTACCCGAATTCCCTGCACCTTCCGCTGTCTGCAGCTACCGAGGATGCAGTGCGCGCCATGTTGAAGCCGCTCGTCGGGGAATGCGTGGGTGTGTTTTGTAAGTCCGGGGCACGCGCAGCCAAGTTTATAAAAGATTGGGATGCAGTTGCAGGAGAATACAATATAACGCTGATTGGAATTTAGTGTTTATATTTTCTTTTGCTAAAAATACTTTTCAAAGCAAATAATCAGTAATCCTAATTTATTTACCATCAAAAACCTTTTAAGTATATAACAATATTGAATAAATTATAGATAGCTTTCATGCATACTTTAGTGGATTAAAACTATGGTTGCAATCCTCCGATAATTAATTTTAGGGTGGAAATGCAGGAATTATCCGCAGTGCAGACGAAAGGATGCATTATGTCACTCGAAAACACCAATCTTTCTCGCCGTAAGCTCCTCAAAGCAAGTGCTATAGGTGTTCCCGCCGCAGGCATGCTCGCCTTCGGCTCCACCCTCGTGACCGCAACCTCCGCGAACGCCATCTCGGCCGACGGCTGGTGGGGATCTGAGACCTCGCTCGGGCTGCAGAAATTCATGAATGCCATCATGACTGCAACCTATGGGGATGCGACTTTAACTCCTGTCCCAGTTGTTGACGGAGTCGTCAGCTCCCAACCCTCGAGTATGGCACCTGCATGCCCTGGAATCGTTGGTGGCTGGGAATGGGTAGAATCCAATCAAGCAGCAGGCTCCCCCACTATTCGCGTTATGAACGCATGGCTGGATGGCGTGTCTCCTAAACAATATGCAGGATTTAAAGTTAGCAGTTGGAAGGGTTCTTCCAAGATCGGTTACGGTATCATCAAACGTCTACAGGCGCACTACGGCATCTCTCAGGACGGCCGTCTCGACGCCCCCTCCCGGACTATCCAGGCTCTGCAAAACGAAATCAACCAGTACGTCTAAAGTTCTTACGAATTTTAGTGTTCGCATGATGTAGTTGTAAGGAGTTTTCGTTATGACGAATGAACACACCGGATTTTCCCGCCGCAAGCTCCTCAAAGCAGGTGCCGTGGGTGTTCCCACCGCCGGTTTGCTTGCTTTCGGTTCCACTCTTGTGACCGCAGCACCCGCAAACGCCATCTCCACCGACGGCTGGTGGGGATCCGAAACCTCAGCCGGGTTCCAGCGCTTCATGAACGCAGTTATGGGTGCAAACCTTATTGTCGATGGGGTTATCAGTAGTCAGGATGCAGCTATGCAGACCTGGTGCCCTGGAATCGTCGGCGGCTGGGAATGGGTTCCCTACTACCAGGCCGCGGGTTCACCCACTATAACCTACATGCATAAATGGCTGGGCAACAAGGCTACAGAAGACGGCAAGTTTTCTCCGACTGACATTGCTGCACTTCAGAATCACTACGGTATCTCCGTAGATGGCTCGCTCGACGGTCCATCCCAGACCATCAAGGCTTTGCAGAACGAAATCAACCAGTGGGTCGGGTAAATTAACTAATCCCCAAGCCGCACCAGGCATCGGCTGTTAGGGTCGATACCAAAAAGGCTCTTTATTTCAATAAAGCGGATTTTCTAATGCTTTATTGAAATAAAGAGCCTTTTTCTGGCGAAAAATTAGGGGACTATTTATCGATACTCAGCATCACCTTGGGGCGTTCCCGCTCCCCCGCTTCCAGGCGCTCGAAGGCGGCTTGTGCATCGTCGAGGCTGTAGCTGTGGTCGATGAGCGCGCCCAGCTTGCCCCGGTGCTCCCGCACGAACTGCGCACCAGCCGCGTAGTGGTCGATGCCGTGGCGCACACCCACCAGGTACTGCCCCCGCAGGGCAAGCTCTGAGGCATCAAGGCCGGTCTGCGCTGGCGGGAAGCCGATCAGCACCGCCGCGCCCCCGTTCCTCAGCAGAGACGGCGTAGCCTGTAGTGCCGCAGCGGAGCCGGAGCACTCCCATACGGCATCCCAGTCTCCGGCAGGGAGCTCGTCCACCGTTTTATAGGCCGTAATCCCAAGCTCGGCAAGATGCACGGGCTGCGAGGGATCAACCACCGCAACCTCAATGGGGTACTGCCCCAGCACCAGCGCCGCGAGGGTGCCGATCGTGCCGCCGCCCAGCACGAGTACCCTATCGCCAGGTTCCGGGGTGGCTTTCGCCAGGCCTTCTAAAACCGTCACGAGGGGCTCGATCAGAATATATTCGGGATGCGGCTCTGCACTCGAACCGTCGTCAATGACGGTCAGCACGTGCGCTGGCATCACAAGCTTTTGCGCCGCCGCCCCACCGTGCTCATAAAGACCAACTTCACGCAGGTTCGTGCAGAGGTTCCGCCGCCCGCACTGGCAAAAATCGCAGGTCAGGCAGGGAATCATGGTGCTTCCGGTGACCACCGCACCGGGTTTCAGCTGAGTGCCGTGGGCAGTCTGCGGCGGGGTTTCGATCACGCCCACCCACTCATGCCCGTAATGGTGCGGATACTCGGTCAGACCGCGCCGCAGATAGTTTGAGGTGCCGTCGTACAGCTCAAGATCGGTCCCGCAGATGCCCACATAGGCAACTCGAATGAGAGCCTCATCGGGTTGTTGGGTCTGAGCATCTTCAATCTCGCGCGCTTCGATGCTTCGGATTCCGGTGATAAAACTGGCTTTCATCGTTATTTCTCCCTGCGTTCTCATGCGGTCTCTTTAGACTATCTATCCGCAATAGACGAGTTCAAGGACTATAACACCACTGGGGCATAATATTTTATTTTTCGTACAGCATTCATTAAATAAATGTATTTTACTACTCTTTAAAATGCTTAAAATTTTATTCGTATATAATAATATTTCACTCATGAATATACCCAGAAAAAATTTAAAAAGTTTTTATTTAACTTTATAGAAGAATAAATTTAGGCTTGATATTTGTCGATGAATCCTTTTACAGTGAAAATGCAGGAATAACCTGCATCACCGATGAAAGGATATTTTCATGTCCCTCGAAAGCGCTAATCTTTCCCGCCGCAAGCTGCTCAAGGCAGGTGCCATAGGCGTCCCTGCAGCAGGTGTCCTCGCCTTCGGCTCTACCCTCGTGACCGCAACCTCCGCCAACGCTATCTCCACCGACGGCTGGTGGGGCTCCGAAACCTCAGCAGGACTGCAGCGATTCATGAACGCCGTCATGAACGCTGACCTCACTGTTGACGGGGTTATTAGCTCCCAACCTTCGAGCATGGCACCTTCCTGCCCAGGAATTGTTGGTGGGTGGGAGTGGCTCCCAAATAAAGAAGCGGGAGGTGGCTCACCAACCATTGTTTATATGAGTGAGTGGCTTCGCCATTCTAATGGTGCATGGATAGAACCCCAGACTATTAAAAGGCTGCAGGCACACTACGGCATCTCTCAGGATGGCCGTCTCGACGGTCCCTCCCAGACCATCATGGCTCTCCAGAACGAAATCAACCAGTGGGTTTAGTGTAACCCCTTCGTACAAATCCTAACTGAGGTGCTTTTCTTCTTATGAAATGTACCCCAGCTAGATATTCGTCTCTTTACATATCTCAAAATACCTGAGGAAGAAATACCATGCCTATCGAAAACACTAACCTTTCCCGCCGCAAGCTGCTCAAGGCAGGTGCTATAGGTGTTCCCGCCGCAGGCGTACTCGCCTTCGGCTCCACCCTCGTGACTGCAACCTCCGCAAACGCCATCTCCGCCGACGGCTGGTGGGGCGAAGAAACCAGCGCGGGACTGCAGCGGTTCATGAACGCCGTCAGGGGTGCTGGTCTTGTCGTTGATGGGGTCATTAGTTCACAACCCGCTCGTGAAGCTGCTCGTTGTCCAGGAATTGTGGGCGGATGGGAATGGGTAGAAGATTACCATGGGTCACCCACTATTTTGGCAATGCAAACCTGGTTAAAGCTCCGTCGTGGCTCTGGAGCCACTTCAACGATGAATGGTAAGACTATTCGAACTCTTCAACAGCATTATGGGATCTCCCCAGATGCTCGCCTCGACGGTCCCTCCCAGACCATCATGGCTCTCCAGAACGAAATCAACCAGTACGTCGGGTAACGCTCTACGGCTGAGCATCATGCCATATGGATAGATGCTAAAAAGGCTCTTTATTCCTATAAAACGGTGGAAACCCGCTTTAGTGGAATAAAGAGCCTTTTTATACGACCAGAAAGAGATCCGGCAAAGAAGCGTACAGCGCCTACGCCAGCGTTACGGACCCGCCGATGCAGTTGATAAACACGCTGGGTTGCCCCTTCGCATTGTGTGAGTCGCCCGGTTCGCACGGCTGATCCAAAATCTGCACCTTGCCCGAAACATCCTCGATACGGTACCCCGGCATCTCGGTGAAAGTTCCGGTCGTCGTCACCGAGCCGCCCGTGACCGTGAGAGTCGCATCCTCAGCAACCGTACTGTCTACCATCTTCACGGACGAAGATTTCGCGGTCACCTTCGCATGTGTAAACGATGCGTTCAAACAGCGAATAGTGCCCGTGGTCGCCGCCAAATCCGCGTGCGTGGTGCGCACACCCTCAAGGCGGCATGTTGAGTTTGTCTGAACCCGCAGAACGTCAAGAAAAGAATCGTGTGGAAGGCTGATAACGATCTTCGGTCCCCCAAAGGATAAAAACGAGGTGCGCTTGGCAAACTTGGATTTCCAGTAGCGTTCCCGCTGAACAATCTGGATAACACCATCTTCGGTGCTTACGTCAAAAAGTTCTTCATGCGGTAACTCTGCAGTCGCATCCTGGGTTTCTGCTGCGGTAATAGCGACCTCAAGGTCGAGTGCTTCAACAGCTAAAGACACGGGCTCAGGCAACGCGATAGGCATACACTTAACTCCCTATTTTTTATCACGGTGACGAAGGCGCGACCCGGCGCGCAGCCTGGGCATCCGGTGCTGACTCTGCCAGTCACCTAACACCTTCATGAGCTATTCTACCCCGGTATTATTCCGACTCCGAACACGAAGAACGTGCTGCCCTCCCCATAAATTTATGCCGCCGGATGCGCCCCCATATCCGCCGTGCAGACCCTCACCAGGCGTAAAATCTGTGGTAGACACAAACTCACTCAAACTTTCAAGGAATCATGTCTGCTTTTCCGAATGTATCTTTTCTTCTCTGTACGGCGCTGATCGCCATCACCCTGGCGGTGAGCGGGTTCGCCAAGGCTAAGGACCCTTCCAGTACCGTCACGGGTATTCTCAACCTGGGGCTCGAAAAAATTGCTCCGCTGAAGCTTACCGCGCGCACACTCCCCTGGGCCGAACTGCTTCTGGCATTAGGGATGCTCGCAGCGCCGGGCGCTCTCTTCACCGTAATATCGGGCATCTCTCTGATGCTCATGTTGTTCTACCTGATCGTTATTGCGCGGGCACTTGCTACCGGCCGCACCGCGGGGTGCAATTGTTTCGGTTCAAAATCCGCCGCACCCGTGAGCCGCTATACGCTCATCCGCAATATCGCCTTGACCGTAGCCGCAGCTACGGTTTTTGCCGCATCGTTGGGTTCAGGCCGAGCGCTTATCTACGAGCTGTACAACCTCAACTCTGCCGATTGGGGTTGGGTGCTCGGTGCCGCCCTGATCGCCCTCACCATGTGGGCGGTACAGCGCGGCGAGGCATTGGCTGAGCCAGATTTCGGCGAAAGCGATGATAACCATCTTTTACTTCCCGTCTATGAAGATCGTGGCGACGGCGAAGAATACGTGCGCATGCCCATTCCGTATGCAACTCTGCATACGCTCGATGGCAAGAACTTTTCGATCCGCGAGCTCGCCGAGCTCAAAGCGCGGGTGCTGTTCTTCGTCTCCCCCACATGCGGCGCCTGCCTGTCGATCTTCGACAAGCTGGCGGGCTGGGCGCAAAAACTGCCGCAGCTTGAGCTGCATCCTGTTTTCAGCAGTGAGAGCAACGCAAAGACTGCGTCTGTACCCGAGAGCATTACCCCGCTGGTAGATCCAAAATTTGCGGCGATGCACGCTTTCGGCCGCGGCACCCCGCTGGCGGTAGTGCTGGGTTCTGACGGTCTGTTGGCGGGCGGGCCGGTGCGGGGAGCATCCGATGTATCCGATGTTATGGACCAGCTGATTGAGGAATTCACCGGCGCCGAAGGCCCGGATGAACACAGCGAACAGAATACCACTGGGCAAATTTCCTAAGAGCGGATTTCAATCCATACCGCATGTGACGTTCCATGAGGCGCATTCTTACCCGTATGCGGTACGATACCCCTACGTTTGCACACACGCTATCTATTCATCTACCACCGAGGAGAATACGGTGTCAGCATTGAGTTTTAACGCCCCCGGCGAGCGCGAAAAGTCGCTCTGGCTCATCAAGAAAGAGAACGATCCGGCACATTCGCAATGGTATATCGACCGTTTTAAGGCTATGGAGGCTGAGGGTAAGGATATGGCGGGTGAGTCTCGCCTGGTGAATGCTTTGGCTTCGCGCGGGGCAAAGATTCTGGATGCTGGTTCCGGCCCGGGCCGCGTGGGTAAGCAGCTGCATGCACTGGGGCATCGGGTGGCCGGCGTTGATATTGACCCTGAGCTTATTGACGAGGCACGCCGCGTATGCCCGGAGGCCACCTGGGTTACGGCTGATTTGGTGGATTTGCCGCAGGCTCTCGGGTTCGAGTCCGATGCCGGTGAGGATGGTTTTGAGCTGATCGTGTGTGCCGGGAATGTGATGGGTTTTCTTGCGCGTTCAACCCGTAAGCCGGTGTTGGAGAATTTCCGGAAGGTGCTGGCTCCGGGTGGGCGTGCTGTGATTGGGTACGGTTCCGGTCCCGGTCGTGACTATGCGTTTGCTCAGTTTCTTGAGGATGCGCGCGAGGTCGGTCTGAATGTTGATTCGACGTTTAGTTCCTGGGATTTGCGTCCGTTTGCCGAGGGTTCCGAGTTTATTGTGGCGGTTCTTTCGCGGTAGACGGCGCTAGGCGGCACGCTTTATGGCCGATAAAAGCGGTGGTGCGCATCCTGGTTTTGTGTAGGATGCGCACCACCGCATTTTTTCTCTTTCCGCCCCGTGCAGAACGCGGGAATCATAGCCTCTAGGGGATCAGATGGATTGAACGAGCCATGTCTTCGGGCAGGATTGCGGCGCCGCCCAATATAACCACAATAAGTACTGCGAGAATCGCCATAGTGGCGGATTTCCAGCCGGGGTGCAGTTCGGTGAAGGTAATCAGACCGTGGTGCAGCCGGTCAATATCGAGAACGTTCGCTTTTTTATAGACCGTGGTCTGGTCAGAAAGTTTCGAGGCCACCGTAGACATAGTCTTGGCATCCCACACGCGACCGTCGAGGCGAAGAAGAGACTTCCCCTGCTTATCCAGCGCCCACATGCTCGGGAAGCTGCGGTACTTGAGCTTGGCAACAACATTGCTGAGGTCTTGCCCGTGTGCTTTCTTGCCGTAGAGCTTTTCCACGAAGATCGTGTGATCCATATCTTTACGTTCTACCGCATGCCAGCCAAAAATTCGGGCGCGGAGCACATGGGTTTTGGTGATTGCCACGATCGTGGGTTTAAGCACCGAATACAGGCTTAGACCCGCGAAGAAACAGATGATAAGCACCAGCACCAGGTACGGTAGGGCGGGGCGTTTATACGCTAAGAATGCGATAGCGGCGACGAGGGTGATAGTTCCCGGGAGCGCCGCCTCGATGCGCCTGCCGTAGGATCGCATGCGGGGGTGGAAGAGTTCTAGAACATCGCCATATTTGGCGGGAATTTCGTGTGCGCGTTCTGCCATACACACCACTTTAGCGGTCGCACCTGCCCGACGCTAAGATTTTCGCCCCGCAGTGTCAAACCTGAGGGTTCGTGCGGGTACATAAATCTGCCCGGTGTCAGGTGCGCCCGCGCGGTGCGGTACGCTGTAACCATGCACAAATTTTCTCCCGTGGAACGGGTTCTAGCTACCTGGGTTATCGGCGTTTTCGTGTCGGTAACCCTTGCTTTTGGCGCGCTCTTTGCTCTGAATCGGCTGGTGTACACCCCCACGGGTCAAGTTCAGGAGTATTTCAGAGCGCTGCAGGACGGTAATGGTTCGCATGCGCTCGGTATTTTGGGGGCGCGGGTACCTGAGGGCGACGGTTCTCTTCTCGATGGTGAGGTTCTGAAGAAATCGGTTTCGGGGCTGTCTAATATTACCTATGAGGTAGTGGAAAGCAGCGATGACGGCGAGCATGCGACGGTGCGAGCCTCCTACACCCTGGACGGCGCCCAGGAACACACCGATTTCAGACTGCGTCATGTGGGCGATCACTGGGGTCTTTTCCCGCGGTGGGAGATTGAACCCGGCGAGCTGCCCGAGTTGAAGGTTTCGATTAAGGGCGTGCAGGCGGCGACCGTGAACACCCGCAAGGTTGCGGTTGATGACGGTGAGGCGACGTTCCCGGTACTCTACCCCGGAAACTATTCCATTTCGTATGATTCGACGGTGTATACCGCACAGCCGTATTCGCAAAAGGTGCTCTCAGCGGACGCAAATTCGCAGGTCAAGCTTGATTTGAAGGCGAGCGATCAGGCCCGAGAATCCGTGCAGCATCAGGTGGAGGATTACGTAAATTCCTGCACCGAGCAAAAAACTCTCTACCCGAGCGGCTGCCCCTTCGAGTACACTTTCCCCGGGCGTGTGGACGGCGAGGTAACCTGGTCGGTCACGGAGTATCCGCATCCGCATGTGACGGTCACCGCGAATGGCGAATGGAATGCTGACCAGGCGCAGGGCAAGGTCAAGGTATCCTTCACGCAGCTTGACCTGTACACGGGCGAGCGGCAGCCCTTTGAAAAGGAAGTTCCGTTCACCATCAAACCGACAGTGAACGTCAGCAACGGCACGGCGGTGCACGTGAGCTTCTGAGGGTCCTTACCCTAGCTTAGTTAATCCCTCGCAAATCCAGCACGAGTTCGCTCTCATCCGCAGCATCACCGGTGACGATGACCGGAATACCCCAGTCCTGCTGGTACAGGTGGCATGCGGCGTGCTCGGGAATATCGCCGTCTCCGGTGCCGTCGCAGGCAGCGGCGCGGGCGGTAATGTGCAGCACCGCCTCCTGAATTTCGGGGTTGAGCACGAGGGTACGACTGAGCCCCTGGGAGGTACCGGCACCGTCCAGCAGGAAATTTTCGGGGGTGGATGAGATTTTCAGCTGGGTCGGGTCTCCCCAGCGGGTATCGAGTTTCTGCCCGGTCGGCACGGTAAACCGCGAGGTAAATTCGAGGGTTCCACCGGTGAGTTTCGTGGCGGGCCGGGCGGTTGTGATCGCGCCTTCGTCCACTTTTTGCGCCTGAGCCGGAATGGCGGCACGCACCAGCTGGTGCGCATTGGTTTCCACGATTATCAGGCGAGGTTCCTCACCCGGACTATGCTCCACCAGGAGGTCGGCGGGTTCAGCGAGTCCGCGCTGCAAGGTGCTCAGTTCCTTCGCAGCAGGATCCCAGCGGCGAATCGCGCCGTTATAGGTGTCTGCCACCGCGATAGAGCCGTCGGGAAGCTCCGCGAGTCCCAACGGATGCTGCATGCGGGAGGTCTGCGAGTCGCCGTCCACAAATCCGAAATCGAACAGACCCAACCCTACGGCAGAGGTCACCTGTACGTTCTGGTGTCCATGTTCGTCCCGCGTAAAGGTTACGTGGCGCAGCCCGCTGGTTTCTGAGCAGGCGACCCACAGGCTGCCGTCACGCGCCTCGATAATGCCGGAGGGCTGGGCAAACCATGCGTCCTCAGCGGTACCGTCCTGCAGCCCTTCAACCCCGGCGCCCGCAAAAATGCTGACGGTTTCAGAGACGGGGTCGTAGCCGAAGAGCTGGTGGGTGCCAGCCATCGCGATCACGAACTGCCCGGCTTCACGCGAGTAGACCGCATCCCACGGGGATGAGAGCGCTACAGCGGTGGCGGGCGCATCCGCAGGGATATAGTTTGCGTTGCCTGTGACGGCATTGTCTCCATCAATAACGCGCTGCACGCCGTTGCCCGCAAGGGTACGAACCTCGCCTGTGCGCAGGTTTAGCGAGCGCAGCCGGTGGTTCACGGTGTCGGTAATCAGCACATCGTACCCGAGTTTTTCGCGGAGTTCGGCGGGTACCAGGGCGAGCCCTTGAGGTTCGTTAAAGCGTGCAGTGGTTCCGGTTCCGTCGGCGTAGCCTTTTTCGCCGTCCTCTCCCCCGCCGTAGGTTGCCAGCACTGTGTTGAGGTCTTCGGCGATCTGCAGGATGCGGTGCCTGGCGGTATCGGACACCAGGTAGGTGCGTGAGCCGGTGCCGAACAGGTTTTTGGGTCCGAACTCTGTGGGGAGTTCGATAGCTTTCCCCGGGAAAGCGAATGTTCTCTCGGTTTTGGGCCGAGGCACATAGGGACCGTCGCCTCGGTGCAGGGTACCTTTTTCCTCGTGTTCGGCAACGAGCTCACGCACGAGTGAGGTAAGCCCCTGCACGTGTCCCTCCCCGGATAGATGCGCCACAATATACCCTTCAGGATCGATGACTACGAGCGTGGGCCAGGCGCGGGCGGTGTAGGCCTGCCAGGTGGTGAGTTCGGGGTCGTCGAGTACGGGGTGTTTGATGTCGTAGCGGTCTACGGCTGCGGCGAGCGCTACCGGGTCTGCCTCATGCTCAAATTTGGGGCTGTGCACGCCCACGGTGACGAGTACATCCGAGAATTCTTCTTCGAGGGGGCGCAGCTCGTCGAGCACGTGCAGGCAGTTAATGCAGCACAGGGTCCAGAAGTCGAGGATCACGATTTTGCCGCGAAGAGCCTGCAGGTCTAGGTTCTTCTCGCCGGTGTTGAGCCAGGATCGTCCGATGAGTTCGCTGGCGCGCACGCGCACGGTTTTCTGCCCGGTATGATCTTGCCCGGGATGCTGGTTGCTGGTTTCGCTCACGATTCTCTCCCCTATGGTTTCGCGCCCTAGCCCCGCTTAGCAACAGGGTGCGCTCGTTTCACCCTATTATGCCAGCGGTGCGGGCGTGTTCACCGGGCGACAAAAGTTTATGAACTCGCCCCGCAATACGCCGTCATATTCTGTCATAGAAGCGAAGACATCACCCCAGGTTTTACCCCATGCGCATACTAAAAAGCCCTTGAGGTGAACGAAGTGTTAGAAACTCCGCCGTATTCACCTCAAGAGCTTTTTATCCTCCCCTAGCGAAAGGGAAGTTATGCAGGTTTAGAGCTTACGCCTTTGGGATCGGCTGCAGGCGGCGCAGCTGAGTTACGTGCTTGGGTTCAAGTTCGGCAATGTTGTGCACCTGGAGCAGCTTCATGGTGCGGCGTACCTCGTCGGAAAGAATCTCGATGGTCCGGTCCACGCCGCGGCGGCCACCGGCCATGAGCCCGTACAGGTAAGCGCGTCCGATCAGGGTGAACTTTGCACCCAGCGCCATAGAGGCGACAATATCGGCCCCGTTCATAATGCCGGTATCGACCATCACCTCAACGTCGTTACCAACCTCGCGCACAACCTTCGGGAGCAGGTGGAAGGGTACGGGCGCACGGTCCAGCTGACGACCGCCGTGGTTCGAGAGCAGAATGCCGTCTACGCCCAGATCGGCGAGTTTCTTAGAGTCTTCGAGGTTCTGCACGCCCTTAATCACGATCTTGCCGGGCCACATTTCGCGGATAATCTTCAGGTCTTCATAGTTGATGGAGGGATCCATCGCGTTATCCAGAAGCTCGCCCACGGTGCCGCCGGTCGAGGAGAGCGAGGCGAATTCCAGCTTGGGCGTGGTCAGGAAGTCGAACCACCACCAGGGGCGCGGAATCGCGTTCAGCAGGGTCTTCATCGTCAGATGCGGAGGAATAGAGAAACCATTGCGCTTATCGCGCAGGCGAGAGCCAGCAACGGGTGTATCCACGGTGAAGAAGAGCGTATCGAATCCTGCCTTGGCGGCGCGCTCTACCAGTCCGTAGGAGATTTCGCGCTCGCGCATGACATACAGCTGGAACCAGAGGCGGCCATCGGGGTCTGCAGCGCGCACATCCTCAATGCTGGTAGTGCCCAGAGTAGACAGGGTGAAGGGGATGCCCGCGGCACCTGCTGCACCGGCGCCAGCGATCTCACCTTCGGTCTGCATCAGGCGGGTGAAGCCGGTGGGAGCGATACCGAAAGGCATGGCGGAAGTACCACCTAAGACCTCGGTAGTGGTGTCTACGGCCGAAACATCAGTGAGTACGCCGGGGTGAAACTCAATATCCTCGAAGGCCTGGCGTGCGCGGTTCATAGAGAACTCGCCTTCGGCGGCGCCATCGGTATAGTCAAAAGCGGCGGCTGGGGTGCGGCGTTTGGCGATCTTGCGCAGGTCATAGATGGTGAGGGCTTTTTCGAGGCGGTTCCCGGCGAAGTCCAGGCTGGGCTTCTTGAACGTCATAAATTCTTTGAGTTCGCTGGGCTTGGGGAACTGACGTTGTACCATGGGGCGCCTTCTTTCTGCGGGGTTGCCGCTTCGTTGCTATATGAGGTTCAAAGCGTCATATACCGCGATATAACGCAAAAGTATGGTGTGTGTTCATTCACAGTTATGGTCGGACCACACAATGCCCGTAATCTTAAGCTAACCCATACTAATAAATAAGGCAAGGCTTGACTTATTAACCAGCGCCGAGTGCTACACACCGTTTTTGAGGCGGTTTTTCGGGGGAAGGACCCGCAAACCTTGCTCTCGCGACGCTGCGAGGCGAGTACATCTGTGACTTTTTGATCAGGTGACAAGAATTTTCATTCTTGTCTCACCCTGAGATACCGGGGCAAACTGCTATTTTTATTCCGCCTCGTAAAGACCTATTATCAGATATGAATATGCAATCACCGTGCAAGGAAACCAACCATGACCCAACCCAAAGCCCGCCGTGGACGTCCCCCAAGCCTAACCCGTGAGCAGATTGCCAAAACCGTTTTAGACGTAGGCTTTGCCAATCTCACGTTTGCCGCCGTTCGTGACCGTCTAGGGGTAGGGGAAACCACCCTATATCGCTACGCACCGGACCGCGACGAACTGGTACGTATGGGGCTTGAATATGCCTATTCCGGTATTGAGGTTCCTTCCTTTGAAGGTCCCTGGCGTGAGGTTCTGACTGCACACGCCCTCAATACTTGGCACAGCCTTGAGAAATACCCGGGCGCGGCAACCGAAGTGGCACGCGGCATCGTTCCCCCCATTGCCACATACTTTTTCGAAGAGCTTTGTGTGATTCTCATCAAACAAGGTTTTTCGGCAAAGAAGGCCGTTCTCACCTGCGATATGCTGCTGGATATGGTTATCGACAGCAGACGAAGCGTTGAACACAGCGATGCGTTTATTGCTGAAACCGGCGCTGGACGTGAAGAAATTCAGCACCAGATGCAGCGCAATTCAACCGACCTGCAGTCTTTCCAAGACCCAGGTGCTTCCGCCGAGCGTCAAGAGATTCGGACTATTCTGCGGGATTCGGTGACCTCGGATCCCTTAGAGTGGCTGCGGCATAAAATGACCATTCTGCTCGACGGCATCGAATACTCGCTCAAGTCATAACGAACCGCTTCATCTGCCTATACCGTCTTATGTGGCGTAGGGGCACCCCTCGGGGCCCCTACGCCCTTTATTTTTACACCATGAGCATGTTCGGCAACGGCCGGGTCAAAGGCTTTGCTGCGGGTACACCACACGCGACCACCGGTGACGAAGCTTAACTACGAAGGTAGCTTGACCGCGTTCGCGAGGGGCTTGGAAGAGCGAATGAATGAAAGTCCTTTAGGAGCCGTGGCGCGCATCCTCTTCATGCAGGCGCTCAAACATCTCGTTGTAGGCATTCAGTTCGGCGTCCCCATCACGGTCGGCCTGCCGGTCAATGCGTGCGGCAAGTTTCTTATCTGCCATAGACCATTGGAAACCCACCGCGATCGCCACGATCATGGTCGGAATTTCACCGATACCCCACATGAGCGCGCCGCCCATCTTCTGGTCGTCCAGCGCCGACAAACCCCAAGTGCGCCCTAAATTGCCGAACCAAGAAGCTTCCAGGAGCGCCTTGGAGTTCATGATCGATATACCGACGAAGGCGTGGTACCCCAGGGTTGCGATCAGCATAATCAGACGCATCGGGTACTGGGGGCGATACGGAATCGGGTCAATGCCGATAAGCACCAGCATGAAGATATAGCCCGTGAGCGTAAAGTGAATCATCATGAATTCGTGCCCGATATGGTACCGCAGCATCACCCCGAAAAGCGGCGTGAAATAAACGATAATAATCGACCCTGCAAAGTTTATGGCGGCAAAAATAGGGTGTGTAACAACTTTCGACCACCCCGAATGCACGATGCGCACAATCCACTCGCGCGGGCCTCGCGTACCGTCTTGGCGCGGCTCCAGTGCCTTAAGCAGCAGCGTTACGGGCGCGCCCAATACCAGCAGAATCGGCACGACCATCGTGAGCACCATATGCTCAAACATATGCACCGAAAACAGCACACGCGAATATACGGCGGGTGGACCGGAGGTGATGTAGTTCAGCACGAGCAGCCCTAACATCCAAGAGACGGCGCGCATCACGGGCCAAGAGTCACCCGCACGACGTACTTTCACGAACGCCCACAGATATACAATCGCCAGATACCCCAGCACAGCAACCCAGAACCAGTCCCAGCGCCACTCGGTGAACCAACGCTGAAAATGCGGTTCGGGCGGCATATCGTACCAGGTGATAATGCGCACCGGCGTGGCATCCGGCGCGAGAGTTTCCGGAACCGGCGGCGGTGTACGCGAGAGCGAAGCCCCCAGTCCGGAGGCCGCCCCCATAATCACGAGCTCAGCAGAGATGGCGCTCCACAGGGCACGCGTGCCGCTCATCTTACCGGCAGAGAGCGCGGGAATCAGATAAAGCCGATGCGCCGCCCCGATTACCCCGAGCAGAAGCGTTAACCCCAGTTTGAGCAGCACAATCTTGCCGTAGTCGGTACCTAAATCCCGCCACGACGACATGCGCACCCCGGCGTTCGTAATACCCGAGAGCAGCACGAGAATGAACCCAATAAGGGCAAGCAGCGAGTAGCGGCGCAGTACCGCCTGGGCCATCGGCACGCGACGAGATGCCGCCGTGTGTTCGCCGCGGTGTGCCTCGACAATGGTGCCGGTGCCCGCGTCCTTACCCGAAATACCGCGCGAGATAAACACCAGCGCGATCAGTCCACCGCACCAGATGCTCACCCCCAGCAGGTGCAACCCCAGGGAGTTGACGGCGCCCATATGGTCCTGCCCGCCCGAGGAATGCCCCGAAAGCGCCATATCCGCGATACCGACGAGCGAGATCATGAAGATGAAAAACAGTCCCATGAGCGAGCGCACCCCGAAACAGGCGGTGGCGACCACGGCGGCGACCACGACGGTCATGCCTTTTTCTTTGCCAGCATCTAAGGTGGTGATATAACTGATGAGCTCACTAGCGTAATCGGTGCCAGAGCCAATGGGTCGCCCCGAAATATCGGCATAGGAAAGAATCAAGACGGCAAGCGCCGCGAGAGTCCACAGCACGGCGGAGGCGGCGGCAAGATTCAGCACATCGGCGAATGGCTTGTACTCTTTATCGACGGCGTTTTTCGTGGTGCGTTTGCCTCGGTGTGTTCCAGCGGCATCGGCTGCATAGCGGGGAATAATGCCCATCGCGAAGATCAGCGCACCCATGGTCGTCGCCATCGAGAAATTATGAATAACCTCGGAAATAGGCAGCGCCCAGCGTACAAAACCACCAGCATCGGCAAGCTCGGTCGCCGAGTTCGCCAGGGTTAGCCTTAACGAGACCAGCAGAGTTAGCAGACCGACCCCTACATAGGCGGTAATCCAGGGCGCGGACAGCCCGGGGCGCACGGCGGCGCGCTGAGGGTCAGCCTCGGTTTTCTGCGGTTGTGAAGACGTAGTAGCCATAGTTCTTTTTCATCTGTGGTGTGTGCGATGGTGCATGTTAGGTATGCACGTAAATTCTGGACGGCTAGGCGAAGAGGCTTTCGCCGATATACCCGCCTTCCTCACGTACCCCGGCAGGAATTGCGAACACGGCTGATCCCACCGGAACCGTCCATGTGTTAAGCATATCCAGCTGTTCAAGCCGTTTCTGAATAGGCACAAACTGCGCCACCGGGTCTGCCTGGTACGCCACGAAAATCAGCCCCGCATCCGAAATACCGCCGCTAATCTGCCTGTGCTCTGAGAACCCGGAGGCGTTAAAGACCGGCTCGTCATAGTTATAACCGCGCCGCAGGATCCGCTCCCACGGCTTCTTCTCAAGCTCGGTGCCGTGCGCCCGGCGAATATGCGCATACGGGGCGATGACCTCAAAGCCCAGGTTATCGAGCTTATCAAAGTCGGGGTCGTCAAATTCATCATTGCCTGTCAAGGGCGCACCATTAGAGAGCTTACGCCCGATAGCGTCTTCGCGAGCGGGGGTATCGACCTCATCCCAGGTATCCAGATTCATATGGATGCGCCTAATCACCACGGAGGTACCGCCCGGTTCCCAGGCCTGCGGGAAGTTTTGCTCAGCGTTCCCCTCGCCCCACACAATCTCGCGCGCTACTCCACCGCCGCGCCCGGGTGTCTCGTGAGGGTCTTCGACTGGATTCACGGTGCCGTCTACCTGGCCGAAGAGATTACGCGGGGTGCCCTGACCGGTGCCGAAGGCACTCAGAAAGCCCTCTTGCACCCAGCGGATACGCCCAAAGGAGCGGGTGTCTTTGGTGAGCATTCGCTGCGCATGCGAAACCGTCAGCAAATTATCCCCACAAATCTGCAGGAGCAGATCACCGCCGTTCCACTTCTGCTGCAGTTGGTCGATCTTCGGGAACGCTGGGAGAGGTTTAAGCCACGCCGGTTTTTTGGCGGGTGCCACAATATCAAAAATCTTTTCGCCGAACCCGAACGTGATAGTCAAATGTGCGGGAGCCTGCACAAGCTCAGGTTCCTGATCCGTCAGCGGAGTCTGCCCCGCAGTTAGAGCGGCCGCATCGGAGGTCAGGATCCTCAAGAGACGCTGCACCCCGGAAGCATCCAGCCCATCGTTCAGATCAAGAGCAATAAAACGCGCATGAGCCTGTGGCGGGGTCATAATCCCGGCCTGCTTATCGCCGTAAAAATTTACGGTTTGAGTGGTCAGCGCCTGCTGCGCGGGTACAGTCTCGTGCGCACCCGTTTCATGCCCCGGCGCTATCAGACCGCGCGCACCAGCCCCAACGGCAACACCGGCGCCCACCCCCAAGAAAGCACCGGCGAGTGCTGTACGGCGACGCACCCCTGGGGATTCCGTGGACCGGGTGTCATGATGTCGCGAAGAGTCCTCAGCTGCCGATCCTTCAGCCATCCCGGCGGTACCCTCCCGCGGCTCGTTGGCCTCCGTCGAAGAAGGCTCATGCGGAGGCTGCGGGGTACCCATCTTGTCATTCTCCGCCGTCATAATCTTTCATTCCTCTATGCCTGCGGCTATCTCTCATGCGCGCTATCGGCGCCTCAGTTGAGTGGGGCAGGATGCACGGTGCCAGTCCCCCAAATGTTGCGGTGTCGTGCGCCGCGCATCCTGCATAGGCTCGGCGGATGTGTTAACACACCCGTTGCCGAGCGCTGCGGCTACTTACACTGCGGTTTTGCGGATGCGCTCCCCGAGGCTTCTCCGCTCATATGGTCGTGGTCGCTGTGCTCACCGTGTTCATGCGTACCATGTTCATGATCGGAGTGTTCACCGTCCCCATGACTATGCTCATGATCAGAGTGCTCGCCATCCCCGTGACCATGCTCGTGGCCGTCATGGGAGTCACCCGAAGCTGATGCGGATGCGCCCGCCGAAGCTGAGCCGGTGGACTGCGCATCGCCCTGGTATTCTTCCTTAGCGCCAGAGTAGTCGCGTGCCTCAGGCTTGAACTCCAGTGTTGCGCCGTCCTCAGTCTTGAGGGTTACCGTGGTGCTGGCACCCGCCGAGAGCGAGCAGTTCAGACCCATCAGCATAATGTGGTTGCCTCCGGGCTTCAGCTCCAGGGTCTCCCCCGCTTTCACCGTGAATTCCTGCACCTGCTGCATCTTGGTGCTTCCGTTGGAGTCCTTGACCGTAGTGTGCAGCTGCACTTCGTCGGTCGCAGTCGAGGTTGCTGAGACGACCTTCACATCGTGATCGCTGGTATTGGTAATCTTGCCGAAAACGCCGGTCATACCACCGTCGGTTGCCTTAGCCCAGGTGTTCTCAATCTTGATCGGGCCTGAAGACGACTGCGCCGAACCGCTTGCCGTTGCGCTGGAAGAGCTCGTTGCGGATGCGCTCGAATCAGAGTTCGTGTTGGTAGAGCCACAAGCGTTCAGGGTGAGAATCCCGGCGAGAGCTACGGAACTCAAAGCCATCAGCTTGTGGTGAGCCTGAAATTTCTTCATGATCTTTTACTCTTTTCTGGCGGTAAAACCCGCCTGTGTGTGCGAACAATTCTTCGGCAGGCACATGCGACAGTTCGCGGCGTTCGATTATTCTGCGACTTTTAATCGCGCGTGCCGCGGTCTGCGGGAAGATCCCGATGCGGCGCCTGCCAATGGGCGTGACGTCCGGAAGCTGCCCAGTAACGTCACGGGTGTACAAGGTATTATGCGGAACGTTTTTTGAGCAGGGCGAGAATCCCCACAGCCAGCACGACGAAGACACCTACACCGCCGCCAATCAGCCACCAATTCACCCCGGAATCGGAATCTGACTTAGTGGAGTTCTGGGTATCAGCTGCGGCCTGCGAAGATTCGCCGGTGCCCGCATCCTGCGGGGATGCTGCGGCTTTACCTGCGCCAACGCTGAACGTGTAGGTTCCCTGAATAGGGTGCCCGTCCGAGGAGACTACGCGCCAGGTGACGGTATAGGTCTCGTCGGCGCTCGCATCCTTGATTTTGAGCGGCTGGGTGACGGTCGTTCCCTTCACCTGTGGCTCGCCTTCAGCTACGGATGCGCCGGTCGAATCGACCACGCGCACGCGGTTTCCGCCCTCAATATTCATGAGGTTCGCGCTGTAGGTCAGGTTCAGCTCGGCAGGTGCCTGCGTCAAAGTTGCGTTCGCGGCGGGGTCGGAGGAGACCAGTTCATCATGCGCCTGCGCTGCGGCACCGCCGAAAAGCATCAGGCTGGCGAGCAAAACCGCTGTCAGGGTACGCATCATGGTGCGCATATGTGTAAATCCTTTATCTGCATCGAATGCCCATGCCGCACGCGCCTTCACGCTCGGTTTCAGTCGAGGAAGGTGTATAACACTCACACAAGCCAGCCGGTGGGCAGACTCGTAGCACGGGCGATGGTTGGGGTTACGCGGGGTTTCCCAAGACTGCAGGCGGTCCTCGCTCCACGCGGGAGAACGCCAGCATCAGCCGACGAAGATAAACGGATATGACAAAACGTCCGTATATACGGGGGAAGGCAGGAAGCGGCGCCAGCACCGGAACGCGCAGAGCGGACTGCAAACGTGTATTCAGATAACAGTGCAGAGCCCACAATGCCTGCGCGAGGGCGCGTTCACCACGGTGCAAAAGTATAAGGCTTAGCAGGGCTGCAAGAGCGTGCACCCCGATCATAGTGCCGGTAGCGTGCTGGGCGACGGCGTGGCTGAGCCCATTCCCGTGTTCAAGGGCGAGGGGTGTTCCGGGCGCATGTGCATGACCGTGCGCGTGGTTTCCCTGCAACGCCGCCACACGATGCGCCGCCTGAGCGGATCCGTGGGATAGGTTGAAAACACCGTGGAGCAGGGTTTGTACCGTGAGGGCGCCTGCTGCGGTGCCCAGGTAGAGGGCTCGCTGCCGTGAGCGCGTTATACGTTCGAGAAGCGCTAGAAGTCCCAGAGCGGCAAGCGCCCCTAACGCGGTGCAAAGCGCAAGAATCATCGGATGCGCGGCACCGCCTCCGGCAAGAGTATGCCCCGCTGAGCCCAGCAGAACCGCAGATGCCGAGATAAGCCAGGCACGCATCACACGGGCACCTCGGGCGGCAGCGGTTGCTGACTGTACCTCACGCAACGATGATTCCCGCTCGGAACAGTCTTTGACGGCGAAAAGGCGGGTATGAGGGCGCGTCTTTGCGCGTGTGTGCATGTTCCGCCCCCTCGCTCGTAGTCGTCATATGCGGGCGTACCCGCAACCTGTCAATATCCCACATTCTACCGGTTTGTCAGCTGACCAGGTATTTCACGGCGAAGATGTGACATGTTCGGCTAAGTAACGTTTTGAACGCCGCAATGGCGCGCATCCTCACGTTCAAGGATGCGCGCCATATGCACAGGTACGCCGAAACTCGCCTGTTTCGGCGGCAGCATACCGCCGCAGAGGGGCGAATGCCTCAGGTTACTGCTTTTGCTGTTGCTGAGGCTGCTGTTGTCCCTGCTGAGGCTGCTGCTGTTGCTGCCCTTGCTGGGGCTGTTGTTGCTGTTGCTCCTCCGGCGGGTTATCCATACGGGCTCCACCTTCACTGCCGGGCTTCGTCTGCATGTGTCCACCGGTTCCGCTCTCACCAGTCTGCATGTTACCGCCCGCTGAAGGCTCTGAACCAGTGCCGCCGCCGGATCCGCCGCCATTCTCCATCTGTGAGCCGCCGCCAGAATTATTTTCTGCGCCCGAGCCGCCGCCAGCGCCACCGCCTGAACCGGAGTCGCCTGATGTGCCGCCGTTATCCGTGGTCACGGATCCCTGCGAAGCTGATGAACTTGACGATGTAGATGCTGAGGATGAGCTTGAGGAGGAGTCACCACCAGAGCTGCCAGAGCCACATGCGCTCAGCGCCACCACGCCAGCAACAGCCAGGGACACAAAAACAGAAGTCTTCTTGGCGATCATACGCCTATCCTTTCTGCCGGTAATTGTTGGTTCAAAACCCACCCTCTCACACACCTAAAGTATTTTTCAGGGATTTATCCCAGGTGCGGAACGTTTTTATGCTATGAGCCGTAAATACATTGCATTTCCATAAATATTTTCGAAATGGCATGCATAAAATTATGTAGTTTAATTGCATATCCAACGGTTAAATTCCCCCATCATATTTATATCTTCCGTATTTTTAGCAAAAATAAGGCGCGCATCCTCAAAAACTAAGGATGCGCGCCAGATTACACAGCCGCTTCACGGCCATCCGCAGGTGCTAGCCCGCAGTGGTCGGGTTGAGAGGCGTTTTAGGAGTTGCCGCTCCCGGAGTATTGGGAACCACGGGAAGATCCGGCAGGTCGGTGGGTTTTTCGGACGTAGCCTGACCGTTAACCATCACGTTGTAGGCGCCGTTGTACTGCACAGCCGTCACCGTATTGCCTTCGTTCTTAACCCAGGAGCCGTCGATGCCCACCAGATCGGTGTGACCATCGGAAGCGTCGGTCCTAGTCCAAGAGCCATCGTAGTAGACCGTAACCGTATCGCCGTCGGGTTCAGTAGCAGTCCAAGAGCCGTCTTCCGAGACCAGAACGTATCCCTCAGATCCGGGAGCGCCATTGGCGCCACCACCCTGTGCGCCGCTACCGTCAGCACCGGCAGCACCGCCTCCAGAGTTAGGAGCGGTGCCACCCTGGGCACCGCCGCCACCCTCAGCACCAGAACCGTTCGCTCCGCCGCCTGATCCGTCACCGCTGCCCGATTGTGCGCCACCCTGAGCGCCACCACCGCCTTCAGCACCTGAGCCTCCACCGGAGCCGCCCTCGCTGCCTGATTGTGAGCCAGAATCGGAACCAGAATCAGATTTATTATCCGATCCTGTGCCGTCGCTAGATCCGCTACCAGACCCCTTCTCTGAGTCTGCACCGCCGCTAGCATCAGAACCGGCACTGGAGTTTGCCGAAGCATCGCCGCTGGCGCCACCGCTAGCGTTCGAGGAGTCTGAGCCGCCGGAAGCGGAAGAGTTTGCCGATGCGGAACCGAACGCCCCGCTTCCTGCGGAAGAGCTTGAGGAGGAGCCGTTAGAATTGTCCGAGCCACAGGCGCTCAGCGCCACCATGCTCGCAACAGCCAGGGATACAAAAGCGGAAGTCTTCTTGGCGATCATACGCCTATCCTTTCTGCCGGTGATTATTGACTGGTTTTCAACTCTCTCACACACTGACGGCATTTTTCAGGAATTTTCCCCTCCCTGTGGCTCTTTTTATGCTAAGAGCAATAAATAGACCCTTTAACGCATACTCATTTCTACCCTAAACAATTAACTGTATTTCCTTGTGTTATTAAAATTAATTAATATTTTAAAATATTTACCCTTCTCGTAGATCTCAGAAAACTTAGATCATACCTTGCACTTATACAAGCGCATCTTATGGTTTCGGGGTTTTTATTTTGCCGCCCTTTATCCACACACAACAAAGCGGTACGCATCCTTATCGTAAGGATGCGCACCGCTTGAATTATCGCGCCGTATACCGTGATGCTACGTCCGGGTGGAGCCTTCTAGACCAGTAGTTACCGTAGCGCGTCAGAGGCAACGCACGGCATATCGACTCTCTATCTAGAATAATCTAGCCGGCAGTGGTTGGCTGAACCGGGGACTTAGGAGTTACAGCTTTAGAGTCGCTTGGCTTATTGGGCAGATCCGGAAGGCTTGGCTTCTTAGTGGACGGCTTGCCATCCTCCTGAACGGTGTAGCTGCCATCAGCGTTTACAGCTGTTACATCACGACCATCTATAACAGTCCATGAGCCATCGGAACTCACAGTGGTAATATCGCCATCAGTCTCGGTGCGAACCCATGAGCCGTCGGAAGCCACAACGACACTATCACCATCAGCTTCAGTGTAAGTCCACGACCCATCAGATACAACAGTATGCGAACCGGCCCCGCCACCGTTATTGCCAGCGGATGCGCTCGACCCCGAGCCTTTATCCGCTTGCATTCCGCCGTTAGTACCAGCAGATACCGTGGAATCGCCGTTCTTCATCTGCATATTACCGTCAGCCCCAGCGGTAACAGAGGTATCACCATTATTCACAGTGACCGAACCGTCAGAGGCGGAGACCTTGGGAGTCGCAGATGCAGAAGCGGATGCCGATGAAGAGTTCGAAGCGTTATTGGAGTTATTGGCACCGCATGCGCTGAGGGCTACAACGCCTGCTACAGCCAGAGAAAGAAGGGCGGAAGTTTTCTTGGTGATCATGTGCGTAGTCTTTCTGATGATGAATTACTGTTCAGTACCCGAAAATTTCGCGTCACAAGACTGAAATTACAGGAGCTATACCCTACCGGGAATACCTTTATTCTACTGGTTCTAGCTATGTTGAGCCTATGTAAACCTGTGTTTAACCTAAGAAACTTAAAAATTATCTTAAGGTTTTTTATACCTATTTCAGGCCTCCGAATTCCCGCGGAAGTAAAGGGGTGGGGTATACCCCCGTACCACAGGCTCTTATCGCAGGCAGATGAAAAGCCGAAGCGCCGCATCCTAGCCTTGTGGATGCGGCGCTTCGGTTCCTGAAAGTCCTCACGACAGAGGTCGCAGTCACAAACTATTGCAGAGCATACGAGGGCTCAACCGGGGTCTTAGGCGTTACCGCCTGAGGGTTTGCAGGTTTTTCAGGCATCTGAGGAACCGTAGGTTTCGTAGTTCCGGGCTGCCCGCCTTTCTTCACAGTCGTGTAGCCACCATCCGCCTGCACCTTAGCCTGGGAGCCTTGCACTGTTCCCTGCTCTGCAATCTCGATTCGAGCTTTATGGGTCCATGACCCATCTGCCGACACCGCAGTTTCCTCGCCCATAATCCCGGTTTTAGTCCAAGAACCGTCAGCATTGACTTTCACCTGCAAACCATCATTGGACACATAAGACCATGAACCATCCGAGGAAACCTGTGTGTTTTGTTCCTCCATACTGCGTACCGTTACGGACGGAAAAGGCTTAGGGGTTTTCGACACCGATGGAGAGGCGGCCGAACCGCTGGAGCTATGAGCAACGCAAGCGCTTAGCGTCAGAGCAGAAGCAAATGCCAGAGCAAGACTCGCTATAATTTTTGCAGTTTTCACGTGTTTTCCCATCTCAGGGCAGAAAGTCAGCCGTTTTTATTACCCGCGCCCCTGCCAAACAGCACGCTTAGGCTGTGCTGGACGAGCCGTCCCCCGTCCAGGATACGTAGGCGCTGGGGGCGTGTAGGACGAGATTCGCCATCCATTAGAGGAGTACCATTCGCCGTTATCAGTGACGCCGAATTCGCTTCCATTCGGATACTTTTGCACCCACGATCCGTCGTCGTACACACGAATTCGGGTTCCATCGGCATTCTTGCGTTTCCACGAGCCATCGGAATCAACTTTGATAGTGCTTCCATCCGCAGCGGTCTGAGACCACGAACCATCGCGGTTCACCTTGATACTAGAAGCACCGCCATTTCCCTTGTTGCCGGTAGACCCTTGCGAACCGCCATTTTTATTTGCGGATCCTGCTCCTCCCTGACCTCCAGAATTTCCCTGCTGCCCGGAGTTACTTCCAGCAGAGCCGTCAGCCGGCTTCGCCGCTTCATTGACATCCTTATTCGCATCTGCACCACCAGCTGCTGCGCTTTCCTCAGGAGAATTAGTAGCCGGAGATTCGGGGGCTGTTGCCGCATCTGTGAGCGTGGGAGCATTCACGGCTTCACCTGTAGTATTACTTTCGGCGGTTGAAGAGGGAGTAGCATCCGCAGGTTCGGGGGTTGCGGTTTCAGTTGCCGTCGCGGAAGGGGATGAACTCGCCGAGGAACTGGGACTTGGAGACTTAGATTTCGTGGGGGAAGATTTTGAGCTTGAGGAGCTGCTGTTGGGCGATAACGTTACGGAGGAAGACGCCTCATTTGAGGAGCCGCAGGCGCTCAGGGCAAGAATACTCGCCACAGCCACCGATACAACGGCGTAGGTTCTCTTCATGCTCATTGCATTTCTTTCTATAAACCGGCGATGATGTCCCGTTGCGACCACCCAGACGTTCAGCATGAGCGCACCACAGCACCGAAGAATATGGTGTTATAGCGATCCCTACTGAAGAGCGTCGTTGCGGGATAAATAGTCCTTCCGGAAGGAGGGATACATCTATTCTAAAGGTGTTCCGCTTCTTGAAGCTATCCATTAACACGTTTCTTGAAAAATATCACGTTAATTTCTGCGGGTACCCTCAAGAATATCTTGGGAAACACTTCAAAATCTCGGACGTGAAACTACTGATTAAATTTAATCAGCATTTTTATATATATTTTCTTTACACTTACGAGAGTTCTATGTGAAGATCTCTATCCTCCCGACACGCAAACCCCTGCCCCACAAGGAAAAACTTCATTCGCGCACCAAGAGGCATACACCCAACAATAAGAAATGCCGAAACACAAGAAAGCTCAGCTTAGTAGAGTATCACCCGAGCAGTCGACCACAGAGATCTTTACGCAAGGACCATTTGATTTATAGATATTTTGAGAACAGGGTGAAACACTTATAAAGTTTATATATAAAGTATTTAATAATACTTATACATTTATATCGTTCATAGTTATATGTTGTGTATACCAGTTTTCCGCACAGAACCGCGTCTTAACGCGGAGCTGCAGGGGTTACCGGAGTTGCCGCCTCCGGATTATTGGGTTTTCCAGGAATTGCAGGGATTTCAGGCCGGTCTTCTTCATCCTCAACAATGCCATTCTCGGAGACTGACCACGAGCCGTCGGCATTGACCGTAATAACCTCGCCGTCATGGTCGGTCTGGGTCCATGCGCCGCTTGCGCTCACTCTAATGACCTCACCGTCGCTCTTAATAACTTCCCACGCACCGCTCGTCTCAACGGTGATTTTATCGCCTTCGGAGTTCGTGTGGGTCCAGGAACCATTCACATTCACCTTGGGTTCGGTTGGAGATCCACCGTTGTTACGTTGCGCGGGTGTATTGTTCCCTCCGGGTCCGGGCTGATTCTGATTAGTATCACCATTCACCGAGCCACCGGAGGTATTTCCTCCTCCCCCATTACCCTGGGTCGCGGCGGGGGCATGGGCGGGATCTGCCGAAGAGTTAGAGGTTGCCGAAGGTGAAGGTTCCGCAGCCGTACCATGTGTTGAGGGGGATGCAGTCACTGTCACCACGGCGGGAGTCACCGGATCCTGAGGTTCGGAGGATGCACACGCGCTCAACAGACCAAGCCCTGCAAGGGCTAACGGAAGAGCGCTATACTTTCTCGGTACGATGGTCACGGTATGTCTTTCTGAGTGTTTCTGTGTCATAACAGGATATATTTTCAGGCTGCAGCATTACTTACTACTATTTTAGCTAACCTGATTGAGACTTTTAGGTGACAAGGTGTTGCCCGCTTTTCTTGGGGCGAAAGGTATTACAGCGTAATGTTGCGATGCGTATGTTCAACGTGAAGTTCTTAGAAAAATAAGATTCCGTCCCCGGTAGTTTATCCCGTCCTGACAACCTTTTCAAACGGAGTTTGGTATCGGGCGTTATCACGAGGCAGAAGCTCTCAGACAGAGAAAACAAACCATAAACATAGGGGCTCCCACCGTGTGGTGGGAGCCCCTATCAGGTCCTAGAAGTCTCAAGAAGTTACTTCTTCTTCTTGGAGGTGGCCTTGGTGGCCTTCTTCTTGGTAGCGACTGCTGCCTTCAGCTTGGAGCCTGCGGTCAGCTTCACACCGTGACCAGCGGGAATCTGGATGGTTTCACCGGTCTGCGGGTTGCGACCGGTACGAGCTGCACGGTCGGTACGCTCGATAGCCAACCAGCCGGGGATGGTGATCTTCTCGCCCTTAGAGACGGAGGTCTCGAAAGCCTGGAACACTGCGTCGAGCACTGCGTTCACGGTTGCCTGGCTCTTGCCAGACTTCTCTGCTACCTCTGCAACAAGTTCGGTACGGTTCTTAGCCATTTGGGGTGCCCCTTCCTGAGACTTATCTTTTTCAGACTAAGTCGAGCTGCTTTTCACGAGGAAAAATAACTCGCCTAGGTACAAAATACCAGAAATTACCAGCTTGACTTAGTAATACCGGGCAATTCGCCACGGTGTGCCATCTCGCGGAAGCGTACGCGGGAGATACCAAACTTCTGGAAGGTACCGCGCGGACGACCGTCGATCTGGTCACGGTTGCGAACGCGGACGGGAGATGCGTTGCGGGGTAGCTTCTGCAAAGCTACACGTGCTGCTTCGCGCTCCTCGGGGGTAGCGTTCTCGTTCACCAGCGTCTTCTTCAGTTCTCGACGCTTCTCGTCGTAGCGAGCTACGATGACCTTGCGCTGCTCGTTACGAGCGATTTTTGACTTCTTAGCCATTCTTAGCGCTCCTCTCGGAAGTCAACGTGCTTGCGAACCACGGGATCGTACTTCTTTAGCACCATACGGTCAGGATTATTGCGGCGATTCTTACGGGTTACATAGGTGTACCCGGTGCCTGCAGTGGACTTGAGTTTGATAATAGGACGCAGGTCCTTAGCCTTGGATGCCATGTACTAGATCTTCTCCCCGCGTGCGATGATTTCTGCGACCACGGCATCAATGCCACGAGCATCGATAACCTTAATGCCCTTAGCGGACACGTTCAGGGTCACCTTACGGCGAAGCGAAGGAACCCAATAGGTCTTCTTCTGAACGTTCGGATCGAATCGACGCTTATTGCGGCGATGCGAGTGCGAAATGCTGTGTCCAAAGCCGGGAACAGCTCCGGTCACCTGGCAGACTGCTGCCATGTTTCACTCCTTATTGATTGACTTTTCTGACGGATGCGCAGTCGATGTTACTCGTACGTCCCGTCACCAATGTAGAAGCACCGGGTTATTCTCCGGGCTAGAGTGTTTGAGACCGGCATCTGGGTGAGATCCAGATGTCAATCCCCGCCGCGGGAAAAACGGTGAAGCATAATTTAGTGTCGAGAGGCGTTTCCACCACTACGAACAGCGTTAAATTCTAGGTAAATCCAGCAACTCACGCAAGCCTGCACGCCAGAAACTCCCCTTAAAAACCAAGGATTTTTTGGATTTTGAGGGGTAACCATTTGATACAGACTTCTTCCGGGCACGCCGAAAGGTCGCGATAGAGTTACCCGCTTATTCTACCAGTTCTCGCTGTTTCCTCAAGTCACAAGGGAGTTTAAGGTAGTTCATGACGAAGTTTTCATCCCTTGTCGATATCCATGTGACAAACGTCTAATTACATCGGTGAAATTTTAAATGTGAGATTAACATCTTAACTTGTAGAAACCCGTATTTTACGGCATACGTCAGGTTATTCTTCGAGTTCTACCGGCTCGCCAAGACCAGCGGCAGGAACCAAATTCGGGTACCTCGCGCTTAGTCCATCCCCCAAGCTGCGCCCAGTCAGCTGTCGGCCCATCCAAGGCAGAGCATGCGTTCTTACCCAATACGCACTCTCGGCAACTCTCTCACGCAGCGGCGGAGGCTCTTCTTCACCGGCGATAAGGTTCACGTCCTGCGCAAGATGCCCCAGCCCAAGCTGCGTCAGCACATGGTATGCGAAGCGCTGATGCCCCAACTCATTCATATGCAGGCGGTCGTCAGCCCACAGCCGCCAGTCCAGAAAATCGTCCATACGCCAGTAATCGATAATGTGCACACCGTATTCATCCGCCACCGTACGCAGAAGCTCGTTATACAGGGCGGTACGCGGGCGGGTCCGAGCAAAGGGTCCCTCTCCCTTCACGTCCAGACCCGTAATTGTCAGAACCTCGATTCCTTCCGCGCGCAGAGCCGCAAAGGCTCGCTCTGCGTGCGAGATAATCTCATCTATATTCACGTTTAGGCTAATAATATCGTTGCCGCCGCCGTAGAAGCTAACGAGGTTCGGTCTCAGTTCTAGGGTGGCCTCCAGCTGCTGCTCAACGATCTGGTGCATCAAAAGCCCGCGGATCGCCAAGTTAGCGTACTGCGCCTGAGCATCGACTGAGCCGATAGTTTCCGCAACGCGATCTGCCCAGCCGCGCACCTGGTTGGGACGGTCGGTATCGACATCACCCACGCCTTCGGTAAACGAGTCGCCCATCGCCACATAACGCACAGGGTCGCCGTGCAGTCTGGCATTTTTATCGAGTTTGAGCATGGTAGGTACTTCCTAACTTTTGGTTTTATCTACCCGCCAGTATCCCATGAATAATATGTCTGTCTTAGGTATCGACCGTAGACATCCAGCTGCGTGCGGTTTCAGGCAGGGCAAACCAATCGTGCAGCAAACTCAAACATACCGTAACCGCGTTTTGTTCGGGTTTCTCGCTCCTGTTTTATAAGCCTTATTTCACGGGTTCACGTCGTCCAGTATCTTCTGCGAAGCGTGCGCAGACCGATGATGCGGCACCACCACCACGCTCCCGTCACTAAACGGATCAGCAACCTCGGCCTTGAGCCCAAAAATATCGTTAAGATTTCTGGAGGTCAGCACCTCGTGAGCAGATCCGCGACTGACAATTTGCCCGTCCTTCATGGCGATCAGATAGTCTGCAACGCGAGCGGCGAGATTCAGCTCGTGCAGCACCATAATCATGGTGGTGCCGCGTTCTTCGTTCAGGTCCGCCAGTAAATCCAGCAGCTCCACCTGATGCGCCAGGTCAAGGTACGTGGTCGGCTCATCCAACAGCAGAATATCGGTCTCCTGCGCAAGCGCCATCGCAATCCACACACGCTGGCGCTGACCGCCGGAAAGCTCGGTTACTTGGCGTTCGGCGAGCGACATCGTATCGGTGGCCTCTAGGGCCCAGGCTACCGCCTCATCATCTTCGGCGCTATTACGTTTGAAAAGCCCTTGATAGGGGTAGCGCCCCCGCGAAACCAAATCGGCAACAGTAATGCCTTCAGGCGCAATAGGATGCTGCGGCATAAGCCCGACCATGCGTGCGAACCCCTTCATGGAGTACTGATGCGTAGGCTTACCATCGAGCAAAAACTCGCCGTCAAGGGGATGCAAGAGTCGCGAAACACCCCGCAGAAGCGTGGATTTACCGCATCCGTTGGGGCCGATAATGGCGGTGACCTTGCCCTGCGGGAATTCTAAGCTCAGGTCTTTGACGATAGGCTGTGCGCCGTATCCTAGGCTCACGTTGTCTACGCGCAGAGTACGCTCAGTTACGGTTTTCATGATTTACCTTCCTTTCGGTTCTGCACGAGCAACCAGATAAGTATGAGGGTACTGAAGACGCCATAAAAATGCCTACAGAACTTTTATATGCCGGAATAGGTTTGCGGCTGCAGAATCAGCGCATACCACGATCACGGCACCTACTAGCACCGGGCCTAAGAGTGTGTATCTTCCTGCGTATGAATGAAAGCTTTTTCATGTCCCGTGTGAAGACCTTAGCCAGAGAGTCCCTTCACCTTCAACGAACACACATCGTTCCTTCTCCCCTGCATGATCATGATACTTATATGATGTCTGCAAAATATGCACATGAAACTTCATCGCTGCATAGTAAACGTGCGGCGGCCGCCGTTCACCGAGGCTTCAGACGTACCGATGCCGCGCCTTCCGCTAAGAAGACACGGCATCGTATATTCTTGGCACGTGTTTAGAGCGAAAGCATGCCAGTGGGTATCCAGCCACCCTTGGCGGCGCGTTCAAGCATAGTTTTCGCCATAGTACGACCGTATGCCTTGCTCACATGGTTCTCGTCTATGTACACGTAGACGTTCCCGACAACCGGTTGGCACATTCCTTCCGGGCAGTACAGGTCAGTCATATCTACCAACACCGCGCCCTTATCCTTGTATTTGTCAAAGACCTCTTGGGCGGGGTTCTTTTCAGCCAGTTTCTCAGAGACCGGGCGCGCGCAGGATTCCAGGTCGTCTCCCGCCTTCTGTGCGCATTCGTATACGTTGTAGTCGTACCGCGGGTTATCGCGCACACCGACCACCTGTATTCCGGCGTCCGTGAATTTCTTGACCGTTTCCTCCAAGGCCGGGTCGATGCGCTCCTCATTAGACCGCGCCTCCGCGATGGTTGCGATAATCACCACGGTCTGCGGCTTACGCTGCAGAATTTCTTCAGTGACGTCCCGGTTAAACTCGGCACATTCGTTCGAAGATGATGCATCCTGCTGCGGATACTGGCATCCGCCTAAGAGGATCGACTGCATATTAACTTTGGACTGCTCGGCAACGGGTTTGAACATGGCCATTGCCTGTTCCGCGTGGGAGTTGCCGACGACCATCATAAGCGGCGAATCATCTGTTCCGTTCTTCTGCGAAGAGCAGTACTTCTTGAGTGAGTCATGAGAGAGGGCAAAATTGCCTTCGCATTTGCCGTCACTCAACATCTCGTATTGATTCTTCAAATCACCATTAGGGATAGGGTCGTCGTGCATGAGCGCCTGATCGGTGCCGATGGCGCGAGCACCTAGGTGATTATCGGTTGCAGTCTGGGTCTGCGTTTCTGCCTGAATACTCGCCTGAGTATTGGAGTAGTTTACCCACGCCTGCGCACCGGCAAGAGGTATTCCTGCTAGTAAAAAGGTTGCGGCCAGGAAGGCAAGCTGATCGGCCCACGTTTTGACCGCGAAAACCCTCTTAAACCGCAGTATTTTCATCAGCCAAGGAATGAAAGGGTCTTTACGGTAACGCAGCGGTTTCTCCACGAACTGGATCAGAACCCAAGCTAAGGCAATAGATACCGCAATAATGGCGGTGCCTTCAAGAAAGTTCACGTGGGGTTTCTCCACAGCGGTGCTGTACAGGATCAGGATGGGCCAGTGTACTAGGTACAGGGCGTAGGAGATATTGCCGAGACTCTGCAGAGGTTTAGAGACCAGCCAGCGGTCTACACCCCACCGACTGTTGGTACGGCCCGCCATAATGACGAGAGCACCTGAAACTACTGGATACAGCGCTAAGAATCCGGGAAAGGAGCGCTGCACGGGCAGGAAGGCGCCACAGGTCACAAGCCCAAAAACACCGATCCACCCCATGATGACGCGCGCCTTCTCAGGGGCCTTCCATTTGAGGGTTACCATGGCGAGCAGCGTCCCGACAGCAAATTCCCAGAGACGGGTGCGGGTATCGAAGTATGCGAACCCCTGGTTTGTCTCGGTTTCAATAATCGAAAACGTCAAAGATGCCACAAAGACCGTGTCGAAAACCAAAATGGTTGTCGTAAACAGATTCCAGCGGAAACGATGCACAAGGTATGCGACCAGCGCGAAGAGCAACGGCCACAGAATAAAAATCTGTCCCTGAATAGACAGCGACCAGAAGTGCTGGAACGGGGTTTTCGATGCTGCGTTTTGCGCATAGTAATCTACCGAGTTAAAAGCAAGATGCCAGTTCTGGTAGTAGAAGAGGGATCCCTTCGCATCCGCGAGCATATCGGCCCAGCGGCTTGGCGGTAGGATAAAAAATGATGCGATGGTCGTTCCCGCGATGGTTACGGTCGCTACCGGAAGCAAGCGTTGGAACACGTGTAGCCAGTATGTGAAGAGGTTAAGCGGCCTGCCCTCGTTGATTTTGCGCATATTCGAGAGTGAGAGCAGGAACGCCGAGATGAATAGAAAGACGTCCACGCCGCCGGATACCCTGCCAAACCAGACATGGTATAGCACTACCAGGAGTACTGCGAATGCACGCAGACCCTGAATTTCGGGGCGGAATCCCCGAGTTTCAATAAAGTTTTCGAGGGGGTAAGAGTTTGAGGGTGATGATACAGTCGGGGTTTGCGCCGCTTGCTGATGCATTGCGGGTTGACCTGCTGCCATAATATCGCGTGTCCTGTGCTGCTCTGTAAATCGGTGTGTGTGGTCTCATGTAATGCTAACGACCTGTAAGGGGAAAGTCCCGATTCAACGCATCAGCTGCGTAACGCATGAATCAGGACTTTCGTGGAGCCCCCTACCGGATTCGAACCGGTGACCCTCGGTTTACAAGACCGATGCTCTGGCCAGCTGAGCTAAGGAGGCAACGTCTTCTAGTGTACAGCAAACGCACAGGGATGCTAATTCAAAAGTGGATGTTATGAAAGTTTATCGTGTTCACTGTTTTTATATGTGTCTGCTTAAACGCTGTTTTCCCGTATCACTATACTTTTTGAGTCTTTTAGATTTCGAACTATATTCATATGGCTCAGAAAATGTTAAACGGTCGATGAGCCTTAACAGAGATGCCCTCTCATGCAGAATCATGCATTGGAATCTTAGACTATTGTGTCAGTATCCTTTGAGATTAAAACACAATAGAAAGGATTCGCCCGCAGGCTTAGCGCTTGCGGGCGAATCCTTTTATATTACTGCTGCGGGTTATTGTTATTCTTCTTGGCGTCGATCTTCCCCTGCAGGAAGCCAGTGAAGTCATTGCTGGTGTATTGTTCACCGTCCACAAAAACGGTCGGGGTGCCCCCAATGTCGTTCTTCGAGGATTCTGCGGTCACGACATCCACAAGAGAACGCCACTTGTTATCGTTCATATCCGAACCGATATTTGCACCGTATTTAGATGCTATATCGGCGATTTGCTGGTTGTTCAGGTCGCCGGTTCCCTGGTGACTAAACAGTTCTTTCTGGAAGTCCAAGAATTTATCTGCACTCACCTGGTTAGCAACGGCGTATGCGGCGTTAGCGGTACGTGCCGAGTACTGGGTGGGCGAATTCTGATCGAGGAAGGTCAGGTTACGGATTTCGAGTTCGATATTACCCTCTTGAACCTGTTTCTTCAGTTCCTCGCCGTACTGATCCTCGAACTCATGGCAGTGCACACAATTGTAGTCCTGGAAGATCGTCACGCGCACCGGTTTACCGTTCTTAGAGGCTTCATCTGCCGACTGAACGCCGAGCGGCAGTTTCTTGCCTGCCTGCGGGGTACCGTTCACCGAGGGAGTGTAGGAGGCGTTAGAGTCCCCTAGTTCCTTATAGTTACGGGTGTCTCGTGTTGAGGAGTTTTGGACGATTCCGTCCTTAGTCAACACAATTCCGCCGTACTCATTCGAACTCGCAGGCACAGGACCCGATTCGGGTACTTTATTGTTCTGACCGTTGATATAAACAAAGCCAATAACGAAAACAATAACAACGACTACGCCGAGTACGGTAAGTTGTATCCATCGACGGTTCATCGCGACATTGCCGCGCTTTGATTGTTTAGCCGCAATTTGGCGGGCCTTCTCGCGGGCGTCCTGGGACATTGCCTGCTCCTTTATCTTGTGATCGACGCGGTGGATGCGCCTACCGCTAACCCGTTCTAGCCTACCGAAGGTTGTTGGTAGCTGCCAGTCATAGCCAGGTTTTCTACACTTTGTGTCGCGTTCTCACGCTCACAGCTTATTTTACGGGGCAAACACAGTCACCTGCGCTGGCTATAAGCCGCGCGTACCATTATAAGACTTGTTATTCTGCGGGATAGCATCTCAGGATAAACCTGGCGGTATGAGCAAAAGCAGACTCGGTGCCTTATAAGTTGCCTCGTTCCCCTATTCTCTGGGTGACATGTATGTATGTATGTATGTGAACCATACCTTTCCAGAGACCCCCCGTTTATAGCTCATAAGTTCCGCGGATAAGACCCTCATACTGCAAGACTGCGCTACCAAGGAAAAGGTCTAAGATAGCCTCGACCGCAGACCAAGTCAGAAGTCGAGATTAGCAATAAACCCTATATTTACTAGAACAGCTTCAACCAACGAGTTTCGCCCTAAGATTCCAGGGGATAATAGCATGCGATGACTCTACTACACTCAGCTTAGTTTCATCGGCGATGTCAATGTCTAATGCTGACAGTATCTTATTTGCTTAGCCACAATTTGACGAGCCTTATCACGGGCGCCTTGGGACATCGCCTATCCCTTTATCCTGTAGTCACCCCCTGTGCACTTAGCGGTTATCTACGTTGTGATCCAGCTGTTCTTCTTCACGAGCACCCTGCTAGTGGACAGTACTAGTGGACAAGCCTCGCAGTACTTTATGGCTACACACGCCGCAAGCAGTGTTCCTCAGCGAGCTTCTAGCAGAGTATCGGCACCGTCAAAACCTCCAGAACCGCTATAGCTGTTCGAGTAATCATGCTCTACACTTCAGTCTTGCTCAGGGTTTTAGTGGGTAAGGGATACGGTGTAAGAGCTTCAGAATACGGCTTAGCCCCATCCACAGTTCAGGTTAGGAACATTAGAACAGACACACATTCTATTCCATAACCCAATTTCCTGTCTGCACAGACGATATAAGAACGATAATGGTTGTTGAGACCCCGCAGTTGATGCATCGTTATCGGGTTTTCCTGCGCTGGTGGTACCGTTTTTCTTCAGAGGTCCGTCAGAGGTAGGGCATCGGTAGCGGAGGTTTTGAGGCCCATTCTTGGGTGTTGTACCGGAGTTAACCACTAATTGAGTGGTTATTCGAGGCTATATCCGTTGTGGTGACAGGGTAAAGTGCCCGGTAGCAGGCACACAATTTTACCTATAAGCCTTTGCTCCGTACCCTAGATAGGATGGTTCGCTGTCATGACAGGACGAGATGGTTCAGGGCAGACACAATATGTCTTATACTCCGTTACCTTTGTGTGTTCTAAGAAAACCCATTCAACCAGAACACATTAGAAGAGGGCAAACGACCCTCCCCCGGCATAGCTTACCAAGACCCAAACCGCACTCATGGTCAAGGGGATGCTGCTACCGGGTCGGGGTTGTTTGGTAAAACCACCGTTAAACACAAAAAGCATGAGCGAAAGCTCCCC